>Ga0209367_1002349_pt1 | contig 24879 bp, 16 predicted proteins | sample WorMetLIZISLAND2_FD_187412 | JGI IMG/M metagenome (GOLD analysis project Ga0209367, IMG submission 187412) | Marine gutless worms symbiont microbial communities from Max Planck institute for Marine Microbiology, Germany - Olavius geniculatus... ... | reverse complement strand
CTACCACTACACCGGCAGAAACGACAACTCCGGCTGAAACTACTACAACGCCAGCGGAGACGACTACAACGCCAGCGGACACGACTACAATGCCGGCGGAGACGACCACAACGCCAGCGGAGACAACAACAACGCCGGCCGAAACCACGACTACACCTGCGGAAACTACAACTACGCCGGTGGAAACTACAACCACACCGGTTGAAACTACAACCACACCGCCCGAAACGACGACCGCTGAAACCACCACTACACCCGCGGAAACGACAACTCCAGCAGCAACAACCACTGAACGGGCTGAGACAACGGCGACTCTAGGTATTCTCTGTTACGGTCACTGTCGCTTGTCTGACATTTCAGTACAGACAGCAATTGGCCTAACGGACGTAAAATCTAGTTACAGTGTGAACAAGCAGCGAAACCTTGTACCTAGGGAAATACCAAAAATGTGATTTTTTCACAGAATCGAAATTCCTATCCTGATTCAGTTAGCATTTAGTACAGTTTATTACGTCTGTAAAATGACCTTTTGTACTAAATTTCATGGAAATAATGTTCGCGGCGAATTATCGGCAAATGTGTGAAATAAGAGCAAATTGTTATTTATAGGTACCCGGTATGTACTTTTTACGCGCGACAGCTAAAACTGCTATCGTGGGTCTTAGCCATCGCAGTTCTGTCTGTCTATCTGTCCGTCTGTCTGTTTGTCCGTCTGTGACATGGGTGAATCAGTCTAAAAGCTAAAATCACTAAATTTCCACTGTCGGCTGTCTGACAGACTTTGGTTTCAGGATTAGTAAAACTTTTCCATAGATTCAAAAGAGGTCATCTTGAACAAGGGCACTAAATAAAAGGGGGTAAGGAAAATTTTCGATTTTTAGCCAATAAGTCGCTGTATCTCCGAAATGGTGCGAGATAGGGCTTGGGTTACTATTAATCACTAATAGGAAGTCGTACAATGCCTTTCGATTGGCGCCGAAATCAGTGACCTTGGATGACCATGAAGGCCAAGATAAGGGTTTTTTATGGATTTTTGACGATTTCTGGTTGCGACACACATTTCAAGAGCAAACTGCGCCGAAATCACTACAGATAGATCAATACAACCTGCGTTTAAAATTTTCGACAATAAACGTAGATTTGAAAGGTCTAAGTCTCGATTCCGTAGGTCCAAAGTGGTTTACGCACGATGGCATCAAAGATGGGCACTCTATAAAAAGCCGTTATATTACCGCTATTGGCTGTGCAAGACCAGTTACGCCCTTTGGCGAGTGCAAATGAAACGCTATAGATAAGTTAAAAAATGGGACCAAAACTGAACTTCGCAAATTTTTGGCTAGAAACTGCTTATATAAAAGTTTTACCTACTAATTGCGTATAATCGTCATCGTGCCTCGTAGAATGTTGGTGGAAAATATAATTTCGCGCCTGACGTGGTTTAAAATAAATTTCTCAAAAACTACAAAATTTTAGCTACACGCATATTCTGCGTCGAAATATACGTGCGCTAAACTATAAAGTTTCATGCATTTATCGCTGATGTTGACAAAATAGTATGCAATATTTTTCGCAACCACTTAAAAATTTTGGCCAAAAGAAGTTAAAACACACAAATTACTGCCCGGTGTTGCAGTTCCTGGAACAACTAACAGAATTCGGTTAAAATAAATATGGAAAAAGTTTATGTCTGACGCAAACCTACACGGCAGTGGATGTGTGCGTGTCTACAAAAGTAGAGAATCTATTATCCGCGTAAAAAGTGTGCCAACATTAAGGTCCAACTCCATGCTGAATAATTCTGTCGTAAGCCATTACGACAACCTTGGCTCAATGTTTAAAGGGGGCGCTGAAATCGCGGGAGTGGACATCGCGGGAGTGGACATTGAGGGAGTAGCGAAACAGCAATAAGCAGCGATCAAAACCAGCGGCAAATCAAAGGTATCATACTGAATGATAAGCGCATCAAGGCGTGCATATCCAGATTCAGCAGTGGTGCCTACATTAGAATGCAGTTTCTGTCCTCTGTGAGACATTCCATGGGCGCGCACACAGAGACTTTGCGTCCAGCAGACGATAGCAGCAGCAGCAGCGATGAGTTGGACGAAGCTCAGACTCCAACAGCTCCTGCTCCAACAGCGACGGCTACAACGTCGTCAGCGTCGGCCGTGACAGAGTCACAATTCTGCGAAGTGTGTCTGATTGCACCGCGCGAGGGGTTCGCATTGGTGCCGTGTGGGCACGCACGCTTTTGTGAAAACTGTGCAATGCGAGTTGCTGAGATGGATGCAGGGTGTCTGGTGTGTCGTGGTATGATCACGATGGTGATGCGTATTTTTCATTAGAGACAGTGTTTATAGGCTACACGTACACGAGACTGACTGCGAGCTAGGATCTCGTAATTTTCACTAGAGACAGTGTGAACTTTGCTACTAATGTAACTGTTTGAGTGCTTTATTTCACACATTTGCGATGCGTATTTTTTATTGCATTTGACTTTTTCAGTATTTAGTAGCATCATATATATCCAAAAATCTCCACTATTCACATTCTTTGAGTTGACATGTCCAAAAATAGCGTTCCGTTTCATGGTTATAGGCTACATGAGAGCTTCCTTTTTGTGCCGCATTTGCCAAAAATAACTGCAACACATAGGCCTACTAAGTGTATAACTGAGACTTTTCTGTGCGCAAATACTTTTTTACTACCAATCACTCCCGAGATGTCCACTCCCGCGATGTCCACCCCTGCATTTTTGACCGTGCCACGATGTCCACTCCCGCGATTTCAGTCGAATGGAAAGACAAAGCAACTAAATACATGGAAAACAAAAAAGCCCAGCTGTCGCTAGAAAAGACGCGCTACAACCTATACAGTTTCTGTTGCAGTACTAATCTTCAAGGTCATCCAAGGTCCATGATTTTTATCTCATCTAAAAGCGCGTAAGCGATTTCCTATTAGTGACTAACAACAACCCTGGCCCTATCTTTTACTGTTTAGCCACAATAGCGCGTACTGACTTTTAGGGTCATTTAGGTCAATGACTTTTATGTCATTTGAAAGCCAATATGTGACTTCTTATTATTGATCAGTAGCAACTTAGGCTTTATCTCGCACCGTTTAGCCACAATATCGCATACCGACCTTCAAGGACATTCAAGGTCGATAATTTTTAACTGTCCAATGCTATGCATAGCATTGGACAGAGTATAAAATTACCTGAGTGTCCATGCGTGCGTCCAACTTTTCTTAAGCTATTTTCCTTCCACCTTCCCCTTCCCTTTCTTTTCCCTTCCTCTTTTCCTTCCAATTTCCTTCCCCTTCAACTTCCCTTTCCCTTTCCCCTTTCCCCTTTCCCATTTTTCTTCCCTTTTCCGTTAACCTTCTCCATCTTTTTTTCCTTCCCCTACCGCTTTTCCTTGCCCTTTTCTCTTCCCTTTTTACGCGCGAAAGCAGAATGCTTCGCGCGTCTTAGCCATCGTCTGGGCGTCTGTCCGTCTGTCCGTCCGTCTGTCACACTCGTGATCTGTATCAAAACGGTGCAAGCTAGGATCACGAAATCTTTACTCTGGGCTGCCCCAAGGTCTCTAGTTTATCGTGACAAAATTTCGTGCCACTGAGTGCAGGGGTTCCCCTCGAACGAGGGCGTCAAAAAGGAGTACCCCCCTTAAAAAGACGTCATTTTGCAGTTATTGGCTCGAATAATGTGAAAACGGTTGCAGATAGGTACATACATGCTGCTTATCATAACAAGCACTGGTGACAGGCTTCTTGGATTTATTAACATCAATGACCTTGAACGACCTTGAACCCCTCAAAAAGATGTTTTAGTGAACTTTTTGCAATTTTTGGATGCAGCGCACATTTCAACACTGAATTGCGACGAAATGACTGGAGGTAGAGCAAGACAACCTGCATATGGAATGTTCAGCATTCAACGTAGATTTTAGCAGTTTAAGTCCGGACCCCCTAGGTTCAAGGAGGCCGGTGCAGGCGGGCGTCAAAGACAGCTACCTTCCCCCTAAAAAGTGGTTATTTTACCGCAATTATCTCTTGTAGCGTGAAAACGGCTGCAGATAGGTACATACATGCTGTTATCATAACAAGCACTGGTGACAGGCTTTTTGGATTTATCAACATCGATGACCTTAAATGACTTTAAACCCCTCAAAAAGAGGTTTTTAGTGAATTTTCCGCAATTTGTGGATGCTGCGCACATTTCAATACTGAATTGCGACGAAATGAATGGAGGTAGACCAAGACAACCTGCATATGGAATGTTCAGCATTCAACGTAGATTTTAGCAGTTCAAGTCCGGACCCCCTAGGTTCAAGGAGCCCGGCGCAGGCGGGCGTCAAAGACGGCTACCCCTCCTAAAAAGTGGTTATTTTACAGCATTTATCTGCTGTAGCGTGAAAACGATTGCAAGTAGATACAGACATGCTGTTTATTATTAATTTTTGTGATCTTCTGCTGCAGCACAAAATCCAATAATGAACTGCAACGAAAAAACTGGAGACAGACTGACAGTTTGCGAAGATGAACTGCTATAGGCTTTCGCGCGTCTCGTGAGCATTAGCTCAAATTTCTTGTTTCCTTTTCCTTCCCCTTTCTTTTCCCCTTTCTCTTCCGCTTCTCCTTCCCTTTATCTTCCGCTTTCCCTTTCCTTTAACTTCCCATAGAACGTCGACCCACGGGAGTCGAATGGTCACGTGACCGATGACGTCAAGTGACTCCAAAAAATCAAGTTCGTGACCCCATTATCTTTAATGCGCCATATCTCCATAACGGTGCCAGATAGACGAATGGTGACTATGGACCATTTATAGTAAAGCGCTGGTGACGAATGGAATGGTCTCGTGACTGGTAGTGTTTATTGTTTAGTTAAAATAATAGAGAAGGATAAAAGGATCATTGCTATTGCACAATTTGAAAATAAACTGCTTGATTTTTTACTAGTCTATACAGCCCACTGATTTTATTTATACAGACATATAGTGTAAACTATCGAAATGCATTGGACAGACTCCGTGTTCGAATGAACATTATCTTGTTATCTTATATTAAAAGGCGTGTGCCAGTTCCTATTAGTGATTAATAGTAACCTTGGCCTTAACTTTCACCGTTTCAGAGATATGGCCAGTTTTCCGTTGAAAATACACAGTTTTACACCCCCCTCTTTCCATTCAACCCAAATTTGAAATTGTTTGTCTTTCACTGCATTCTTCAAATTTTGTACGCAAAAAACTTTGACACAGGGCTAATATGAGCAAAAATTGTTCCCGTACAACACAACGCTTTGTCACAATACATTTGTGACATGCAGACAAACAGACAGACAGACGACGGCCGTACCGTAGACGCCTGCAGCATAGTCGTAGCGCGTCAGTTAGCCGCTTTCTACCGCAGCACTGTTAACTGACGCATCCGCACGCGAGAACTTAGCGGGTATCCGCGTACACCTTACATAGCCAGGAAGTATCTTCTCTGGCGAACATTTTTGGGAGTATTCTCATTCGTTTTCATGCAGTCGTCTCTCAGAATGAGGCACAAAAATCTAGCCAAACCGACGATGGAAACATTTTAGCAATAAAATGGCATTTCAAGGTCACTGAATGTCAAACATTTGACATTTTCTGGAAAGCCGATATAGCGCTTATTGACGATGCGTAATAATAGGGGGGGGGGCGGGTGTTGGCTTTGACTTTAAAGATTCCATAGGTATAACGACCGAAATAACAAAAAATGCCGGTTTTGGTTACCCGACTGTTGTTTGAGGCCTTCTTGCCACGGAATTCGTACGAATATCCGTAAGGACTTTACAATGCCTGAAAGTAAAGTCCCTGCCTTTGATAATGTGTGTCTATTTTGTTCACATTTTTGTTATGCGCTTCAAAAGACGCACCACTTGTGCAGTAGAGTACGGCAATTCAGCGTCCTCCAAAATCGTTGATTTTGGTAGCAATCGAAAGAGCATGTGGCACATCCTATAACAAGCCGTGGTCCGATTTTGCACTGTTTCTAAAATACGGTGAATTAATGGTTAAAAATCGCAAATTTCTCCTACCCCCTTGTGTTTAGCGTCCTCAATCAATGCTGCTTCAAAGTTTGGGAAACTCTTTAAAATGTTGATAGTGGACTTAGAGTTCTTCGTAAAGCAGACAATGAAGTTTTCGTGATCCAAGCTTGCGTCGCTGTGACAGTATAGCAGTGAGTTCCAAACAGACACACGGACGGACGAACGCCTTCGCCGTAGGACGGGGCATTTGCACAGCATGTATGCTGACGCTTTGTAACAAGAAATTTGAGCTAATGCTCACGAGACGCGCGAAAGCCTATAGCAGTTCCGGTTCAGTAGTTTAGCTGAAAATTGGGGTGTTCACGCTAAGTTAATATACCAATACCAAATTCTGTATCTGGAGCGCATAACGATAGTAGCGTGGCTCTACCTTGTGAATGATATAGACTGGTGTCGCAACCCGAAATCGCCAAAAAATCCATAAAACCCTATATTTTGGCGTTCAAGGTCATTCAAGGTTATTAAAATCGGCGCCAATCGAGAGCCAATGTACGACTTCCTATAAATGAATAATAGTAGGCCCTATCTCGCACCGTTACTGGGATACAGCGACTTACTGGCCAAAAGTCGCAAATTTTGCCCATCCCCCTCTCATTTAGCGCCCTCGTTCGGGGTGACCCCTTCGAATTTATGGAAAAGCTTTACGTTTCCTGAAACTAGAGTCTTCCAGGCAGCCGACAGTAAAGATTTGGTGATTCTAGCTTGCGCCGTTTTTGACTGATCCATTCGTGTGACAGACAGACTGTCGGACAGAATTGCGATGGCGAAGACGCGCTGAAAGCAGTAGCTGCTTTCGCGCGTAAAAATTTTAGGAGTAATCGCATATAGCATAACTTTGTCAAGTTTTGATATGATTGAATGCAACTTTGCATTTTGGCGAAGATTAGAACGCAGACTATGCTTGTAAGATGTCAAATTCTTCTTGTCTTTAAAAAATAAATTTCTGTGTACTTCAGGTGAGTATAATTTTTTCCACACACGCTGTACACTATGTTTGTGCAAAATTTAGAAAAACAGGTGGCCTGTTGGAACGACGTTAGTCTGTAAGCTCCCTCTGTAAGGTTTGGGGCAAAGCTCTATTCGCCATATTTCAAGATTTTGTGTTCCCATATAGTCTCTTTCTTTTTGTTATGAAAAATCGTTTGTGCATAACGTTACGTTTATGCACTTTATTGTCAGTTTTTTTTCTGTAAGCAGGCCTATTTATTTTCGTGGGGCCCTCAGGAGCCCAGGTTTAAAGAACCAACTAAAGCCCCGGTTATCAGCCGTTTAAAACCCGCTTCTTATGCAACTCATTTAGTCTACGGCGTTTGCGTTCTGTTACAGAAAGTACCGTAAGCCCAACAACGGTCACAGCTGTGTCGCAGACCACCGCAAGTGTGCCAGGGGTAACTACTGTAACGACAGCATCAGAATCGACCGCGTCACCTTTTACAACACCGACGGTCAGCACAGTCACTGTAGCAGCAGTAGTACCCACAACCGCAACTACAGGTATGTGCTTACCGCTGTCGTCATGATTAGTAATTTAGATTAACAGTTAATTGTTGTCTTTCCCACTGCTGTAGACGAAGTTGTTGTAGGCAAGTTTAGACTAAATTAACGAAGTTGCAACTGTTAAACATATCACCCGACAAAGAGAGGTCTATTATGACGGAAGATATGGAGACGAGACGGTATAGTATGAAGTTTTGCAAATATTATTGACGTAAGTACACAACTTGGTGGTTTAGTTTATTGTTACACCGCATGCGGTGACTGCCTTGGAGAGTGTGATGTTGCACGTTATGAGTGACTGATTAGGCCTATAGGCTGACTTTGCTCTAGGTCTAGGAGTTAGCATAGCCATGGCAAAGGCGTCTGTCCGTCACACCTTGCTTCCTTACTAAAACGACAGAAGCTAGGTTTACGAAATCTTTACTTTTACGTAGATCTAGGCCTATTATTATTATTTTTATTATTTTAAAATATGACAAAAGGCCGAAGCCACTAACATGCCACAATAAAATTGCAATATCAATCAATAACGACTGATAGCACAATTGGTTGCGCCGTCTGTGGGCAGCAGTCGTGTTTTTAGAGCTCAAATTATGATACAGGTTTTATCTGGTTTTATTCTGAGTTCCTGTTTCAAAATTGTACTGTTTTGAAGCTTTTGTGACCTTGTCAACGACGATGCAATTTGTTTTTCAGTTACTTTAGCGACTTGCGTAAATTTTAATTGGATTCGTCTATTCGAATGTGGTTACGTGACGTTATCCTAGCTTTTAGATTCATTGGCGCAAAGTATCCGTTAATCAGCCAGGTCCAGCAGTTGATCGGCAATCTCGGCCTACGACGTAGATACCGAGGCTGTTGGGCCGACCGGCAGACACGTACAACAGCGCGCATGCCAAAGCTCATCTGATAACGGAGATGGAACGTTCGGGGGTTCCGCGGTCTACGTCTCTACAGGCCGACGCACGTCGTTCCGTGCTCGCGACGTCAGTCCACTGCCGGCGCATGTTTTTTGTCGACGTGCGACGATCAACTGCTGCCGCCCAGCCGTTCTGTCAGTTCTTGCCGTGTTTTTTCACGGCCAACGTACGCGGCGGTTTTACGCTCAAGACGGACCAGTTGAGGGCGGTTCTACGACAGAACGTGGTCGACATCGCGTGCACGACAGAGACATGGCTGACGCAGTCCGTGCCGAGCGAACTCGTCAGCATCCCGGGCTACGTGACCGGAAGGACGGGCGACCTGGCGGCGGGGTTGCTGTGTTCGTGCGTCACAGTTTACCGTGTGTCAGGTTGTCTGCGCTAAAGTCGCCGAACTTCGAGACGATCTGGCTGCGGTACAGACAATAACGTATGTCACGCGCCACATCACACGTCGTTATCGGCACTGTCTATCGCCCGCCGTCAGCTGATGTCAGGGCCATGAAGTCACACATGCTCGGTTGTCTGGACAGCATCACTCGCAGCCGGCGTCGTGCTGCTGGGCGACTTCAACTAGCTGCCAGATGCCCCGCTGCTGTCCTACCCACTGCATCAGGTCGTCAAGGCGCCGACGCGTGGATCATCTGTCCTTGACAAGATCTACACCAGACTTAAGGACTGGTACAAGCTGCTCGTCGTCCTGCCGAACATCGGATGGTCGGACCACAGCGTAGTGCTTACAACGCCGAAGCAAAGGTTAACAGATGCGGCGAGGACGTGGCGGTGGTTGTTGGACGCTATGACGCAAGGAGCAGGGCGCTGCTGTGTTAGGCGATCACAGAGTACGACTGGACGTCTCTGTACCGCATGGACACGTGTGAAGAGATGACGCAGGCGTTCTACAGCACAGTCGCAGGTCTGGTCGACTACAGTCTGCCGCTAAGGACTATCATACGCTACTCAACAGACAAGCCGTGGGTTTCCGACCAGTTTCGTCATCTCATCCGCTGTCGTTAACATGCGCTGAAGACCGGCCAGACGGCGCGATACAGAGCGTACCGCAACCGAGTGCGGCGAATGTCAAGGACACTGCGGCGAAAGTGCTAGGCAAGAAAGATGGGGGGACTGCGCGTCAGTAAACCACGCAATTGGTGGCGTAGCGTCAAACTGATGACGGATCAGACGGTAAACATCAGTCAGCCGTTGACTGGACTGGCTAATCAGCTGCATGATGGCGACGTACAGGCTCTAGCTGAGAAATGATCGGTTCTGTTAGGGTATGGCCGATGACCTCAGTCCACCAGACGACAACATTACGCCGCCGCCGTCAAAGGTCGTGCGACTCGTGCCGGACGAGTTCATCATCATTCTGGCGGATGTTGAATGCAAGCTGAGCCGGATCAACGTGCACAAGGCTCCAGGACCCGACGGACTTCCTAACTGGCTGCTGCGCGACTTTTTCAGCCAGCTCGCTGGCGCAGTGTGCGCCGTCTACAACGCGTCAGTGCGTGAAGAAGTTGTTTCGTCACAGTGGAAAAAAGCGAACGTCGTGCCGGTGCCGTAAGTTCAACCCCTAAAGCCGTCGAAGCTGACCTGCGTCCGAAATCACTAACAGATACACTCGCCAAGGTACTAGAGTCGTTCGTCGGGTCATAAATTCTGGAACGAATGACTTGTACAGCGTGGGCCAAAAAATGGCACCATTTATTGTACTCCTCAACTTCATAAATATTAACCGATTTTCAAAATTTTCCAGCAGTCTCGAAGACCGGCAGTACGGCGCCCTCACGACGCACGTCCTCGTCGACATGCTGCACCACTGGCACGCTGCTTCGTCGATTTCTCCAAGGCGTTTGAACACGTAGACCACAACATTCTCGTCGCCAAGCTGGTCGCGCTGAGTCTGCCTGACGTCATCGTGCGGTGGATGTGCGCCTTCCTGCGAGACCGACGACAGCGGGTAAATATCGGCGACGTGCTATCTGACTGGCTATAGCTGACGGCGGGGATGCCGCTGGGATCTTACCTTGGCCCACTGACGTTTGTCATTTTGATTGACGCGTTGCGACCTGGCTGTCTGACCCACAAGTACGTTGACGACACAACGATGAGCGAGATTCTGGACAAGTCGGCTGTCAGCAGTATGCAGTCATTCGTCGACAAACTCGTCCAGCAGGCAACTGAGACGGGCATGATTGTGAACGGTCGCAAGACCAAAGAGATACTGATCGGCTCAGTTCTCAGGGACCCGCCGGTGTCCGTCACACTGAGCAGCGCGCCGGAGGAACGCGTCACGACGTTCAAGTTACTCGGCGTGGACGTCGCCAACGACCTGAAGTGGGCCCAGCATGTCGACGCCATCTCGTCGAAGGCTGCGTCGCGACTCCATTTCCTCGAGTTGCTGAAACGCTCGGGCGTCGGCCTCGATGATCTACTGTGTTTCTACAAGACAGTTGTACGACCGGTGCTCGAGTACGCGTGTCCGGCGTGGCATTCAAGTCTCACGGCAGACAGTCGAAGGCTCTAGAGGCGAGACAGCGAAGAGCGATGAATATAATATTTGCGGACAGTGATTATGAAATGTCACTGATGCTGGCTGGTCTGGACACCCTTGACCCACGGCGTGCTCTGCTTACTGAGCAGCGTCCTCCGTGAAGAGTCGTGTTCGTACTATCTGCTGCCGGACAAACGCGACTCTTTAGTGACAGGCCGTCTGCGCCACGCTAAGACATTTGAACCACTGCCAGTTAGAACTAATAAATTTCGAAATTCTTTTATTTCTTACTGTTTGAAACATTTTGATTAGGACAGGTATTTTTTCTAGTTCTAGCTGGCAGCATTCCGAGTGTCTGCACGTCAGCATCAGAGACATCCGATAATTACTGTAATGACTTGTAGAGCGTGGGCCAAAAAATGGCACCATTTATTGTACTCCTCAACTTCATAAATATTAACCGATTTTCAAATTTTTTTACTGTTAGAATCAGGAGACAATTTGTAATAAAACTGTTACTACAGATCCGACCAAACCTCAAGTGTGTCGCTACACTACATCGTGAAATGTTAGATGACGCACTCAAGCCGGCGACGCCACTGACCGGTTGCGTGATCAACGTTGTTCGAGCCTGCCATGTGGCCCCCAAACAACCCAGACTTAAATCCAGTCGATTATGCTGTTCGGGATGCCCTTCAACAGATGGCCTATCAATGTTGACGATTTACGACAGTCAACCAGCTAAAGAAAGCCATTGTCACTGAGTGGGGCAAAGTGCCGCAGCATTTGGTTGATCGCGCCATTAGTCAGTGACGTCGCCGGCTTCGATGTGTCTTTTAGCAGAAAGGCGGACACATTGAAAATTTGATGTGAAAACTGTACAGATGTGATTTTAGACAATAACTGAGACAACAAGCGCGTTGTTTCTGTTGTTACAAAAGTCTTGTTTTTAATTGTTATTCTTAAAACACTGACATTTATGACCGGACAGTGTAGTGACACATTTAGGGTGTGGTGGGATCTATAGTAAGAGTTTTATTGCAAATTGTCTCCTAATTCTGACAGTGAAAAAGTTTTGAAAATCAGTCAATATTTGGTGAAGTTATAGAGATATACAATAATGGTGCCATTTTTTGGCTTACCCTGTACAATGTACATGGTGCGGCAAAATATAGTATCCCCCTAAAGTTTTTCGCTGTTTTCCCAGCAACCGTTTGGCATTTTATTATAGAATTTCACACATTTATTTAGCGAAACGTTCTACGGTTAACTGCCAAACAAAATGTGATTCTACTAAAAATGACAAAGTTAGAGATTTTCTAACATGACCGCCTTTCGATTTTTCAGCATTACAAATGTTCAAGCTACAACACTAATTCAATAAAATCGTTGAAACAGCATAGTTAACTAATAGGCCCCCTAGTCAAATGCCGGAAGTCCATTGTCACTGTAAATGTTTAAAGTGCCCACTGCCAGCTCCAAGCTCCAACAGAAGTTTACAGTCGCTTAATTTGAGAAGTCTTCACAACCTTGCCGATCAGTTCTCTCGGCTTTATCTTAAGCTTGCGGTAAGCCTCCAACATTGCACTCTACATGTGATAGTCCACTAAGTTTATATTCGGCGAATTTGGAGGCCACTAGTCCTTTGTAATGAAATCTGTACAGTTGGCCCGCAACCAGTTCTGTGCGCTGCGTGTGATGGCGCGCTGTCCTGCTGGAAGATAAATCCGGTGCGCAGCCGAAGTTTGCCTTAAACAAGAAATCTGAGCTAATGCTCATGAGACGCGCGAGAGCCTATAGCAGTTCCTGTTTGCAGGTAATCTTAGTCGTCGCAATTCACTCCTTTGCAGCCTAAAATCGCCAAAAAATCACTTAAAATCAATATGTTAGGGTTCAAGGTCATTCAAGGTCATCGATGTTGACATTTCTAAGAAGCTCGTCGTCAGTGCTTGTTATGATAAGCAGCATGTCTGTGCCTATCTGCAACCATTTACACGCTAGACAAGCCAACAGCGGATAAATAACCACTTTTTAGAGAAGTAACCCTTTTTGACACCGCGTGCTCAGGCCTCCTTGAATATAGAAGGTCCGGACTTGGACCGCTAATATATACATTCCATGCTGAAATTTCATACGCAGGTTGTTTTGGTCTATCTCCAGCCATTTCGGCGCAATTCACCTTTGAAATCCGTGTCGCAGCCCAAAATCGCAAAACATTACTAAAACCCTTTATTTTGGGGGTTCAAGGTCATTCAAGATCATTGATGTTGACATTTTTAAGAAGCTCGTCGCCAGTGCTTGTTATGATAAGCAGGATGTCTGTGCCTATTTGCAACCATTTTCACGTTGGAGGAGCCAATAGCGGCAGAATAACGCCTTTTAAGGGGATGCCCCTGTTTTGCCCCCTTGTTCGGGGGACCCCCTTTGCCCAGCGACATGAAATTTTGTCACGAAATACTAGAGACTCTAGGCCGGTCTCTATCTCGCCTGGTCTTGAAACGGTACCGGGTTGTGACGGACAGACGGACAGACAGACAGAATTACCATAGCTATTACGCGCTATTACGCGCTATGCTAGCTCTCGCGCGTAAAAACGATAATTTATTTATCTATTTATTACAATTTAGTGATAATTTATAAATGAAATAAATTACTGTTTATCAAAACGTCACTGTGACGACATCGGCGGTAACGTGATAACCGTTAGCGTGAACATTTTTAATACTGAAAATCGGTAGTCAATCGTGTTTAAAAGATTATAACTTCGTCGTTTTTGAACAGAATCATATTTTACTTGGTCGTTAGATGTAGAATGTTTCGGTCAATAAATCTGTTACCTTAAATGACAATGATAGGCTAAAAAACTTTCGACTTTTTTGCGATTTCCGTCATCATATCTTTGAAGCCTTCACAGCTAAAGCCGATTATTATTATGCGACGTCATGAAGTGCCTTATCGGCTTCTCAGTGACCGTAAAATGCTTGATTTTGAGTGACCACGAGATGCCATTTTGTGCCAAAATATGTTATTATTGTCGATTTAGCAAATTTTTAACTTCTTTTTAGAGACAACTATGTGAAAACAAACGAATACACAGGTCGCAATACTGCCAGCAACAAAACTGTTGGCCTGGGACTTCAGTTACTGGCGATATGCGGTTACGCTGATACTCGATAATGGTTCGTGCGCGAATAGACGTCAATCACCAGTCGGGTAGTCGAAAGCAGCTAATCTTCAATGCCGTTAGCCGCCATCTTCTGAACTTTTACACATTAGATTATAGTTATCGTAAAGGAAGAATTGTTAGTTAAAGTTAAAGTTGAAGTTAAAAGCAAATTTGCATAGCGCCATGAAACCTAAAATATCAAACAGTAGCAGACCGACTTCAAATCTAACTTGCGACTTATCGATTGCAAATCCAATGCCATAAATACCGATGAACCAAGCCACCTCGGGAAGCCAGACGGTTATTAGAACTAGGTAAAATGGTCCGTAAAGTTTGGCTTTCTCCTATAATGTAAACTTCTGCGTTTCGTTACAGAGAGTACCGTAAGTCCAACCACGTTTACAACTGAGTCGCAAACAACTGCAAGTACGCCTGAATTAACTACTGTAACGACAGCATCAGAGTCGACTGCGTCACCCTTTACAACGCCGACGGTCAGCACAGTGACTGTGCTAACAACGGTGCCCACAACCGCGACTACAGGTCAGCTAGTCACTAACACTTACTGATTTCTTTCCCGCTGCTGTAGGTAGAGTTGCTGTACAAGCATACAAGACTGTTGCGACATTTAATCTTGTCGTTCGGCAGAGAAAATCTTAAGTGGCGGACTGCACGGAAGTGGTGTAGTGCAAAGCTTTTGCAGAGATTTCACAGATCACTGGCGTCATACACAGGTTCTCTTTGGTACAATGTTGCACCGTATGATCGGTTGACTGCGTTGGAGAATTTGCGATGTTGTTCGATACTATGAATTAAAATTAATATGATGTGATTAATATAATATGCACATTTAGTAGGCTAATGTTTACTGCATTACGATTTACAACATCGGTGGTCAGCACAGTCACCGCAGTAAAAATTACTATGTTTACAACCGCGACTACAGGTATAGGTGCTTATTATTGCGGCGTTATGGCTTTCTTGCCGGGTACTGTTTACACAAGTAGAGCCACAGTACTGGTACCTGGCTCTCTAATTGTTTACTCCCTGGCTTTTTAAAAATGTTCGTTGTTTGTATTTTTGTTATCACTACTAACATTAATCTCTTCCTTAGCTTTGTCGACGTTTATTTTACTTTCAAGCAGTCTATTGTATTTCCCGTACTTTGGAAACTTGCCGTAGACAGAGAAGATCTTTGTAACCATTTTAACTTGTTTTTTCAAACCAAATAAACGTGGTGTAAAATCTTTATTTATTTGTTACATGTATTGTGATAATTTTTAACGGTCGTCAGTTTTTTGTCGAGTTTTTGATGCGTACCAAACATTAGCATTAGATGATCACACTTTAAAGCGTTTAGGCAGCGACCACTGTGTAACATCAAGTCGTCAACAGCAGAAAAATTATTTGATCTGGATGATAAAAATGATATTTTTAAGGATTTAGCACTTGACAAAATAATTCGCGGAGTTGCGGCTTTTTTCGGGTACGTAAGGTTTTTTATGTCTCGTTACAGAGAGTACTGTAAGTCCAACAACGTTCACAACTGAGTCGCAGACCACTGAAAGTACGCCTGAAGTAACTACTGTAACGACAGCATCAGAATCGACTGCGTCACCCTTTACAACACCGACGGTCAGCACAGTGACTGTGCCAACAACGGCGCCCACAACCGCGACTACAGGTCAGCTAGTCGTATATGTTTAGTCAGTAACACTTACGTGCTGATTTTTTTTCTTTTTGCCGTAAACGGAGTTGCCGTAGTCAAGCTAGGCTAGGCTGTTTCGACACTTATTTATGTCGTCCGGCAGAGCGAATCTAATGTGGCGGACGGCACGGAAGTAGTATAGTGCAAAGCTTTTGCAAATATTTCTCAGATTACTGACGTGATACACATTTTTGACTCTTTGGTACAATGTTACACCGTATTTTGCTGTGGCTGGGTTAAAAATTTTGCAATGCTGTTATGAATTAGCATTCATAATATATTAATGATATCTACTGCATCATACTTCACAACACCGACACCGCGGCGACAACAGTGCCCATAAGCACGACTACAGGTATACGCTTATCTTTGCCAACTGCGACGTTATAGCTTTATTGCCGGAAGACTTTCACACAAAAGTAAGCTGGTTCTTTTAAAACTAGCTTCGTTAATTTTTGAAATATACACCGTTATCAAGCCAGCTTCAAAAGTGCACGGCATGCGCTTTAAAGGGCTCTTAGAGTTTAGCTCTTTATCTAATGTGGCGGACGGCACGGAAGTGGTATAGTGCAAAGCTTTTGCAAAGATTTCTCAGAGAACTCTTTAAGAACGACTTGCAGTATTAAACATGTTTGATGCTGCAATCATTCGTCGAGCTAAGAGCGCACGTCGTGCACTGTTACAGCTGGCTTGATACCGGTGTATATTGCGAACAAAAAACGAAGCTAGCTTTGCGTGCGTTTTCTAGAGCCAGCTTAAGAGCCAGCTTTTTTGTGTAAACGGAATATTACTCAGTGACTTTTTATATGAACACAGCTCATCTCAATCACCACATAGCAGACTGTTTTAACATCCATCATCAACCACTGTCATCAACCTGCTCCAATTTTTTGTGTATTCCGCTGTAAGTTTACTTTTTTGTCTCTGGCTGTACTACATTTTGCACATTCATCATTGCCGCTGACTTTGATATTAATCCAATCACTTCTCAGTTTTTTCTTCTTCATTCATTCACTTTCATGCAACATGTTAATTTTGTTACTTATAATCATAATTATACCTTTGACTTGGTCGCTGCCTTTTCAGGAGCTTACTTCTTCTTTTGCACCATTTCTGTCTTTTTCTCACAACTTCTCATCTGACTATTTTTAAATTTTAGTAAACTGTCTGTCACCACTACACCTGTATTTCCTCCAACATGTTGTACATTTCATTGCGTTAACTTTAATAATAATAATCAAATTAGCTGGAGTGACCTCGTTCGAGTAGGGGGCGTTTTGAGCTTTCGCTTCAACTGTGTTTTTAACGTGTTTTACTGGTTTTTTTGTGCTGAAGACGTTTCATATTGGTAGGTCCATCGTCGGTCTTGCTTCCCATTCGTTGGTGGTTTGTTCCCAGTTTGGTTTGTACCTTTTCTTGGAACAATCAGCTGTCGGTTTGTGTTTACGTCACGTGACCACTGGCCGGTAACTGTCGAAACGGCTGTTCAGAGGTTTCTCGGCAATGTCCAATATCTCAGCCTTGGCCATTGTCGCAAAATGCTAGTAAAAGTAATGGCACATGCAGCGTCTGTTTTGTACGCGCCAGCTACATAATAAAGACGGAACAGTTCACAAGCATGGACCTAAAAATAATCGTTGCCCTGGATCTCACAAGGCCCCACTGAGCATTGGGACCCATGGTTGTCCAGCTTCAGGTTCTACTTTTCATATTTCATAGTTCTGCAGCTAACTAACAACCTACCGGTACTGCGTTTGTCGCTACTCAAGGGTCGCAGGTTTCTTCGCAGTCACCAAATTTACACCTCACTGCTACATAGCTGTCAACTCACCTTCTGATCATCAAACACATTCCCAAGTCTGCCAGACCTGCTCGTTCTTCACATTTGTCACGCCTGCTGGGCAATGTTGTTTCTAATCCGGGTGATGTTCATCGCTGGCTGGCAGTTCTAAACTGGACTAGGCTTGTTTTGGCGAATCCCCAGATAGGTGGCAAGCGTCATAACGTGGCATCGAAAGTGAAAAAAACGACTGACGTCTCTGCCTGAGTCAAGCACTGCGCAGTGGCCGGCGTCGCTCGATAACTGTGTCCCCATCAGTACCAGGCACTCCAAGTCGTCCCTGTCTGATGCTATCGCTGCCAAGATGGAAGACGGCAACGTGCATGCAGCGGTCAGACTGCTGTGTTCCAACGACGAGCCAGCGCCGGCTTCCACTCTGAACAAACTCTAACTCAAGCATCCCAAGGCCCCTGCAGATCGGTCAGCTAGTCCTGCCGTGCTAGCCTCTTCATTATCTGTAAATAAAGCTAAAGTTTTGCAGGCCATTTGCTCCTTTTCAGCTGGGTCTTCTGGTGGACCAGACGGTTTTCGTCCTCAACATCTGCTGGACTTGGTCAGCTGTCGAGAGTCTGGTGCCGATCTTTTGACGTCTCTCACGTCATTCACCAATCTCCTCTTGCAGGGAAAATGTCATTTAGATGTGACTCCCGTCCTGTTTGGTGAGCGTCTGGTGGCGTTGAACCCGAAAGGCATCGTGCGATATCTGTACATACCACGAGGGCAGATGAAAGCGGTCTTGTCTCTGTTCTCTGGTGCAACTACTGTCAGGTTTTGGGCCACCCTGTATACTGCATGGTGCGATACACTTGTATGTATGTAGGCCTAGCACGTGCGAGGTCAGTCAGACAGACAGAGTTCGTTGAACAGTGTGTGTGCGTAGTTAAGGCTGCTCGTGTTTTCTTTGTGATATATTATATTTTATAAAATGGTTGAGTTTGCAAGCATTCACGCATTTAGAAAATCCCACAACTACAACCTGATGATAGGAACTCCGCAAATCAAACGTCGAAAAGAGAGTAGCGGAAGCCATGGCGTCCAAGCATGAATCAATTCTTGGAAGAGCATAGGCATCTTTTTTCGTAACCGAATTTAGCTGACGATAGCCAATGCAACATTTAAGCGATCCATCCTTTTTCCTTACTGACACAACAGTCGAAGTTCAAGGGCTCGATCCTCGTTCGATTGTTCCTTGTTTTAACATGTTGTCAACATGCTCTGATATCGCTACCTGGTGTGCGGGTGGGTAACGTCTCGGAGGTTGTCTAATTGGACGGGCATCTCCCGTATCAATGTGATGCATAGTGATATCCGTTCTTCCAAGATCATTTTCATCTTGGCTAAACACGTCCTGGTGTTTCACTAAAATGGCTTCTAAGGCTAGACAAGCACTTTCAGGGATTGAACCATCAACCCCGTCAAGCAGTTTCTGTACGTATTCAGGAACTGATCTCGGATTATCTTCAACTTGCTTCACCTTAGTTTGATTTCTATCATGTGAACTCGCTTCTTCAACAACTTCAACTGGCTGAAGGCTAGCAATAACCGTACCGGCATTTAGACAAACTGATTCTGTTTTGACATTCATCACCCTGACAGAAACATCAGACCACGCATTCTGTGGCACCAGAGTTCGTGACACGTGTAATCCAGCCCTGACGTTTGAAGGTTCTGTACCCCAGTCAGCACCATCATATAACGTTGGCAACTTGTGGACTTCGACCTTCGTTGACACATTAACTTGTGACTTAGCTGGCACTACAGCGTCTTCCTGCAACACTACACGCCTGCACCACTGATGTTTATTTATCCTGTCGTGGATGTAACAAGAATGTTCTACCTCCAAATCTAATGAGTGAATTACTGATATCCCACACTGCTCCATTCTCCACGAGAAAATCTATGCCCAACATTGGTTTTGTAACATGCTTCGACACCAGTCCAGAAACTTCAGTGACAAACTGTCCAGTACTAACCGGAACCGTCACCTCAGAAATAAGACAAAATTACTATTATTTACTAATATGAGCTGCCATATTGGCATTTAAATGACCTAAAAAATTATTTACCTGGGAGGTCCTTGAAGGTCAGTACTGCAGCAGGAACTGTATGTCTGTAGCGCGTCTTCCCCAGCAAGGCGCACTTTTATTGTGAAAAATTTTTGAAAAAACCTGCGTCTGATACCTGCTTTGCTTATACTAACGTCTGTTATATGGCGTTAATTGTAGCTTTCAGAAGCAGTGTTCCTTTAACATAGCGTGCATGGAACTGTGTCACCTCTGAAAAGTCGCTTTTTTGTGATTGGAAGTCAGACACAGTGCTTCGGACGTAGGCGCTCAGTCAGTTCACTTGTCAATTGGTCTGCTTTTTTCTTTAATGACAAAACGTCCAAACTTTTTTTGCTGGTCAGCAACTTTACTCTCGTTTTTCTATTATTATTTTACCGTCCAGTTTAATTTAAAAATTTATCGAATTTCAAGTCTGCTACCGAATCGGAAATATTTCAAGTTTACTCCAGTTGTCCTTTACCTGGATTATTAAAAAAATGTTTTGTGTGTTTTTATTTTTATTTTTACTACTATTATGGATCTTTTTTTGTTCGTGACAATAGCCATTTTACTTTAAAACAATTTGCAGTATTTTTTCTATTTAGACAGTGACGATATCTGTAACTAACGCCCACTTACTAACCTGTGTTTCGTCTCTAAAACATTTGAACGTGTTGCAAAATGCTGATTTAGCACTCGGTGGAGAGACTCATAGACTTGCAGTTTTTTATGTACTATGGACTTCTACCTTTTGTTACAGAGAGCACCGTAAGTCCAATAACGTTTACAACTGAGTCGCAAACTACGGCAACTACGCCTGAACCAAGTACTGTAACGACAGCATCAAAGTCGACTGCGTCACCCTTTACAACACCGACGGTCAGCACAGTCACCATGCCAACAACGGTGCCCACAACCGTGACTACAGGTTAGCTAATCGTATATAACATTAATTCATTAAGTCTTGCTGATTTCTGTACACTGTTGTAGGCAGAGTTGTTATAGTTAAGCGTAGATGGCTGTTGCGACATTTATTTATGTCTTTTAGGTCAGAGGATATAGTGTGTCGTAGGGCAAGCAGGTGGTATAATGCGGAAATTTTGCAGACATTTCTGAGATTATTGACGTGACTATACAGTTTGACTGTTTGTTACAATGTTGCATCGTATTTTGTGGTGACTGCATTGGAGAGCTTGTTTAATGTTATGAGTTGTAACAAATAATGTATATATTCAATAATATTTACTGCATCATTTTTTACAAGACGAACACCTCGGCAACTACAACAGTGGCCACAACCGCGACTACAGGTAAATGCTCACCTTTGCCAACCGCAAGGTTATTTTTTGTCTGGAACCTTTTACACTGGTGCTTATTTTTTTCTTTCATTTCTTTTATGAACACCATTCAATTCAATCACGCTCAAATTACCACATAGCAAATTGTTTCAACAACTATCGTCCACCAATAATATTAACCTGCTCTAATTTTGTTCTGTTTATTTCACTAGAAGTTTACTTTTTGCCTTAGGCTGCTACTACACGTTGCAAGTTCGTCATTGCCGCTAACTTTGATATGAACCTCGATTATAATTCTGATCCACTCACTTCTCAGTTTTTCTTTCTTTTTTATTTATTCACTGTCACGCAACATGGTAATTTTTTTACCCGTAATCATAGGCCTAATTATATTTTTGACTTGGTCGTTGTTTATTCAGGATCTTGATTTTTTGCACCATCTCTGTTTGTTTTTCACTACTTCTAATCTGACTATTTTTTTACATTTTTAGTAAATTGTCTGTCACCACTACACCTGTACCTTTAGCAACATTTTGTACATCTCATTGCGTTTAGGCCTATTTTATAGATGACGACTTGTAACCGACTTCAAATCATCAGGCCTTATAAACAGTTATCCTACTTTTTTTTATATTTTTTTCTGCCTGCTTACATTTTTAGCCAACCGAACTTAAGTAACGGTCGAGCTTATACCATAGTTGTCGTCCGTCTGTCTGTCGTCGTCTGCTGTACGTCAGTAATGGATGTACGAGGGTCGTTCAATAAATTTCAAGATTGACCTCGTTATACAACGACAATAAATCGCACAATTCTGACAGTTAGGCCCTGTGTTATTTTTCAACATAATCTCTTTGCAGCTAACTGCAATGTTTCCATTGTTCTACAAATCGGCCCGAACACGTAGCATTAAGTTTTTGTTGGCGCAGTGTAGAAATTTCCGGACGATGCTGCTGAACGTTTTTGTCGTTCTTAAACTTAATTATGTCACTGCAAAACAGGAAAACTATCCTAATACTCTCAAACGTGATAAATTGTCGCTGCTAAACTTAACAGATAATCTGCAATAAATTTCAGCACTTTCTATGTTTTCTGCGACTAGAAAATTTCTTAAATATTATCTGACCATGCCAAACGTCACTGCTTATCATATACATTTTAATAATAATGACGTCACAGCATGACGTCATAAATGAAACCACGGTAAGTAGTGTACAATAATGGCCGTACAAATTTATAATAGTTTTGGTTTTTAACTGTCACTGTGTGCTTACTGAAAAGAACAGTCCTGAAATGTATTGAACGACCCTCGTATTGTAGCTGAACGTTAGGTCGTAGCAAAACATTTACACAAATAATTAGCCATGTACCTTATACATTGAAGAAGAAGAAGATTCCGCATAAACAGCTAGGTCCATTGCGAGGGAGCTCATCCTCTTGACGGCACTTTTAGCCGGCGAGGGCGAAGCCCAATTAAGCTAGCATACAGCCCAAGTCGGCCGGGTTAACCGACTGGATCGACATACTTGCAGTCCTGTCCACAGGGCCTACTGTTGCGCAGAACTCGCCGTTTCTTTCCTAGCGATGGCCTTGACCACCGCCAGTACTCATTTTACCATCCTACGGAGGGTAGAAGGCTGAGTCGACCTAGTTGGCTGGCTCCGTACTGTAGACAGTCACCCATCTAAGTACTAACCAGGCACGGCGTAGAGTAACTTCGTCTTATCCAAGACGCGTTACCAACTACGCCATTGGCACGCAAAATTTTAGTTTGTGACAATATCTATTTTACTCTCAAGCAATCTGCAGTATTTCTTCTATTTTAGAAACTCATCTTAGACTGTGACGATATGTGTAACTAACGCCCTCTGTGTTTCATCTCTAAAACACCTGAACGTGTTGCAAAATCTTGATTTAGCAGTCGGTGGAAGGACTGGTGGACTTGCAGTTTTTATGTACTGTGGACTTCTACGTTTTGTTACAGAAAGCACCGTAAGTCCAACAACGTTTACAACTGAGTCGCAAACTACGGCAACTACGCCTGAAGTAAGTACTGTAACGACAGCATCAGAGTCAACTGCGTCACCCTTTACAACACCGACGGTCAGCACAGTCACCGTGCCAACAGTAGTACCCACAACCGCGACTACAGGTTAGCTAGTCGTACTTATAACGTTAAGTCATTAACATTAGCTGATTTCTGTTTCATTGCTGTAGGTAGAGTTGTTGTGGCTAAGCGTAGATGGCTGTTGCGACATTTATTTATGTCGTTTGGCGAAAAGGATTAGATTTTAATGTGTCGTAGGGCACACAGGTAGTATAGTGTGGAACTTATGAGATTATTGATGTGACTACACAGTTTGACTGTTTGTTACAATGTTACATCGTATTTTACGGTGACTGCATTGGAGAGCTTGTTTAATGTTATTAGTTATAACAAATAATGTATATATTTAATAATATTTACTGCATCATCCTTTACAACACGTACACCTCAGCCACTACAACAGTGGCCACAACCGCGACTACAGGTATATGCTCACCTTTGCCAACCGCAAGGTTATGGTTTTCTTGCCTGAAACTTTTCACACTGGTGCTTATTTATTACTGACATTTTGTTAAAACACAGTTCAACTTTACCATATTCGAATTATCACATAGCAAACTGTTTTATCATTTATCATCAACACTGTCTTGTTTTTTTTTAAATTTTGTATTGTCTCTTTTTCTCCAAGATTATTTTTTGTTTCCGGCTGCAAGTACACTTTCGTCATTACTGCCAACTTTAATATTCATCTCGATAATAATCTTTATTTACTTACATATGAGCTTCTTCTTTTTCTGTAATTTTTAATCTCATGCAACATGTTAATTTTGTTACCTATGTAATCGTACCATCGACTTAGTCATTAACTTTTTAAATTCTGTTCGTGCACCATCTCTGAAAAGGTAAGAAATAAAAAATAATAATGAAAAGTAAAACTTTAAAAAAAACTGTAACGTGAAAAACCGTGAGCATTTCCGAATAGCCTTCAAGTCAGTCCGAGGGGGTGCCAGATGTCTATGGAGAATAAGATTTGAGCCACGTCAGCCACGTCTTGATCTGTCTCTTTCTGACTCAACATACTTCCATAATCATCTCACCTCATCAGTGTCACCATCACCACTCTTGTCATCTATCACCCCGTTATTTTTTTATTACAATTTCAAAACTTTTCTTTACCTCAAATCCTATCCTCCATAGAGATCTGGCATCTTCTCAGACTGACTCCACGGCTATTCGGACCCGCTCACGGTTTTTATGTTTACTCTTTTCAGTTGTTTCTGAGTTTTAGTTTTCGTTATTATTTTTTTATTTTTTACGTTTTTAGTTTTTTTTATTTTAGTTGTCTTTATTTCAGTCATTTTCGAATTTTGTAAGTTTTATATTTAACACTATTTTTATTTTCAGTATCTCTCATTTTATTTTTCTTTTAAACATTTCAGTTCTTTTTAGTTTATAATCACGTTTATTCACCACAAAGGCAGAACATAAAAAGCAAAAAAGAAAGAGAAAAAAACACATAAAAGCACACGCAGAAGCACACACACACAAACACAGCAATACTAACACTAGGCCTAACAGTCAACAAGCAGACAGAAAGTGATGATGAAAGTGTTCATGCACAACACATTTTATACGTTCACGAGAACTGGCAACACCGTACTTATTATTAAAATCACTGACAATATGCCGATTGATTTTATACAGAATAACAAATCGATTATGAATCCTGGTGATAGGACTTAAAAAGTTCCACTTATAAAAATCAAACATATAAGTAAATGGTAACTCATT
>Ga0209367_1002348_pt1 | contig 24885 bp, 13 predicted proteins | sample WorMetLIZISLAND2_FD_187412 | JGI IMG/M metagenome (GOLD analysis project Ga0209367, IMG submission 187412) | Marine gutless worms symbiont microbial communities from Max Planck institute for Marine Microbiology, Germany - Olavius geniculatus... ... | reverse complement strand
ACTCAGCCTTCTACCCTCCATGGGACGGTAAAATGAGTAGTAACTCATTTACATGGGTTACGGAAGGTGGGGACCTTGGTACAGCTGACTGGGGTTGCCTAGCCAGCCGCTGCGCCAGCTTGTGTCTGCAGGCTGCACACGGTGGCCGTGCGGCAGGCGGCTCTGGTTAGTGACGAAAGCGCATTGGAGGCGTGTTTGCGACGATGTGCTATACAAATTGACGACCTTTACCTTTACTTATAACAGAGTGTATGATTGTGTGCATATTACAGAGGTCGTACATTTTTGCATTCGTTCTGAGCTCTCGTCTCTTTCTGATGCCGCATCAGCTGATGAATCAAGTTTGCCAGGTATGAGCTGTCCTTGTGTCCTTGGCATGTGGCAGAATATAATGGTTCAGCAGCTTTGTGCATTTTGTTACAGCTGACCGCTGATCTTCTCAGTTTGGCTGCATGAGTGAGTTAAATTACATGCTGGGAAATTTTTGCCAAATCGTGAGACATTTTCTTCTTCCTCAAGATATGGTTTTTGCTTACATGTGAATTTGCACTAAGGTGTGGTAGGATATTTGCTATTTAATATTGGTAATTGCTTGATTGCATTTTTCCACAGAGTGTGCCAGTGAATAAAATTTTAAAATCAGTTAATATTTAGTGAAGATATATGGACAGAAGTTCAGTTGCAGAATTTTTATGGTTTATGGTGTATAATATTACAGTGTATACTACATCATATCTTAATATACTGTTGGCAGCCACATTTACTTGATGCAGTTAATGCCACACATTATGGCTTTTGTGTTTATAATTTGTAGACATGCATTCTGCAGCAGAATCTCAAGTCTGACAATGTCACTATGGTTAGTTCTGATTACCATGCTATTTTTTACTTGTGCATTTGGGTAACATTTAATTGTGACATTTGCTATTGACGTGTTGCATCTACAAAATTTAACTAGACAGAAATGCAAAAGCAACTCCAGTCTATCAACTGTCTATCTTAGCTAATGTTAATACGTCATGTATATAATACCCCTATTAATATTGATTTAGGAATCGCTGGGAAAGTTTGGTCCACACATGATACGACTGCTAGGGTAAGTACATCTGTAGTCTGTCTGTTTTTTTATGAAAATTTTGTCTGATATCATCAAATATTGACATGACATTGTAATTGGCTTAGATGCTCTCATTTGCGGTTACCACAGACTAGGCTATCTGTCACATATCATATAGGCCTATTCACGGATGTGAATAAAAAATTAAACGTATTTGTCAAGGCTTTCACAAAATTGGATGCCACGAAACCCCACTTTGGTAAATCCAGCTGAAAAAATTTTCATGCAACAACCATCGTGATTCAAGCGCTAGTTGCGTTAGCGCACCGAATCATTTCGGCTTAATACTCTATGATGTCATAAATTACAATGACATCACTTCCACAACCTGCTCACATGAATACGCAAGGAACATACCTTTTACTGTTGTATAGACAATAAAAGGTTTTAGTGTAATATATTGAGGTTCAAATTTTTTTGACTGCTTTTCTTATTTGCATGAAGTTGTCATTAACTCAAATGCTCTTATTTGCGACTAACACAAATTAAGGTTGTCACATATTTTCATATGCAAATAAAAAATTCACAAACATATTTTTTAGAGCTTTCACGAAATCAAATGTCATGGGCCTCCTCTTTGGTAATTCCAACTATAGATTGAAAAATTGTTATGCAAAGACTGATTTCCCATTCTTTGCGCTAGCACTCCAAATCGTTTTGATTTAAAGGTTCGTGGTCACCAAAATTAACATATACATTTTATCCATTCTCCTGAAAGTGCAGAATTTTACGATAACTTTGACAGTAATATTGGCGCCCAGCGTTTTGTCAACACGGAAAAATTTACCTTTGAAGTCGACGATCTACGGAAACGACGTAGAAAACGCACCGCCATGATGACCTGCGGTGACGTCATGAGTTTAGCCTATAGACGTCATGAACATTAATGGCCTAGCCTAGAATGATGACGTCGTCGGTTAGGTCATTAATATTCGTGATCTATATGGGCTAGGATCATGACGTCACCGCGGGCACTGATAGACTAGAATATTTCGCATAACGTAACGTAATGTCACATTTCGTTTGAAATCACACATTAATTTCATATATTTATGAAGCTCAAATCGACATATTATATATGCGAGGTTAAATGTCTAATTTAAATCTACAGAAATTGCGTGAGTTTGACCGTGGCAATGGACCTTTAAAGCTCTATAACGTCATAAATTACATTGATGTCGCGTACACAAGAAAGGTGTGTTCTACTTATGCATAGACAATAACAAAAATTTCAGTCTAATCTATTGAGGCTCAAAACTTTTTGACCACCCCTTATGGTGTTTATTGATCTGTTTTGAAGACAATCTTGTCACGTGTGTTGCTACTGAGTACTTTGATGATAAGAAATGCATAACATCACCAATAAATGTTTTATTTTTGGTGTCAGCAAGAGGCATTGCGTCTAGAAATAATTGCTGTACTTGTGCAGAGAGTGGACAGACAATTTTCCGTATGACTTCCGAGACGAGCGGATGAGCAAGTGTCTGAAAGACATGACGCAGCTGCTGGTCCACATTTACCCGGAGCTACGTCGAGACGTTGGCATTCTTATGCACAATCTCTTCAGCAAGGTCTGTCACTGCTTTTACTCCAAGAAATAGTACAGTTGTTGGTTTATAGTGCAAACTGTTTACATACAGTTTTGCCACTGAGAGTTTTGGGCCATATGTGTAATGCTGTCATAGCTTCTCTTCTAAATGAAGATTGCTTTGCGATAACATACTCACGCAGTTGGTGTGTATAATGGCATCTTAACACTATTGTAGACTTAGTTCGTGTACATATTTACGTACATGCAATGAGTGTTTAAAGTGGCAATGGCATCACGTATCAGCACTTTTCCTTTACGATGATAGTTACTACCTGAAATATGAAATATGCAGTATTTGATCTGCAACCGACACTCTGACAGTTCCCATACCAGCACTAATTTTTGGCTGACCATATTTAAGTAACGGTCGAGCTGTTGGCATGAACTGTCGTCCATCCGTCAGTCTGTCCATCCGTCTGTCTGTCACAGATGTATTGTGGCTAAATGGTGCAAGATAGAACCTAGGTTGCTATTGATCACTAATAAGAAGTTGCATACTGGCTTTCATTGACCTTGGATGATCTTGAAGGGTAATAACGCGCTATGGTAAGGTAATCATGCGATATTGTGGGTGAACGGTAAGTCGTAGAGGGTCGGCGATGGTAACGTGGGATAGGGCAGTGGCGACTTCCTATAGGCTGTCAGTAGTAACCTTGTGTCCATCTGCAATGGTTTGGCCACAATTCTGGATGGAATGTTTGAAGCTATAAGTGGCCATATCTCGCAAACGGTGAGAGATATACGGCCTAGGTTACTATTAATCACTAATAGGAAGTGGCATATGCCCTGACATATTAGACGGAAATCATTGACCGTGGATGACCTTGAAGGCTGTTACACACTATTGTGGCTAAACAGTACGAGATAAGGCCTATGTTGCTATTGGTCACTAATAGGAAGTCGCATATTGGCTTTCAAATGACATGAAAATCATTCACGTTGAACGACCTTGAAGGTCATTGCTGCAACAGGAACTATATAGGCTGTCTTCCAGAGCAAGGTTTTTTTATTGTGAGAAATATTTGCAAAACCTGCGTTTGATATGTTTTTTGTTCATTAACTCCGTTGCTATTTATATCAGCTGGCGAGATGACAACGTGCATGGAACAGAAGCAATTTATATTGCTTGGCGAAATGACCACGTACGATGTCCATTATAGTAGCGTTCATAGTAGCTTTCGAGACAACGTTTCTTTAACACAGCATGCATGGAACTGTCTCAGCTCTGACAAATCACTGTCTCTCCGTGACTAGAATTCGGACGCTGGGCTTCAGACGTAGGCAGTACGGTCAGCTTTCCGTAGCAATAGCTACGCTAATTGGGCTTCTTGTTTTAATGCATGTGTTAATGTGTTAGTAATGCATTATCAGCGACAGCTGGGCTTTTTTTTCATTTCAAGCTCTGCATGGAATAGCTAATAGCTATGCTATTATTCGGTTGATGTTGGCAAGTGTTCTTCAGTTATGCATCAGTTCTTGCTGTTTGTTCATGTGCAGTTATCAGCACTGCACAAGTATGAAGATCTTCTGATGAAAATCAATGCTGAGGCTGCACATCGCCTTGTTCCAGCTGTAAGTGCTACTCACAAGTCATCTAGCTTATATCGATATGTTTCTTACACCTCTTGGAAAGTCTTGGAAAGTACTGGATTTTTTCCTTGATTTTCCAGGCACCATGGAAAGTGGCGTGGCATAGTTGGTAACGCGTCTCAGATGAAACGAAGTTACTCTACGCCAGGTCCGGTTAGTACTTAGATGGGTGACTGTCTACAGTACGGAGCCAGCCAACTAGGTCGACTCAGCCTTCTACCCTCTGTGGGATGGTAAAATGAGTACTGGCGGTGGTCGAGGCCATTGCTAGGGAAGAAACGGCGAGTTCTGCGCAACAGTAGGCCCTGTGGCCAGGACTGCAAGTATACCGATCCAGTCGGTTAACCCGGCCGACTTGGGCTGTATGCTGGCTTAATTGGGCTCCGCCCTCGCCGGCTCAAAGTGCCGTCATGGGGATGAGCTCCCACACAACGGGCCTAGTTCAGCTTCGCTGCCTGCTGCCTACTGCCTACGTGAAATCTTCTTCTTCTTCTTCTTCATGGAAAGTGCTGGAAGATAAGTTAGATCATGTAAAGTCCTGGAAATGAAACCTTATGTTTCTTGAAAGTCCTGGAAAATGTAGTTGAGGACAGTTTTTGAAGACGGCATCGTGGGTAATCAGTAGCATGTGTATGGTAACACTGCGGTAATATTAAGCTATCTGAGTGTTGTTGTTCTGGGCGATCCACAGATATATACATTAAAATAATCCAGATGACATCACCGCAGGCTCACTCCCTTGTGGAAGGCATCGTCTTTGGCAACGCCTACCATATATCGGCGTTCTTTGCGTGGATGCACAAAGTGGCTTGCATCATCTGATGACTCATGCTGTTTCACAGTCATCACAATCTGGAACTAAACGTCGTGCAACAAAAACTAATTCTAATCATATGTTACGAATAAAGTAGGTGAAAACAAGTGAATCGTAATCAACACCCAAACACTCAACAATTTAATACTAATTACAAACGAATCGAAATGATAAACGACAATAATGCGGTCATTCACTAGTGAGCAGATCGCATGTCGAAGACGTTGGGTTTGGCTGGTGGTGCTGCCTCTGTGGGATGACCTAATGTTTGTCCGTGGTGTCTTCAAAGCTCCTTTATCCAAGATCTCATCATTTGAATGCTATGCACCTCGTGGCGTAGTTGGTAACATGTTTCGGCTGAAATGAAGTTACTCTACGCCGGGCCCGGTTAGTATTGCGATGGGTGACTGCCTGCGGGCAGGTAAACCATCTCGGTGCGAAGCCTGCCAGCTAGGTCGACTCAGCCTTCTACTGGGACAGTAAAATGAGTAGTAACTCATTTACATGGGTTACGGAAGGTGGGGACCTTGGTACAGCTAACTGGGGTTGCCCAGCCGGCTGCTGCGCCAGCCTGTGTCTGCAGGCTGTACACGGTGGCCGTGCGGCAGGCGGCTCTGGTTAGTGACGAAAGCGTATTAGAGGCGTGCGCATGCTCACGACGATGCACTATACAAATTGACGACCTTTACCTTTACTTTTTGACAGTTCTTTTAGCAGTTAGTCAATGACCTTATCTTATCTTTGGGGCAGCAGGTTATTGCATCTGCCCAGCACTCAAACCATATCAGTTCCGGCCTGGTCTCGATGCAACTGGATACTGGAGTTGGCGTTGAAGTCGGAAATTCACCCGTACTTAGCACTGGTGACGTGTAGTATGGTCGTTCTGCTATATGGTCTGCTCTTGGTCGACTCCTGACCTCCAGATTTATTTAGGTCCTCAGAGCACTTAGCATCGTCTCAAGTTGAAGACCCTGGTGTCGGATAAATTAGTCAGTTAGTTGCTAGTTTCTGCAGCCCTGCTTTTGCACGTTAATTTTGCATTTATATCATTTGCCGTGTTGCTGCAATGCTGCTGATGTTGGGTGCTGTAGACGGACATCTGTGAGGTTTGTCCAAACCCACTGGTGCTCTCACAGCAACTGACACACATTGAGTTGGAACGGCTGAGTATGATTGGCCCCGAGGAGTTTATTGAGGCTTTCACTGTTGAGAAGAAACTCAGTGTAAGTTCTGCACGTAGTGGATAAATTTCTGTTATGTTGTGTGTGACATTTTTTCATACCGCTTTTTAGTACACTATTCAACTTTTATTAGATTCTGGCTAGATTTCGTTCGGGTCTATGTTCGTATGCAGCTTCATTCTATTTTTAACTGTGGTTTTGGCGTAATTTAAAAACATCATCAGCAGCATAAATTTTCTTGTTTGATGCTTCAGAAATTATTAATTCCCACAGTGTTGGCCTTTCTTGCTTGCACAGTTTGTTTAGGATTTTGAGGTCATTTTGATTACTCTAACATTCACATTTTTTGGTGTAAAACTTTCCATCGTCATCATATTGTCCAAAAGTATTGTCACCGTTGGACATATCGGCAAACTTTCTCAGGCATTCTTCTGCAATAGTTTGGTTGATAGATCTATTGTCGTACTGATGGCAGTTTTTATTTGTATTTTCAAGTGGCCAGATTGTAGCGCTACATCTTCCGCTTAGATGTCAGTACAAAAACAATTGTAGGAAGAAACTCGAGCAGTGTATAAAGTTTTTAGGCTGGCATCTGTCAAGTCTTGACCATGAAGGTTAAACCTTCTGTTTATTTGAAAGTTTGAACTTACTGTTCCATTATTATGTGTTTGTGTGCATTTTGCCTGAAAAGGCCGTCCCCGAAATGACCGTTACTGTGTCGGGTGGGACGTTAAACCCTACTCACTCACTCTTGACCATATGGCACTGATAGAAATAGTATTATTATTATTAGGCAAAATCCCTCTAGCACAAAAAAATTTTTACTCATAGCTACCTTATCGATGTCTGTTTGCATGGCACAGGGCACTACTAAAGATACATGGAGGACCAAAAATATTGACTTCTACATTCAGTGGTATAATCGACTAAGCAGCTTTGTTGCTACCGAAATCTGCATCGTAAGTCCAATCGTTGTGTTTGCTTTGTTTCACTCTCTGACAGAATTGGCTAACTTTCGAACCGTTATTGTGTTTACGACAGTTTCCTGTAATTAGTGTGTGCAGATTTTAACGACGTGTAGTTTTAATATTGGTGATGGTGATGATGGTTCTTGTATTTTTAGTACCGGTAGTACTTATTGTAGCACCAAGGACCATGATTTTGAACGAGGTGGTGCGTCGGTTAGGAAAGCCGAGGCAAACTCGTAGGTGCAAAACACAGGGCCGGCCGTTTGGCAGATGCACTTGTGTGGTCTAGTATCTAAAACAGGGACCCAGAGTATAGGTAGATATGAACCCAACTCAAAGTTGCATGCTGTCACCTGGCAAAAGAAAACAAGGAATTGTGTGGACTTGCTGCACCTTTTTGCCAAATTTGCTTTGGTTTTTGTTTGTACTAACAGTACTGTTAGTATTAAGCTGTAGAAATGCATCAACTTAGTTAAACATTATTAGTTAAATTGTTTATCTTCAGCAAGCACTGCTGCTTTTTTTCTGCCACTCAGCCACTGCAGACAACTCTTGAGAGGTGTGGGGAAATTTATGTCGACTTTTCTTGTTTTTTTCCCGATGCATATCACTTCCCTGATCTATCGGTCCATCCTGTCGCTTTCTCTGTCGATCACCTTGGCGGGGTCTTAGTCTGTGACGCGGTTGAGAGAGATGGCATGGTCTGTGACTGCGGACTTGTTTTGCTGCATTGCTGTGAATCTGCTGTTTAGTAGTAAACCAGTAACATTAATGTTAGTGGCGGTAATCGTAGGTTTTTGTTGTGATTTTTAGCAACTGAAGAAAAGAAATCGTGTTCGTGTGATAGAGTATTTTGTCGACGTTGCAAAAGAATGCGTCAATATTGGAAACTTCAACTCGCTGATGGCAATTATTGGTAAGCTGTGATTGCTAAAGCATACTGTAGGCGGTGTCCCCGTAAAAAGTAGACCCTTAGAACATTGTGAGTAACTGTATTAAACTAAAATTGACATCAGTATAAATTAGAGTTTAATATGTGCTATTTAATTTGAAAGGATTGAACTTAATTGGTGTAAAAGTACGAACCACAAATGGCAAAATCAAATTTTGAAGAGGTGCAGTTTTTTTACATATCGGTAAAAATAGCTCTTCACAGTTGCCTGCTATTTTGATGTCATTAACTGGTCACCATAGTTTAAATAATAACAGAATATTGTTTTTAGACAAAAAAGATAAAGTATATGTCCTGTCATGTTGTAGTATTGTTCTGTGACAGGTGGTCTCAACATGGGCTGCATTCAGCGGTTAAAGAAAACGGTATGCAATTTTTGTTGCTAATAATAAGAATAAGAATATTAATGATACACATATTTCTAAAGTGTTGTATGGCTATAGCTTTTGAGGCGCTGGCATATATTAGAATTTGTTATTTACGCTTGTCTGTATTTTTATGTAATCAGGTCTTCTTTATTTTCATGCTCTTGTTGAAAATAGCCCTATAGGTGCAAGTTATTTCTTTTTACGCGCAAAAGCAGCTACTGCTTTCAGCGTGTCTTAGCCATCGCAATACTGTCTGTCAGTCCATCTGTCTGTCACATGGGTGGATCAGGCAAAACGGTCCAAGCTAGGATCTCCAAATCTTCACCATCGTCTGCTGCCTGGAAGACTCTAGTTTCAGGAACCGTAAAGCTTTTTCATAAATTTGAAGGGGGTGACCCCGAACAAGGTCGCTAAATGAGAGCGGGTGGGCAAAATTTGCGATTTTTGGCCAATAAGTCGCTGTATCTCAGTAACGGTGCGAGATAAGGCCTAGGTTACTAGTTATCTCTAATAAGAAATCGTATACTGGCTTTCGATTGGCGCCGATTTCCATGACCTTGGATGACCTTGAACGTTAAAATAGGGATTTTTTATGGATTTTTCGGGCGATTTCGGGCTGCGACACAAAATCATTCACAAGGTGGTGCCACAGTACTGGCATTGGTGGCGTAGCGTAGTTGGTAACGCGTTTCAGCTGAAACGAAGTTACTTTACTTCGGGCCCTGTTAGTACTGCGATGGGCGACTGCCTGCAGGCAGGAACTGCTGTAGGCTTTCGTGCGTCCCGTGAGCATTAGCTCAAATTTCTTGTTTTACTGTTTGTGCTATTATTAGAGGTATTTTCAAATCTAGCTGTTATGTTGGAGAATTGTGATGTTTTGAATTGTGATGTTTGCAGTGGGCAAAAGTGAACAAAGAGAAACTAGAAATACTTGAGGTTGGTAACAGTGGTAGCTTTTAATTACATTTTTTGCTAAAGTTTCATAGCCACAGGCCAATCTTATGCGCCACTGGAAAAGCAAAGCTGGTTGTCACACAGAGTTTATTTTCAAATATGATGTTCGGATGCTATGATTTTTCAAGGGAAAAAGGAATTGGCATAAACATCATGTGTTTTTCATCTGTAGAAACTCGCAGAAAAATTTGTCAGACAACAGGTGGTAGTGGTAGAAATTGTAACTAAAATGTAGTTTCGTTTGCTTATAACTTTACATAGAAAACATTAATAGCAGATCAGGTTATAGCAAATCTCTCGGCATCCAGTTGTTGAAAGCATAATATAAGCCATGAATGTTGTGGCATCGTCCAGTGGTTAACATGTTGTGTTTGATAAATGTATGAGTATTTGCTCTGAGCCGCCGGACCTGTTTAGTATTCAGAGGGTGAACCATCTCTGTGTATAAAGAACCAGTCTTGTCAACTCAGCTTTCTATCCCTTTGGGGTTGGTAAATCCAGTACTGGCTGTCTAGCTGGGGTAAAGGTGGGGCATTTCTACCTGTGCTGGATGGATGGCAGGTGAGTACACCGTGAAGACAAGATTATGAGACTGGAGATCTGCTCCCAGGGTACGTAGCAACGTGTAGCGAGGGCGTCCGGGAGAGCGTTTCCAATCTGTGGGCAGACCTCGGATTGACGTTTTGAGTGCTCGGTGAGACGAATTCGAGTACATGTGCGAATGGTAGTTCTCTTACAGTACAGAAAATTTGAAGTTGCTCACCGAGCACTCAAAACGTCAACCCGAGGCCTGCCCACAGATTGGAAACGCCCTTTCGGACACCCTCGCCACACGTGGTTACGTACCCTGGGAGCAGATCTCCAGCCTCATAATCTTGGTCTCAACTCAGCTTGGAGATGCGCCCAGGACCGAGAACACTGGAAGCACCTCGTGGAAACCGCTACGCTCCAGCTCGGGGCATGCGCTTGATGATGATGATGACTGACAGCGGTCAGAGGCTTACGAACACAAACATTATTGATAGAGCGGAAGACCTTTGAAGAGGTGGGCTATTAGCATCACGGAGTGGATTGAACTGTCACTGTGCGAAGTGGTTTGGCTGTCACATGCAGCAAGACTGTATTTGGCCTCGACAGTTGTTGACCAAGGGACATGACGAAGCAGTGGAAGGGGATTTGATAATTGCAGTCGTATGTTTGGAACAATACCGTTCAGTTGCAGAACACCGGAGCACGACGACATTGTGAAAATAAACGAAGCATTTGTTGCATCGCATGTTTGTTTGGTGTCTGTCAGCATCAGACGAACCCTGCAAACAACTTCAGCAGTTATCGGTCGTCACTGAAGGCAGCGGTCTGGCGAGCCGAGGGGGCTTCCGACGACAGAGAACGAGTAAGATTGATGCATTTCTTAAGTCAGAAATGTTTGTAACATAGATCGCTGTTGCAAAATTAATTCTTAGATGATAATCTGGGGCTGCTGAATATATTTGTGTACTGTAGCGAGAGCTGAATTTTGACCCAATTAGGCCTTGTGGGGGCCCTAAAGTAAATTTTTTTTGCTTAGGAAATAAGGAAGTCAGCAATGTCGTTACGTTTCGGTCTTACAGTATGTAGAGCCTCCCTTCCTTCACTCACTCACTCACTCACTGCTGCGCGTAGCCGGCTGTGGGTCGTAGCGCCCTCCATGTTGACCGGTCATCGGCAAGAGCCCCTGCGTCAGCAGCAGTGAGTCCGGTGTCCCAAACAATCTGACTCATCCATGTAGTCCGTGGTCTACCAGCCGGGCGATTCCAGTCGTGGTGCAGTGTGTCTCTGGACCTGGAATCCACTGCAAGCTTCAGGGCCTTATGTGCTGGTGTGTTGGCGGGCAAACAGCGAGTATGGCCTTTCCAGGCCAGAAAATGTCTTGCTGCGCCGAATGAACTTCTACATGTTGCAACATGTCATAAAGAGGCCCTGCCCCACATGTCCGAGAATAGCAGAATGTTGTGCTGCTGTTCAGCATTTTCTGGCTTGCTTGTTTGGGCTTTTTTGTAAGGCCGCTGTTTGGCTGAACATTCTGAACATACCTGAATTCATGTCTAGCGGTAGCATATAGGCCTAGTTCTATAACTTAAAACTGTCACCGATTTTGACTAATTTCACCTCATCCTCCGAGTTATGTTGCTAAGAGATTTGTGTTAGCATACCTCATGTTAATAATACAGTGGATTGTTTTTGTATAGCTGCTAACTGTACAGAGCCAGAACTCAGCATGTGTTGTGTGCTGTTTCAGATAATTATACCATTCTTCAGTATCTTCGTGAAGGATATCTATGTGCTGAATGAGGGCTGTCTGAACAGGTCTGTGACTGTTCCGCCGTGAATCATTCAGAATGCAGTTACAAGTATAGATGCTAGTAAGGTAAAGGTAAAGGGAACCATGCCGCAGCTGGGGCGTAGGCGGGGTGCTCATCTCCCACTCGCGGCTGTTGAGTCCGTAGGTGGATTAACCACTTGAGTCCGTGACGCATGGCCAGTGTGACGCCAGACCTTCCCAGCCTTGGGGCATCACCGCCCTTTGACCAGTACCAAATTATACTGCTTGGTGACAGAGGCACATGTGTGTGAACAACTTGCCTCAGGTCATTACTCAGCAGTGTCCTGGTGTGGAGTCGAACCTGCGCCACTGAGTGATCTCAGGATTACAAGTCCGGCACGTTACCGTTAGACTACCGAGCCACACATAGATGCTAGTGCTTGGATAGTATCTGGATGGGTGTCTGTCTGCAGGCAGGTAAACTGTCTTGGTAGGCAGCCATACTCCCAAGTGGACTCGGATTTCCATCCTTCAGTCGGATCGTAAAACGAGTACCAGCTTACATGCTGAGTAGTTATAAATGGTGATGGTGAGTGTAGATGAACGCTCACAGTGGCAATGCCATGGTGACACCATCACAGAAATTTTTGTTTACTATCAGTGTTGTTATTAGCAGCTTGTATGGGACCAATCTGTAATGAAACAATCCAAATAAGAAATCGGTATTGAGTTGGTAGGCCACAGTCTTTACTGTAAGCCATTGCCTTGGCGTGATAACAGTCTGTGATGTGGTTGGGAGAGATGCTGTATAAAGGTAAAGGTAAAGGTTGTTAATTTATATAGCGCATCGTCGTGAGCATGCGCACGCCTCTAATATGCTTTCGTCACTAACCAGAGTTGCCTGCCGCACCTCCACCGTGTGCAGCCTGCAGACACAGGCTGGCGCAGCGGCCGGCTAGGCAACCCCAGTCAGCTGTACCAAGGTCCCTACCTTCTGTAACCCATGTAAATGAGTTACTACTCATTTTACCGTCCCATGGAGGGTAGAAGGCTGAGTCGACCTAGCTGGCAAGCTTCGCGCCGAGATGGTTTACCTGCCCGCATTCAGTCACCCATCGCAGTACTAACCGGGCCCGGCGTAGAGTAACTTTGTTTTAGCCGAAACGTGCTACCAACTACACCACGCCACCAACCAATGGCTAGTTTCAGTACTTTACACTCCCGGTTTAATTTGTGGTAGTGCTGTTCGATTTGGCATACCAGCAACTTATTTTTTGGTGGTATCATGGATGTGGTCTCGGTCGAGACGTCTTGGTCTCGAGATGCACTAACGTCTCGTCTCGGACAAAATCCTCAACGTCTCAGTCTCGGAGCAATATGTCTTGGTCTCAGCCCAGTAGGTCTCGTCTCAGGTCTCGAGCCATTGCGTCTCGGTGAGACGTTTTGTGCAGGCGCGCGCCGTGCCTATTGTAGCTGCAGTTAGAACGATATTAACCAGCATGACATTTGTAGCTTAGACATATTTGTTAACAGTGTTTTTCCTCTTTCATTTGCTTATTTATCATAAAGCAGAATTATGTCATATCAGTCTTTTTTGTCATAAAATGACCTAGTTGCAATGAAGATAAAGTGTATGATGTCAGAATGAATGCTATCAGCCAAATATAGATGACGTATAAGGCTGCAAATCAGCTGTAGGTTGCAATCAGCTGTAGGTTACTAATTTCAGTTGCTAGCAAATTGTGCTAAACAATGGCTCGTGTCTACAGCCCTGCAGTTGCAATTCTTTATGGTGCAAGCCGTTAATTATTTAGTGATAATTGTCAAAATAAATTGCAAAAACCCACAATATCACAAATAGAAAGCACTTACTATGATGTGAGTTAATTAATTCGTATAATTTTTTTGTTATTGTCAATGTGTTTCACCATACGTCACAGAAAACGTCTCGGCGAGACGTTGAAGCTCACGAGACTCTCGAGAGTCTCGGGAGCTTCTAGGTCTCGGCCAGCATCTCGGAAGCTGCAACATATTGTCTCGGACAAAATTTTGAACGTCTTGGTCTTGTCTTGGTCTCGGAGACATGGGTCTCATCTCAGTCTTGGCTCAGAAGGTCTCGTGCACATCCCTGGGTTACCACTGCTGTACCTGCAGTTTCTGTTGTCGTCTTTGGCAATGTGCTGCACATTTGCAACGTTTAATGTGTAAAAATATCAAATTGTTATGTGCCAAAATGTTGTATAAGTTCACACAATGTGTGTTATTTTCCACCCAACACAGGCGAGCCAGAGAGACCGCTACTCGATTTAGCTACCCCTGAGGGATGGAAGGCTGAGTTGACCTTGGTATTAGTTATATGCCGAGATGGTTCACCACTTCGCAGACAGTCAGCTGTCTAAGCAGTAACCATTCGATAGTGACTCAACTGGGAGTCAAACTATGACCTCTGAGTCTTGTGTTTTGCACTCGATTGTTATGCCACCGAGCCACACCAATTCAATGCCAATGGCATCTATAACTCAACTTCTTCAGTGCACTCAAGTATACACTATAATACTACTGTTCATCTGTATTGCAGGCTGCCTAATGGTCACATCAACTTTGAGGTCGGTGTTCTTTTGTTGTTATTTCTTGACACAAGTTTTATCAGTTAATTTCCTCAGCGGTAATTTCGAGCATTATTCGGGACGGTTGTTATGTACTGAAAACGGTAACCCCGAGTGAGACTTAGAGCGCAGCTATAGCAGTTTCCCTGCCATCTGTGCTGCGAGGTGTCAGATGTGCCAGTCATTAATGCATGTCCAGAACCGTCAGCGGACCATGTCTGTTGTGCTGTCAATTAGTCGCAGTCAGTGGTCAGTTGCAACTGATAAAATTCTTTTCCCTTCCATCCGACTGTCAGATGTCATCTGTGTTGAGCTAGTTTATCAACATCACAAGTTGCAGTGCATCCAGCTACATCGGCTGACAACTGCCATCGGCGCCGCGGCTGTACTGTGAGTGCAGGTCCAGTGGGAGTATACAGTTGAACGCTCAAGTGTGCATTTAAATGTCATTAGGCGAATGTCGCGGTGAACTCGCCACGGCAGATATATGTACCGCTTTTAGACCGAAACTCTGTCCAAATTCATACCGCCAAGGAGGTTAACTAAGTGTCATTGTTTTCATTGCCCTAATGGGAACTGAGCAAGTTAATCAACTACATAGTACCTGGCAGTAATTTTCACACGCGAAAGCAGCTACTGCTGTCAGTGCGTCTTAGCTATTGCAGTTCTGTCTGTCTGTCTGTCCATCCATCCATATGTCCGTCTGTCTGTCACACAGGTGGATCAGTCGAAAACGGTGCAAGCTAGGATCACCAAATCTTCACACCGTCGGCTGCCTGGAAGACTCTAGTATTAGGAACTGTAAAGATTTTCCGTAAATTTAAAGGGTTCATGAGAGGGGGTGGAAAAAATTTGCGATTTTTAGCCAATAAGTTGCTGAATCTCAATAACGGTGCGAGATAGGGCCTAGGTCACTATTAATCATTGTCATACACTGGCTCTTGATTGCCATCAAATTCAATGACCTTGGATGACCTTGAACGCTAAAATAGGGTTTTTCATGGATTTTTTCACGCTTTCGGACTGCGAGACATATTTCAAGAGTGAATTGTGCCGAAATCATTGTTGAGCAGTCATTTGTGAAAGCGGTTGCAGATAGGCATGGGCATGCTGTCTATCACAACAAGCACTAGTAACGAGCTTTTCAGTTATATCAACATTGATGACTTTGAAATACCGTACACTTCAAAATAAGGGGGTTTTATTGATTTATGCGATCTTCGGCTGCAGCGCACATTCCAAGAATGAACTGCAACGAAATGGCTGGAGATAGACTGACAGTTTGCGAACAGGAACTGCTATTGGCTTTCGCGTGTCTCTTGAGTATTAGCTCAAATTTCTTGTTAGATTTTTCTGTGGAGTGTGATTGTGAAAAGATTTGTGCAAAGTGATCGATATTAGTATAAAGTGATTGCTATAAAGACAAAACAATCACAATCTATTCATCACGACATGCTTTATAAGGCTATTACAACACAAGCCATATTGCTATGTTTTATTATCTGTTTATTCCAGCTGTAGTTATTCTTACTGTTGTAACAGCATTATACGGTTATTTTCATTGTTTGTTGTTATATGTATTTGTAAGCATGTGTAGAAATTATTGTGTAGTACTGTAGCTTAATGCTGATTTGTATTCTTTGCAGAAATTCTGGCATTTGGCAAAACAAATAACAGAATTTATATCTTGGAAACAGCTGGAGGTGACTTGTTTTTATTGAAATTTTAGTTTATAAAAATGCAACAGTGTATTTGTATACCTGTAAATAAACTGGCCTCTGGTTTACAGCAGGGCTGGTGGAGAGTAAATTTTTGGCATTTAACGTTACAAGAACAATAGTAATTAATGATTGCTTTTTGTCGAAGCTTGTGGTTAGGCTAAAATGTTGACATAGCGTGGAGTTGACTGTGTTGATTTCAGATGTTTGTCACTGCACGTACTTTGTAATGTTCTAGCAATGTCACTTTGTCATTGAAGATTTTGATACCGGTACTTAAATTTTCAATCAGTCATAGCATAGTATTCGTTTATACAAATTGTTGTCCATGACTTGGAATTCGCTGCCAGACAGTCTTCGTGACCCAGAACTGAGTCTCGATACTTTTAAACGTCAGCTGAAGACATACATTTTTGCGAAATATTGATGACAAAATGTATTAAGCGCATTAGAGATCTTTTTGAGTATGCGCTATATAAATTTACACTTTACTTGCTTACTTACATGTGATGTGTTGTAGTGTCCGTTTGATCGGAGTCCAACGGTGCTAAACTATCTGCTGACAAACATCGTTCTGACGGACAACTGTGAGTATCGTGCATTGCTTCAGTTTGCTTGTTATTTGAAGCAAATAAAATGTAATTCTATCACAGTGGTTGGACTTACTGATGACGAACGCTGATTGGTCTGGATCGTGGTCTGCTTGCATGTGGAGAAAGCTGGGGTTCTGAAAGAATTCTGCAAGTGTCCAGCATGACCACATGCTGCTGCAGTTTTGAGGCTAGCATTTCAGATTTCTCAATCCACATTGTTTATTCCGCTTTTTATGCACCACCCGTTACTTTTTGTGGTGTGAAGATAGAGCTGAAAGTTAATTGAATCTGTGTTTGTAGCGCTGTCTTTGGCTTCATACGAATGTGAGCCTCCAGATAGCAGCTACGAGAAGCACCATTACAAGCAACTCAAGTAAGTTAAGTGTCGATGAATTTTAATTCTGTATTAATTATTATATCACATATATAATTTGTGAGTTTATTCAAATGGCGCAATTTAGTTCTTGGGCAGAGTTTTTTTTTGAAATGGCAGTTTATTGTAATTTATCATTACTGAGCTCCAGAAAACAAAGCTATAGCAAATGTAACATACTTACTACTTAGGGATTAGAGATACGATAGAATTAGAAGTCCTTACCTTACCTTACCTTACTCTTACCTTCGGGGTGGGCAGGCTTTTGCACCTGCCCAGCGCTGAGGCCGTATCAGTTCGGCCCAATGCGCATCCCCGAATGTAACCACAAGGTTACAGGTAGCGGCTGTAAAGCCGTAGACAGCTGTGAAGCCGTAAATTGACGGCAGTAAAGCCGTAGTCGGCTGTGGAGTCGAAACCAGCACAAAAGCACTGGTAACGTGTAGCAAATCTGCTCTCATGGGTTTGGTCAGCTCTTAGTTAGCTCCTCACCTCCAGATTTTATAAATCTTTCGGGTCATCGGTGCAAAGCCCCACCACCATGACAAGGTGGCTGACCACGGTGGGGAGAATCAGAAGTCATACTAATCAAATTCGCAGCCTTAGAACTCAGAACTTTTTCATCATGGTCTGGAGTGTAGCAAGGCATTTAGGCTATGATGAAACGTGCTTAATTCATGTATGTTCTGCTGGTGACGTTCTGGCTCTAAACATATGCAAACTAGAGAAAGCACTCGGAGAGCGCATGTACCTCCGCCAAGGCAAAGCTATTTGCCAGGTGGCATCACCATCTTCGCTTTGCTAGCGGTTCCCTCATGCCCCCTTTAACACAATGGTAACGAAAATTTCAAAGTGATCCAGAATCCAGGATTCGTGCCGGATCACTCCCAAAATTGAATCACATGTAGTTTATGCCATGCCCGACATACGCTCAAAATTTCAGAAAGATCCGTCCATAACTTTTTGAGTTACCTTGCATTCTTGCTCACACACAGACAGACAGACAAACAAAAACCGGCAAAAACATAACCCCCTTGGCGGAGGTAAACATGTTTTAACAGTCATGCCTTGAGTGGAGTGACGGCAGTCAAAACACTGCAGACAACGTGCGAAGTTGAAGTGGGTTAAGTGGGTCTGTGTGTGCTGCTGTAGAGAGGACTCCAGTCATCACAGCAATGTGCCAGCATCATGAGACCAGTGGACGCAGTGTCTGTATGATATCAAGTCCTCTGTATGGTTCTAAAGATCTCAGTTCCTTTCACTGATTCAACAGTGTACATCGTGCAAGTCATTCAGCTCGGCGTTCAGCGTCCACAGCTTTAATGTTTACCACGTGGCAGTGGATTGTTATCGGGTGTGGGTTACCGTGGCTTGGTGGCTCAGTCGTTAGCGCTGGATTCCTGATCAAAAGGTCGCGGGTTCGACTTCCGGCCAGTTCGCTGTCATGTAACAACTCTGGGCAACTTGTTCGCCAAGCAGTACGATTTGGTACCAGCCACTCTGCGGCTGGGAAGTGAACCATGGGTCTGGCGTCACACTGGCCATGTGTCACGAGAGTCCACCTAAAGGCTCAGCAGCCACAACTGGGAGATTAGCATCCTATCTATGCTCCAGAGGTGTACGGCCTGCTTTACATTTATCTGTGATGAGATTGCACAGTGTTACCACGTTCTGCCACTCAGCGGAAGTTGGTCGTACCGCACTATCGATTGAACAGTTTCGGTCGTCGGCGCTTTTCTGTGGCCGGCCCGTCAACTTGGAATTGGTACTTTCAAACGTCAGCTGAAGACGTACATTTTTGCAAAATATTGATGACAAAATGTATGAAGCGCATTAGAGATCTTTTTGAGTATGCGCTATATAAATTTACACTTTACTTACTTACTTACTTACTTACTTACCTGCCATCCGACACAGGTGAACTTGTCCCACCTTAATCTCAGCCAGACAGGCCAGTCCTCTATTTACCTACCTCACAGGGATGAAGGGCTGAGTTTGACGTGGATGGTTGGTTATATACTCAGATGGGTTACCTTCGTGCAGGCAGTCACCCATTGTTTACGGTGACCCAACCGGAAGTTGGACCCAGAACCTTTTGATCATTAATTTAATATTCTAGCATTAAATTTGCCATTTGTGTAATCTGTTCAGCTGCTTAATACTGGTAGATAGTGAAATTTGCACTTTATCTTGGTGCATAATGGGTATGTAAATATACGTAATCTGTAAAAATATGTGCTGTTAAAATATGAGGCATCGGCATACACACGCATGCCGGTGTGTGTAATATTATGCACATGAATTGTCGGCCATATGCCAATTGTTCCCTCTCATTGCTGAGGATCGGGCATTATTGCTAGAATACGGTTAGTAGAATATCTTTATCTCTAGTAGTAGATAGTAGTCGGTAGAAACAGGTGCGCTTTTAGAATAAGAGATCATGTCAGCATTATGTTGTCAGTGACCAATGTTTTATGTACAGCTTCACATTTGTGGATATTTTAAAATTGGTCAGCATTTGGATAAGAGCTGGGTGGCTCACTGTGTAGTAGTAGTGTCGTAGCATTTTGCCTAATCGCTCCCCCAGTTGCGTCTACTGCAAAGCCCCAACCGAAATCAAACTAGGGTTAGGGTTAGGGTGGGGGTTAGGGTTGGGGTAAGTATGACGCGAAATGAGATTAGGCGAAATGAGACGACACCCGTCGTATACTTACTTACGGTCGGCCAAAAAAGTGGTACAGAAAAAATGATGAACGACAAAACAGAGCTTGTCAAAGAAGCATAAAACGACAAAGCAAGTCGTTGTTGTTGGTCCGCCTATCAAAAAAAAAGATTAGGCGAAATGCGATTAGGCAAAATGCTACCCAACCGTAGTAGTAACTACGACGAAGTAAGTTGAATGATTTGCGAGCAAACAATGTGTTAAATATACTGTTGTTGTTTGTTGTTGTTTTGTAACAATGCAGTTGCCATGTGTTGTACTGCTGCACTATCCATGCGCTTCAAGCATGTGATTTTGATCACGTCTATAAATTCCTGTGATTGCAGTTGAAGTCTGACAAATAAGTGGGGTGGAGAAAATATTTTTTAACTTTTCATTTCATGACATTTCATGTAATGTTACAAACCCACTCGCAAGAACAGTGCAACACATTTATTAGTAGACATGAGAACTAAAATAAAAATACTGCAGCATATCAGACGAGATGAAAACTGTCCAGTTCTGGTATAACTTTGAAAGCAAATGAAAAATGCACAGATATTTTTGAGGGCCCAATAAACATTTAAAGGTCCGTGGACACCAAAATTAACATATACGTTTTCTCCATTTTCCTGAAAGTGCAGAATTTTCTGATAACTGACAGTAATATCGGCGCCCAGCGTTTTGTCAACGTGCAAAAAATTTACCTTTAAAGTCGACGATCTACAAAAACGACGTAGAAAATGCGTTGCCATGATGGCCCTTGGTGACGTCATGAGTTTAGCCTATAGACGTCATGAACATTAATGGCCTAGCCTAGAATGATGATGTCGTTGGCTAGGCTCATGACATCACCGCAGGCACTGATAGATTAGAATATTTCGCATAACGTAACGTAATGCCGCATTTCATTTGAAATCACACATTAATTTCATATATTTATGAAGCACAAATTGACATATTATATATGCGAGGTTAAATGTCTAATTTAAATCTACAGAAATTGTGCGAGTGAGTTTGATCATAACCATGGACCTTTAAGGGAAACTTTGTCATGAGTTTTTTTGGAAGCGTGGGAATCTTTAATGTCTTACCGAGGTGTGGTGAGGCACTGATGTATGATGTTTGACGTATGTGCCAAACCAGGTGAGCACTGCTGCATGACTTGCAACTGCTTATCCTGTCCATATCTCACAGTTTGCTCACAGTGGCGTCGTGGGTTAAATTTTTAGAAAGTTGCAATCTTCTGACACAGCTCTAAATTTTCCACAGAGTAGATAATCGGTGCTCAGACTGTTGCGTCTAAAGTGTGAGCAATTTTAGTGCGTACTTTTTTCCCCGGACACAAATTTTTCTGACAAGAAGATCATTTTCCGACAGGCAGAATTGACAGTTATGAGTTGTAGCCCGTCCCCCTGCCTCAGTGCCACTCGCTGTATATGTACGCGTTGTTTTTCGTAATATGCATTTTAATCGGAAAGATCGACTCCGTGTATTTGCTGCAACATAAAGTAACGACGTGGGTTGGGTTGCGCACTGGGCCCATGAAGTGGCCTCAACGCTGGGTGGCCGCTTTTGTGGTCACCCTCCCCGCAGGTAAAGGTAAAGGTAAAGGTAAAGTGACGACGTTGGAGCAAAATCTTTTTCGGTGGCACATGTAAACAGTGTTTAGTCAGTTGTGCAGTGTGTTGTTTTTTATAATGATTCATTTTACTTTTTTTGCGTTTGAAGACTGATGACGAGTGACAGGCATTCTTATTTGTCGTAAGTGACTGGTCACACCATTTGGTTTCAACTGTGGTTGAGTTTTTAGTAGCACGACAGACTGACAAGTGTTGCAGTAAGCCAGATGCAGTTTTATCTCTCCACAACTTTGTCGCACGATAATTCCAGTCTTGATTCGCTGTAAAAACGATTAATTGTACATCGCTTGGTTGTACATTCTACTGCTGTGCTTGTATATTTTAGTTCAAAGAACTTGTGATTTGGGATTGAATGGCTGCTGTCTGCTGAGCGTTGAACACTGAGCTAAACCATTTTGGGGAAAGGGTGAAAGGGACACATATTTGCAATTTTCCAACGGATGGTGCTGAATTTTCGACAGGGGAGATTATGGGTCATCAGAATTTCAATTTTACCCAAAGTCGGGTATTTCCAGCCCCATATGTTGTATTTTTGAAGAACATTTCTGGACAAGACAGTCTTCTGGCAGGCAGAAATTTAGGGGTGGGGCATTTGCCTTAACCTTCCTGCTCCAACACCACTGGCACACTGGACACTGATATGAGCAGAGTTTCAGTCCATTCGGACACAGTCTGATCAGTCTTGCACCTTTCATAACTTCAGATAGTGTGCAATTTTTGAATCAAACTATATAGATTTTAATGAAATTTGCTGGCCTTTAATCTGTCGTCTGCAAATGGAGTATATTTGATGAAAAACTGCTGCAGTTCCAAATATATGGAATTTTTTCCTAGCCGTGTTCCTGTTGTCACACTGTAGGTGAGTATTTAACCAAGCATTGTCAGTATTGTCTGCTAACTAAGTTCAAGACCATTAATGGTATGACGAAGTTGCCATCATGTCGGGTTTTAGTGATTGAACCAAAATATTTGTTTTGTGGTCATTTTTTCTCACCCTGTTGCGAGCAGTACTGTTGTAGTGTTGCTGTTAGCAGAGACGTAGAATCTGCACAAGAGAATGCGTAGCAATCAGGGCCGTATTCATGTAGGGCGGATAGTAATGAGAGGGTTAACGACTGACCTCCGAAATGTGGGGAATTTTTTCCACTTGACAAATCAGCGAAACACGTGATTTGCATTGCATGTAAACAACTCAAAAAATGTTGCTATGATGTGTGTTTTGAGAGCCGAAAATGTGTCAAAATCTGTTTGCCGTTGGGAGGCTCCACCCCGGAACCGTTTTGGGGACCTACCACTGCTCCCAAGATCCTGTAGCTGGATTTGGGGAGAGAAAAGAATGGGGAAGCGAAGGAGGGAAAGGAATGGGAGGGAGCGAAGGGGAAGGTCAGCCCCTCCCCCAAGCAAAAATTGTGGCTATGGCCTTGATATTGTATTTTATTGTTGTATGATGTATCGTTGTTAGTGTAAATAGCCTCGTTTCATGTTGTATTAATGCCAGCATCGTCATCATCGTGGGTTGTACATATTTTTTCTCTTTGAAGCAGTTTTGTGAGCGGAGCTGTTATGAGTTTACACAGTTCAAACAATTACAAGTTAATTACAAGTTGCATCTGAGTTCTATTATGCAGTGGCATATCTATGATGAGGAGACTTTTCCCAGACCTCTTTTATAGTGAAAAAATCAATGAAAAGAGAACCATCGATCCTAAGAAGAAGAGAGTATAGGTTACACTTAATCTTAAAAAGTTCTTTAATAGGTAGACCCCTTTTTTACATTTTTACGTGTGAAAGCAGCTACTGCTTTCAGCGCGTCTTAGCCGTCGCAATCCTGTCCGTCCGTCCGTCTGTCTGTCACACGGGTGGATCAGTCAAAAATGGTGCAAGCTGTGATTACCAAATTTTCACCGCCGCTGCACGGAACTATCGTTATGCGATCCAGATAGAGAATTTGGTATTTGTATATTACTTATCGTGAACACCCCAATTTTTAGCTAAATTACTGAACCGGAACTGCTATAGGCTTTCGCGCGTCTCGTGAGCATTAGCTCAAATTTCTTGTCAAATACGCCACTGCACCATTTTGCGCGATACCAGTATGCTGCCAGTATGCTGAATCGTTTTTATTTCATTTTGCTGTTGTTTTTCTTGATAAGAGCAAAATCAGCATGTATTGTGTGATATATTTCTGTAAATCAAGGAAAGGATTAGTTAGGATTGGAGTTTTCTTTCTTTTTGGTGTTAATGTAGATGACGTACATTGTTGACGTTCACTGTTAGTCATTGTTGTATAGTCAATATTGGCAGGTATCTGACAATTATGCATTTGCAAACCTTGGCCGTGGTGATGTATATTGTGTGGTGGTCCATACAAAAGTAAATTTTTGACTTTTGTACATAAATACTTCAACCGATTTCTCCCCCCCAAAAAAAAAAAAATTCTTTAGCCTCATTTCTTCTTTTTTTCTACTAATTTTCATATCCTTGAGTTTTGCAAGCTTTGTGGAAAACTCTGTGTCCAAAACACCAGACCTCGTCACACCATCAAATAATTCTGACAATCCTAGTTCAGTATCAACAGATTTTTTGTTACAAAGAATTGTGCTCTTAGGCTATAGCACTTGAACAGAATATCAGCCGAGTTCTCTTATGCCGCCTGCAGTAGAGACAACAACGACAGCCACTAAATTTATTATGGGGCCGTCCTTCCTAGATGGAGGCCCCATCATGTATCGATCCTGTCCGTCTGTCCCATGCCTACTTCTTTTTACGTATCGTTTTAGGTACGTGAGCCTTAACTCGCACGGAAAACGAAATTCCCATAGTAAAGATACTGCAAGGACGGCCCCATAGCGGGCGGCCCCTCAACGCCGCACCCTCTTGTTTAACAGAGGACTGGCTTTGTGAGACACAGTGTACACTAGGCCTAAACCTTCACACCTTAAACACGTTGCGAAATAGTCACTAATGAATTTTGCCTTGTAATGCTTCTATAGCCGACTGTATTTCACAAGGTAGTGTGGTGACGTGTGTTGACTGATGGGATCTTTAACCATCACTTGATTGCAAATTCTCTGCAGTGAAAGAACTTTGAAAACAGATCAATATTGGTGCAGTTGTGACAAGAATTTAGGGCCTCCTAAATTTATTGGGCCACTCTTGTGTATACAATTTTTGTGCATCTGTGCTTCATTCTTGTAGTTATGGTCAGCGGCATTTTGGGTTAAAAACGTACGTGAGGAAGTTGCAGGAAATTTCGATTTTGCGCCTAAATTTTCTCACAGTGGGTTTTTAGCTTCAAATTTTGCACTTTTGAATGAAATTTTTGGACAAAAGGACGATCATCTTCCGACAGTTTTCCGTCAACCGAAAATGTTGGCGGGGAGGCTGGCAATTAATTTCTCGATCCCTCTGCTC
>Ga0209367_1002347_pt1 | contig 24891 bp, 11 predicted proteins | sample WorMetLIZISLAND2_FD_187412 | JGI IMG/M metagenome (GOLD analysis project Ga0209367, IMG submission 187412) | Marine gutless worms symbiont microbial communities from Max Planck institute for Marine Microbiology, Germany - Olavius geniculatus... ... | reverse complement strand
ATTTGGGACAAAATTGGCTACAACTCGGCTTGTGTAAGAGATGTCTGCGAGATTTTTTGCATATGTGTTGGAGTTTCGTAAATGGGCCATCAAATTCTGCTAACTGAATTTTACCCCGACCGACCATTGTTGCCATGGCAACAAAATTTAAAACAAAAAGGGCTATACCTCGGCTTGTACAACAGATATCACCAAGATCCTTGCATCTGACAGAGAATCGGGTTGAGGGTTTGGCAATTAGATGACGTCAGTCGAAGTTTACCACAGCCAACCTTGATTTCCAGGTATAACGAGCAGCAGCGTAGTAAGAGCAACAGCGTTTTAACAGTTACATTTTTACATCCATGGATATCCACATCCACGGCAAACCTGCAAATATCCGGCTTTTACGGAGCCGGATATTAGACCGATCATGACCGGGCGCGTTTGACCGGTGACGAAATTTGACCGGTCATATAGCCTATAGGATATTTGACCGGCTGCCGGTCAAATATCCTGTGTCGTGAATTAACGCTAATCATCCCGCGGTGCTGCGTTGCCATCGCAGTCTATTCAGTCTCATTTCATTTCTGTGCGGATCGCAGCCGGCTGTGATTAAAAACCGGAACGGACCGAGAGAACCGTATGCGTGATGCTATTAACCCCCATGCAGTGATACCCACGGCAGCGACACTGGCCAATGAACCCGTAGACTCAATCAACTACACGGAGTGACTGCCCGCATTTACTGGAAATAACTCAGCCGTCGGCTAGTCGGTCGTCTGTCTGTCTGTGATACGTTGCGGAGAACATCTACGGCGTCAGTAATACCCCGTCGCTGGGACGGGGACACAAGTGTGTTGTTACAAACATTTTTCTTATATCCGTATCCGATTTTTCTTTCTTTCTTTCTTTGTCGGCTCGTTGCTGTCACTGCTTGTATCTCTTCACGGATGGACAAAACGAGGGAAAAAAGTTGGACAGAATGTATAAACGTAACTCAAGGATGCTCTTGAGGCGAAATAAAGATATCTACGATACTATTACGAGGGTCAAGTACACGCATTTCGGTCACGTCTGTCCGAGTCCCTTTGTGACGTGTCTCGATAGAATCGCCGCTCGGTAAAAAGTGTCGCCGTAGCAGTACCGTAGTAACAGTGCATCCGGCGGTGCTGGTACATTGTTGGCTCTAGTCAGCCGTATCGATGCGTTAGACCTCCGGTCAAACCCAACATGTCGGTCCGCCCCAGTGGGACATGTTACAAGAATGCTGTCTGCTGTGTTCGAAGAACGATGCTTCGAGAGCGTTCAAAAAGGATTGCAAGTCGGTATGTTAGGATGAAAAAACATTCTAAAATATATACACCAATAAAACGTATATTTTTTCCGAACTCACTTCAGCTTAAAGCGGATGTGACTTCATAAAGCGTTTTACATCTGTCCTTCCAGCCAGGCTTATAGCGACGTCGCATCCGCCTTAGGTTCATGCGTGTTCGGAAGAAATATACGTTTTATTGTTGTATAGATTTTAAAAAAGTTTTTAGTCTAGCATATCGACTAGCAAAAGTTTTTTTTGAACGCCCCTCCTATAGGCGTAAAAATTATTGAAGCTGGCGTAAAAGTAAGGACGGATTATGACGTGTCATGTAGAATTACACAACAATTCATGAAAACAAGTTGACGAACTAAATAGCACTCGTGAGAACCAAAGTTAAGATACTGCAGCATGCACAACAGACTAGACGCGAACAGTATTTTTCAGCGAAACTTTGAAAACAAACTAAAAACTGCGTGTATAAATATTTTAGATGATCAAATAAAAATTTTCGAGACACGGTTTTAGGGATGGACGAAAACCGAAAACAGGGAAATTTTAACTGCGAAGCTGGGCGTCAATTGAACAGATACATCGGCTGACACACTAACGGAGCTAAGCTGAACGACAGGCGTATTTTGCTATTGTTGCTACAATTAGCTTGCAATTCTGCCAATTTGTCGATTCTTTTCTGCTTTGAATGCCAGAGCGCATGCATACACGTTGTGCACACAACTTAGATGTAGTATAGTTGAAGTAAATTTCTTTTCGCAAAGATTCGTTAATTTTTGTAACACTTTGCTTGATTGTGTAAGTTTTATGGGTTCAGACGCTTTAATGCGTATACTGTTACCACTGTTGAGTTAAGTAAATTTTCACAGTGTCTTTAATTTTCAAGGGTGGTTGATGGTTGTTGGTATTTCTTGTTACCTAGGAGCATTTTTGTTTGGCTCATCGGTTCTGATATACTGTCTCTAACTGCAATAAATGTTATTTTTGCACAAATAAATGATAGCTTAGCTTGATTTTTTTTACAATTTTCCTCCACGTTTAAAGGTCAGTGTAAAATGACGGCGACTTAAACAATATGTCTAATATCGTACATACAAAAATCGACCAGATACTGAATAATGTATTTTGTATTTCAGTTCCACGTGATTGCGAATCAGTGTTTCATTCAGCCATCGACTAGAGAGAAAAAGTTCTCGCAATATGTCCAGTTTTCATCTTCAGGTGCAATAGTAAACGCCTTAACCCCAACCACACAGGCCGCGGTACTCGATTTACCTACCCCGGAAGGATGGAAGACTGAGTTAAACTTGGTGTTAATTATATAGGCCTACCAAGATGGCTTTCCTGTCGGCAGACAGTAACCCATCCAAGTAATAGCCACCGAAAAATTAAAGGTGGTGTATAGCTCTTTATAGAAAACCCATCTCAGAGCTACGGAGCGTCACCTGCATGCCGTATGGAATCACAAAATGTTACCTGCTACCCGACACAGGTGAACGCGCCGCACCTTAACCCCAGCCAGAGCAGCTGGTACTCAGAAGGATTTAAGCAGATGGTTATAGCCTATAGCGAGATGGTGTACATGCGCACAGGCCGTCCCCCATCCAAGTACTAACCCAGCCTGGTGTAGAGCAACTTCGCTGATCGGATACAACGCGTCACCGCTACAGCACGCCACCAACCCAAGCGAGAGTCGAACGCAGGACCTCGCGACCCTAAGTCCAACTTCTTAACCGTGGCGCCACCAAGCCACCAAGTCGTTGTTGTAGTTGTTGTCGTTTTTGTCGTTGTTCTACTCGAGCCTGAGGCCTGTGTAGAAACTCAGAATGTCTGTGAGTCGTTGTACGGCGTCGATGCGACCCCCGGGCCGTGTTTCATCGACGCATTCTCCTAGCGATCGCTCGACCTTCTCACTACGTCGTCGTACCACCGTCCCATCATTAGCATCATTATCTTCATCATCTCCATTGTCATCATCTGGTACTCCGTGCAGCAGTCCCACTGCATCAGCAACATCGCACGCAGCGGCGTCGTGGATCAAACAAGAAAAGCCAGCTAACGCAAAGGGAAACGCGCAACAGCGATGTATGTGTGAATGATCGGTGCAAACGAAATCTAAGCTCACATCGACGTTTCATTTAAACTCGACGGCGAATGACGCCTAGCGCCATATCCAGTGCATGAATTCCAGTATTGATGCAGGTTTGAAAGCCTAGTAAAACAAAATTAGTCGCCAAAGGGCGCCAGACGACCGTCGGCTAAATATATATAGTGTTTTACTTGTACTCACCAGAGGGCGTGACCTGTTTTGATCTGCCAACGCCGTAGCGGCTGAAAATCGCAAATTTTTTGTATTCTCCTCTTATTTAGCGCCTTCGCTTAGGATGACCCCTTTCGATTTTATGGAAAAGCTTTATCGTTCCTAAAACTAGAGTCTTCCAGGCAGCCGACGGTAAAGATTTGGTGATCCTAGCATGCACTGTTTTTGACTGATCCACCCGTGTGACGGACAGACAGACAGACAGAATTGCGATGGCTAAAACGCGCTACAGCAGTTTTTTAATATCTACTGCCGCGCGTAAAAACTAAACGGGGAGAGAAAGTTGCAAATTTCCGACGCAGGAGATTATGGGCGGTGCTAAAAATTGTAATTTCGCCCTTAAATTGCCTAAATGGGGGTTTCAGCCTCAAATATGGCATTTTTGGATAAAAGTTTTTCGACCAAAAATTTTTCCGATATTATTCTCTGAGAGGCACGTGTGCTTGCCATTTATAGTGTAGTAAAAGTGTAGTAAATTTCGAACAGGGGAGGTGTATATTTCACCTATATGGGCAGCAAAAACCCTAGGCGGATGGAGCCCAATTTTTTTGGTGATAGGCGTCTACGACATAATCCCGCCATTCAAAAAAATTGGTGACGATCGATTCAGGGGTTTTGGGTCGGCTGAGGGTCAAATTTTGCCTTGTTCCATAGACTTCGAAGGTCGTCCTTACAACACTCACACTATCGTGTGATCTTGATTGAATAGCTGACTGATTGTCTTACGTCGCGCTGGACTGGCGTTGTCTCCCAGCAGAATGTTACGACATAGTTCAAAGTACATCAGTGACATCTGAGATCGTGTAGTAAAAAAAACGAGATGTGACATCCGATAGGTCCACGGCCCATCCCGGTAGAGGCGGTACAGTGAGTGGAGGCAGGTACTGTGTCGCGCGCACCGAAGTAAGTAAGCACACCAACGTTTGACGTAATGAAATAATCGTAGTACCGGGTAGGACCGTCGGAGGTCACAGACCGACCATCGTCAGTCGCGACCGACAAGCTGACATCTCAACAATTATTATTATTACAAATTTCTAGCTATGCGGATGTACAAAGTGTGCGTTGTACTGCAGTAGGGCCTATTTATCGACGATATCTTCAGTGCACGCCGCAGCCATAGGCGTAGCTGTTGCAAAGTAGGCTTACTATAGTCGCCTATAGATCAACACATTGGCACTGGCCTGCAAAGCATTTTGCATGCAACCGGCCATGCGTGTACGTCGGTGCAAAAAAATCGTCCATCCCCTCAGTGCATCGAAGGAGTTTGCTAGCTGTTCGATAGCGTTTGCCGTGTGCATACAATCGCAAGCGGTCACCGTTATAGCCGCTGCCAATCTCAACCACAACACTGACAAGATAAGAGGTGCGCCAAAAAACTGGCACCATTTTTGTACGCCTTATAACTTCACCAAATATCAACCGATTCCCGAATTTCTTTTATTGTTAAAATCAAGAGAAAATCTGTAATAAAACTATCGTTATAGATCCCACCACATCTTAAGTGTGTCGCTACACTACCTTGTGAAATGTCAGTGTCTTGAAAGCAACAACTAAAAAGAAGACGAGTTCCATAATAACACATTTTAAAAAATAGCAATAAAACAATGTGTTTAATAGCTCATTATTGTCTAAAGTAATTGCCACATCTCGCCGTTTTTACATCAAATGTTTAATATATCCATCTTAGTGCTGTATGACGTACTCAAGCGGGCGACGCGACGCCACTGACTATAGCGCGATCAACCAAACGCTGCGACAGTTTGCACTACTTTCATAGTCACAAATTTTTAAATAAATAAATAAAACTTTCCAAAAATACTGACATTAGTGATGATGTCACCAGGCACAGGCAAAAGAAAATGTACAAGTAAGTCCAATTTTTTTCAAGAAAAACAAGCCTTGGCCTTGAAAGGCAGAATTTAATGTATAGGTCTGTGGTCGTGGTGCTTTTATAAAACACAAAGTAGTGTAGTGACCCAGTTAAAATTTAATGTATATTAATAGTATAACTACAAATTTTTTCCCGATTTTGTCAGTGAAATAATTTTGGAAATCGGTTAATATTCGGTGAAGTTATGAAGCAGACAAAAATGGTGCCAGTTTTTTTTTGGTTCACCCTGTACGTCAATGCCTCGAAAAACTGCCTGGGTGCATGAAAAAGTGGAGCGTACAAAAGTAGACGCTTCCTTGTTCGTTGCGTACGTGTTTGTGTACTTTTCTCGCATCGTCTGCGTCAGTACCAGGATTACGTCCCTTGCGTTGCATGGAAACTGGGCTTTATTTTTTCTATCTTGATTAGTTATTCTACGGTGCTGAGAGTTTGTTTGTAAACAACTCATGATTAATGATGGATAAAAATATAGTTTTATAATTTGTACAGAGTTTGTCAGTATTCAGCCGTTACTGTCATCGATTTAAAGACCAATATGCTGCACGATATCGTTACTATCATATTATTTACTGCTTGTTGCAAGGTTAGTCATAAGGCACTGCCTATAGGTCCGTCCACTGCCGCACAGACGCCCAGGCGGACAGCAGCCAACTATAGCGACACCTCAGCGCCAGACGGCACATCACGGGCTCGCCAGTAGGCAAAGTACCAAACGGTCTCCGGCTTCGTCTTGATTACATCATCAACGTTACACACCTAGTTTGGATGTTTACATGTCGTCCCAAAATTCTCTCAAATAAGCTAGCTGTAACCTCAACTCTACTGTAACACTACTACTAACCCTAAACACTAACCCTAACTCAAACTTTATCCCTAGCCATAGTCATAATATTAATAATAAATCCTATTCCTTTACCCAAAACACTAGCACTCTCATGCAAATATCTTTGTATGATTTACATTTACATTTCATACCCAGTCACTAATGTCGACGACGAAAACCTTTTTTAATGGAAGCATGCTGAATAAGCGATAAAATAACACAATAATAATTTACAGTATTAACTGAAAAACGAAAAAAATATAAAATTGGTAGAGCCAGGATTCGAACCTGCAACCTACAAAACAGGAGGTCGATAGTTTACGCATTAGGCTACAGCTACAACAAAGAATATCTCACGACAGACTTTATAAAAATTGTCCAAGTCTACTGCGTTAGCGTAAATTCTTTATTTATTTATTTACTTTGGACGGACCTTGAAAAAAAAATTTTCCGTGTCCGTCTAGACGGACCTATAGCCACTGCGTAGTCATAACTAACACGAATGGCATCCAGGGCCTAGCAGTATGCCTGTAAACAATACGTTTCTGCACTTGGCAAGACTTCTTTGCTGAAAATTTATTCAAACATGCTTTGCATTTAATGGTTTTCTTGCGATTTGAGCCATTTAGATTGTCTGCTTTAGCTGATTTTGATTTACTGGATGAAGCAGTGGTTCTGTGTAAGTGAGTTAGGGGTTTATGCTATGTTGATGTTTTGTTGGTTGCTGTTTTAGATATCTTGCGCTGATAACTATGCAGTATTATACGCTGACGTTCAGAGCCATCCTCATAAAACTGCTTCATTCTGCATGACATATGATCCCGGCTTTCATCGCTTGCCGACCAGTCGACAAGATGCTGTAATTATTCTTATATACACATGTCTACATGATAATCTTTACAGTGTAGACGATAACGAATAAAAGATACTTTTCTGTTAAAGGGTACTTCCTATGTTGTAAAATATGCTAGTGTAGATAAATAAGTTGAGTTATTTATTTGCTTAAAGACTCTGTTGCTATAGAAGTTGTTGTTGAAGTTGATGATCATGAAGAATTGATCGTAATATATTATCATCGTACAAATATTCTGCTTCAACGGATGTTTGCTTCCAATGATTTTATAATATCGTGTACTATCTCGTTCGATTTTGCTGTTGCATAATGAGTTTGTGAGTTTTACCTTCTGTTTGCATTTGGCATGCTGTACAATAAAGGCAAAACTTGCTTGCTCATGAGGATTGTGGGAATGGTTATGCTAGGATCGGATGGCTTTCACTGACTTAACATCTTCGAAGTACAAGAAGTTTTGTGACTTGTCCATTGACATACCGATCACCGTCAATGGCTCGGTGGTCGCTGTTCAGCGTGGCAATTGTTCGTTCTCAGATAAAGCGCACTTGGCACAGAGTCGTGGAATTTGTGCTGTGATTATTGTCAGCGATTTTCTGGTACGTTTGTCTGCGTGGATTGTTATGAAAATGCTTGTAAATAATTGTTGAGTTAGAGTGAATAGGAAATAACAACATAAATAATAGTAGTCGTGAAAGTAATGCAGCATGGTACCGCAAGAGTACATTACACCACAATTTTTTGTATTTACTGATTATTTCTAACTGTTAATTTTGTTTCAGTAATATTTACTGTTTACTATTTCTGTGAATTTCTAGAATCAGGGTTCCCACATCTTCTGGAAAGTCTTGGAAATACACTGATGCGATAAATTTTGAAATATTTGACATTCCGTGAGATTTCTGGCAATTTTTGCTTCTGAAGAACTAAATGGGTTTGATTACATTCTGTATGTGCAGTATGTGACTGCTCTGTCTTTATATGTAACCATTGGTGTTCTCCGACAAGGTCTTGAAAAAACATTTTGACGATCCTGGAAACGTCCTGGAAATTTATGTCAGTAGAAGAAGTGTGGGAACCCTATAGAACATTTTGTCAGTTTTTGAGTGCAAATTTTCCATTGTATTGTATGTGTTGTATAACATTATGTTTGCAAAATGTGTCACATGCTAGTTTTTTTACTTCTAAGTTACATTATCGGTACATTAGAATGGTGGAAGTATACAAAGCTGTCGTTACATTATTGTCAGAGCTGTAAACCAGTTTGAATGAACATTTCTGTTGTACAGGGTGGGCCAATAAAAACGTGGCATTTTACTTTTGTCCATATTTTCGCCAATTATTGACCAATTTTCAAAATTCTTTCACTGGCACACTCTGCGTACAATTTGCAATAACATGATTATTATACATCCCACCACACCATTAATGCGTCTCTACACTATCTTGTGAAATATAAATGAAATATGCATACATGACGATAATAACAAATATTTTGGTAAAATTGATAGAAAAACACTTTAGACCAACATTGTGGTGAATGATCCACGTGACATTAGACTGTGTTGGTCTACGAGTTTAGTGTCGTACAGATTATTCACCGCAATGTTGGTCTGAAGTGTTTTTTCATTTACCTTAATGTTTGTTACTGTCATTAGTTTTTTCTTACATTTATATTTCACAAGGTAATGTAGAGAGTCATTTACACTGTGGTGGGATATATAATAATCACATTAATGCAAATTGTCTGCAGAGTGTGCCAGTGAAAAAATTTTGAGAAGTGGTCAATAATTGGTGAAGATATGGACAAAAGTATTTTTTATTGGCCCATGATGTATTTTGTAGATTGGTATGACAGTGAACCAGTCATCAGAATATGCAGACATTAACATTACAGTTGCGATGATAACTGTGGATAGCTTTCATCAGCTTCAGGTCTCTTCTTTTTTTCGCTGTTATTTTTGATGGTAGTTACCACATACATACTTTGCTTTTTTAATCTGCTGATACTACTGCTGCTAATACACCATGTCCGGAAAAAAACCATCCTGGACATTTTTGATTGTAGCTTAAAGTAAAATTATCAGATTTCAATAATTTTTGACAGGAATATTTCTGACACAACTGGTCATCAAATGACCATTTAATTTTCCACTGCACCCAGTGTCTGTTTCTGCACTACCTGGCAAAAACCGAACCAACAAAATATTGTATTTTTGTCCAAGGGAGCATTATTACTTAACCAAAATAAGACATAAAACACATTTTTTACATTTCTGTCACTTGGGCTGACAGTTCATCCAATTGTCCATTTTTCAACTGCCTACAGTAAAAAATGTTTAAAGTATCAGGACCACAGGCACAGAGATGATTTCTGCATTTGTTGACAGTAGTGTCAATGATGTTCTGCTCTAGACCAATCCAGACTTCAGCAGTCACTTTTTGAATTCATCAACATTCCTGAAGGTCATCTGGTTGACACAGTGCTGCATGACAGTCAAACCTTGTAATTGACTGGCTGTTAGGAACCACAGGTTCGAAGATATCAAATTTATTGAAGTTGTCTTGTTCATTTTAATGCATATATTGCTTGTTTTGGTTTTTCCAGGTAGTACAGAAGCACACATTAGGTAAGGTGGGAACTAAAACGGTCGTTTGATGGGCAGTTGTATCAAAAATATTTGCACGAAAAATTACTAAAATTTATTAATCCTTCATCAAGTCACAATCGATGATGTTGGGATGCTTTTTGATGTATTTTTGTTCATTTCAACCCACATATTGTTGGTTTATTTTTCCCCAGGTAGTGCAGAAGCAGACATTGGGTGAGGTGGTAAAATGGCTGGTCATTCGATGACCAGTTGTGCCTAAAATATTAGTACCAAAAATTATTGAAATTGGTAAACCGTTTTTCGAGTGACAATTGTTAATATTCGGAATGTTTTTTTCCTGACACGGTGTAGATGGCTATTTAGTGTTGCACAGATCCTTACCATACCTTATCTTACCTCCGGGGTGGGCAGGCTCTTACACCTGCCCAGCGCTGAGGCCATATCAGCTCTGCCCAATGCGCATCCCCGAATGTAACCACAAGGTTACAGGTAGCGGCTATAAAGCCGTAGACGGCTATGAAGTCGTAAACAGACGGCTGTAAAGCCGCAAATAGACGGCTGTGAAGCCGTAATCGGTTGTGAAGTTGAAACCAGCGCAAAAGCACTGGTAACGTGTAGCAAATCTGCTCTCACGGGTTTGGTCAGCTCTTAGTCAGCTCCTCGCCTCCAGATTTCAGAAATCTTTCGGGTCATCGGTGCAAAGCCCCACCACCACAACAAGGTGGCTCACCACAGTGGGGGTGTTGCACAGATATTGCATAGAAAAATTTAGCCAAATTATGCAGTTTATTGATTAATTGGTTGCATGTATGTAAGAAAAAAAATCTGTGTGACATTTTTATGTTATATATGTAATCACAGTTCTGTAGGTTACTGGTATGTAAGTACCCTGTGTGCTTCAATTTTGTGAAATAGGATGTGGGAATAGAAGAGAAATAGGAAGAATATCCAATCTCTGAAGATCCCTCTCCACCAATCTTCAGATTTGTAATTTTTCTGTGGCATAATCTACGTTATAGCCAAGATAGTGTCAGATAAAGTGACAGAATGACCAAGGAGAACTAGTACATCGTGTCTCTGAAAAACCGAACCAGTTTTATTTTTTGAATGATCAGCTTTGTGCATAGACCTTTTAAGATAAGGACTGACCACAGTCGTTCTTGGGTCTGCAAATGGGTCCATCAGTATTTTTAGTTTTTTACTGTAACTTTGTCAAACTTGGTCCGTTTGGTACAAAATAGTGTCACAGACAACGTAAACACATGCTGCAAATTTGGTTACTGTACGATTTCTACTTTCTTGAGTGTGCATATATTGTAGCTAAATCATAGATACTGACATACGGTTTATCCACAATATATTCACTCACGAAAAAATAGAAATCATAGAGTAACCAAATTTGCAGCATTTGTTCATGTTGTCTGTGGCACTATGTGTACAAAATTCTGTAGCAAATGAACCACATTTGACGAAGTTATAGTAAAAAGCTAAAAATGCCGATGGACCCAAGTTCGCGGACCCAAGGGTGGCCGCCGTCAGTCTTTATTTTAAGAGGTCTATGGCTCCGTGAAACATTGGCCAATTTTAATGTTTTTTCGTGTGCAACATACTACATTGTGTGTAGAGTCTTGGTGATGGTAAATTGATGGTAGCACTGTATGCCCCGGTGCCAAGTCGAGCTGATCTCAACCTACTGCTGATGTGGTTATTAGCAGTGCTCACTGTCAGTGTTGGTGCTCTGTGGTCCGGGCTTGTCAAATATCACATGTAAGTCATAGTTGCCTTCTTTTGTGATTGCCATTTATTGGGATTTAACCATTAAACTATTTTCCTTGTGGACGTGTCATATAATTATTACTAGAAACGACCAGAGATCTCAAATTTGCGTTGAGAACAATGCTGCCACCTGGTGAATGCTGAATGCTAAATATGGCTACATTCTGACAGACATGGGTAAAATGAGTAGTAGCTTTTGGGCTGGGTAGTAATCAATGGCGAATGGTGATGGTGAGTGGTGTCACTTAAAAGGTAAAGGGTCTATACTGCGCAAGGTCGGCAGCCACAGTATGGAGAAGCTCATCCCTTTGCGATATCCTTGAGCCAGGGAGTACAACCAGTGTTATAATTGTGAAAAATTAGCTGGGGGTTAAACCTTTCAAGGGTCAGAGACTGAAGAAAATTGTGATGTAAATCGTATGTATACAGTATATAGCTGACCCTCCCCCCCCGTACATAATTTGACAGTGTATCAGAAAGGGGGGTTGAGAAAACAGTTGACGGGGGGTTCAACCAACTTAACCCAACCCCCGGCAATTCAAACACCGAGTACAACTAACGATTGCATACATCTCTGTTGGGTGGATTAGTCCTCAACAGAGACTCTCTGTTACCTCCACACGTTGTGCTACTCATTTTATTGACCATGATGGATGAAAGGCTGAGTCGACCCTAACGAAATTTGAACCCCAGATCTTTTGATCCAAGGTTCAATGCTGTATGGACTGGGTTATCCCGCTGATCGTGTTGTCACTATAGCTGCCAATTTAGGTGGATCTGTCAAGCTGATTTTGGCCTGGTCCAAATGTCGTCAGCTGCCTTCCAATGTCATTTAGTATTACTACGAGGGTCGTATAAACTCCGAGATATCTGTGACATAATGTTGTTACGTGTGTCAGGTGGTTGAGTAAAATGAGTCCGTCATCATCATCATTATCAGCCGGGTTGAGTCAACGTCGTGGTTCTGAGATCGAGATGTCGGCATTTGTTGTGGTCGTTACCGTCATTCTAATGTGTGCCATTCTACTTGGACTATACTTCTACTACGAATACCTCGGTATGTTGTTTACTGCTTATCAGCGCTGTCAAAAGTATCCAACTTGAGTACTTGGTAAAAAGTACAAGTAACTGGCCAAAAATTTACTCCGTTACAAAGTAAAAGCAACTCCCAAAAAAGTTACTCAAGTAAAAAGTAAAAAGTAGTGGTCGAAAAAAGTAAAAGTAAAAAGTAACTTTTCTGGCAAAAACAACAGTTTTACACTGTTCAATATTCATATTTTTGTCTTCTTATGAACGTTATCTCAATAATACACCATGCTGATTAATGCACAAAAATATGTGTTTTTCAAATAAATTAGGTCTATTGAAGTTCATACGTTCTTAAGTCTCTTGGTAATGGAAATTAACAAGGAGACTAAAGCCGCACTATTAAAAGTCAACAGACAAAAACAGACATTTCTAACTCGCCTAGCAGCCAGCCCAGGGATGATTGCTGATGATAACATCAGTTGCCACTGTAGCCGGTGTCGGCTTGACCGACTACCACCCCGCTGTGTAGGCATGCATTGTCCACTGCATTTACCACTACCAGCACGGCCAGTGCTGGCGTGACCAGACGCTGCATTTTGCGCTGCAGGGGCCCCCCCACACCACAATTCCTGCAGCACTGCAGTCTATTCATCAGTTCACAGACGGAATCAGCCGCTGACAAATGGACACCCTTTGGTTTCAGATTGCGATTTCCTGGTATAGTGACCCATTAGCGTTTACGGCCGAGTCATAAATTTTTTTTACTTGTAGCGCAAGTATTTGGGAATGCAATGAAGTAAAAGTACAAGTAACCAACCGCTCAAAAAGTTACTCCGTTACAAGTAAAAGTACTTGATATTATGATTACTTAGTTACAAGTAATAAGTAATACTTTTTACTTTTTGCTTGTAACGAAAGTATTTTCACTTCGTTACCGAACGGCACTGCTGCTTACAGTAGTAATCTATAGTAGTAGTAGTATTTATAGTTGTCAGGACTCTTTTTTTTCTAATAGCATCTCATACCGTTGCTGAAGTCTTATTTTGTTACGAATGTATAATTAATGCGCCGTAAGTAAGTAAGCAAGTAAGAAGAACATTCAAAGTGTACAAACTAGTCGTGTTATAAGAAATGGAGGACAGATGGGTCTTCAGACAGAATGTGTGAAATTTTACGTCATTGTCGTAGTGGTTATTGGATAATGGCATAACCCTTCATGGGTGACTTTTTCATGCCACAGTATTTGTATTACTTTAACAAACATATGACAGTTTACGGTGGAATTGATTTTGCAGTACAAGCAATTCTGAAGCATGATTTTGCATGTTTCTGCACATCTCTTTAATTGCGTGGTCTGTCGTCTGTCACATTTGTACATTTGACCAATTTGTATGTCGTTTGGCCAAAGGTGAAGGGGAAAGTTGAGAGTTAAACCCCGGACAAATCATGCACAATGCAAATTGCAGCCAAAGCATCAGTTCTATGCTGCCACCTGGCAAATACAAATGAGGAGTTGGACGGACTTGCCACATTGATTCCACCTTTTGCCAAATCAATTTGGTTTTTGTTATTATTTATTGTCTGTTTCGCCTGAGAGACTAGCTAAGGCACAGGTACAGAGAAGAGTCTGCCTGTGAGTATACAAGTATACACTGTGAGTCAGAAAATTCTACCCTTGAATTGGATTGAAATTTATTTTTCGAAGACTGAAACATTAAGGGATATTTTACACGTGCAGTCTGCATTCATTTCTACGCCAAGCTGCAAAGTTGCTCTTAATTTTCCCTACGTTTGACAAAGTTATATCATATTATGTGCACTCGCCAAGAGAATGTTTAGTTGTTGAAAAATAAATTTCAGAACATGTCAGGCTGTGAAATTTTTTTTGACTCACACTGTATGTCATACAGTATGGTATGATAGTGCGTTCAACATTGTGTGTGTGGACAGTGTATGTAGTGATTGCTTTGTTTGTCATTGCTGCAAGCCTTGCCCTGCACGAGTGTGTCACTACACTCTTTCATATACTGCCAGTACCTGACCGCTACAAGTTAGTCCAAGAATGACGTACACTGTATCTCAAAGAAAGCATCCTCGACATTTTCCATTTCAACTTGAACAAAAATTATCACATTCTCATAATTTTTGGTGCGAATATTCCTGACACAACTTGCCATTGAATGACCATTCAATTTTCTACCTTATAAAATGTCTGTTTCTGCACTACCTGGGGAAAGAACGCAAATCAAAATATGCATTGAAATATAGGAAAATCATGAAAAAAACATCCCCAACATTATTGATCGTAATTTGAGGAATAAAATTTTTATCAGATTTTAATAATTTTTGGCACAAATATTTCGGACACAACTGGCTATTAAACGACTCTTTTAAGTTCCCACCTCAAAAAACAGACATTGCGTGAGGGGTGGAGAATTGACTTATCGTTTGATGGCCAGTTGTCTCAGGAATATCTGTACCAAAAATTGTTGAAATCCGTTAATCCTTCTTCAAGTTACAATCAAAAACCTTCGGGATGTTTTTTTTCTGAGACACAGTGTATATTGGTTTATTCTGTCTGCTATTGTTTTGCTTTCACTGCATTGTTGGTTTCAATTTTTTCTGTTGATCGTGGTTATGAAATGCATCAGTTTACTTAGCTTATAACAGCTTCTGCACTTAGTATGATAGTTGCAAATTCTGATGAATGATACTGACTGTTTGCATAGTTACCAGTCATTGCAGAAGATATTCAGTAGTTGCTAGTAGTCGCAGTCTCTACAGTGGTTTAACTGACAGTCAGACACTTATTCCATGGTGGCCAGTGGTCGGTCGTGTGCCCTTCCATTGGTTTGGTCATGTTTAAATGCACCCTTGGAGTTATCAACCCTTTATTCGGCTGCAGACATACTGATAGAAATAGATAAGCAGGACAACTGCAATCATGGAATAATTGAAGTTGATTACAGAACTATATGTTAAAGTTGAGATTGTTTGGAGTGCATGATGTCTTGGCTGTAATATGAGTGTGTTAAGATGTTTGTGATCTAAATGCAGATATTTGTGATTTTATGACAGATGTCGTTTGCCAGCCAGTCAGCTGCCAGGTTTAAGACGAAGACCATATGTGATTGACGTCATATTTCTTATTCTGTGTTTTGCCGTTGGAGTAACTTGGTTTCTGGTTCGGCACAATAGGTGGGTTTGTACAGGGTGGGCCAAAAAATGTGCCACTTTACTTTTGTCCATATCTGCACCAATTATTGATTGATTGTCAAAAATTTTTCACTGGCACACTCTGCAGACAATTTGCAATAACGCGATTATTATGTATCCCACTACACTGTAAATGCATCTTTACACTACCTTGTGAAATATCAATGAAATATGCATATATTACAGTAATAGCAAACAAACATTTTAGTAAAATAAAAAAACACTTCGGACCAACATTGCAGTGAATGGTCTGTACGACATTAGACCGTGTGGGTCTAACACAGTCTAGTGTCATACGAATCATTCAGCGCAATGTTGATCTGAAGTGTTTTTCTTCATTTACCTAAATTTTTGTTATTATCGTTAGTTTTTGCTTACATTTATATTTGACAAGGTAGTGTACAAACGCATTTACCATGCGGTGGAATATATGATAATAAATGTATAAAACATCAATTTATACACTTGTTAACAGCGACATGCAATGACTGACACATTGAAAACAGCAAAAATCATAAAAAGGTGATATCACTCACCATCACATCGTCTAACTGTCTAACTGATGTTTTGTACATTTATATTTGCTGTTTTATTACAATAACAAGTTTTTATGTTGATGGTCAATTATAAACCATCTGCTTTCCACGGCCATGAAGACACTGAACCTTAATTATTTTGGGGTCAAGATTTTGATCTTTAGGAATCACGTGACGTCATCGGAACGTGACCATCGGACCTGGCGAGAGCACTTTCCTATTGGTGGTCAATGATGACCATGCGGCTATCTTGCACGGATATGGAGATACGGGGCGTCAAAGATTTTGGGGTTGCGAGTTTGACCTTTTGTGGTCACGTGACGTCATCGGTCACGTGACCATTGGACTCGGCATATGTGGTTTCCTATTGGTGGTCCATTGGAACCATGCACCTCTCTTGCACCGTTACGGAGATATGGGGCCCCAAAGATATTGGGGTTATGACCTTGATCTTTTGGGGTCACGTGACGTCATCGATCACGTGACCATCGGACTCGGCGTGAGCACTTTCCTATTGGTGGTCATTGATTACCATGTTTCTTTCTTGTTATAGGCCTACCATTAGCTAAGCCATAGGCTAACAGAAACATTTTCGGCTGCGCTAATCAGTAAACATTGGGCAAGTATGCCTAATACGACAAATAACATCAAAGGAAGAAGGCTTTACGCTATGTTAGTGATTACCAACTAAAGTCAGCCTGTAAGGACGCCATATGCATAGCCCCATCTAAGGTTACCCAAATGATTTTTTGCTGTTTTAGAGGACTGATGTCATCACTAGTGCTATTGTGCTGGCGTTCTAATAGCTCACATTATGGATTTTGCTCCTCTGTTTACAATCTATTTTTCCTATATGGGTCCCTTGCCCCGAAACAAAGAAAGAACAAATCGGAGTGACCAGTGTGTGGATTTGTCTCTCAGAAGGTTGCGCAGATGACATGCTGAAACCCCAAGTTGACATAGCTTTCTAGTAAGTAAGTTAGTAAGTAAGTAAATTTAATTTATAAAGCGCACAATGTCAGCGAAAAACTCACTGAATCTGAGGCGCTGAGGAACTAGCTACCGGTGCTGAGAAGATAAGTCCCTGCTTATAAGTTTTTTGCATGTTTCAGGATGGCCAAGGGTCCCCTGCAAAGTTCTTGACAGTTTTACATTTTTTCTTTCCATTTCTTAGGACGTGAAAAATGCCTTAAAACTCAATATGGTCTTGAAAGTTTCGCAATTTGCTGGAAGATGGTTTTGAAATTTGCTTGAATTTCTGCTTTGCAGTGTCATCGTGACCACGATGTGACATAACTGTCATAATATTTTATAACGCCAGAATCGTCTAACATAATGTGGTAAATATTACAGTGATAGGCATGGAAAAATCTTTAAAAGTTTTTGGAAAATCCTTAAATAATTTTGACCCAAAACTGTCCACCTTGACGTGTGTTTTTACCTTTATCTGATACTATTTTTTGGCATCGCTGATATATATAAATTAACATTATCATGTGATTTCAGCAACGCATGGATTCTGCAGGATTTCCTCGGCGTAGTTTTCTGCCTTCAGATGATGAAGACCGTCAGGCTGCCACACCTCAAGGTCTGTGTCTCGCTAGCCACTGTGCAGTCACTGCTTGTGCACTGAAGAACTTTTTTATATTTAAATGAAGGGCCAAAGTCATTTGTCACTAGGTTTTAATGGTATAGCTCTTCATGGGATATTCGGCTCAGAGCTATGGAGCATCACCTGCCGTATGGGATTATGCAGTGTTACCTGCCACTCGACATGGGTGAGCATGTCCTGCCACAGTCCAAGCACTACAGAATACCAATAATAGATTGCAAACTGAAAACAGCCATCACATTTACCGAAGAAAATGGTAATCTTTTTCAGAGATTTGAGTCGTGATTTTTAATGTTGATTTAAGTCATGATTTAAATCAGTTTAAATCACTGTTAATTTAAACTGCATCTAACCTCTTTATCAGGATGCAGGCTGTTAGTTTTAACACTAGTTTAGCGCAGAAGTAAAAATCTTGATGACGTGTCCTATGTAAAATGACATTAAGATTTCAAACGTTGATCATTCATCAGTCTTGCTAGGCTGTCTATTTTAATCAGAAATTATTTCTAAAATGTTTAATTTTATCTTTTTTTGAACAATTAAGCAATTAATCGACCATTTATTTGCGCAATTCTAGTAAAGTCGTGGCTTGTTCAAAGCTTGGCTGGAATGAAAGAGTAAAGAACTGATGTAGTGGATAAGAGCTAGAGTTTGCATTGGTTGCAGTCGTGTACGGTGCTGCTGGTTCTACTGTTTCTTTATGATGTCTTCTTTGTCTTCATCACACCATATTTTACCAAGGTATGCACACACGGAATGATGTTAACTTTGGTAAAGTGCAGCCGATTAAGCCAACACGGCTCTCTTTAGGTGCACTATAACCTTTTGTTTGATTTTTTTCCTTACTTATGCAAAGTGCTTACGGTCTGTGACAAAATGCAGTCTTTTGAAAATAATTGAAAATGGTTATGTGCATGCAGACACTGTCTAGAAGAGCTTGTCAAGATGTGAGCGTGAATAGAGATGGTTAATCCATTATTTTGCTGTAACTTTGTCGGCAGTCTATTTGCAAAGTTTTTGTGAAATGTCACAACAGTTAGCCTCTCCGTTGCTGAGGCACTGACTTTCGTAAACAGATCATTGAATATTGCCATTTCCGACATTCTAGATGTCAAAATATCGCGATGCATAAGATACCTATTTTTTGTTGAATTTTTGCACGTGCCTAAATGGCACTATTATCGAATATGCATGTACATCATTTTATGCTGAGAAGGGGGTCTTTTTGCAGACACTATGCTTTTAGAGAGAAACTTATAGGTCAAATTTAGTTGTTGAACATAGAATATGCAACTTTGAGGTCGGTGCTCATCTTCGTTTAAGTGACCCTGAGTCGGCAATGAGTGCAAACACAACTCTGCTATATGGGCGAAGGACCACACCTCTCCCATATACTGCCATCCTAGCAGTGTAACCCCGGTACCAAATCATACTGCTTGATGACAGAGGCACATGTGTGTGAACATCTTGCCCAGTGTTACTACCTGGCAGTGTACCAGTCGGGAGTTGAACCATCGATCTCACAATCACTAGTTCGACATGCTGCCTTTATACCACCAAGCTACTGTAAAAGTGAAAAAGCAGAATACAGTAATATGGTCAAATGAAAAAAAACATGCACGTCATTTCACTTTCTTTCATCATTTTGTGGTGCTGTGTATCCTCGTAGGATGGTCAGAGCGTTATGATTCAAGTGGCAACTGGTGGCAGCCATGGCTCCAATGAATCGGTCGATATAGTAGTTTACCAGTTAATTTGTTATTGAGTGAATATACGTGGAAAAAGTGCTGATTAATTGAATTATAAATAAAAATCCTTTCCTTGTTTATTAGGATTAGACTGTTATGATGTTAATTCATTTGAATTAGAATTTTACGCCATAAGCGTTTAGGTTATAGTATGTAAAGTTTACTTTTTGTTAATTAATTGTTTTTGTTAAATTAATAGCCTGGTGCGTTTGTTTAGCAAGCTATGAGGGCTTTTAGCTTGTAGTTGTTACCAAAGATTTTTGAATGTATATAGTTAAACACTAAAACCAGTGCACAGTTATTTACTGTTGCATTTCTGATAGTTCTGTAAATTAATTAAAACAGTAGTTAGAATTGGCAGATTTCTGTCTTAAAATATAATGTAGCATTACCATAGATAAAATATTCAAAGTTTTTACACATCTTAGCCATCGCAATTCTGTCCGTCCATCTGTCCGTCTGTCTGTCACACGGGTCGATCAGTCAAAAATGGTGCAAGCTAGGATCACCAGATCTTCACCATCGTCTGCCTGGAAGAGTGCTAAATGACGGGGGGAGGGGGTAAGAAAAATTTGTGATTTTCAGCCAACGCGGCTGCGGGAGACCGGTCACACCCTCTGGCGAGTGTAAATGAAGTGCTATAGATACTTAATGTCAATTGCTGAGATCAGTGAGCTTAGATTTTGTTTGCAGTGGGTCTTCAAACATGCTGGGCTTTCTTGTTTAAAGCTGCAATGTTGCATTATGTGTTTTTGATTAATCAGCAGTTTAATTAGCTTAGTTTAGTTTCAGTTAATTGCTTTGTATTGTGTAGCTTCCATGCTTCACAACAAACAGGGTTGCTACAGGTCAGGGAAAATTGGAAAATGTAAGGGAATTTGTGTTGTCAGGGAAATGTCAGGGAAAAGTATTATTTTTGAAAAGTTAAAGAAAGTCAGGGAAAATGATCTTGGATCATGCAGACTGCAGATAACTGTGATTTTTTTTTGCGTTTCAAAATACTAAAAAGCAGGCAAATTTGCGGCTTCCATTGAACATCCAAAAGCTAGACGTGTTTCAGCTAAAGCCCCTCTGGCCCCCCCCCTGCAACCAGCGCCTCTGTCGTTTGCATGCTGCTCTATTAATACCGTTTCATTACTTTATGCCATTCATGACATTTGTGCGATAGGGTTATTGTTTCGATAATGTCAGGGAAATTGTCATTCGATGATGGGAAAAGTCTGGGAATTTTGCTACAGAAAACCTGTAGGAACCCTGAACAAAAGCAGTAGCACCAGCAGCATGATAAATGAAAATGTTGGTTTTTATATCATTTAGTTACCGTTGGTGCTACAAATCCCCAGGTTGCTCATATCTGACAGGTCTATCTGCCTGTTGCCATATTCTCTGCTTGGCTTCGGAGATGTGCTCATACCCGGTACATTACTGCTTCAATTTTCCCTTGTTATTAGTGGATTTCCTGTCTCTATTAAGACGTTTTTGTTACTTATGTCTTACTTGATTACATTGCTTTGGTTTTAGTTCCATTTTGCCACAGTGACCGAAGGTGTTGGTCAGTAGTTTAAATGTATCTCATTCACCACTTTGCAAATTATTTAGATGCTTACTTTGGTGTCCGCAGACGAAAAAAAGTCTTGAATTACAAGTTTCAAATTTTGTGTCATCATGGTAAACTAGGTAATTGGATGTCTGTCACTGGTTATAAAAAACCTTTAAAAGTTTTTGACAAGTTTGTAGACATTGCCTTTAAAATGAAGTTGTTGAGGGCGGTTGTTCCAACGCCACTCAAATTTCTACTCAGCCAATGGCAACATTGTAGAGGAAAGGATGGGGGGGCAGTTGTCTTTTTAACCCCAAATTTTGGGCTGTCAGAAAATTGTTGGAAAATCTTCTTTAATTTCAAAAGTTTGCATTCAGAAATGTAAAATTTGAAGTTGAAAAACCTCCATTTTGTTGGACATTTGAGGGCAAAGTTGCAATTTAAATCATCCGTTATCTGTTCTGTCGGAAGTTGGCAGCTGTCTAGCATAAAAAATTGCAAATTCTTGCCTTGTCTACTGGTTTAACTCATGACTCACTGAAGCAAATTTTGTTGCGTGAAAAAAATTTGAGTCAACTTACTTGATACAAGCTGCTCTAAGATATGAACTAATTGTTGAGCATGTGTGCATAACTGTCTGCCAGGGTTGCTGATATCGTTCTGCTGCGGTTTTGGATTTCAAGTCAAAGCTCGATATGTCTACCTTGTTTCAACAGTCGTAGGTAAGTGCCGCAATCTCGCTTTCCTGCTTTTCAAGTTTTTCTAAACATGTTGTAGCTACTCAAGGTAAATGTGCAAAACAGGAAGTGATTAGTGTGGACAAGAGATGCGAGTCGAAGCAAACAGACGTTGGACTGGCGTGTAGTTTTTGTACAGCAAGGGTGTGACAAACGTTAGGCAGTCGGCACAGCCATACAGAACTTAAACGTAATATAATACATTCAATCAATCAGTCAAAAAAATTTGTATAGCGCATCCTACAGTCTTGAATGGCAGCGATTAACAACTAAAAACACTACGCCTAAAATATAACAGTAAAATCTAATAAAATGGTATGATGATGTCTGAAGGCCGTACGCGATATTAAATGAAAACGTTTTAAGATTATGTTATTAAAACTCAAGTATGTGGCAATGTTGCGACTGTCAGCAGGTATAGTTGATTCCAGGCTTGTGGTCTAGCAGTAGAGAATGCTCTTGAACCGAACGCAGTCCGTGATCGTGGTAGGACCTATGTCGAAAAGACCGTCTTGCGCTGAACGTAGATGACATCTTCCAGCAAGGTCTGCTACTGGCACGACCATGTCAGTTATTACTCTGGGGCATGCCCGTGAACAATTCTATGCATCAAGCTGCACAGTTTATATGTGATACGTTCTCGCACTGGCAGCCAGTGTAATGACATCAATGATTCTGTGACGTGGTCACGTGGTCGAAGATCGTCAACAAAACGAGCAGCAGCATGAAGAACGCGTTGCAACGGCGCAAGTGTGGAGTCTGGCAGTCCAGCAAACACAGCGTTGCAGTAGTCAATGCGTGTTAAGATGAAAGCGCACACTAGACGATTTCGACTGTCTCGGTCAAGTACCTTGCCAATCTTACGGAGTTTCCGAAGATGAAAGAAACAAGTCGATGCAACCTTGGCGACGTGTTGACGCATGGACAACGAACTGTCAAGAATGACGCCAAGATCACGTACTCGATCACTTGGCTGGACGACCGTTTGACCAACACGAACAGAGACATCAGTTGACGCCAGACGCTCCAGATTGACTTTTTTTACAAACATCAGAAATGTATTTAAAAATAAACAATTTCATTTTTGCACAGAAGCCAGTAGGCCTATAAATTGTTTAAAAGTATATTTTAGCATGATTTTCTGGAAATCTATGTTTTGCATGGTAGTGTAGAGACTCAGTTAAAGCGTGGAAGAATATCAAATAACTAACTTATTACCAACTGTTACAGAATGAGCCAATTTTTTTAAAATCGGTTAATATTTGGCGAAGATACGGACAGTGGCAAAGTGGAACGTTTTTTGGACACAGTGTATAAGTGCGTTGCCGGTAAGACGTCGATCGGCGGGCAGACTTCTGAACAGTCTGGCCGTGCTGAAACGTGCTTGGTTTATACCTGTATTTCCCGACTGTGATAAACGGTGTTCTGTGTGAAAACAGCATCTGTGATAAATAAACTTAGCCTATAAGCGGAGACACGTCACGCTTGACTATAGCCTACACTGTGTCCCAAAAAACGTTCCATTTTGTCATCGTTCATATTCTTGCCAAGTAGGCCGGCCTATTAATCGATTTTCGAAATTTTTCTACTGACACATTATGTGTACAGTTAGCAATGAAGCGATTATTGAATATCCCACCACAACTTAATTGCGTTGCTACACTACCCTGTGCAACATAAAAGTACGAAAAGCTAACAATAATAGGCAGCAGCCATACTAATGAACGAAAGACACTACAGACCATAATTGCAGTGAATGATCTGTACGACGCTACACTGTGTTAGACCTGTTTTACGCGCGAAAGCAGCTATTGCTTTCAGCGCGTCTTAGCAATCGCAATTCTGTCTGTCCGTCTGTCCATCCGTCTGTCTGTCACACGAGTAAATTAGTCAAAAACGATGCAAGCCAGGATCACCAGATCTTCACCGTCGCTGCCTAGAAGACTCTAGTTTTAGGAACCATGAAGCTTTTCCATAAATTCGAAGGGGGTCAACCCGAACGAGAGCGCTAAATGAGAAGGGGTGGGGAAAATTTGCGATTCTTAGCGAATAAGTCGATGCATATCAGTAACAGTGAGAGATAGGGCCATAGGTTACTATTAATTACTAATTAATTAATAACTAATAGGAAGTCGTACACTACATCGGCTCTCGATTGCCACTGAAATCAATGACATTGGATGACTTTGAACGCTAAAATAAGTGCTTTTATGGATTTTGGAGATTTCGGGCTGCGAGACATTTCAAGAGCGAATTGCGCCGAAATCAATATTGAGATAGACATGGACAAGCTGCATATGGAATTTTCAGCATTGAACATGGATTTCGACGGTCCAAGTCTCGATTTTCTGAGTTCAAGTAAATCTACGCACAACAGCATCAAAGAACGGTACCCCCGCAAAGTCGTTATTTTACCGTTGAATTGTTGGTCAGTCTTCGTCAAAACGTTGCAGATAGGTATGGGCATGCATGCTATCTATCACAACAAGCACTAGTGACGAGCTTTTTAGTCGTATCAACATCGATGACTTTAAAAGACCCTAAATTTTCGAAATAAACAGTTTTATTTAGACCCGTCGCAAGGGTAGGGATAGGGATAAGCTATCCCGGGCCCCACGACGTTTGGGGGCCCAGCCGTCACTCCGAAATATAAAATACAAACAACCAGAATGCACCATTTTGAAAGAAAAATTAAAAATTCTTTCCAGAGGGGCCTCGCGAAAATGTTTGGGGCCCCGCTAGAATGTTTCCCCGCGGGCCCCGCTGTGGCTCTCGACAAGCCTGGGTTTATTGATTTTTGCGATCTTCGGCTGCAGCGCACACTCCAAGAATGAACTGCGACGAATTGGCTGGAGATAGACTGACAGTTTGCGAACAGGAACTGCTATAGGC
>Ga0209367_1002346_pt1 | contig 24905 bp, 19 predicted proteins | sample WorMetLIZISLAND2_FD_187412 | JGI IMG/M metagenome (GOLD analysis project Ga0209367, IMG submission 187412) | Marine gutless worms symbiont microbial communities from Max Planck institute for Marine Microbiology, Germany - Olavius geniculatus... ... | reverse complement strand
TGCAAAGATTCATCGATACAGTATTTAACTGGCTCTTCAGAAAGTCATACCCAAACATCATTATCTAAACTTGTTGTTACTGTATAACTTTGAAGCAGCTCTACTACGAAAGCAATTCTGATTGAAAGACTGATTCATTAACCCAATGGTCGATCGTCGTTGCTTCACGTTAATTAAAAGCAAGCCAGTGAATCCCTGTGCATTCAGGATTCATCACTTAATAAATTGTGACCAACAGCTGAGAGACTCGATCCAACAATGTAGTCTGGGGAAGCATCGTTCTCGGTGTGTGGCCACCGTGCCAGAGTCGCCCCAGCAACCCTGCATCAGAGGTACTGCAGGCTGGAGACATATTTGGTCACGTCGCTTGATGAATGAAGACTTTCCTGTTTACAACTTGTTAGCTGAAGATCTGGTCCCTGACCAGACAGATCGAATTAAATCGTGACACTGGCAAAACTAACACAAATTTCACACATGATTGAACACAAGATACATAAATTGAACTGCAAGAATCCGCAGTTGAATTGACAAAGCACAACAACTAGGCCTACAGTGCAAAATAAACGTTAAAAACGAAGTTACAAACGAAGATTTTTAGAAACCTCTTTAAAAAGCAGTACAAAGTGAAACGAGAAAGATGTACATGTTAAACAATCATAAACCAGTATACAGTGAGCGAGGAGTACTTGCCCTGCAGAGTTTCGCCTTTCTTGGTGGATGACATTGCCTCGTTGAACGTTATAACGGTGCCTCCCAGTCGCTGCATTGCGGCAGTGAAAGAGTTGCAGGTACGCGTGCTGTTCTCAAAGAACATTAGGGCTAGCACCCGACCCTGCATCCAGCAAGTACACTCTGCAGTCTAACAGATGTATCAACTAGAGAAAACGGTGTGTCATCAAAAACTCAGATAAGACACATCTTGAGGGTTGAGATGCATGGGCAGATACCCCCCAAAACCCAAACACCAACTGAAAACTCGAGAATCCAAAAAACGCTTTAACCTAAAAAAACCCCAAACCCACGAAGCCGGGCTTTTTTAAAACCCGGGTATGAAAAGAGAATCTGAAGACAGAAGCAGCTGGCAGCACAGACTGTCACAAAATACCTTTTGGCAGAAAACTGAAACAAAAAACACCAGTGCAGACTACGGACAGAAAATGCCGTTGCTGAAACGTATACATATTTCAACACTTCATTCCAGAATCCTGGGCTGCACTCGCACTGCCTAACTCTACCACAGTGATATTTCCAGACATCCAGGCAGATCGAAAAATCAATAATTATTTCGCTACAACCAAATTAGGTCCTAATTTGAACCAAAAAATCATCACTTAAAGTTAAAATGATGAAGAGTTCAGAACATTACCGTATCAAAGTAATTCACATCGTTTATCAGCTACTTAATACTAAAAGCGGGTGGAGCACCATTTTAATCTGCAATAAAGCTGTATAAAAAACTAGTAGATGGCGGCAGCACCTTGAGCATGTGGTCAAGAGGTCGTTGATTCTGAACATCTCCAATCAGCTGGCGCGTCAACTCCAGCAACTGGTTCAACTAACAACCACCAACAAATACATCAGCACATATTACTGAAGTGCAATAAGTTTGAAAATTGGTCAATATCGGGCAAAGATATGGACAATAGTTTAGTGTCACATTTTCCGACTAATGCAACATTTCAACTTCTGATATGTAGTACCTCCCGAGATATCACCAGATGAAGATAAGTTACTTATAATAAATCACAGTCACTCACCAGTCACTCATTTAACCCAACTGGACAGCATAAAGTTACTAGTAAGCCCCCAGCAAGATCCTCTCTTCACAAGTTTGACTGATCTCACAGTCAAGAGAATACTGTAAACGATTTTCCTTGAAAAAAAGTCTTTCAGTCCTCAGTATATCTAGCATTAGAACGCAGCTTCAGCAACAACAGTTTGAATTCTGTGAAATCAATGCAAAAAAGCACGCACAAAGCACATTTTACATACTTGTTCTTTGGTGAACATGTCCACGGACAGGATGTGCTGGTACGTCAGTCCCTTGACGTACAATGATGCACTGACGCTGTGCAGGGGAACCACGACATCTTTTGACAGCTCCTTCATTGCAGTCGCTGAGGCTGAAGCAGCCACAGCATGGGGCGAGACACCCGGCCGACTGGCTATCGCTGTGTCCGATGCCACACCTGCTGTAACATGTAAAGGTGGTGCTATAGCTCTTAATGGAAGCCCATCTCAGAGCTACGGAGCATCACCTGCCGTATGGGATCACACAGTGTTACCTGCCATCCAACACAGGTAAATGCGCCCACCTTAACTCCAGCCAGATAGACTGGTACTTGATTTACCTACCCCAGAAGGAAGGCTGAGTTGACCTAGGTGGCTGGTTACATACTGAGATGGTTTACCTGCCCGCAGGCAGTCACCCATCGCAATACTAACTCGGCCCGGAGTAACTTTGTTGATTGGATGAAACGTGTTACCGCTACGCTAAGCCACCAACCCATTACAGATCACACGGTTTGCTGTACACAGTTCAGCTCTGAATCAACCGAGAAGTGATCAATGCAGAACAACACTGATCTAACACAACGAAACATGATGCAATGTGCGGCCATTGTGTGGTCAGACTGTTGGCATCTACTACATCAATGGTAACCTAGGGAAACTACGTCCAGAGCAAAATGAAGCAGCAAAAAACACAAACCTAAAATAAGGCATTCACAAAGTAAAGTAACGTAAGCTGAGCAAGACCACCTTAAAATACTAATTTAAGGGATGGAAGACAGTGTCCACACCACAAGCGCCGTCCTAATGGTTGCAACATTCTCACAAAAATGTTGCTGAACTGTTCTTCAAATGTCACGCTCTTTACACTGCAAAGTTGAGGTCTGTCTATTAAACTTTTATTGAAGAAACACTTCATATTCATACCACTTTACAAAGTATGCAGACTGAGAGTAAACTATCAAAACGTTTCAAAAGTTGCCAGCTAAACAATGATCGCCAATTTTTACTGACCAAAGCACTATGCCCGTAGCACAAACAGCTCTGAAGAAAAAAATCAGGATAAACACCGCAACCGAAGCAGCTATACCAATTGAAAGATCTTCCTTCGTAGTGCGATGGATTTTTGGTGGCAATGGTAGTTTAGTTTCAGATTTCTTTGGACTCATGAGTGGATCGGCAATGTGGTGCTGGGGTGACAAGGCTTGCGGGAGCTCAGGCAGCTTTGCGGCAGAAGTCAACACGGTGTGGACCTCCTTGCCTGACCCGCACTCTGACAGTATCTGCGTGCGACAACAGCCAGACTTTCAAAGTACAAACGCTGAATTAGTCGACTAATACTTGATTATTTTGTTATTTACTATTTATCTAAAAATATTACAAAATAAACCCTCTAGCATAACAAGCCATCTGCCCAACAACGAGGGTTTCTAAGTAAATACAAACACTGAATTTATCGATTTATTATGACTGACCGGTACCGCTTTAGCATTTGATATTTTTTTTTTAATTTCTAAAAAACACCACATTTATCACATTCTCCTTATTTACCGTTAATTTATTTTCAACGACACAGGCCCATTATGAAACAACCATCTAAGCCAAACTAACATTAACTTTGAACAGTTTAGAGACATTTTTGTTTAGGATGTTGAGACACCAGTGCACTGTGACTTACTTACTAACTTCCATGGCGTAAACCTCCTTGCTTAACACCATGCTTTATAAGTACAAACATATGTTTTAATTACAATCATATGCATTCAAAATTTGCAATGGCGATAAAATGTCAATGAGACTGGCAAATATCAGAGACATGGGCAGTCACTGGTGGCACATGGCAGGGGGGGGAGATTAGCAAGCAGCAACAAAGACTATTCTGATCTTGTGAAGAACTTGACCTTGACCCATCATGACCTACAAGACTCGAGTATCGTACATAACTGAAAGTGCAGTGTTTAATGCAACTGACCCCACACTGTGGCGGTCAACACACGTTGGCCGGTGCCAAATCATACCACCTGGTGAGAGAAGCACACAACTCGCCTTCACACTGTTTGACTCTGTTTAGCTGCATTGCTCATGTGGCATATAGATGTGATCATGCTCATGTGAGCAGGTGTAGCAGTGCTCTTTGCTACTCCCACCATGACTTTCAGTACCAAGTATAATTGCTGGGAACTTTCTGGGGATGGCTGATGGGTCCACATGGTGGCCTAAGACTACGGGGCGGTACTGGCTGCCCTGCCCCGCATTGGAACCAGAAACTTAGCTCTAGAGAACCTGGAACATTGGAACATGGGTGTAAACCAAATGCTCAGAGTTGTTGCTTGATGGCAAACTACATGTAGCCAGGATTCAAACTCCTGAGTCCTGACCTCCCAATCATGAGTCAGACACCCTAAAATATACAGCAACCAAATAAACAAAAGACCTACCTGTCCGTCAATGAAGGCCACCTGGCCTCGCAGCACCACTTTACGCACACAGCCGCGGACCTGCCGCCCTGCAAACGGAGTCCATTTGGACCGACAATACTTCGTCTCCGCAGGAATCGCCCATTCCTCGTCCAAATCCACCTCTATGTACGTGTTCTTCTGATCTGGAAGGCTAAAGATTCGCTTCGGATTCGTGTACAGTCTGTCCACAATATCCTACACAACAGATGCATACAAAGCTGTAATTGTATGGCAATAATGTCACAACAATAGGCAAAATAAAAATGCTGAAATGTGGCAAAAGGAAGCTTTACAATATGCATGTTATAAAAATAGACAGTGGTTTTAGCAAAGTGAAAATACTGCACGAATGCCTTACTCCACATATCTACATGGTTTATTTTCACAACATGCACAGTTCGCTGATTTTTTTGCAAGCTACATTAAACATCTTACTCTACACGTAACAATAGGATGCTACACCAACAACGACTTTCTATTTAGTTTTAGAATGTCTATCAAGTTTTCAAAGATCTCCCTGGATCACTACTAGCTAGAAAGATGCTTCTTATGATGTCCAAGCAGAACATCATATTTCCACTATGATAATTTTCAGAACAAAGATGGCAAAGAAGATAAAATTACATGAGGTGCACTCATTTTCCACCTCGACTAATTTGCATCAACACACTAACATGCTAAAAGCAAATGCTACAAATTGCTACATGACAAAGTAGCAGCAGAAATCAGTATAAATCAAAGACATCTGGCCATACTTCAACAGTGAGTCGATGTTGGCTGACGGCAGTAAGTAACAGAGGCAGCATCGTCTCCAGACCAGGAAACCCTGGTGGGGTTTTCTCACTCAACTTCTGCTCCATGGTGTGCGGTGCTGTTTACAAGATAAACACAAAACAGTAGTGAAACATTCAGCAAGGAAATCTGGAAGCATAAATCCACGCATCTCGATGTTAAATGCTAAAGCTACAACATCTGCCTATACTCCCCATGTTCTTATGCACTATGCGTATGATTTTGATATTAAATAAATAATCAAGCAGATCAGTGGTTTAAGCTAACCAACCAGATCCAAATGTTCGCAGCTGTATTGACTAAATAAACCAAGTGAACTCTTGATGACATGATGACAGCACAATATAGATTGTCATGTCACATTATTTTGACTACTTTTTTCAAAAATCAGATCGATCTAGATCTAGACCGATTTGTTAGATAAGCTCAATGAAATAGAATGCTTTGTTCACACTGGATTTTTGTTTCCGTTTCCGCAGATGATCGCAGTGTTTTATTGGCATCCAGCGTGTCCAGGAAAATCTGGACCTGATTTAGAATGCACAGCTCTATGCTCGGAACTGATTCAAAATGAATTTATGCAGCTCAGATTGCTCAAACTGCCTGAATGTTTAAAAAAACGCAATCACTACTGCTACAAACTGAATGCCGTGGCAGCTTTACCATGATCAGTAGCAAAGCAGTCGATGATGGCAAGATTGTCCCACAATGCACGCTGATCTTCACGCGTTGCAAGTCGTGGTCGAACTTCACTCTTCTTTGTACCAAGAGTCTCAAAGTCATCGACAGTCAGGAACAGATGGTGAGGCGTCACCTCACACGTCACTGGCAGACCCATCAGCTTGGCGCGCTTCACCACCTCAATCTGTCCTCAGAGAAATCAACCATTTCACTGATAAACTACCACATGTTCCCTAGATCATGCATAGGTCATGCATTCAAACAGTACAGAAGTAGCACATAACTCAGCGTCGCTGTTTTTACAAAAATTCTGCACTGAAAATATGATGCAAAATCATGCATCTGATCATGGAGACATTTCACAAATGGTAAATATCCAGAAAAGCCAACATATTATTATACTATCCTTCAAAAGTTTGGACACATCCCATCTGTAAGTTGCATGCCATTCCTGATACTAACAGTAACAAATATATGTCACCCTGCTGTACCGATCTAACTGCAATTACTCGACATATAAACACACGCATGCATACAAGGCATACATACGACCAGGTACAGCAAGTGAGAGTGAGACCACCTCATGTCATAATGACGAGCATACAAATTGACCAGATGAATAAAATGGCTGCATACGTTCAAGGCCATTTCGCTAGAACAACACTAGCCAAAATAGTTAACAAAACAGTCATGTGATTATCGACACTCTCAAAAACATCTTTAAAATGTGCAATATGTTGTCCATAAGCGTAAGAAAGAAACAAAAGGTATAATGTACAGATAATCGATGCACCGAAATGGAGAGCGTACTTCAGTTTTCGTGGCAACATGGCAGACATGGAGCGGACGCTGACAGAGCTGTGCCAGCATCAGTACCGCAGCCAGTGTCTGATCCTCAGCATGCACACAGACAGGCATCATCTTGGGCCACTTCTCCAGATGCTGCACAAATAAACAACACAGATGTAATGCAGCTGCTATCTCCAAACGCTAACCTTCCCAATTTAAACAGTATGTGGCATTTTCCAGGTGCTGCACAAATAAACAATTAAACATCTCAAAAACAACAGCTGATTTCTTACAATATATGACATTTTCTTTCACACGCCCATTTTAAGCACTGTTCCTGTGCAGTGAAACTGGTCATTTATGCTATTCCTTTTATTTACACGTGTCAGTTTCCATGTAACTAGAAAACCTTTACCAGTAAACAATACCTGGAATAATATCAAAACTTGGCCGGTAAATACAAAAGACTTGAATCCAACTCCTAACGGTAAATCCTCAGGAAAATCCGAATTCTATCGAAACCCGTACATAATTCTTCAGAGTAATCCAACTGTCAGAAATGGACTGAACAATAAATATACCCCGATTCATTGCTTTGCTTTAACACAAGTAAACCGAGAAGTTACCACTCGAATCATACCTCCAACCACTGCATCATGTTGTCCATCTTCAACGAAGCAAACGTTTCGTTGAGGTACATCTTGAGTCCGATAGCCTCACTGGCCAGCTTACACACAGTACTGGCGTTATCCTTAGTTCCAGCCAAGTACAGCCCGTAGTCACAACGAGCGCCGGCCCTAGCACACTGCATTCACCATTACACTATGCACCACAATGAACAATAAATTAATCAATCAATAATTATTTATTTATGTTGGACAATATAATCCTGACAAAAACAGAAAAAACAGCCAAAAAATACTATCTCAAATAGTGTTTGCAATCCTAAGATGCCGGGATTCTGGCCATTTTCGCCAATCCCGAATCACGAGATTGGCTGCGTTTCAATCCTGGAATTTCGGAATTACAAGAATTTGTTCAAATAGTACTTTTTCAAGGCTAAGTGATACAAAAAGCAACTCTAACCGTCTAATAAATAAAATATTTTGCAGGCGATTTGCTGTGCACTGTCATTTTGACATTTTGAGTCACAGTCACAATCCTTAATTACGGCTTGAACAGGCCTGTGCCCTTCGTAGGGGCCTACACTACATCCTATGCATAAAGTAAGCCTATAAAATACTAAGATAACAACTAATCTGTAATCCTTATCCCGAAACAGTATCCCAGGATTACAGATTTTTCAATCCTGGATCCCAGGATAGAGAATTCAATCCCAGGAATGCAATCACTAGTCTCAAATGACACCAAAAGCATGTTTCAGTGACAAATGAGGGCAAACCCAGTAACATTTGATATTATTAATATTAATTATTATTACCAATTCACACTAAAAAAATAATCCGAGAAAACAGATTTAGACCACGATAATACACCATGGGCCAATAAAAACGTGGCACCTTAGTTTTGTCTATATCTTCTTCAATCACTGACCAATTTTCAAAATTCTTTCACTGACTCACTCTGCAGACAATTTGCATTAATGTGAGTGTTATATATCCCACCACACTGTAAATGTGTCTCTACACTACCTTATGAAATATAAATGAAATATGCATATGCATATTTCTGAAGTTTGAAGTGTTTTATTTTCATTTATCTAAATGTTCGTTATTATCATTAGTTTTTTTCTTACATTTATATATCATAAGGTAGTCCAAAGACACATTTACGGTGTGGTGGGATATACAATAATCGCATTATTGCAATTGTCCGCAGAGTGTGAGAGTGAAAGAATTCTAAAAATCGGTCAATAATTGGCAAAGATATGGACAAAAGTAAAGTGCTACATTTTTTTATTGGCCCACACTGTATATTAAGTTTCAACATACCCGGTATCTTTCATTACTGGCAATAAAAGCTACACAACAAATGTGCTTAAAGCAAATATTTTACACATAACGGAAATGTTATCTGACATGTAGCATCATACTGATCATTCATTGCAATGTTGGTCTGAAGTGTTTTTTATCAATTTTATCAAAATGTTTATTTGTTATTATGGTTATATATGCATATTTCATTTATATTTCACAAGGTAGTGTAGAGACACATATACACTGTGTGGTGGGATATACAATAATCATATTATTGCAATTGTCCGCAGAGTGTGAGAGTGAAAGAATTCTAAAAATCGGTCAATAATTGACAAAGATATGGAAAAAGTAAAATGCCACATTTTTATTGGCCCACACTGTATATTAAGTTTCAACATATCCGGTATTTTTCATTACTGGCAATAAAAGCAACACAACAAATGTGCTTAAAGCAAATATTTTACGCAGAACGGAAATGTTACCAGACACGTAAACAGAAACAAGTCCTAAGAAAATAGCAGTGGCTGCCGAAACACAGCAATTAAATAATAGTAATTAGATAAATTTGGCAAATTCAAAGGCAAAGCTGACCTTCTGAAAGAGGCTGAATGATCGTGAGTCCGTGATTGGTGGATTGGTGTTGGGCATTGCCAGCACCATGGTAACACCGCCAGCCAGGGCGGCGCACGTCCCGCTGTTGAAATCCTCTTTCTCTGTAGCTCCGGGTTCTCTTAGGTGAACATGAACGTCAATCAGACCTGAAAACATATACACATACACAAATGCATCCTCATTAATCAGCGATGCCAGTGACGCAAGAAAACTGCGATCAACAACGAACAATGCATCATCAACAGAATAAGGAACTAGCAAAAAATGCAAACAGATCACTAAAATGCAAAGTGTATAATCGGCAAACCTCGTTACCCCGGCAAGGAAATTTGACATAAAATGGGCTACAACTCGACTTCTGTAAGAGATATCTGCAAGATCTTTGCATCTATAGGGGGTTTCTGGGGTTGGGCAATCGAATGCTGCTAATCAAATTTTACCCCGACCGACCCTCGTTGCCATGGGTATGAATTTTGTGACAAAACAGCCTATAACTTGGCTTGTATAAGAGATATGTCTCAGATCTTTAGTTTCAGTTGTAGTGGCAGTAGTAGTAGTAGTTAATGTGCACAGAGTATACATTAAACTGGTCATAATGTAAAGTATTTCTTTTATCCCTTAAGCTTGTGAACGAGCAGTCACTGGGTGTAATTGTTTGTTTCTTGACTGACGGAGAGATTGATCAAAACATCTACCAGGGAGACGAATCAGACGATTTGACGTCAAACAGTCGATGGTGTTCAGCATCGGTCGACCGGACTCCAGCCTGTACAGCGCCTGTCAGCCACAAACATATGTCCAGAACAGTGTTTTTCAACTTTTTTGCAGCAGAGGAACCCCACATAAATGTCAAAATCACTCATGCAACCCCATGCAATGATCCGCTAGTCCAGCGGCATAAGCGAAGTGGAGGTTTCGGAATGTCTGGGGACCAATGTTTCCAGCGGAGTCAAGAAGCAGAAAACCTCCGTGGGTCTGAGGGCAAAACATTCAAAAGCTGACAATAAAACAGCAGGCAAAGAAATTGTTAGATTTGACTGCAAAGGACAATATTATTTAGCAATTTTTATTTTACCAGTCGACAGCAGTACGTTCTTGTATTTAGCCAAAAACACTCTGCGAGATGGTCACCAACAGCCGTTTAGCCTCCTTTCACCAACCCGCAAAAATATCACTGGATCTTACACATTTTACGTGGACGCCCTCGGACAGCTCAGAGGGTCTGGACCCCACAGCTCATGTAGTAGCTACGCTGCTGCGTGAAGCTTTTTCTACATCTTTCATGAAAAACGTTTCATGAATGGAATTTTTTCAATACATAAACAAAAGATTGTTAACACTAACACGTTAGCGTTCATTGTTCAATGCAAATATTTTAAGACTCTTAACAACAAAAAATATTCAACACTGTATGCAAAAGTAATCGGATAAAAGCGCTAATTTTGAACTAAATAGGCCTATATGGTGCTTATTACTTCTATAGCATGGTCTGATGTAATTTCGCACGCTAGGTTAATTTTTGTCTTTTTACTGATGAGCTGCGGAACCATTGGCAGATGCTCGCGGAACCCTGGGTTCCACGGAACCCCGGTTGAAAATCACTGGTCCAGAAGCCATCAAAGATCTCAAACATCTGCCATGTATAGTGCCACCATCTGGTAAACATGACAGACTTAATACAACTGCTATTATACCCATAATAAAAAAAACAATGAACTCAGATCTACACCAATATCTATTATCTAATCACTCATGTCCTTTCAAAAACAACATAAATACCAGTATGAAATATGCCAAACAAGCTGAACAACACTGACCTAACCAATAAACAAATAATTATAATAATCTAAACAAATTGTGGTGTGGCAGCCACAAGACCAGATTAAAACGGTATATAAGGCTTAATACTTGCAAAATAAAGGCACTCATTGAAATACACATTGTTCAGTACAGTGCCAGATAAAATGTCATAACAAAAAACTGTTCATACAATGAGGAAGGAATAAGCAGACAAAATGACACGTTTACCTCCACAAGAAGTTTTGTGCACTTTATGTCGGTAATGAGTGGCACAGAGTATTCAACAGCCATACGACGAGTCCTGTAGCCTTGTGTGACAAATGACGAAGCAGCCCGTGTCCCCGCAGCTCTGGCCGGCAAGTTTATCACGAGATCGAATCCTTTCTCCGACAGAAAGTCAGCAATCATACACTGCTGTATTGAGCCGGACGTCAGCTCCGCAGGCCACCAGTTCAGTGGCTCGATCTACAATCATTCGTCACACTTCAACATAAATTCGGCACATCAAATTGAAAAAACGCAACAAAAGCTAGCCAGACTAAGATACAGTAAACCGCTGTGTGCCGACGTAATAAGCAACCGTCCTTCCAGTGGCCAATCATCTCAGACGCTGTCAGCAAACTACATCACCACACCAACTGTTATTATACAAGGTATGCATCATTTAAAAATTTTTTTGACTTTATCTGAGCTTTGTAATTCTAAACTTGCACATCATTTACTTCTACTTTTGAGGTGACAAACGCCCAGTTCAATTCTGTTTTTTCGACGCCATTTGTTTTCATGTAAAAAGAGATGACAGGACAAATGAGTGGACAAACAGATGGCCAAGATGCACAAACAGCCCACAGGAAGATACATTAAATCAACACAGATGACAGTGTGACACCAAGACCAAGAGAAATACGACACCAAGATATTCAGTCCAAAAAATGCAGTATTGTAAGCAGCTGATAATAAGTATATCAGCCAGACCTATGTGAAGCCTGCAATTATCCAAAGATAAACAACATTATGCAAGCAGTAAAAACAGCCCATAGAAAAAAGTCCAGCATTGTGTTAGCAGCAGATCACCTTGATTCCTTTGGTGCTGTAGTAATCTGCGGTGCCCGTGCTACCTGAGAGTTTGTAGCCCATCTTAGCCAGTGTCTGCACGGTATGTAGCAGCTCCGCCTTGTGCTAAACACAGCACACTGGCAATATACATAAATGTACACATCAGACTGGGCTTTAGCGATAACACTATCACTGCAGATAACAGCAAAGATGTCAGACAAAAGTTCCCACACTTTTACTGATAAAAATTTCCAGGACTTTCCAGGACCATCAAAACGTTTTTCCAAGGCCTAATCGGAGCCCACCAATGTTGAAATATAAAGACGAACAGCAGGAACTGGAAAGCATTTCCTCCACAGCCGACTGGGAAACCCGAGAGAGTAGGCTCGGGGCAGAAGCCCAGCTAAAATCAAATTTGTTGCATTCGAAACTTCACTGAACACATCTGATGAAAAAATAATGCAGGATTTTCATTTTTATAAATGTGACTTTCCAAGACCTTAATCTTTACTTTGCGGGACTTTCTAAAACCAAACTTATTTTCCAGGACTTTCCAGCATAACAGAGGTTCGGTTTTGGGAGTTTTGTTTTAAAGAATAGTTCTGTTGCTTTTTCTGTGCCCTTTCTTGATAGTTTTTACAACCGGCAAGCACAGCAGTTTGAAAAGAAGTTTTTGTTACCACTATCTTAGAATTTTTAATGGCATTAATTTAATAGCAATTAATTCACGAATACACTAGCATGTCAATTAGCACGTTTTAGTGACTAATCTTTTACCTTTGACCCTCCAATAGACAGTAAGATTCTTCTGGTAGTCTGAGGCATTCTGAACCCCGAGCTGAGCTGTGCCTTGAGATATGCATCGTAACGGTTGTGTCCAAAGCATGCCACTTCACCAGTGCTTGACATTTCAACACCCAACAGAACTTCAGCCCCACTCAGACGAGCAAATGAGAACACCGGCACCTATACACAGTTACAGCTCCAGTGTGTAATTTCTTAAGTAATGACAATGACTGTCTGCATGCATAGATTCTTTGCGGCCAGCTCAATAATCCAAAGGTTCGATAGACGAAAGGTTTTAGGGTTCTTTCCTATACACTTCTACAGACGGTAACTCAATCCCCATATTTCCTCTCAGCTAAGAGTAGGGTTGGGGTTAGAGTAAGGGTAGAGTTAGTGAACATGCATGTTGCACCATACACCTTCAAAGTATCAAACCTTCGGACTATTAAACCTTCAGATTATAAACACAAAATCATTTCTTTAGAGTAATAAACATCAGAGAATCAATAAGATCACCAGTGCAAGACATCTCAATGCCAAGCTGGCACTGCTAACACAAGCAAATAAGAAAAAACAATAACTACAATGGTTACAGAAGCAACAAAACCACTGTTGTGCTCTATGACAAAATAACATCAATGATATGGTGCACTATTTCTCACCTGTAACTAAGACTGTATAGTATAGTATTATATTTTGCAGCAGTACATAATAATACACAAATAAAATTAGAAACTGGCAAGTAGTAATAGCACCAGCAGGCTATAATTTACCGATCAGTATTATTCATGTGGCAGCAGGCGAATAGCTAACATAAAAGAAAAAATATCAGACAAATAATACACTTCATTACGATCATTCAGTTCCATTACTTTATTTCCAAATATGAGAGAAATGTATACAATGTAGCAAAGAAGCTATCTCACATGATGTCAGTAATGGTAAGATTGAAAGCTGTAGCAAAATAACATCAAGAAATAAACACAGTAACCATGCACACGTAAAAATATAGTAATAAATAAATGCAGAAGAAAAGTCAGACATCAGCCTACAAGTTAGTAGACACACCTTAACTCCGACATGTCCTGTATTGTTGACACTGATGCAGCTTTCAGTCGGCTGTTCACCAACAATGATCTGTGTTGCCACCGACACAAAGTTGCAGCCGAGAGTCTTTGACACAAATGGGAAAGAACGCGAGACACGCAAGTTACACTCGATCACTTTCAACTCATTGTTCTGTCAGAACAACATCAGCACAAACAATGGCTTTAATGTGCACGACAATCGTGATTTAATGCTATAAACAACATTCAACTGTGGAGACTACTGGGCTAAGCATCCTGCAAGCACAAATTAAGATTCCAAATGCACTAACAAATGGGTAATGCCCTCAAATGTGTGACACATATATATATATAACTGTTTTATTGACCTGTAATCATGTTTTATTGTACTGCACTCTTTTCTCCAGTTTTTTAATGATGCATTCTATTGCCATAAACAAGTGTGCATGTGTGTGTGAAAAACCACTGGTTCACTCAACTGCTTACCATACTTACTTAAATACTTACTAAGGGTCAATTTTTCCATGCCTAGGTTAACTCATGGGCTTGCTAATCACAGGTTAACTTTAACTCTCAGGTTAATCTTTCTCACATTGTTCCATGCCAAATTTCCGCCTAAAAAAGCACCACGAGTTAATCCGGGTAACTTCCTAAATTACCCTCATGGTTAACCCTAACCTGTGCACGCAGCAATTGACCCTAAGCGAACATAAACAGAAAAAAGTGACGCAAGACCTTGGCAATGAGCTGCATGTTAAAAGGTCCCGAGACGTCGAGGTAGCGAGCGATGACTCGACAAATGTGAAGTATCTTATCCAATGTCTCAGTATTGAGATCCTGCGGTGGCGTAACCAACGTAGCATCTCCAGAGTGAACCCCAGCGTTTTCCACATGTTCCGACACGGCCATACACACCACTTCACCCTTCATTGCTACCGCATCCACATCAATCTCCTGCAAGCACCATGGAGACACAACAGCTGTGTAATGTAACAACAGCCTTAAGTAAAAATGAAACCTGAGGTGGACACGTTTTGGGATTGTCGCCTAAACGACACAAAAAGCAACACGGGTTCATCTTTCTAACTAAATGCTTTCTTACTAAAATAACTCAAAAACATAAAATTATGACAAAAGAGAAAACTGCTTCACATAATTAACACATTCATAGCAACCTTGGGTTGGATCACTAGCCTCACCCCTTCCTAATGTTCTCATCCAATGAGAGAGTGTTCATAAACCTAATTATTACAAAACGATTCGATTCTGAAGTATACCTAGACAGCGACTGCGACATGGCCATCAATTAGAAGCCGATTATGGTGGTGAATACTGAACATAACAATCAGTCAACCTGGTCCAATGATTTGTGTCGATGAAGACTGAAGACTATCTGATGGAAGGCACTAGACAGACCTTGACATAACATGGTAAGATTATGTGAAAGTGTGCAAACTGTGTATATGGTAAATTCTGGCCTACCCAAAAAGAACACTTTGACAAGGATACATAAAAATTAAAAATCATGGGAAAACTGACTAACCCAGACTAGAGAGTGACATGGTAATGGGGAAAGCGGTAATCGCGGGTAAATGGGTAAATTTCTACGGTAATCCCGCGGTAAAGTCGTTCGCATATGAAAAGTGTTTCTACACGAACTTCATAATGAATTAGCCCTTATAGTCTACAAGTCGTATTTTTGTTTTTTACATATATATATTTGAAGACACTGAAAACAGTGTCAATCCACTATAGCAATATGTACACTGTGTCTCAAAAAAACATCCCCGACATTTTCGACTGTAACTTGAAAACCAATTATCAGATTTTGATAATTTTTGGTACGAATATTCCTGACACAACTTGCCATCAAACGACTGTTCAGTTTCCCACCTCACCCAATGTATGCTTCTGCACTACCTATACTTCAAAATATTTCATGGAAGAAAAATTTAAGCATGAAAACATACCTTGGCTTCTTCAATGAACTTTGAGATGACTACAGGATGTTCCTTGGAGACAGCGCTGGCCTGCGTCAAGTAAGTCTCTAGATCTTCATCGCTATAAGCTACGTTCATTGCGGCTCCACTCAGAACATACGATGGTCGGACCAAACACGGGAATCCAACTTCTTCACAGAACTCCTTTGCTGTCTGTGCCACAGAATCACTCACAAAAATAAACCAAAACAATAGCATTGACTCGTAACAAATGACAATCACTACTGACAAGCACTACGACCTGACAAAACTTACCATTTTGTAGCAAAATCACACACATGTACAGGACAAAGTGCGGATTAACCACATGATAAAAATGCTGTAAAAATTCTATTTTATCTGTTCCTCAGGGTGGCCACTTTCCAGAGCACAAAAGATTCCTCAACTTAACCCAGACCTTTCCTGTGAGGTAGGAAAAGATTCGTCGATATACTGTTTAACGCTATGGTTGACAGTCGTTGCCTCACGTTCATTAAAAACAGGCCACCTAGCCCCTGTGCTTTTAGGGTTCATCACTAAAGCAACTTCATTTCATGACACATCAATCATTCACTGCAAAAAAGTTACTGTTAACTTTTGACAGCCAGCTGTCACATACCTATCCTTTTCAGAAATTATTTGACCATAAGCTCATTCCAAAAAAATGACACAAGTTACAGCAGTACTTTTCAAAACTAACAAGTATTTTTCCTGTTGCCCAACCAAGAGTGTTAAACTTGAAAGACTAAAAGTTTTCATCGTGTTCAAATCATCAATAGGCAGACACGTTCTGCAACACCACAAAAGAAAGCCCAAGACATACTTCAAGATCGGTCAACTCTTTCCACTTCGGCTGTTGAATTGGAGGATCAACGGTGTCCAGCATGCGAGAAAACTTGTAGCGGTTCTCAGCGGTGTCAATACTGTCCGGAGACGTGCCAAGAACTTTGGCCTATCACAAGTTCATATAAGTACAATCAGCGTGGCAACAAACTCGTAATAAATTCAAAATTTGTATCTTTAGTCTACAGAAAACACTTGTAATCAGTGAGCATATAAAAAAGATTTGATAAAATCCTAATTGTCACATCGATATCCACGCTGTTAATAACATATATATCGTATTAAAACGAAGAATACGTCAGACAACATACGAGCATAACTCGGCACACTTAGCACATTCGATGTCCTTACAAAGCCTGTAGATCTCACTATATCTGCATAAGTTTAGTAATGAATGTTAGTTGCACTGTAAGCTGCTTAAACTTACTGAGTTCTACTAAAACTTAGTCACATAATTAATCAACGTTTTTTTTTCAAATTATCTACTAAAGCATTTTTACGCGAGACCTAGAATAGCTATTATTATTATTATTATTAGCTATGGTAATTCTGTCTTGATATCTGTCACAACCTGGTACCGATCAGAGCCCAGAAGAGATAAGAAACTTCTGGTTTTCACCATACGATAGCTTGGAGTCTCTAGTATTTTGTGACAAAATTTCATGCCACTGGGTGAAGGGGGTCCACACGAACGAGTTGGAGAAAAAAGGGCACCCCCCCTTAAAAAGGCGTTATTTTACCGTTATTGGCTCGTGTAACGTGAAAATGGTTGTAGATAGGCACAGATATGCTGCTCATCATAACAAGCACTGGCGACAAGCTTCTTACAAATGTCAACATCGATGACCTTGAACCCCCAAAATAGGGAGTTTTGGTTAATTTTTTGCTATTTTGAGCTGCAACACGCATTTCAAGAGTGAATTGCCCCAAAATGGCAGGAGACAGACCAAGATAACATGCATATGAAATTTTCAGCATTGAATTTAGATTTTAGCAATTTAAGTTCCGACCCTCTAGATTCAAGGAGGCCTACATATGTGGGTGTCAAAGAGGGGTTCCCCTCTTAAAAGTAATTATTTAAGTGGCTTGTCTAACGTGAAAATGGTTGCAGATAGGCACGAACATGCTGCTTAACATAACAAGCAGTGGCAACGAGCTTCTTAGTATTGTCAACATTGATGGCCTTGATTGACCTTAAACCCTAAAAATAGGGGTTTTAGGTGATTTTTGTCCGCAAAGAAACGAATTGCAATGAAATAAATGGAGATAGACCAAGATTACCTGCGAACAGAAACTGCTATAGGCTCTTGTGCATCTCATAAGCATTAGCTCAGATTACCTATACTCACAATATCGATCTGCGCTGGTATCCAGATATACCAACTATGCATCAGCATTACTGGTATCAACATGTGGCAAATCTTTCTGATCCCTTAATAAGTACATTTTACCACTTTCAGTTATTTTTAAATGTTCAACTAGCTCATGCTTCCAAAGTTATTCTAAAGTATCCGAGTTGCCAAACCAAAAGTGTTAAACCACAAAAGAAAAATAAGCTTAAATATTTACATTTTCCAGATGCAGATCTTTTGCAATGTTGTTTGGCAGTTGCCCGCCAAAGGACAAGATTATGCCGAACGGCTTCTCAAAGTCGTAGATTTCCATCACAGTCTGCAAAAACAAAAAAAATCAGTTAAATTTATGAGTAAACATATCTCGCCATAAAACTGGTGAGGTAGCAAATTTGCATGTAGAGATGTCTCAACCACAGCCTACACTATGACTACATTATTGATAAAGTATTGGTATACACCACGAATCACAGATTTAATAAGCCTGCTCAAATAATAGCATTTTTGTCTTCACACCATTAGGCTTAAAGCCAACTGGCTTAAAATGTTAAATGTTTAAATCTTTAAATGTTCAAGATCCTGATTTAGTCCTAATGCTGCAACCAACATTAGCTTCCACTTGGGTTTTACTCGACTTGAAAAAAGAAGAATTAGAAATGACTTAATTGAAACTTACCAGATTATCACTAGTGCATACAATATACCTAAAAAAATTATTTCCAAGTTTAATATTGCAGGTCAGAGAGGCCATGAACGTAAAATATTTTTAAAAGATTCAGACTTGATATGAAAAAATTTACATTTGATAACAAAGTTATTGATAACCAGAATTCATTGCCCGATCGTTGTGCTAATGTGCCAACTCTGCTAGTATTCATTGCTTCACGAGGCATGTTTCCGTTGCACTGGAGCCGATAGAGGGCTTTATAAGGCGCAAGCACGTGACCATTGACCACTCATGCCATCAGCATCAGAATCTGACATTGGTGACAACAGCAAATCAAAGCTCTTGCTATGTGGATGGCTGGTCTAGATGCTAGAACTCTGTGTCCTTGGCCGTCAGTTCTCATTAAAGCAATCAGACACGTTGTAAACTGATCGGGCAGCTCACCTCAGATGAAAGCTCCTCAAAGTAAAGTCGATCACACATGTCATAATCAGTGCTGACAGTCTCAGGGTTGTGATTCACCATGATAGTCTTGTGCTGCAGCTGCATTATAAAAACACAGCATACATGAAAAGTGACAAGAAAAACCGACAATATTCTACAGAAATAATAATAATAAATAATAATAATAAAGCAGATTTATACACGGCGCCTAAAAGCAGAAGTCACTAGGCCCAAGTGTTTAACGGACTTAACAGATTAGTCGGGAGGCAATCAGACATCGTCAAAAAAGTACTTTCATATAATTGAAGCTAAAGCCGTATTTTGCAAGCAAGGTGCCATTCCTCAACTAACATCAGTGACTCAAAGGCAACTTTAACCAAGTTTTAACATACTATTTCTCAAATTAAAATACTGCTGAGAGAACACAAAAACTTATGCACCTGAAACTCGTATCTGCGACACCTTATCGACTGAATAAACTTCTATACCCGCAACTAGCTTCTGATTCATTGGCAACATATGGTGCTACTTAAATGCGTTTGGACTGACTGACTGACGGATTCATTCATTGGCCAAATAATGTTAACAGGCTGACTGATACCTGTCCCCACCATAGTCGACCACCTTGTCAAGATGGTAGGGCTTAGTTCTCCGATGACCTGAAAAATTTCCATAATCCATAGGATAGAAGCCAACAAAGTGCCAACCAGAAATTGTTCGAGCAGATGCGCTACACAAAATTTCATTATCTTGTTTCAAATTTCGTTGACATGACAACAGGGGTCGGCCGGGGGAACCCAAAATTGCACTTCTGTCTTGCACATAACCAGAGTTATGACAGTTGAAGTATTTTCTAAAATTTTCCCATAGACGCCATTGTAATTTTTTGAATTTTACGAAAAATAGATTAAATAATACATTTTAATTTTTTAACCCCAAAATGGCACATCCTTGCTTAAAACTTTATAAAAAATATTCGACCCTTTGACACGCACTATATTTTGCATTTACAACAAGAAAAAATATTGTGAAAAAATGAAAAATCAACAAAATTTTGCATTTATTTAGACAAATTTGTATAAAATATGACCGTAAAAATTACACTAGCATTTACAATAGACAGAGCATTTCTTTTGACAAGCTATGACATATGTTATCGGGACATAACTCTATAGGACCGCTATACCAAGCACGTATGCAGTGGACTTTTTGCCTTAGCGGACGCTAGGGTTCAGCATGAAAAAACGGATTGTAAAATATAGCTACCACCAAAAATAAAATTTTGCAACCATCTTTTTGTGAAGCTCTATACATGTGCTTTCAATAAAAATGTGGTTGCAACTTGTTCTACCGTAGGGAGGGGTTATCTCCTAAAATAAGGCCCTTTTTCCAGATTCACTGCTGCACTATTAATCTTCAGCTTTCACTCCAATTACAGCTTTGCAGCCATTTATGGTTTCACAGCTGTTCACAGCTTCATAGCCGTTTCCGATTACATTCGGGAATGCGCATTAGGCCGAACTGATTCGACCTCAGCGCTGGGTAGGTGTAACAGTCTGCAAACCCTAGAGGTAAGAAAGGCCGATACCCGTTTGAGTTCCTGGATGCAGTTGACAGAGCACCAGTCAAACTCTACGCTGCTGCCGATGCGATAAGACCCTGAGCCAAGGACCATCGTGAAGCCGCCAACAAACTCAACATCGTGTGGCCGACATCCATTGTAAGTCAGGTAGAGATAGTTAGTGTGTGCCGGCCACTCGGCGGCAACCGTGTCGATCTGCTTGACACATGGACGCACGTCCAGCTCATGACGACGTTCACGAATGTTCATCTCCGTGCTAAATACAATAATTCAATCAATCAATATTATACTTGGTTTTGCATTATATGCCAGATTAGATATCAAAAATGTAAGAATAGAAATATAATAATGTCAGAAATAAAATTTACCACTAGAAAGTGTAAAATATGCAGAACTAGATGGTGGTTACGACTCTGTCGACTATATTGCCTCCACCAATGAGTGAAAACTACAGACCAAAAAAGTGCATCTTGAGGCACATTTGACTCCACTGTGACCTTAACCATTGACCTTTTCACCCCAAAATTTGACGTGTTCATCTTTGCCTCGAAGTTTGTCGGTGGTGAAAGTTTGGTCAAAATCATCAACAAATACTCAAAATATCATGCTAACCATGTTTGTTCTAGATTTATGCACACAGTGACACACAGATGCACGAACACTTCGGAAACATAATCCCTCCAACCACTAAATAGGCAGAGGCATAACAAAACAGCTAAAGACAGGAGTGTGTGGAAAACAATAAGAAGCAAACATCTGAAATAAGTAGCTAAATGAAGAGCAGCGACTAAAGGTGAAAGACAGAGAAAAAACGAAACATTACCTTCCAACGGCACGAGCGATCTGTCGATCAGAAAATCCAAGCTGTTTGACTTCGATCATTAGCTCTCTCGTAAGTTCACTTGGCTACAACACAAAAGCAAGAGCCGGTCCTCTGGAACTAACAGATCATGGCCTCGAACCACAATGCTGATTATGAGTAACTGTTTTACCCTCCCAATCTACTTACTCATCATCCTGTTCACTTGGCTACAACACAAAAGCAAGAGCCGGTCCTCTGGAACTAACAGATCATGGCCTCAAACCGCAATGCTGATTATGAGTAACTGTTTCACCCTCCCAATCTACTTACTCATCATCCTGCGGTGAAATGGAGCCAGTGACTTAGGCTATGTTACCTTGAGCTAGACTAGACATGCACTGCAGAAAAACTGAACATAAGCCCTTCCTGATGCGAGCAATGATGCAAAGACGATTTGACAGAAATCAAGATTGTCCCGGAGAAAAAACCATAAACTTAACGCATCGCTGAGTCATAACTGCATGCAGGCTCCAGACTGTAGCAAACACATGGTAAAAAATCATGTCACGATTAATGATGCTAGAGCCCAAAAGCAGACGAATCAAACCCAAAATATCGACCCGTGAGGCTCAGAGTCTATAAAGACAACAACTATTCAAGCAAGCCTTACAAGACAAAATACACTGCAATTGAAGAAAAAGCTTGCATCCACCAAATTAATTAAAAACGGAATGTTCAGAAGCTTAGCAAATGTATAAAATGATGCTAAATGTAGAATAATGCAAAAAAACTGCAATCAGCGGCTACCAGACCGAGAGGGTTTCCATCTTGATGTGAAAGTTGACTATGTTTCTCATCTTGTTAAGAAACCATTTGTCTATCTTGGTCAGTCGATAGAGCGCATCGTCAGTGTAACCGGCTTTAAGTGCGGCAGCCAACACAAACATTCGCTGATCTGTCGGATTTGATAACTCCTGCAACAACACCGAACAGCTACCGTTGTTCAGTATGCATACGGAGACAGCAGAGGATTGATTTTCTATGAGTAACCGAGTAATTTAGCTTTTGTTGTTGTACCGTTGGTATCTCATACACCATTTGCAAATACTACCCTATTTATCACAAATATGTAGTTTATCTTACATGAACAAGCAGCGTCTGACAAAATACCAAACTTCAAGTTTATTATCCTATTAAATATGTTCCATTATAACATACATCACTGACAGCTATTTAAAGCGAAATCAGAAGCAGATTAGCCCAGTATTTCATAAAGATTTGTCACCATGCACATTCACACTGCAACAGGCCTTCATGATACAAAAGTTCAGAGATAAGCAGAAAAAACGCTTTTAGACCTACAACCATTAGCTCAGGTAACAACGAAGAGACAACTGTTCAAAACTCACCTCTTCGTCTACTTCTTTCAATGAAGGATCGAAGCCGGCAACTTGGTCGTCAACCATGCGCAGCGCCTTCTGAAAAGCTTCTTCAAACTTGCGGCCGATCGCCATCACTTCGCCTACACTTTTCATGGAACTCCCAATCTAACAGACGAGCAGCGACTAATGATAACACCACAGCGACTAGCAAAATGTTAGACTCAAAAACATAACAATGAAAGCCATATATAATGACAGAAATTAGAAATGATTAAATTGATACTTAACAAATCAAATTCTAAGCAAACAGTCAGAAGAATCATAGTACTTCATATCTGACTGATTTTATCTCAAGTTCAATTCTCACTCTGTTTTGTAACATGAACAATGTTTAGTTTTTAAATATCTGATGTACTATTTGTCGCACTTTGTACATGACACATAACTGAGTTCCTACATGTTTTGTTTTAGTGAATAACACTATCAGCCAAAAGCGCATTTGTCAAAATTCTGCAGTTTTGTAACCATTTGGGTACAGTAATTTATTATTTAAAAAACTGTTGTCTTTGATTACTGCAATAATCCTCGAGTGCAAAAATTTATGCAGAATATAATTAAGTACTACTGATAAATTTAAGAATAACGAGTACATGAAGCACAATATCTGCCTTTACAGTCAAACTCTAGAATAAATAACTGTAAAAATCAGAAGAACTAAACAAGCAGCCATAGGCTCTACTGTAAAACCACAAAATACTAACAATAATGTATAAATCTAACACATAAAAAAATCCAAAAAACAACAAAGCAACAAACATAGCAAAATACCCGATTGTTAACACACTGGAACTTCTTGAGGTCCCAGCGTGGTATCTTCACGACACAGTAATCCATGCTCGGCTCAAAACAAGCCGTCGTGCAGTTAGTCACCGAGTTACGCAGATCTTTCAGCGACCAGCCGAGTGCCAGCTTAGCAGCAATGTATGCAAGTGGGTACCCGGTTGCTTTACTCGCCAGCGCAGAGCTTCGTGAGAGTCGAGCATTCACTTCGATGATGTAGTACTGAAATATTTATCAAGCACAGCACGAAACACAAGAACAAGTTTACACTGCCAGTATTTTACATAGCAACACATTAGTTATAAGCTCAAAATAACTATCATAACCAACAAGTTTGGTCTAAGCTGTTGTTACATATAAGACAAGTTTTATTAGCAGTTTCATACATGTTACCTGAAAAAGACAAAATGCAGATAACCATAGAACAAAAATGCTGCCAAAAATTTTGTTCTACCTGTACCTGGAGTATTTCTAATTCCGCAGATAATTACTGCATGACTTGTGAAAGAGAATGCAGAGAGTAAAATAAATGGTGTAAACCTGTCGTTACCTCCAGTGACTCGGGGTTGAGAGCAAACTGGATGTTGCATTCTCCAACGACGCCAAGATGTCGAATGACTTTCACCGAGGTTGAACGCAGCAGATTGTATTCAACGTTGCTCAGCGTTTGACTCGGTGCTACAACGATGGACTCTCCGGTGTGGATTCCCAGCGGATCAACATTCTCCATGTTACAAACCTGACATACCAAACAATACATGCAGTTAATAAGTTATACCAATTCACCAAAATACAACCTTTATTATGCCACAGATTGTTGACATTTCTGCAACTTCAGCTGCATTCATCGGAACGAATGTCTGCCAGGTATTGCTACGGCTATGTGTTGAGAGGCTGAAAGAGATGATAACTAAGAAATGGATTACACCAGAGACACTAAGTCTAGTTCAAGAAAAGAGAATCTTGAAGAAGAAAAGAGACAGTAGCGAACTGGCAGACAGGGAATATCGACAGAAATGTAA
>Ga0209367_1002345_pt1 | contig 24907 bp, 13 predicted proteins | sample WorMetLIZISLAND2_FD_187412 | JGI IMG/M metagenome (GOLD analysis project Ga0209367, IMG submission 187412) | Marine gutless worms symbiont microbial communities from Max Planck institute for Marine Microbiology, Germany - Olavius geniculatus... ... | reverse complement strand
AAACATCGCAGGGCCCAGCTTACCCTCCCCCCTCTCCACCCTTTTGATGGGCCTGATGCAGACTGCAAAGGTTTTTGGGTTCAAACCCCATTAATAGTGGCGGGGGGGGCAATTTCCCATCGCCTAAATTTCGGCTTTCTAAAGTATTCTTGTTCCAGAATTTTGTACCAAAATCAGCAACTTGGATATGTGTTTATTTTTCTTACAACTGTGTTGTTTTGCATAAGATGAACTTATGGAATTTTGTGAACAGGCTTCCAGCACTTTACGGTGTCTCAAAATTAGCAGCCCCCCTGCTTCAAACATGCCTAATTCAGTCTGTAGTTCATGGACTTCAACGACATATGCATATCATACACTGCACTATCTTAACATTATGACGTCAGAGTTTGTTTACATTAAGATACGTTCAATGCATTGTTATTGACAAAGGAATCAAGCTGTAGTGTGCCCGTCTTAGACTAAGAGCTTGCTTCGATGACAAAAATGGCCACTTTAAGCTCAAACTTTGAATGTTAATTCAGAATGATTGTCTCTGTGATTGTGTCAAATTTTGTAAAAAATCTCTCTGGTATTAACGATTTTACACTAATTATCTGTAGGGGGGGCCGCTAATTTTTTGGGAGACTGTGTATACAAAGTCATGCAATTACGCATCTTTCTGCTTTTACTGCAGTGTTGGAAAATAACGTTTTTTGTGCATTTTATAGCATAAAATATGTAGTTTTTTTTCACCTAATGCAATCTCCTGGGGAAAGGGGGGTCTCTCAAGCTCCCAACAGCAGAATACTGCACACCCTATACAATCGAGATGAAACGTTTCGTAACTGGACATTGTGCAGTAGATGTCGCTAAACCAGTTTTTTTTTGTTTCTTTATGTATGTGTTTGATTATTTTGTATTTCTGTTTGATTATTGTGATTATTGCTAACAGTTTATTAACGCCATTTACGGAGATGCGTTTGCATATGTGCCCATCCAATTAACACATGGACATTAAAGAAATTAATCATGCGGTCAAACTCACTTGTGAAATCTGTCGGTTCAGATTGAATGCTATACCTTGCATATGTACATGTAGTTATGTTGCTTTAAACTTGATAAATATGTGGATATACATGGAATTTGCGTTACCAAAGGTATCACTTATTTCTCATTTCTGTGTCATCCCACTTGGCGTAACGGTATCGCGTTTCATGCGATCAACAAAGTTACTCTATGCCGAGCCGGGTTAGTACTGCAATGGGTTACTGCCTGCGGGCAGATAAACTCTCTTGGTACGTAACAGCCGCCTAGGTCAACTTAGCCTTCCATTCCTCTGGGTAGGTAAATAGAGTACCAGCCTATCTGGCTGGGGTTGCGGCGGGGCACGTTGACCTGTGTCGGGTGGCAGGTAACACTGTGTGATCCCATATGGCAGGTGACGCTCTGTAGCTCTGAGATGAGTTTCCCATTAAGAGCTATATCACCACCTTTAACAGATGGCTCAGTAGACCAGCAGCAGTAGCACAGAAACCGGGACTTCAGGCAGTTCAATGAATTGGGGCCCCCAGGCTTCAGATGGGTGACACAGAAGTGAGAAGAAAATAGTAGGTCAGAGGTCATCCAAAAACACAAAAGCACCCAAATCAACTCCTGTTGGTTGAGGATTTGTCCCGGACCCCATCGGGGAGCCTGCAGTGTCCCCCAGCTCCCCAGGTGGTGGAATCTTTGCCGCAATCCCTTCCCATAATCCACCCCCACTTGCAGTTTTTTGGACTTCCGAGGTTCAACCTCTCATGCCCCACAGTTGATGGCCCATAGCTTACTGTCGAACCAGGTCACCTCAGACTAGCGATTGCAATCCCGAGATTGAATTCTCAATCTCATTTCGGGAATAGGCTTATCGATTGGTCGTTATTTTGTTATCTACAATGGACTTATTTCATGCATAAGATGTGGAAGACTAGGACAGGAGGTATGTCAGAACGGTGTAAGGACTGACTGCGACTGTCAAAATACAAATTACAGAGCGCATCAAGGAGTATTACTTTAGCGCAAATGAGATATTTTATTCATTAGACTTCTAGAATTGTTATTTTTAGCATTTAACGGTCGAAAAAGTGCGATTTAAGCAAATTTTTGTAATCCCGGGATTGAGGCGTCGCCAACGTGCGGGATCCCGGGATTGCAATCCTACCTCAGACCACTACTAAGCCACTACTGAACAGCAGGACAGGACTGTGTGTCAGAATTCAACTCCTGAAACTGAACTGCATCTGCTGCTGCATTCAGCTGGTGACATTCTCTGTTTATTGGCAGTTGTATTTTGTGTATGTTTTTGATATTTATTAATGATTACCCTCGTGTCTTTGTCCACTTGGCAGATACGGTGGTTTGCTTGGGCGCTTTCTATGTATGATATATTATATAATGACTTATTGCTTCTTAGCTATAGCTTCGTAGTAAGCTAACTAGCATTGTTCGTTTGGGTTTTTCTCTTGTGTGGCTTAATAACATGATACGAATGTATATAACGCTGCTTTGCACTTTTTTCTCTGAGATGATGGAATCAAAAACCGGTTTTTAAGGCTAAATCCGGTAGGTTTTTTGGGTTTTGGGATTTTCTGGGTTTTTTTCCAAAGGACAGTGCTAGATGTTTTTGAATAAATACATTACACTGCTTAAATCAGGGCTGCTGTCCTTGAGCCTTGGGGCACGTACAGAGTGACGTAACTGAACTGGATTGAAAAGGCACGGTTTAGATTTTGATGAACTGACCAATGGGCAAGCAGTGTGAGCCTGTTGGTCAGTTCATATAAAACTAAACCATGTCAGTTCAGTTCAGTTACGTCACTCTGTACGCACCTTTAAACATAAAACATGTCAGTAGTGGTGGCACGAGAATTTTGAGAAACTAATATTGGAGTTGAGTGGATTTTTAGGTAGGTTTTGTAGAAAGACGAAATCTGAGCACGAGACATGCGATAGCCCATGGCAGTTCCTGTTCGCAGGTAATCTTGGTTCGTCTCCATCCATTTCGTCGCAATTCACTCTTTTGAAGCCACAAACTGCCAAAAAATCACTTAAAATTAATATTTTTGAGGTTCAAAGTCATCGATGTTGACATTTCTAAGAAGCTTGTCGCCAGTGCTCGTTATGATAAGCAGCATGTCTGTGCCTATCTGCAACCATTTTCACGCTAGACAAGACAACAGTGGATAAATAAACAATTTTTAGAAGGGTACCCTTTTTGACACCCACGTGCGCAGGCCTGTTTGAATCTAGAGGGTCCGAACTTAGACTGCTGAAATCTACATTCAATGCTGAAAATTTCATATGCAGGTTGTCTTGGTTTATCTCCAGCCATTTTGCCGCAATAAACTCTTGAAATGCATGTTGCAGCCCAAAATCGCGAAAAATTCACTAAAACCCCTTATTTTGGGAGTTCAAGGTCATCGATGTTGACATTTCTAAGAAGTTCGTTGCCAGTGCTTGTTATGATAAGCAGCATGTCTGTGCCTATCTGCAACCATTTTCACGTTAGACGAGCTAATAGCGGTAGAATAACGTTTTTTTAGGAGGGGTGACCATCTTTTACCCTCTCGTTCGTGGGACCCCTTTCACTCAGTGGCATGAAATTTTGTCACGAAATACCACAGACACTAAGCTACCGTATAATGAAAACCCGAAGTCTCTATCTCTACTGGCTTTGAAACGGTACCGGGTCGTGACGGACGGACTGAGAGACAGACAGAATTACCATAGCTAATACGTGCTATAGCTAGCTAGCTAGCTCTCACACGTAAAAAGGTCTTCGGGTATATCCTGGGTGTTTGAGCCGTGCTAAGACGACAGTGAGTTCAGCAACAACACAAGGTAAACACAGACCACATCATCATATTTTGTATCTCGAGGAATGTGATTAGACAACGTGTTAAGCATACAGCAAGCGATTTGCGATAACATTCATTGTCAATATTTTTGATTGCAGAGCTCTGGCCCAGTTGGCTAGGAGGCAGTAAGGGCCACATTAGTTTATTTTTGGGATCAGTAATGCTAGAGAAATGGGCCAAACAAAGGTAAAACATGATCATCATCATAATAGCTACCAATACACCCAGAAATTGAACTATTTTACTTTGGACGACAGAAACACCATTTGCCCCGTGAAAAAATTGTTCAGCTGCTGGTTATTTACCGTTTATGTGTTTGCTTAGCAACTGCAGCAAAACAACGATCATACATACTTTCATGAGCTTGAGAGGAATTATCCGGCGAGGCAGTAATAAAAGCAGTAACAGTAGTCATAGTACGCAAGTTGTAAACATTAGGGAACTACTTATGTCCTATAATATTGCACAATGACTTTTTAGCAACTGGAGACCATGACACTACAAACAACTACACAACAGCAAGCAAGCACGTACACATGGGCACACAAGTACAGTTTAACGTCCCGCCCAACATATGGGTCATAAAGGCTGTCCCCGAAATGACCTATACCGTGTCGGGTGGGACTTTAAACCCTTCACAACTGCTCAAGTCACGTGGGCTCTCACAGACAGAGAGAGAAGCACACGGACAGACATACATACACAGATATTTGCAGGCAGACAAGAAACAGCCAAGTTAAAAGCTGACAACTCTATACGAAACTCAAAGGTGTACCCTCGATATAAGTAAATTTCGAGGACAGAGTGGAAAAAATCTCACGTCTACAGTTGACCAGAATGCCCTAACCACGAGGTACTTCAAAATGCTACTTAAATATCCACTTCGTTGCCAGTACAAAATAAAATATAGCATACAAACCTGTATGTTGTTTATTGAGAAACGTAAAAGAATGGTGAAAATAAGTTGGGAAAATTGCAGAAAGTCATTTTCAATCGTTTGAAATATCACCGACAACAGATAGGTTTTCGCGATTCTACCTGTAGAGCACATAATGTCATCGACAAGCAACCACAATATCACCCTTTGAAATTTTTCGTAATGTAAAACAATTTTCCACAAGGGTGAGACATGGTTACAATTCTTTAAAAATTTGTGATTGTACAACAAATGAAAATGTACATTTTTCAGGAAAATATGGAGCAAAAATCAGTCGCAATACTCACGGCTACACCATTATGGGTAACTCATTAACAATCTTCAAACAGCAAAACAACATATGCTATAACAATGTCATCAACTACTATCTTAGTAGAAATACAACAGAAGAAAAGAACACACTGCAATATAAACAAATGCATAAATACGAACAGACAAAATATGTACAAAACTGGTAGAAGGGAGGAGAGAATATTGTACTATCTATATAATTCATCGAATTGTAAACTTTATCAAAAAATAATTCATTAGTTACCACTTCAACCTATGAGTCTATTCAAAGAAAACAACATGGCTGCAATGCATTGGTGTAGCCAGAAATTGGAGTCGGGAGGGGGGGTTGAGACCCAAAGGGCCAAAAATCGATGACGAAGGCTGACAGCAAGGTGGGGTTCTTGGGAGGAGGCAGCGAGCCCCCCCCCCCTATCCACCAGGTAGGAGGCTGAAATGCATTTCTGGTCATGAAAAAGCCCTTAAAGGGTTAGTTTCATAGCACAAACGTGCATATTTCTTGGGTACTACGGGGTGCATGTTGCATATACAGCCCTTGCACCCCCTGTATAAGCCTGTGCTGCAACAGTGATGGTTGACAGTATTGCACAACGACAATCGTACTGATAGTATTCAAACACTAACAACATCCAATTCACAGTGAATATACTACATTTATACATTCAAAGACTAAACTGCAAGTGCTGGCGTCATGCAGAAGAAGCACGAAACAGCTGAACTAAAACCACAGAGCTTGAAACCCGGACAAGAAATTCAAAGACCGGGCGAGTGTGTAGTGTTTAACGACCCGCCCGACACAGTTTACGAGTGCCCCAAAAGTTTCCAGCCTCGACATATTAGACAGCAATATTTTCCACAATCTATACATCAGTGAAACGTACATCTTTTACTGACTCGGTGGCAATCGAGAGCCAGTGTACAACTTCCTATTAGTGATTAACAGTAACCTAGGCCCTATCTTGCACCGCTATTGAGATACAGCGACTTATTGGCTAAAAATCGCAAAATCTTCCCACCCCCTCTCATTTAGCACCTTTGTTTAGGGTAAGCCCTTTCAAATTCATGGAAAAGCTTTACGTTTCCTGAAACTAGAGTTTTCCGGGCACCCGATGGTGAAGATTTGGTGATCCTAGCTTGCACCGTTTTTGACTGATCCACCTATCTGACAGACAGAGAGACAGACAGAATTGCGATGGCCAAGACGTGCTGAGAGCAGTAGCTGCTTTCGTGCGTAAGAAATTCTTTGAAAACTCTCTGTGCAAGAACATCTAGCAAATGAACAAATGGACAGACAAGCAGAAAACATTATCTTCTTCGGTGGAGGTCATACGATAATTACAACGATAGCAATGACCGAACTGATTAGCACTGACAACAGCATTATCCAGTTGTAATGATGTTCAATTGAGTGCAAAGCTGATGAAAGCTGATCACAAGACTATAACAACAAGGATAGCAGAAGAAATACCGAGTGGTGGACCATTGAAAAGTAAGCCCCAATGTCCGACACATTCATAACTTCATCCAATATTAACCGATTTGTAAAATTCTTTCACCAGCCAAATAAGTAATTAAGTAAGTAAGTGAAATATTAAAAGTGCACAACGTCGGCCAGTGGCCGAATCTGAGGCACTTGGCTGAGCCGCTAGGGGGAGCAGTAGGCCTGCTGGAACCAGTGAGTTTTAAGGAGGCGATGGAGATCACTGATAAATGTGAAATACAGTACTTGTTAAAGCTCCCATTACATCCTAAACATGCTGCGAAATATAGCCAGCTTTACTATACTTAAATCGCCTTGTAGTCTAACTCACTAATTCCAAAGCCGACTATATTTCACAAGGTAATGCAGCAACATGTTTGAAGTGTGACGAGATCTTTAATGACTGCTTCGTTGTAAAATTTACCGCAGAATACATTGGTGAAAAGAACTGGGAAAATATGTTGACATTTGATGCAGTTATTAGTGACAAAACTAAGAGGTTTATTTTTCACTACAACATTCTGTAAAGCCGGTAGTAGACCTGCAAGACGAGTCGAGTAAATCAACTTGGGTCTTCCAATTTTCCAAGTGGGGTCAAGTTGGTCTTTAGTGGCTTCACCGTCAGAATTTTCTGGCACAGTTTGATTTTATGACGTGGGTCTAACACAGTCTACTGCCATACAGATCATTCACCGCAATGTCGGTCTAAAGTGTCTTTTTTCATTTACCAAAATGTTTGTTTGTTATAATCATTATACCTTCATATTTCATTGATACTTCACAAGGAAGTGTAGAGGAACATTTACAATGTGGTGGGATACATAATAACCGCATTATTGCCAACTGTCTGCAGAGTGTGCTAGTGAAAGAACTTTGGAAATCGATCAATAAATGGCAAAGATATGGACAAAAGTAAAGTGCCACGTTTTTCTAGAAAAGCAGTAAAGTAACGAGTGGTAGCAATGGTGGTGGGTGACTGACAAGCTGCGTTGATCAGGCTTCATTTTCGGTGATGCCCAGTTGCTGAGGACCGACGTGCAGGGCTGGATTTGGTCCACAGTGATTGTCCGGGTTGGCTCCGACATGGTTAGATGGCTGCGGCCCAGACGTAGGCAGATAGTCCGACCTAGAGCAACAACACAATATGATACAATACAATTTAAGGTAAGAAGTGCCTATGGCAACTCGTTCACTTTACAGTCAGGTACACTGGAAAGAGACGGAGTTTCAGTATTAAGTTCAGTCTTAGAAACATATCATCGGCAACAGTGGTGTAAACATGACCGAAAGCTGTAAATCAGGCCTCCAATTTCGAAAACTTCTTAAGTTTACCTTAAGTAGGAAAATCTCAGGAAAAAATCAAAGTTGCGAGAATCTGAAAAAATGCAATTTCCAAAACAAATGTTAAGAAAACTTATGAAACGCAGCCAGCTGAAAAAACTATCAAATAGGCATGTATTCATTAGATTTCAATTTTCAGTAATATATAATTTAAGGCCCCACAAATCTACAAATAACTAAGAGCACAAGAACAAAAAAAAACAACATGAGATAAAAAACAGATAAATTTCAAAATTATTAAGTGGCTGAGCAGTAGATTCTTACAGCAGCAGCTTTTTGTTAGGTCCTTGAGCAAGACTTGGATCGGGTCCTTTTGCCAGAGTCTTGTGTGCCAGTGGACCAACTGCAGCACTCTCATGTACTTTTCTCTCTCCTGACACACAGACCAATAGATGATATAGACTTACAGATAGACAGACACAAGTCGTAGACCTCCTTCTTTGCTCTACGTTGACGTCAATCCCAGAGCAGACGACATGCCACTGATGTTGTTGTTGTGATAGCCCACCAACTCCTCTTCTCTCATCAGAGATAATACGAGAAGAGTGAGGGAAGGGGGATGCAGAGTCATTTGCAGCCGTTTTGTCGAACGGATTGTCGTCGAGTACAGACGTCAACATGCTATGCCAAGGCTTGTTGTCAACATTCTTTCGACGGCAGCTAAACCGTTTAGCTGTTGGTTCCACCACAAAAAGGCAACTCCACCAGAACCAGCACGCCGCTCATCACATGATGCCATGACTCACGACAAGTCATGACTGAATGTAAACCGAAATAATGCAGCACGGTTTTGACGTAACTCCTGCGAGCGTGACCACCGGGCCGAAAAGTTTCAGATTTAAAAAAACAGAATGGAGTAAATTGGTTCACCAACTCTTCTGCAGCAGTGTCCTGCTAACTGTAGACGTCTACGGCAAATTGTTAAACCGAATGGCGACAGAGATCCATACAGAGTGAGTAACGTTCGAAATATGGTCTTTGTATGAAACGTTAAAAGCTTTGTGGAGCAGGTAAGCATAGGTCCCATTGAGTGCACATTCTTGTGCAGCTCTTAGGGTCCAGCACTGACTACTGCAGAGTAGTATGGCTACAAGAGTGGTTTTGAAAACACGAAGTTTGAGCTCACGAGAAATCTGTGATGCCTTCCAAACTCTTGAAAGCTTGTCCATTGCTGTCCATGCCTGAGCCTCGTGACTGTTCATATCTTTGTTTGACCCAGCTACCCAAGAGCCTAGATAACAAAAATCATCTACTGTCTTAACGATTCCTGTGAGTTTTTCACCTATGATCATCACCTTTAGTTGACTGGTTGGCGGTCAAGCTGACTGTAGCTGCAGCTGTTTCCGTAAAAAAATCCGGTCATTTGCTACAGTTTCAAACACTTGAACAATGTCATTAGCGAAGTCGAGATCTGTGAGATATTCAGCTGGATGGCGTAGATAAAAATAGCAACTACATGCTGGATGGATTCTAGCATTGGCTGGAAGAAAGTAGACATCCAGCCTGCAAAAGCATCGCAACAATGATCCTTTAAACATGTAACACACTGTGGACTGGCCCAACGCAAAGTCACAAAAACTAGTGATCATGCAAAATTAGCCAGCTGACCAACATTTCTGCCAAATGGAAAAAAAACGTCTCCGGAATTCCTAAATAATTCTCGCAGAGAAAGATCTTTGGAAAATGTCTTAGAAAAGTTTCGAAAATGCAGCCCAGATCGATACATGTTTCACGGCACTCTCATCAACACATCCAACAGTGATGTGGAGATTATTTACACACTATTACTAGAATTATTGGCACTATTACTATCACTGCTACCTGCATGTCCTGATGTCAGAGCAGATCTGGGCCGCAATGATGATTGCAGCCTCACAGACACATCCGATGACGACGTTATTCCCGCCACGCCAGACATGCCAGCGTCAGCCGACACAGACGACGCTGACACTGTTGGCGCAGTAACTGTGATGCTGACTCGCGAGTCCCGGTCCGACCCCGTAGCACTATGGGAAGTAGCGGTAGTCGTTGTAGCGGGCCGAGCATTGAAAGTGGCCAGCAGCTGGCGAGCCTTTCCCTCGTCGTAGGAGCATGTCTCGAGAGCTAGTTCGACCACCGAACGACTGCTCTCAGGAAATTCAGACATCAACTTGTTTCTCACTATGAAACAAACACACGGGCATCGAACTTGACTTATTCTCAAAAAAGTACAATATAGACGTGCCAGTTTATGTTTCAAGTAACATGAACGCAGAGCCGGCTTCGCAGCAAAACAACTGCTCTATGGGAATTCTGACATCGGTTTGTTTCTCACTACGACACAAACACCATGTAGGCATGTAGGCCTACCAGTACAGTGTGGCTCACAAAACTTAGTCTGCTTGCGATACGTAAGTCATACCGGTACTTAAGTTGTACGTCACATGTAAGTCAACAATTTTGGCACAATATTACGAAAAAACAACCTTTGCCAGCTATACTGCAACTCTGCGTTTTTCAACCTTTTTGCTGCAGCGGTACCCTACACAAGCGTAAAGGACACTCACGGAACCCCAAGCAATGATCCATGAGTCCAGCAATGTAGGTGAGTTTGAAGCTACAGTGTGTCTATGGACTCATTTCCCTAGCAGGACAGAGCCCCCATGGAGACGACAAAGCAGGCAAAGATGATCAATTACAATATGAAATTTGACCGCATTAGTAGGCAGAAGTAAGTTGTGGTATTTAACCAAACAGAAAAGGCGAGGCGGTCATTGGCCAGTTAGCCCCCGCCACCAACCCAAAAAATTTATTACTTGGATGCCCTCAGACATATACGGTTTTTAAAATTTTTTTAGCAGAGTGTACACCTATAAGGAATTGAATTAACGAAGTAAATGGTCAAACAATTTTGTAACCATAACCCTAATCAATACGTTCTTCTTTTCTTCTTCATATCCGATAATGCAATAATCCTCAGAGCTGAGTAATGTCATGCATAAGGGGCCTACGTTTTAATATAGGTCTACAATGCAAATGCCAAAATTACTAACAACAAAAATGATTCAGCACAGTAGGTCTACGCAAAAACAGACGTGCAGAAATGCAATTTTGAACAAAGGATTCGACGCTGAGTCACTGAGTATTCCTACGACATTGTCTGGCGTATTTCGCATGCTAGGTTATTTGTTACTGGCCCGATGCGAAACCGTTGGCAGATGCTCGCGGGACCCTTGGGTTCCGCGGAACCCCAGTTGAAAATCACTGCTTTAACTGATCAGTTTAAGCACTGAATATACTGTATATGCTAAGTACCTACATAGAATGTATACAATGCTTTGCTTTGGAAAAGTCAGTTTGTTTGGCATTTCCTGTGGTTCAATTTTCAGCGCTTGACACAGAAGCAGCAGTGGTGGTAGTAGTACCCTTGTTGAGCAGGTCCTGCGTGTTCTGCGTTGACGAAGACTTGGTGGAGCCCTGTGTGGGCCGATCGTTGGCGCCGTGTCTCGATGGGCTCGACCTGTGCTGCTGCTGCTGGCTCGTGCTGTGACTGCTGCTCAGTCGTGATGGCGTGCCACCGGTCGATGATGCCGACCCTGTGGCAGTAGCCGGTCGGTGCGGGGAAACAGACCGACGTACCTAATCATAACACAAAGCCCAGCTGTCGCTAGGATAGCTGACCGCACTGGTTGTCGGTGACCTTCAAGTTCATCCAAGGTCCATGATTTTCATCTCATCTGAAAGGGTGTATGCAATTTCCTATAAGTGATCAATAGCAACCCAGGCCCTATCTTGCACCATTTAGCCACAATATATCCATGACAGACAGAGAGACAACAACAACGACAACAGATGATGATAGATGACAACAATACCGTAAGCGTGACCGTTACATAAGTATGGTCAGAGAATAATGTATGGTTTATTGCATATGGCAGCCAGTGGCTGCACTGGCACTTTGTAACACATATACATAGATACAATAACAGTGCACTTATACTTACAAAATATACAACACAATTTCTTAAAACATACTCCTGAAAACCTAATAGAATGGAAGAAAAACACAGCTGTCATAGTCATGGTCACACTAATATACAGTTAAGCTGCATTTTTGATGGCCTAACGTGGTCTAACACGTTAGGCAGGCCAATAGATATGTATATTATAAATACGCTAATTTCATTCTAATAATGTTAATAACAGTCTAATTTCAATCTCAATACGAAAAACGAAACTCTTTTAAAGTTTTCATCTACCGTGCCATCAGCAGAAATTAGAACTAAATTAAAACGTCTTTGCTAACAGCTACCACACTCAGACCATAGTAGGCTTGGGCACGCAATTAGTATATTTATAATATACTTCTCTATAAACGAACGAAAACAGTTAGGCAATCAAAAAACAGCTTTATAAACAGTTCTGTACCTCAGCTGCACTGCTGCTGCTTGCTCCAACATGACCACCTCCGCGACTGTCAACTTCCGTGTGTCGACGGGATGACGTAGGTGATGATGACACTCTGTACGGACTGCTGGTACTGGCGCTGCCTGGTCTCTGCTGCTGCTGATGCTGCTGTGTTGGCTGCGACTGCTGCTGCTATGCAGTAAGTAACAAAACAGCATTACAGAATAACCAGGCTTCCTACAGGTTTTCTGTAGCGAAATTCTCCGACTTTTCCCTGACTTTTCCAGTTATAGAATGACAATTTCCTGACATTATCAAAACAATAACCCTATTGCACAAATGACATAAATGGTATGAAGTAATGAAACGGTATTAATAAAGCAATATGCAAACAACAGATGCCCCGGTCGGGGGGTTATGGGGGCAAAGCCCCCCTGAAGCTGAAACATTTTTAGCTTTTGGTCGTTCAATGGAAGCCACAAATGTGCCTGCTTTTTAATATTTGGAGATGCAAAAAATCACAGTTATCTGCAGTCTGTATGATCCAAGATCATTTTCCCAGACTCTTCCCTGACTTTTCAAAAATAATATTGTTCCCTGTAATTTCCCTGACTTTCCCTGACAACACAAATTCCCTGACATTTTCCAGTTTACAGTGACCTGTAGGAACCCTGAATAACCAACCTATCTAAACGCTAACAATCAAACATAAATATCTGCAAGCCACAGTATCGCTGTAGCGATGCTAAAGCTACACGTGGACTGCTGGCACTAGCAACGCCTGCCCTTTCTACTGATGGAATCATTCCATAAGAAAACGTGTCAGTCAACAATACCAACGAGTGCTCTCCGGCACCCGACATTTTCCCGACACTGTTCTCCATGCGTCGGTCACCCACATCAAGCAAACTAACTGCAGACTAGTGTTGTGCAATACTTTCAATACCTCGATAAGTATCGTGAATACCAACGTTTCGATACCAGTATCGAAGAGGTCTCGATATATCATGGTGCCATGACACCGCCAAGTATCGTGACGATACCAGTTTTGATACCATGCAGTTTGCAACTGATTCACTCTACTGTTGACAATTACTGCACAGTGCGTGACAGCAACAAAAAAGCACGTCACATTAAAGCTTGTCAGACAAACAGTAAACATATATTTCTAGGCGACAGTGGGCCACCCAAACGTCGCGGGATGCAGGTAACTTTACTACCCTCTTGACAAGCTTATGGACCAACATTTCGTATGAACTTCCAATATCGTGATAGTATCACGATACTCGATACCTGAGACAGTATCGGTATCGTGGCTCCAATTTCAGATATTGCACAACACTACTGCAGACAAACGAAATTCAGCAGTTAAAGAGTAATGCTGATGCAACACAATGTGGGCTTACCGAAAATACAAAATTTAAAATATTACCCCATTACTGCTATAAGATTAAAATTACCTTCACTGACATGAACTTTTGAACTGAGGATGGATATATGGCACATATGCCAAAATACACCAAACCTCAGACAAACACACACCTGTAGAGGCTACGTTATGTTAGTAGTGGTGGCCGATAGGGATTATATCAATAAGCCGATATCACGATATTATTCGCCAGCCACGCATCCTTACTATATCATAGGACAAACCACGCCTATGATATCACGCAGACATCACCAGCACATGCCACCTGACTTATTCTAATAAACCAAAATAGCTGCAATAGCATGAAGACGCGGGCGTTTGTGAGTTGGTAACATTTAGACACCCACCTCATGATCTGCAACAGACTGCAGTGCATGACGACTGAGTGAGGTGGGAGGTGATGGTGAGGGTGATCTCATTTTAATCACTTAAGTCAACAAACTATCAGTAGCAAAAAACGGTGCATGTTTGCTGCTGGCGATACTGCAGCTGCTGCATGGGGTCATCAGTATTAGAGGCCCTGGCTGCTGCCTGCTCCCTTCCCACCATGTTCCCCCGTCGTTGTCGTGCGGTATTCAGAAGCTCCTTGCATTCCTCAAATCCCTCGTTCCCACTTGCCTTACCACTCAGGTCTCTGCTCTCACGATATCCCGATGTCATGGTATGAACTGCCACGATAATCGATATGGATTTTTTGCCACGTTATAATCCCAAGTGGCTGATGCAATTACTTATTTACTTGCCGACGATCTCTAAGTTTGATGATAGACAGACAGTGGACAGTCAACGAGAGCAGTTCAGCAGTAGCATACTCATTCGCTGCTGTGATACCGGTCTGATAAGATGTGTCTATTAAACGAGCGGCTGCGCTTCTGTTCTTACCTTGGACATTTGGCATTCCTCTGAGCTAATTAACATAATAGTACCCTAAACAAACGCTAATCACACATGGTAAAGAATACAGGCAACTATATATGACTGCAGCGCAACGTGAGTTTTATCGACTTATCAACATACCTGGGTGTGCTGCTGCTTCAGCCGAGGGTCTTCCCATGTCGTTGTCTTGTTAATGTGATCAATGAAGAAACTAGATTACAACACAAACATACACAATACATCATCTTTAGAACCACGCAACGGTAAAATTGAACAATACGTCCGTTGCTGGAAAGATCTCCATCGATTACTGCAGATCCTGAATAAGCAGCATATAAAGAACAAAGGAAATCTTCACTGTCCCGCAGGTAAATTCTTCATAATAGTGTTTTTTTCTAACATTTGCTGCAGTTTTTGAGTTGCAAAAACAGCGATTATTGCCAACGGACCTATAGTTAAATTTAACCCACGTAACTGCTACATATGTTTATCCAGCTCCGCCCACAGTCTTGTATCCTTTTGATTCCAACATTATTATTATTATTATTATATGACCTACAGGAAAAGCCATAACAAAAAAAACGAAAAAAACTACAAAACCTATTTAACCTCACTATGAGATTGCAAAAAAGCAAAATGCTGTATGACTGCGCAAGAAAACGTCGTGCTGTCTTCAGTGCTGTTTTCAAGCCCTCTCCAGACCACGCCCCCTTTGATGATACTGTGAAGTACAAGCTAGAAAAATCGATAACTCACGATTTCTGCAAACAATAGCAAACAAAAGTGTCAAAAATTTACTATCGCTTCTGCACGACGTCGTATTTTGCTTCCCATCCTGGAGGAAGACGAGACGAACGAAGATTGTCTGCCATTTTGCTGTTTATAAACATAAACATAGGAGGTGGGGCATAAATAAATTTCCTAAACCTTTTCGAAACAAATACGCGTGTCTATGGGAGTAGGAATGTCGCTCAATTTGAAGTACAGAATTGTTTCGCTTAAGCTTATTGCGAATTGCGAAACTGTTAACAAAAAACTTCAGCTATAACCAGAAATGCATTTTATTTCACTTCCCTATCTATTAGATTCCTTTGAACTTCTGTTCTCAATTATTTGGCTTCACGCAGCTGGACGGTATATGCGTAACAAATTTTTGTCCAATTAAGTCAGGATTATTTTAAGGCCAGTCGTCTACTTCGGAACCAGTGGAGAGCCGATGAGTGGCTAGATCACACAATTTTTGCAATAATGTTTGCTTTATCTCTAAATGTCTGAACATTGCTGTCTTTGGACACACCACTCTTCTTTACAGCCATATCTACATACAACTCAAGTGAATATTTGCATCTTATATCATTAACGAAAAAAAAAGCCGAAAGTCCTGCACTATGATTTTCCCACTATATTTTTTGCCTGGCACATGTTGTAAAAAAAGAAAACTAAAAAGTCACAATGCTTTCTTCTTCATAAGGGGCTTAGCTGCACGATTGATTAAACACAAAAAATCAGCACAATGACCAATAAATCATTTAAACTCACATTTATTATTTGCCACCACAACAATATGAAGAACAACATCAAAAGTTCAATGTTGACAGAAATTTGTAGCAACAAAAAAAACGTAACACAGTTGAACGAACGACAATGTACAATAATTAATAGTGTCTCAACAAATATTTATAACAGTGTGAACGATTATGAAAAGGTGACCACTCTACAGGCACTGAGATTCTTACAAATTTCCCCAATCCTCATGTTGCAGTTCCCTAAAATTTCCCAAACAATGCACAACAACATTACGAAAACAAAACCAGGGACGTCGAGCTCCACAGCAAGGCCTAAGGAAAACAATCTCGCAGGGCCCGTCTGGGGATAAAATTTTTGATTTTTGCTTTTCAACATGGTGCATTCTGGTGTACTTCATATTTTTTGAGAGATGGTGGGGCCCCCAAACATCGCGGGGCCAGGGGAAAACTTCTCCCTTTCTCACCATCTTGATCAGGCTATACAGAACATAACAGCAATAATAGTATAATAATGCAACATCAAAGCTGTTATGCTACACAACAACAGCATCGTGAAGTCCCCTAAATTTTGAACTGTTGAAAAATCTGCTTCTTATCAGAAAATTTTCATCCAAAAATATAAAATTTGGGGCTGGAAACGCCAATTCTAGAGAAACCTAATAACAACATTAAAATTTTGATCACCCATAATCTCTTCGGTCGGAAATTTGCAGCTGTCTGTTGGAATTTTGTCGGAAATTTGTAATGTCTGTCAGAAAATTGCCCGGCCTACTTTTTTGACCTACTGTTGTCACAAATATTGACTCTCTCTGCCAATATTTTAACCTTCGCAATTCACGGTACCATAGCTTCAGAATTCCCCAATAGTGGTCACCCCCGTTCTCATCCAACAAGCCTATGATCGCCAGAATTGTTCTAACTACCTCAAAACGACATAACTTGGTTGGCACTGAGGTACAGGCGTATTAACAATAACTGAACAGTACAAATGAAGAGAAGAACATAAACAAAATATCATCACAACACAATGTACGTAGCTTTTTCAAGATTTTAGTCCCCTGTCCTCCAATAGACAGCAGGATGAGATTGATGACTGTCTGGAGAAAAACTGAGAAGATTATTAGAACCGCCATTTTCAAAACATACGCATAATTATAATCGACGGTTCTTACAATTTTAGGTTTCCATCATTTTTTTAGTCTTTCGTGTTTTATAAAGGTTAAACTTCCTGCAACGGTTAAACTTTTTGTTCCGTTTTTATGTGTACGTGCAATTTTGCCTGCAAAGGCCACCCCAGAAATGACCTATACTGTGTCGGGCGGGACATTAAACCCTATGCACTCACTCACTCACTTTTTCAAGATTTTAACATTTAAATAATACAAATTATGCTGCCACAGCACGGCAGTTAAAGTGATCGGATCCTGACTACATGAAAAAGAAACTTTGGATTCACAATTACTGTTGACGCTACATGAAATTGTTCGAGATTAGATTCAGATTATATCAGAAATACAAAAAGATGGTAAGTAAAGTAAGTAAGTAAGTAAGTAAGTAAAGTGTAAATTTATATAGCACATACTCAAAAAGATCTCTAATGCGCTTAATACATTTTGTCATCAATATTTCACAAAAATGTATGTCTTCAGCTGACGCTTGAAAGTAAGGAAAACACAACAGCATAAATTAACATTTAGGCACAAGATGCCACATTCTCAAATGAACGAAAAGTCTTTCGTAACAGCTTAAGCCATTCAAGTTAAATCAATTACTACAAAAAAACATTTTTACGTGCAATAGCAGAATGCATCGTGCATTTTGGCCATCATCTAGGTGTCTGCCTGTCCGTCTGTCTGTCACACTCATGATCTGTATCAAAACGGTGCAAGCTAGGATCACAAAATCTTCACTGTTGGCTGTCCCAATGACTAGTTTATCGTGACAAAATTTTGCGCCCCCCGAACGAGGGCGTCAAAGAGGGGTACCTCTCTTAAAAAGACATTATTTTGCTACTGTTGGCTCTTCTAGTGTGAAAGCGGTTGCAGATAGGCACAGACATGTTGCTTATCATAACAAGCACTGGTCATGTGCTTTTTAATTTTATCAACATTGATGACCTTAAACCCCCGAAAGAGGGTTTTTAGTGAATTTTTCGCAATTTTTGGCTACAGCACACATTTCAAGAGTGAATTGCGACGAAATGCCTGAAGATAGACCAAGACAACCTGCGTATGAAATTTTCAGCATTAAACACAGATTGTAGTGATCCAAATGCCGACCCCTTAGGTTCGAGGAGGCCTGCGCACGAAAGCGTAAAAGAGGGCTACTCCTCTAAAAAGTGGTTATTTTACTGATATTGCCTTGTCTAGCATGTAAGCAGTTGCAGATAGGTATAGACATCCTGCTTATGATAACAAGCACTAGTGATGAGCTTCTTAGGAATGTCAACGTCAGTGACCTTGAATGACCTTGAACCCCCAAAATAGTGGTTCTTAATAATTTTTTGCAATTTCAAGTTTCGACACACATTTTAAGAGTGAATTGCGTATAAAATTATTAATATTATTTTATTGCATGCTGTATACTGATTGCCAAAGTGGCAGGACCGCTGCTATCACGTGAGCTTTGCTCAATTTACTTGTACTAGTATGGTATGTTACACTTAATCCATTTTCTGCAACAATAATACCACAATCCACAGGATGACACAACAAATATCAAATATAATACAACGGTAGTTTCAACACTTCCAAAACAGCAGTGAACTCTTGTAATGCACAAATCTGGCTTGGTGAAAATTTGATCGGCCTACGAACACGATCACATCACAAGTGTGCTAACTTGATAGAGATTCGAAGACTCAAAACCACTGACGTTACAGTCTAATAAATGTGTGAAAAGCGAATCGAATACATCAGTAATATACACAGTGGAATAAAAACTGTTCATTTTTACAGCAAAAACTCCACCTGAAGAGAAATTGTAAGTATTAACAACAAAAAAACACGCCAACAATATTTCAAAATCTTTCCAAACAGGAAAGAAAACTATTCAGGCTGAGCATGGCATAATATATGGCCTTCTGCATTATCATCAGAAGTCCCGCTTACAAGCATAAAGCTGATAGCATATAGCCACAGCTAAGAATCTTAGCAGTAAATTCATTTCTACACGGTGTACAGAAAAAAAACATCCCAATCATATTCGATGGTCACTTGAAGAAGGGATATCCAATTTTAATAATGTCTGGTAGGAATACCTCTGGCACAACTGGCCATAAAATGTCTGCTCAGTATTCCACCACACCCAATGTCTGCTTCTGCACTACCTGGGGAAAACAGAACCAATGAAATATTAATCTGGTGATGCTGTTTTCTCTGTTGCAATTTCCCCTGAGGTTTCACAGAACTTCCCGAGAATTTTCCGAGTCTTCAAGGTTCAGAAAATTCCCAAAGTATTCCAAGTTCTACAGGATTGTGGCCACACTGAATTTCCTTTTTGACTTAGGAGCCCATATGGGAGAGACGGACAAACAGACAAGCAAGATCTGTAATGCAGCCTACGACATGGCCACATACGCAATAAAGAAAAGCAAGTCCTAGATTGGAAGTATAAATAAGCTAGAAGTTGATGATATGCAGTTGAAATGTCTAGTATTTCACTCGTCAGCCACGAGGCAGAAGCAGGCTTCGAATGAGAATGGCTCAAACAGATAACCCTCTCCATCGTAGAACTTGCTCATAAACTCTACCCTACAATAACAGTATGCTGTAAATAAATACTAAAATGTGTCAATGAACTAAAGTAAAGAGTGTCGTAAGTGTTGTTAAATTACGACACTATTTTGTTAGTTTGCTTTGGTTATTTTGTAATTTTCTCCATCCATTTATTGTTATTTTTACCTCCGCTAAAGAGGTAATGTTTTTGCCAGTTTTTGTTTGTTTGTTTGTCTGCGAGTCCACAAGATGACTCGAAAAGTTATGGACGGATCTTTCTGAAATTTTGAGGGTACGTCGGGCATGGCATAAACTACCAGTGATTCAATTTTGGCGTGATCCGGCAGGAATCCTGGATTCTGGATCACTTGGAAATTTTCGTTACCATTGCGTTAAAGGGGGCATAAGGGAACCGCTGGCAAAGCGAAGATGGTGACGCCACCTGGCGAATAGCTTTGCCTTGGCGGAGGTACCTCTGGGCTATGACTGCTTTCTAGTTTTGTAATGCAGTAATAAAAATATTAACGTTTGGCGTAAAAATATTGTTATATATAAAAAATATCACGATATATAATAAATATCATAATATATCGAAAAATGTTATATTTTTTCCAACAATACGATACATCAATATTGAAAACGATATATCGATATATCGAGTCATCATCACTAGTTTAAGGTTCTTTCCAATACACTTCTACAGATGTTGACTCAATCTCACATTTCCTCTTAACGAAAAGTAGGGTTAAGGTTAAAGTTGGGCTTAGAGCTAGGGTGAGGGTTAAAGTTAGTAAAAATGTATGTTGCAGTAAAATACACCTTCAGACGGTTGAACCTTCGGATAACTGACACACAACCCTCAGAGCTACAGAGTGTCACCCGACATACGAGATCACTCAGTGTTACCTGCCACCCAATGCAGGTGAAGATGCCCCACCTCAACCCCAGCCAGACAGTCCGGTACTCAATTTACCTACCCCGGAGGGATGAAAGGCTGAGTTGACCTTAATGTTGGTTGACCTGCAGTGAAACGTTCTTCCGGTTTCAATTTTTTGACATAAACGCTTTTTCTCAACTATCAGTGCTCGACATTTCCTTCCTATTTAAGGTTTTTTGACCTCGGACTCCTATTCTCTTTTGTAACCTATCTGCCTTTTGGTTTTTTGACTTTTAACAATTAGCACTTGTTCCATTTCTCCCTGTTTATGCCCATTAATGTTTTAGCATGTCTAGTTTACATGCTAAATCAAACTGGCAGGTTTCTAATCTGATCTAATTTAATGTAATCTAAGAAAATTTTGATATATCGCCAGCCATTGTCACAATATCAATTGTGAGGCAGAACTGCTGCGTTGGTGCTGACTTGTTGTAAATGCGAGAAGATGAGGTAAACAGTTCGATTTTTAAGTAAGTAAGTAAGTAAGTAAATGATTTATAAAGCGCCAAAGTCTCAGAAAGAATCAGGGCGCATAAGCCTAGATTTAAAAGTACCTTCCAGTTTTTCAGTGCAAATCAAATATCACACCATATCTAACATAAAAGGTTTAAAATTCACTAACCAGTGGAGACGTAATGTATGCAGAAAGGCGGACAGGCCCTCCATGACAAGTAGTATAGCCACGGTGAGCATGGCCCATGGAGCAAACAGTAGAAATATCAGGATGGGGCCCAACACACCTCCCACCGAGAACCCAAGGTGTAAGACCATGCTCCATAGCACCTCCGATAGCTCTGTACGAACACACAACCGACAGAGATACATACGCTGTGGTCCATAATAACGTGGCACGTTACTTTTGTTCATATCTTTACCAAGTATTGACTGATTTTCAAAATTCTTTTACTGGTGTACAGACCACCCACTGACAAGACTAGATGTATTATGTAGACATAAACTGGCCCACCGTCCTATTAGTGATGTTTGGTTGGGGAATTTGGCTTAGGTAACGGGCTATAGAATATTTGGGGAATTGAGATGAAGACACACTCATAGAAATATAAAGTCCGAAAAACCCGTATACTAGCAGCAAATCAAGCAAAGATGCTCTCGCTACTATCAGACGGCAGTGAATGAATCACAGCGAGCTGTTGCAAAGTTGCTGCATACGGTACGCTAATTAGCTATGCCTGCTCAACATCAGGCTATGTTATCTCACATAATGTAGTCCTATCACCCTCCTGTCCCCTTAGTAAAACAAAATGTAGCAGATTAAATATTATTTTTAATTTTCGGAAATTTTTTTTATTAAATTTTGAAGTCCAAAATCAAACATTTAGTTTTCGTAACCAAAGACACTGAGCACACTCTCTGTGACTCTGAGCTCAGTGCTCATCTCAGCTATGTGAGAAAAGGACCAAAACTCTCGTTTACTGCCGCTACCTTCCCAATGGTGAAGCCGGTACCAAATTATACTGCTTGGTGACAGAGATAGCCTCGTGTGAACAACTTGCCCAAGATCATTACCCGGCAGTGTAGCGGTGGAAGTGACATCAATAGACAAGAAATTTGAGCTAATGCTCACGAGATGCTCGAAAGCCTACAAAAGTTCCTGTTCGCAAATTGCCTTAGTCTATCTCCAGCCACTTTGTCGCAACTGACTCTTGAAGTGCGCTGCACAGCCGACATATAGCCTATTGCAAAAAAACAATGTAGCCCCTTATTTTCGGAGTTCAGGGTCTTTCAAAGTTATCGATGTTGATACAGCTAAAAACTCGTCACTAGTGTTTGTTGTGGTATTCAGTATAGCCATGCCTATCTGCAACTGTTTTCACGATAGACTTGCCAACAACGGTAAAATAACGACTTTTATAAAGTATCGCTCTTTGAGGCCCTCGTGCGCAGGTTTCCTTGAACCTAGAAGGCTGAGACTTAGATCATTGAAATCAAAGTTCAATGCTGAAAATTTCGTATGCAGCTTGTCTAAGTCTATCTGTAGTGAATTCAGCAAAATTCGTTCTTCAAATGTGTCTTGCAGCCCAAAATCGCCAAAAAATCCATAAAAACCCCTATTTTGGCATTAAAGGTCATCCAAGGTCATTGACTTTGGTGGCAATCGAGAGCCAATGTACAACTTCCTATTAGTGACTAATAGTAACCTAGACCTTATCTCGCACCGTTAAATTATTAGCCAAAAATCGCAAATTTTGCCCACCGCCCTCTCATTTAGCACCCTCGTTTGGGGTGACCCCTTTCGAATTTCTGGAAAAGCTTTATGGTTCCTGAAACTAGAGTCTTCCAAGCAGCTGATGGTAAAGATTTGATGACCCTAGCTTGTGCCGTTTTTGACTGATCCACCCGTGTGATGGACAGACAGACAGACAGACGAACAGACAGACAGACAGAATTGCAATGGCTAAAATGAGCTAAAGCAGTAGCTGCTTTCACGTGTAAAAAGGCTTCAAATTAAGCTTAAAGACATGGCTTTCTGATCATGCCTACAAAGATAAAAATACAAGTAGACAATATACAGAAATTAACTGTTTTACTGATGCATCAGAGAACAACGTTAAAGAAGAACTTTACAAACTGACTGATTAATTGACTGAATTATCTGACCTTTCCTAGATGTTATGTAATTAGCCAACATTTCCTAATCTTCCAGAACACAACAGAAATTTAAGAGTAGACCAAGTATAAAATAGATTAACTGGCTGACTGACCAGCATGTGCAAGACTGAGCGCCCAGAGTCGTAGATATGAAGCAGTGTGTGAAATGCAGCCCAAACAGTACTCAATGGTGTGAATACATTGATGTACCAGCACGTCACTGAACTCAAACTACAACAACAACAACAACACTTACTTTACTTTCAATGCAGACAATAAACACCACTACAACTAATGCAAAAACTATCATGCCTATAGGCAGTTGTAGTACAGAATAATAAACAGCTACCAGACTCGCAAGGGCAGACGGACAAAAGCTTTCATTGAGAATGGGTTATAGGTCAAAATGATAAATAATCAGCAATATTAATTCATCTAATTACACCTTTTATTTAGTTAACATTAAGTGCATTAGAAATTAATTAACCAATATGCACTATACAAATTTACATTTCACTTACTTACTTACTTAACAGTTGACGTGTTGGCATGCTGCCTCCTTCCAAAAGACTATCCCATGATATGTCAACAATTAACGAAATAACGGTTATAGTTCAAGATAAATTTGTACATATGTCGTTTACTGAGACAGTGAAGAGAGACCTGTTGGTGGGTGTCGGCATTGTGACTGGTGCCGGCTGCTGATTGGTCAACGGCATCGCGACTCAGCACAATGTCAATGTCTGATTCGCTGACGCTGCCGGCGCCCGCGGAGTACACAATGTCACCGCTCTGAACCGACAATGGACCACCACCCGAGCTCTTAAACACCGATAAAATGTTATTGCATTGCACTTTATTGGATGTTTCATGCAGTGTTTGAATAACTTTGTATTCCACCAAAATGTTTCAGACTCCTACTCTCCATGCGACGATTAAATAAGTAGTAGCTTATGGGCTACAGGGCGGAAAATTAGTGTGGTTAATTGGGGTGGTGGTATGTCTGCTAGACATGGCACATTATGACGTCAGCGTTACATCACGACTAGCAAAAAATATTTCGCTAACATCCACATTTTGTTGATATATTTTGAATTAGTATTTATTCAGCTACAGCTGGTAGAAATTTTGTGCAAATTGATCGCCATTTGACTGAGTTATGAAACACCGTGTATGAAGATTAACACATCATCATCATCATCATCATCATTTTATTTCGTTCATAGATACATAGCATGACATTTTAAAGGTCACAAGTAATGAACTGGAACGACAAGGTTGAAACAACACTGACAGCCGCCCGTAAGCCTAAATAATACAAAACACATGCAAAATAAACGAGCAGTTTAAAAACACTTCAAAAATACGGCAAAATCAACAGAGCCTACAGACTGTTTAAAGGTATTGATACTTCTAAAATTAACACTACTTGGTAATGAATTCCAAACGTTTATAATGCGCTCACAGAAGAACGACGAGCGTGCACTATGATTTGTACGATGC
>Ga0209367_1002344_pt1 | contig 24918 bp, 11 predicted proteins | sample WorMetLIZISLAND2_FD_187412 | JGI IMG/M metagenome (GOLD analysis project Ga0209367, IMG submission 187412) | Marine gutless worms symbiont microbial communities from Max Planck institute for Marine Microbiology, Germany - Olavius geniculatus... ... | reverse complement strand
CTAGCCATTGATGTTACAAGTAGCTGTTCACTGACTGTGTTTAAATCCAGGTTGAAGACACACATTTTCCGTCAGACATTTAACCTCAGCGACTAGTTCTGTCCGCCAGCGCCACTGAAGTCTTTTTAGCACATACTGGCGCTTTACAAGTCAGATTATTATTATTATTATTATTACATACGGTGTGTTTACTGTGCCATAATGTACACGGTGTTTCATAAAATGGACCCCTTTTTGGTTTTTTCATGACTCACTCAAATGATAATCAATTTACGCAAAATTTTTACCAGTTGTAGCTGAAGAAATAATAATTCAAAATATTCAAACAAAATGTGGCAGTTGATTAAATATTCTTGCTAGTTGTGATGTAATGCTGACGTCGTAATGTGTCGTGAGTACAAGCTTGCTTGTCTCAACTGGTGCTGTCAGTTGCTACCCTGCTTCGATGGTAAACTTAATCTGGTTCGCTGATGAAGAATGTTTATCGTGTCAGCTCTGTGCAACATGGGACACAAAGTCAGGCATCTCGCAATCCAAAAACTCAACCTTCTTGCAAGCTCAGTTTGCTAGTGCACTTTCTTGCTCGAACATGTGAAAGTCCAACAATTCCCACAGGTTTTTGTGGCTGCAACTGTAAAACTTCAACAATTTGTCATCGGCGAACGAGATTTTTCACCATCAGAGCAGGGTAGCAACTGACAGCACCAGTTGAGACTAGCAAGCTTGTACCTGTGACGTATTATGCCATCAGCGTTACATCGCGACTAGCAAAAAATATTTAATCAACTGCCTTATTTTGTTAAATATTTTGAATTAATATTTTTTCAGCTACAACTGATAAAAATTCCATATAAATTGATCATCATTTGAGTGAATTATGAAAGAAAGAAAAAAGGGGTTCTTTTTATGAAACACCATGTAGAATTATGTGCTCAGAGTGATAGCTGTTTTCAGGACTGTTGGCTGTTTCTGTTACTGTTACAGTTGTCATTGTCAATCAAGGCTGAGACACCTGGGTAGATACCCAATACATTTTGAGTTTTATTGGGTGAACCCATCTGAAAAAAATGCTAAAAATCCACCCGAATAAAACACACTCAAACCTAATTCAATTTTAGCTTTTTTCTTTTACTAATAACATGACATGTTTAATTGTGGTTAAGTTTTTGACGCATGTAAACCTATGCATTTGCAATTTTTTGTATATTCTGGGGAGGTTCTGAGGTTTAAGTTGGGACATTAAAGAAACCCAAAACCTGATAAAGCTCACCAGGTGGGCTTTTGAAAAACGTTTCAACCTGTTGTTAATATTTGCGGGGCCCATTCACCTATGTCTGGTGGCAGGTAGCACTGTGATCTCATACGGCAGGTGACGCTTTGTAGCTCTGAGATGGGTTTCCTATGAAGAGCTGTAGCGTTTAATCATCAACCATAAACATGTGTGAGGTGTCGTAGTAGACAGAACCAACCTGCGAGGGTGTGGAGTGTAGTTGGGTGTGTGTATTGATGAATGTAGACGAGTATACCTGGCGTACCTGGACAGTATTAATCTCTTCCGGCCTTCACACCTGCGTACCTTGGTCTACCAGCAACTTCTGCTTGCTTACTTCGACTATGTCTGTTCACTGGGGTGAGTGCAGCAAAGCAAAGCACCCGTATGGCTGTTTCTAGTTTTATTTTTATTTAGACACGTGATGGTGGACTGGTGCCAATGTATAATAAAGAAAGTCGAGGAACATTACAGCTTCAGTGGATGAATTTCTACTGTTTACTGAAAATGTTTTATTTAATGATTAAATAGCAGGTTGATGGTTGTTGCCAGTATTAAGATGTGGGTGGTCTGTTCACAGATTCATGTACATCCATATATGGGCATGTCCTCCAGCAGAGGGTGATGACTATATCTTCCATCGACATCCGGCAGAACAAAAGATTCCGAAGCCGAAGCGGTTACAGGACTGGTATCGGCGACTGCTTGACCGTGCCGTCAGTGAAGGCATTGTGGCTGACTATAAGGTAAATAAATACACCATCTTGGATTTCTGAATATCTTACTAAGTGCTAAGATTTGGCCCCTTCACTAAGGAGGTTATGTTTTTGGGTCTTACAAGATAACTCAAACAGTTTCAAATAGATTTTGATTTTAAAAAATTTTGAGCAATCAGGAAAGTCGGATTTTTTTGTGATGATCTGGATTGTAGTGGATATTACATCATCCGTGGTTTTTCACTGTTAGCAGTTATGGCATGAATTGACGTACTGTTGTGTTTGCCAGATGGCAGTTTTATTATGCCAGATGGCAGAGCTGCAACACTTATAGTAAATGCTGATGAACACAGAGGTCACAATTGGTACATTTTTTATAATTCGTTCAGAAAATCAGCTCAAGTTAACAGGCACAAGTAAAATAAAGTAAGAAGAACTTGTAACTGGCTTGAATAAATGAGAAACCTTTGTATATAATTGTGTCTTGCAGTATGTTGAGAATGAACAACTCTTTAAATGACTGAAATTATTAATACTGCTTTTATTCTGATTGTGAAATAAGTTACAGTTCAAGCAGCAATAGTGAAAATGCACGTGTGTACTGGTAGTCCTTGTAATATGCGTTTTTAATATTCAGAATTCAGAAAGACGTTGTGGTTTATTTAATCAGTTGGTTCTACCAAGAGTGTAACTTTTCTGGCTGGCTGCTGTATATATGGTGCATTGGAACACTGAAGGATTACTTATTTACTTTTCTCTCTTCAGAGCGAGATGACAATTTGTTCTTGTGTGTTATGTAAGGACATTGTGGCCGATGCGTTGACTGCTGGCTTGGCCACGGCCAAGGATGTGCCGTACTTTGACGGAGACTTCTGGCCCAACACGTTGGAAGAAGCAATAGCAGAGGAAGAGAAGGAGAAGAATATTGAAGATTCACTCGACTCGGACAGCTTTGAAGTTGAGGTTAGATTATGTGTGCTGTGTGACTGTTTCCTGTTTGAAGTTTAAAGTTCTTTTTATTTTAATTGTGTTAATATTAAATCAGTTTGTTTGTTATGGTTCAAGTGATAAATAACTTGCAGTGTTGATTCTAAACGGTTTACTTGTCATTAATTTTCTAACATATTATTTAGTCAATGTTAATGTCAGTATTAAATTTATATAGCACAATATCATAAAGCATCTCTATTGTGCTGAGTACAGTAGTATCTCGCGGAAAGTGCACTTTTTAAGCTGCACTTAGAGCTACAGCTGCAGAGCGATGGATCACGGAGATTGTTCGGTAATGAGTTCCAAGCCATCGGACCCCCAACAGCGAAGGCCTGATGGCTAAACGTGCTTCATTGAAACTGCGGAACAGTAAGGAAGTGTCGACTGGCAGATCTTAGATGCTGTCGACTGGTGACATTGGGGACTGGGATGCAGTGGTCGACCAGGTACTTTGGCGCTTTATTTTGCAAGCACCAGTGAACTGTCACAGCCAGCTTGTACTGCACTTGCTCAGGAACATTGAGCCAGTGTGGTTTGTCATGCAGTAGACGGGATAGGCCTTGATTGAACTTGTATGTGCCAGAGACGAGCTGCAAAATTCACCATGCGTTGAAGCATGTCAGTTATGTATTGAGGTGGTCCGGCAAGCACGGGATTGCAGCAATCCACCCGTGACATGATGAAGACATGGACCAGCGTCTTCAAGGAGTCGATGGCCAGGGATCGTCGAACTTTCCTTACCTGGAGGAGCAAGTAAAAACTTCGCCATATTACTGGAGATGTGTTTGTCAAGTTTCAAGTCCGATGAGAACGTGATGCCAAGGACTCGAACGTGGTCACTAGGTAGACGTAGAGATGGACCACTGCTGCCCAGTACAGCAGAGGCGTGTTTCGAGCCAGCCCAGAGAAGTTTGGTCTTGTCTGCATTCAGCTTAAGACAGTTAGCAAAGGTCAAGGAGCTAACATCTGACAGACAGCGTTCGATGCGATCCGCAGCAGGGATCATGTCAACTTGACGACACTGTGAGTAAGTAAGTAAGTAAGTAAGATTATTTAGATGGCGCAATTTACATTCAGCTGATGGTCATCAGCAAACACATGGTGACATAGTTCTATGCTGATTCCAGTTGAGGTTGGGAACAAGTGGAACAGGAAGATTAATGTGAATTAATTATCACAAAATCAAATGTATATTGTATAATGCATGTTAAAATTAGAGCTGTCAAATTATCACATTAATTAACACATTACTGCATTAATAAATTAACGTGTCGTTAAAAAATTTATGCACCTATGTAAATTTATGTTAATTTACTAAATTCTGTGAAGCAAAAGTTCCAATATTCCATTGAACTGCGGTTATTTAACGATTGAATGCATTCAAGTAACTAAACTGTAGTTGCCATTCTGTCAATAGGTGTAAATAAATAATCAATTAAATATTTAGTGTATAGATCTGTGGTTGATTATACGTTTGAAAATGTGTTTCTAACTTTTTGTATTCTACAGGCGGAGCTCCCAAATGTTGTGGGGCCGGGGGTAACTTGTCCACCTACTCTCGCTCTCGACGGGCCTGGGTGCGTTAATTTTTTTAACTCATGCGTTAACTTAATGCATTAGAAAATTAATGTTTTGACAGCTCTGGTTATAATGATGAATCAGCGATCGTGTGTGTATGTTAACTGCAGGCATCAAAGCCACAGTCGAAGGCTGGCAAGGCGAAGAAGACAAAGAAATCGTGTAAAGGTCGCAAACCTGGAATGAAGAAAGGAATGGCGGCAACACTCATTGACAAAGTGTTAACAACCATGGACAAGCATAAGGAGGTCTGTGGAACTGTTACCTGCTTGTTGTCAGTGATCTAATTTTAGGATGTAAAATTTGGCCAGAAATTCACTTTGTCGCTGCTTTCCCACTTTGTAAATGAACATGCCCATCCTTTCGTTGTTTTGTATTGTTTCTATGAAATCAGTACTTACTAGTCTTAAGTTTCTTCAAACTGGATAGGGCATGTCTTGAGACATGACTCTCTTCTGAAGACTGTACTCTTAGAGGGGAAGATGGAAGGGAAACGGCCAAGAGGAAAACCAAGAAGGAAGATGCTGGAATCACTTATGGAGCAAGAGGACAAGAAGATCAGTTACGAGGAGCTGAAGAGAGGGGCACAGAGCCGGGTCAGATAGCGCCATCGTCAGTGGAACCTGCCTTATGGCGGAGCACACAAGAAGAAGTTTCTTTGCTGCTTTATGCTTGAATTGTGAACAAACTGGCCTTGTGGATCAAATACGTAAATAAGCTAAAGTCTGTCATGTGGTTAGTTTCAGCTTTGGCCAAAATTTGTCAGCATGTAATTTAATTGTTTAACTGGCTAGTTTGCCAAGTACCTCACAATGTGTGAACCTTACATGTGCTAGCTTTTGCAATAATACTAATAATTGCTTGATTTTGTGTGTCAAATGTTTGCTACATAATGCTTCGCAAGTAGTCCTGAAAGCAGACAAAAATGTAATAATGACCAGAGACCAATCATGTATCACGTTTTATGCCAGATTCCTGCTTGTAATAGAGCAGTTTTCCAATCCGCCCTGGAAATCGATTCCAGATTTTCGTGCAAGATTTTGGTGCCAGAAATATTTGCCGGTTTTCTGCAACTGAGTTTTGGTCCTGGTTTCTGAATTGTATGTTATCGGCATTAAGTACTTATTGCATGGTATGAACGTTTTCTGTGGTTTTGTTAAAAAATAAACTTGTGCACCAGGTGATGGTTTGGCGCAGTTGGTAGCATCGTTGATTGCATCAACGAAGTTAATCAGCACTAGACCCGGTTAGTACTTGGATGGGTGACCAACCAGGTATGTAACCAGCTACCCAGGTCAACTCAGCCTGGCCATCCCTCCGTGGGTAGGCGCAATGAGTACCGGCGAAAGCTGGGATGTAAACAGGCACACTGCGCGATGCACTGGTCCTGTATTCGTGGTCTTGCAGTGTAAACTGGTGTCTGGCTGAGGGCTAAGGAAACAGAGATCAGCGCCACCCAATGGGCCTTAAGGCTTGGGAAAGACTTATGTTTATGTTTATTGTACTATTTCTGTTGTGCAGATGTTTTTCATAGTTCACCTGCACGACTGTGGGACATCGGCAGCTGATCTGCCTCCAACACAGGACCCGGATGCACAGCTTGGTGGGGAGCTGGCCGACGGGCGTGTTGCTCTGCTGATGTTCTGTCGAGAACGACGTCTTGAGTTCTCAACACTTCGGCGTGCCACGTTCTCTACGATGGCGATCTGTCATGAGCTGCACGTGGAACAGGCGAACAATGTCGGACGACTGATACGCAGCTGTCGGCGATGTCTCGTCAAAACTCTCTTGGCTTATGTGTGCACAACGTGCGAGGTATTAACTGTGCCATAAGTCTGAGTATGCCATCACCAACTTCATGTTGTGCAGTTAATCTTTTGTGTTATGCCTAATTTTTGCTTGTTTGACTGCTTCTGTGGCAAATTAAATTTATAAGTTTTATTGTTTGATGATATTATTTTAGTTCAATGAAATTATCTACCAGGGTAAACAGTATATTTCTACAGACACTTACAGTCAGTCACTGAAGACATTGGTCTTGGTTTTGCAGTACTAACTTATCCAGCACATTAAAGGTGTTTTTTATGAGAATACACTGTGATTAGGCTTTTGACATATTAGATGAGTATCTGAATACATTGTGCTATAACACTGCTTAGGTGACTGTTTTATACTCGACTTAATAGGCGTATGATTCCTGTTGCACAAAATATCTCAGTGAACTAATGGCACATCAGCACAAAATAGGCTATTCAATGTCATAAATGGTTAAAAGCAATTAAAAGCTGTTAATATGTTTATTAAAAGATAGTTTAAAACACTTGTTAAGATCAAGGCTATTAAGCTAATGTAAAAACAACATTATATACGATTGTAGAAGTTGATATCTTTAACATAAGCGATGATGTTGCGAGATGCAACATTTTCAAAAACGTCTTTGAGTGTGTCCACTCCAAAATATTTCTGACGTGCTGCACTGTAACGGGTGCAGTCTACCAAAATGTGCTTGACTGTGAGCGGAGAATGGCAAGTTTCACATACCGGTTCACATATCTCAGTGATGTCCCTTTGTTTGAAAATTTCATAGCTGGCACAATCTAAGTTCTCAGACTTAGTTTGCCTTTGCTCATGCTGTTTGATCCACTCATCTAATCATTATCTACCTCCGTTGATGGTAATGTAGTATTGCAATTTGTTTTCCATTGAACATATGGCGTGGTTGAAATTTTTTTGAGCACTGATACAGCTAGTTTGGCTTTTGTGATATTTGTTTGGTGCATGTTCTGTATATGCGTATTTACAGAGCGTTGAGCTATGCTCGGCTTGCTATGAGAAGTACGGGCACGAGCATGCAATGAGGAAGCAAAGCGCGGACGTTGGGAGTCCTACTGCGGCCGGGTCCATTGATTCAAGCAGTAGTGTGATTCAGCGCTGCATCGACACAGTAGCACATGCGACGGCTTGTACACAGGGCACGGCCTGCCCGCGCCAGCCTGAGTGTGGCAAGATGATGGACGTGTTGCGACACGCCCGCGCCTGCACCCTGCGCACGACGTGCACCGTCTGCCAGCAACTCATGGCGTTGTGCGTCACACACGCACGAGCTTGCACGACCGATGCCTCCGTGTGCCATGTGCCGTTCTGTTCAGAGCTGCGCAGGCACATCCAGCGACGACAGACGCTGCAGAGACAGCAGCAGCATCTGATGGATGACCGACGGCGAGCTGTCATGACCAGCGCTAGTGTGAGTGATAGCAACGCGACACAAGTGAATGACGGAGTTGATAACATCCAGCCTGATGGTGATGGCGATGCTGGCCAGAGGTGTGTGGGTAAAGGTGGCGACAGACAAAAACAATCTGCTTTGGTTACAGCAACTGGTACAAATGCCGCTGATGTAGCCACAAGCCAGGATCATCAGCCAGCCGGCAAAGATGCCTCGCTTCACTGCAGTCACTCCATTGTTGCTGCGGAAAACTCGACAGTTGCTAGTGCTCGGCTGACTACCTCAAATCGTTCCATTCCAAAGGTAAACGGTGACTTACCAGCCGCCATAGGTAGTACCGGTAATGCTGATACAATGCATTACTCCTCAGTGCCAAAAACTGCTGCGATCAGCATCAGCGACGCGAAATTTGTAGACATCAAATCTGCTGGTGATGGACCTAGTTCGGAAGTATTATATACATCGGAGTACTCAGCACGACACCAAATAGTCGTAGGTTGTTTGCGAGTGCTAAAGAAGCTTCATCCATCGATGTCAAAACAGAATCTGCTGCAGCTCTTGTGTCACTGTAGTCGTCAGCAGCTCACTGCATTGCAAGATAAGGTAAGGATTAGTGTTTTCTACATCTTCTAAGCCACCCATATGTAGTAATGGTAGAGTTATGTTTTTTTCATTTCTTTTTCTTTATTCTTTATTTGTTAATATTTGTTACTTGTCCTCCAAAACCAGAGAGCAGACCAATACCAAAATTGGGGGGTCGGTCGATGCTTTTTAAGAAGGAACTGATGCCAAATTTTACTGAGATCCATTTTGGGATTATGGAGGGAGGACTATGGTTATAATTTGTACATTTATATTTTACATAATTACTACATTTATAATCGACAGCTTGACATATCAGCAGTTGTATACCAATGCAATTGGAGCCAGGCATTCTGACGTTGGGTCTTGCCCCAAACTTCAAGTTTTTGTTGTATTTTACTGATTCACTCATCTGCATTTGTGTTTACTTTATGTCACCATCATCTGTCAATAAATTAGTGATGAATTTGCATAAAGTATCTAGCAGTCATAGGTCTGAGAACAAGACACAAATATAGTAGATTTTAGTTGTGAACTCACTTCTTCTGATTACAGCTGCAGCAGTTTTTCTTTTTGATATTGCAAGATAGTGTAGTGTTTGATCTCAGCTGTGTATTGCAGAGAGTTCAGTATTACCTTGTAGATACAGTGCTATGGCTATTCGATTTTTAAATTACATTTGTGACGATAGTTTGATTAATCGTGACAGTAATTTCTATTGTCAGCTGAAGGAGGCCGGTTTGTGGGATTCCGCGTCAGTCGTTAGAAGTTCATCGTTTACCGACGCAACTTGTACGACATCCGTGAGTCCAAGCAAGCGAAGTCTACATTCCACCGGGCCGAGTGCTTGGTCAAGCCGTGTCCACAGCAGGCACGTACACCATGCCGGCTACCAGCAGCTGATGGACATTATTAACCTACCACGCCCTCGCAGTGCTGGGAGTCATTCGTCGACCGTACTGAGGGCAACAAACTGCGGGCCGGGCGCACCGTCTGCCACGGTTGTTGCGTCATCCGCCATCGGCAAGTCTTCGCCAAGATCTGCAGCTTGCATCAGCAGCGACACATCTCAGCAGGATGAGGCTTTAAAGCCAACAGACGTCTTGGTTCAATTCGTCGATACGTTATGACGATGAATATATCGGTTCAGTTAGTCAATGCGTCGTAATACACGTTGCATGTTCTGACCGTACGTTTGTGTTGTGCATGTTAGTCACTGTGCGTCATGAAACATCTAATTTTTTAAGGCGTAATTTGTAGCTAAATGTATCAGTGTTTGCATTTGACCGAGTCCAAGTAATGCTTCCTCATGTTCAAAATTTCACTATGGCTTTGTATATTGCCAGCTGTAGCCCGGATATTGCATATCGTTTGCAGTTGATAGACATTACATCACAGTCTAGTTAAGCTGTTGGTTTTGTAGTAATAATTTAGTACAGTAGCACGAGTTCACTACGTTTCTCAGGGAGGATGCTTTTTCGATAATTTCAACAATTTTCTGGAAGCTTTTCGGCTTTGTTTGAATGTTTTGTCAGTTCAAACCAATAAATTGCTTTGTGCGAGAGTGATGTCACATGCACACATCATAAAACATTTTATCTTCTGTTGAACTTGTCTGAAGCTTTACGAGTTAACAACGGATGTCATACGTTGTCATATATCAGTTGTAGTATTAAGCAGGTTTTTTCAACACTTAGTCATTTTGTGTATTAACAGAAAGCTATGAATCTTTACCGAGGACAGTAAATTAGCACAAAATTGGGTAAAAATGCAGCTTTAGTGGAATCAAAAATATCATTGTGTTTAGTCATGAATTATTTTTTTCTCCAGTGACTAGGTGATGTGTTAGACTAGCATTATTTGCGCATTTATTGTTTAATCTCGTTTGATTCATGTTCTGCACGAAATGCTTACGTTGCAAGCTGTTGCTTAAGTGTTGCTTGTGGCATGGGTCTGGTGCAGTGTATCTGATGGTATGCATAATTACCTCCGCCAAGGAGGTTAATGTTTTTGCCGGTTTTTGTTTGTCTGTCTGTGTGTGTGTGTACAAGATAACTCAAAAAGTTATGGATGGATCTTTCTGAAATTTTGAGGATATGTCAGGCATGGTATAAGGTACAAGTGATTAAATTTTGGAGTTGATGCGGCAGGAATCCTGGATTCTGGATCACTTTGAAATTTTCGTTACCATTGCGTTAAAGGGGGCATAAGCGGAACCGCTGCAAAACCAAAGATGGTGACGCCACCTGGCGAATAGCATTGCCTTGGCGGAGGTACCTGCGGGCTACGACTGCTATCTAGTTGGGTATTAAATGCTTCAAATTACCATTGTACTCATGGAAAAGCAGCATAGACGTTGCTAGCCTATTACATATGCTATAATTCTCAGCTGCAAAATTGGATATGTTTGTGGCCAGTCAGCTTGAAATGGCATCCGCTTGTTTGCCTTGATAATTAGTAATAAATGCCAGCTTATCGTATATGCCAGGGTACATTTTAAAATCTGATCACTTAACGTTTTAATGAAATCGTACCTGAGTATCCATCTTCTGTTAAAATTCCGAGACTGTGATTTCTATAAAAATGTCAACTTGTAATTGCATTTGTGTACTGGAAAAATTATGTTATGTCTTACTATAAAAACATTAGTATGAATTACCCATCCCTTATGTTTGTTTGACTCATGATGTAAACATACACAAATACATTACATCGCATTTCCAGGTGATTGCCCAGACCGGTTTCATTACTTTGTGTAATATATAGGGTGGGCCATAAAAAACGTAGCACTTTACTTTTGTCCATATCTTCGCCAATTAATGACTGATTTTCAAAATTCTTGTAACTGGCACACTTTGCAGATAATTTGCAATAATGCGATTATTACATATCGCACCACATCATAAATGCGTCTTTACACTACCTTGTGAAATGTAAATGTCAGAAAACCTAATAATAATAACAAACATTCAAGTAAATGAAAAAAGTTAAAAAAAACTTTTCAGACCAACATTGCGGTGAATGATCCGTATGACACTAGACTGTGTTAGACCCACACAGTCTAGTGTAGATCATTCACCGCAATGTTGATCTGAAGTGTTTTTTTTAATTTTACCGAAACATTTGTCTGTTATTATCATTATACGTTCATATTTCATTCATATTTCACAGGGTAGTGTAGAGACGCATTTATGGCGTGGTGGGATCTATAATAATCACATTATCGCAAATTGTCTGCAGAGTGTGCCAGTGAAAATTGGTCGATAATCGGTTAAGATATCAACAAAAGTAAAGTGCCACGTTTTTTATGGCCCACGGTGTACTACCATGTGCCATTGAGCAGTAGGTAATACCGTAATATTGTGCTGTAATGTGTATGCTGTGCTTATGGTGTTTGTTTGATTGGTTTCACTTGGTTCTTCCCAAGGCCAGTGCTTATCTATGAAGAAGTAACACTGGCCTTGGTTCTTCAAGGTTATTTCGTTTTGTGCGTCGTTATATTTCGCATCTCGTAGTCGTGCTTTGACGCTGCTGTTTGGGTGCCAGCAAGTGTATTTGTAGATCACAATTTGCAAAAGTTTAATTTTGACAACTGGTACCTAACCTGAAATAATTCTAGAAATATATTCTGATAACATAATTGAAGTGCGTATAAATGCAGTTACGCACGTGTATTTGGTTGAATGTATCAGCTGTGGTAGGAGATAACAAGAACATTGTGCTGAGACTTCTGAAGTATCACATTTTGCAGATAACTTGTAATTTGGCGCTGCTGCTGTTTAATTATGTTATTTGTTCATGCCAACAAATGTCACATAGGCTTTGGTGACAGATTTTGGTGAGAACCAATTTTCTGATGATTGACTGATTCAGTTATTTAAGCATTGCATGTGACAGTCATCGACTTGTCGCTAAATAGTGGTAAGTGGCTTACAAGTGTTAGAGATTTGTCCTTGCATAGTGCTTTTAATGTTGCCCAAATATTCAAGTAACTATTACATTCTGTTGCCAGTTTCTGCTTGGGCAATGGCAGTATTTGAATATGTATACATAGTTTTACTAGCAGTTGGAAGGTCAAGTTGTAGCCGCTGATCTGTATTTATGCGGTAATAGATATAATTCTCAACACTCGTCCGGATATATAAATAGCAAAAAGTCTGCGCGTACACATATTACAATGATCCATGATTGCGTTTGATTCTTGTATGTTAGACTTTATAAATGGACTGCAGTGCCGAATGCAAGATGCATCCTGAAAAGCAGTCGGGTAGCCAGTCTGTTTAGAAGTCTGTTGATCGAGTCAGAAAAACTCCAACAGGTAACTGATGATGGCGTGCTTGAGTTTGTTAACACATTCCTTTCTGTAAGTAAGTAAGTTAAGTGTAAATTTATATAGCGCATACTCGAGAAAATCTCTAATGCACTGTAATCTCTGTGTTAACTCAACTGAACTGTTGTGGAAATATCAGCTAACTGAAAAACAACAAATAAACATTAACTGCGAAAGTAACTATAACTGAAATTAGTTAATTGCAACAATTAGGACTACTTGCTGAAACTATTGACTGAAAGACACTATGACGATTGGCTGGTATTCCAGGCTTCCCACGTCACCTGGAAAGTCGTGAAAAGTCCAGCAAAATAAGTTTGGTCCTGGAAAATCCTCAGTAATGATGAATTTGCTTGGGGTATGGTGACCTGGAGAACATGGAAAATGTGAAAAAGTCTGGGAATTATGAATTGGTCAGGAAAAATTAAAGTCGGGAAACTGAAAAAAAAACATTAATATTAGGCATATTTGCACTATATAGGCCTAGTCTACCTGGCTTGTTTTAAATCAGGCCTAATGTGAAGCAACGACTATCCACCACAGTATATCAGTGAATGTTTGCCTGCCCTACTGGAAAAATCGGGGAATTTCATTTTGTCTGGAAAGTGGTCACCCTGTGAGGGTTCAAAATCAACAACACGTAGCACTAGTGTATTACTTACTGAACTAGAATGATGAGATAAATTTCAGAATAATTAGCGCTGCATAGGCCTACGCCTCATGAATGTTTGCCTGTGCATTGAATTACTCTGTATGCGCAGCACTGTAGCTGCTTGCTTTTATATCAAAACGTTGGCAGGTTCTGAGACGCTCCTGGAAAACGTTTTGGTGGCCCTGTGAAATCCTGTTACTTTCGTCAGTAGGTCTAGAAGTATGGGAATCCTGGTATCCAGTGTGTAAGCATTGCCCTACGTACAGTCAGTTATGAATTCTGCATCGTCAGCTGTACACATTCAGTTTCTGGTTTCATCTTCTATAGCTCGAGTCACATTTTAGGTGTCACTGGGGGAAAGTAGAATTAGCCTGTTTAAGGCGTTGGCTTAAGTGCTGTTTTGTGTTTGTGATTGTCGAATTGCTTCGTCACATCTGAGCCATAGCTACTGGCATACATGTAGCCCTGCGTGATGTAAATTTTGCGATGCGGATGTCACTTTTTCCCAGTTTGCGTGACAGTTTGTGACGGTGGTTTGTCAGCAGGATGTCGTGTGACATTCTGCTTAACAGTTGCTTAACAGTGTTAATGCACGAGCTGTCACGTCTGAAAACGTTCAGTGAAAACTTGTTTCAACAGTCGGCCTGTTTTTCATGCATCGATAGGCCTATGTGAAAATTTAATTTAACGAACTGCAGTACGACAAAGCGCAGCGATTGTCTGTTTCCGTGAACAACAGCTTCACACTACGATAAACAAACCCCGCAATAATAATAATTTATGTATATGATCACAAGCAAGTGGAACTAACTACTCGACATTCAACAGTAGCGGCAAGCGCTGTAGCATTTCTGCACGAATGCCTACACGGTGCATTCTTTGCCGCAGCAACTGCTTGCAGCCCGGTTGACCAGTTGTGTGGAAAACCTGAAAACACGGGAGAATTTGCGAGAACCCGATCGAGTAAAATACTTTTGTTAACTTCACAATTTAGGTAACATTGTAGACTGTTTGAGTAGAACACCAGTTTTGTCGGTGCAGTTTTCAGTGCAATACATCGCGTTTCTGCACTGTTTAGGTCTAATCGTTATCTAATTAATGCGAGCTAGTTAACTGCCACAAGAGTAAGATTTGAAATATAAGGAAATTTCACAGGGCAGTGAGGGCACCGTGTACGCTTATAATCGGGCAGGCTATTCAGTATTCATCCCACAAGCAGGCGACACGACTGAGCATCAGCGGACACAAATAGCCACGCAGTTTACAAGCTTGACAGATACCGCACACGCTTGATCGTGTACACACCTGGCAAGAATGTAAATTACTGCACGTTATTATAGACTAGGCTACTAAGAACGAACGTTTCAATGAGATTTCGTTTAGGCTATGCACGTTGCTTGCCGCGCAAGATTTTCGTTCAAGTTGCGACTTGCGACAATAACACACGACAACACTCGGACACAATAAATTTGAGCTAATGCTCATGAGACGTGCGAGAGCCTATAGCAGTTCCTGATGCCTGTCACTAGCATATCTGCAACTGTTTTCACGCTAGATAAGCCAATGGTGGTAAAAACGTCTTTAGGGTATGCCCGTCTTACCCAGCGGCATGAAATTTTGTCACGAAATACTAGAGACTCTAAGCTATCATATGGTGAAAACCAGAAGTCTCTATCTCACCTGGGCTCCGATCGGTACCGGGTTGTGACAGACGGACAGACAAACAGACGGAGAGAATTAGCTAATACGCGCTATGCTAGCTCTCGCGCAAAAAAGCAACGATTGTCTGCTTAAATAAGCTCACACACACACACACGACAACCTACAACCAGCCGCACGTACCCAGAAACAAATCGGTGGATCAAAATAGGACTCAGGCCCGTCGAGAGGGTGGGGTAGGGGTAAGCTACCCCGGGCCCCGCGACGTTTGGGGGCCCCGCCGTCGGCCAGAAATATAAAGTACGCTAGAATGTACCATTTGAAACGAAAAATTCACAAAAAGTTTTTCACCAGAGGGGCCCCGTGAAAATGTTTCCCGGGCCCCGCTGTGGCTCTCGACGGGCCTGGACTAGGAGTAGGACTGACAAACAAAGTAGCGGTCTTTAATTAAGGGAGTTCGTGAGCGCCCTACGGTTAGTAATGGTTTGGTGTGTCAAAAGGCTTTCGGGAAGAGTTTGATTATCCAGAACATAACTTAGCCGCATGCGAGGGTAGAAAACATAATAACCCTTCGTAGGCCTATACCCGGTAGTCGCAATGATCTTGCTGCGACCACAACCAACGACAGCAACGTGCTTTGAAGTGTGAATGAAACAAGCAGAAAAATGAATTTTCATTTTCCGTACAGACCATTGTCATTGATTTCTTATGAATCGACTTCATTAATTCAAGCTGCACGTTCTAAATTAACGCAGTAACAAACCAGTTTATCACAGACATACAAATTGACACGCACACGATCAACAACGATGTCTTATTTTGGACCCATTTACACTGCAAGAACACGCACTTAACAAATAATTAAAACGAGCTCAGTTAACAAATCGCGCATAACTAAGTTACTAGCAACTTTCAAAGCTCAACAACGCTCGAAGAAATCAGAACTCCGGAGTCGATTTGGGAGTTTAGACGGCGTTCTAAACTCAGGTCAGAAGAAAAAAACTATGAACAAATCTATGCGATTTCTGTCTCGACTTTACGAACCAAAACTCGGCGGTTCTGCCTTAAAAGTGTCGATATTCTAAATATAAATGTAAAAAGTATTTTTTTAAAACTGGATTGCAGATCTTTCTGCCACGCCAAGCGTTCGATGTTTCCCTTAGATCAACGGCTGACGTACGCTAAAGCGAAATAGCATTTTTACAGAAGACGACATTTTATAAGTTTGGGATTTTGTTGATGCCCCGGCTGACAATAATAATTAGGCTACTACCTCTCCCTTGCTGCAGTTTGGGCATTAACACATACGACTACTCCTAGCACGACAAAGACGCTGTGTATACTCAATGGCGTAGCTGTGAAAAATTTCAGGGAAGCGAGTTTGCGCACGCAACGAAGATAATGAATACTGTTGCCGATTACTTATCCTTCTGACCAGTCTGGGGCAGACTTGTTAGCCAAAATCGTTTTACCTAAGCATCAGCTTATCTGGGATGTACAAGATGTCCCAAAAAATAGTGGAACCCATGCAGCCCAACTGTCCACCAGCGTTTCATCATTGATTAATTTACTCAGCAAAAATATCGCACCTGTATCGATAACCAACAGGAATTCGGAGAGCATTTTTTACATTCTATTTACGAACGAGCGATAAAAAGCTAGAACAAATTTTGCAAACTTCAGATAAGCCTATACTAGCGACAGCAAATACTATAAGAGAAGAGCATCATAGTTGACGGTGCCTCAATAAGCTTATAAATTGACCTCAAAACTGCTAGTGGCTACGAAAATAGGCCTAACAAAAGAAGTTGATGAAACACCACAGCTGTCGTTTCCTTCCTGGAGACCATACCTGGTATAATGTAGAGGTATATAGAGCCACAGCACACGTAGCCCCCTATATTCACACTTTATGGAAAATCGCCTTTCGGACTCTTAACAACAAATGCTCCACTTTTATGCACGACGGCGGAATGCTTTGCGCGTCTTAGCTATCGCCTGGGCATCTGTCTGTCTGTCACAGTGCTGTATTGTATCAAAACGACGCAAGCTAGGATCACGAAATCTTCAATGTGAGCACTGGGCTGCCCCAAGGACTCTAGTTTTGTGACGAAATTTCGAGCCTATGGATGAGGAGGTTCCCCTCGAACGATCGCTTGAAAGAGGGATACCCACCCCCTTAAAACTTCATATTTTACCGCTATTGGCTTGTACAGCTTAAAAACGTAGGCCTATGCGTCTTTAACCATCTGAGATTCGACCTCTTAAGTTCTAGGAGCCTTCCGTACGGAGGCCTCTGATTTGGGTACTCCTTCGAAACGCATGCTATACACTAATTGCCAGGTGGCAGCGCCGATGCTGTCGCGCGTCACATGAGCTTTGCTCGAATTACTTGCCTCTTCAGTCGACAGGCTACGCCACTGATCAAAACACCGAGACAATACAAGCGATGGACGAAAAAGCATTAAACATGAAAAGCGAGCGTCGCGTTCTGATTGTCCGTCTCTTGATCCGTTCGTTTCCGTCTATTTCCAACGATCTTTAAAATCAAAGTTTCTCTCTCACTCTTGAGACAAAGAAATGTCAGTATTTTCGTTGCTCGCTGGCGGCGGACAACACGGTGGGTGGCACGTTGTCTGAGCGTTCAGTAAAGATGTCTTGGTCAAGCCGATGGCATCAACAGCTGCACTCACGGCTTGCAGCCTTTTGTCAGGTTGCCGAACACGCTATGAACACCTTGTCTGATGCTGTGCCGCAGGCCCTGTCAACGCAATCTAAAGGTTTAAAAAGATTAAAGGTGGTGTTATAGCTTTTAATCGGAGGCCAATCCAGAGCTACGACGCGCCACCTGCCGTATGGGAGCACACAGTTACCTGCCACCCGACACAGGTGAACTCACCCCCTTTTCTTTAAGCCCAGCCACATAGGCTGGTACTCGAATAACCTACCCCAGAAGGATGGAAGGGTGAGTTGACCTAAGCAGCTGGTTACGTACCAAGATGGTTTGCCTGCCTGCAGGCAGTCACCCATCCAAGTACTGGCCTGGTCCGGTGTAGAGCAACTTTGTTGATCGTACACAACGCGTTACCGCTACGACACGCCACCAACCCAATCTTGGGTTATCTTCGTAATATTATCACGAACAACTGATGTATCGACAAGCGTGTTTTTTCTGACAATGATGTCATTGTTTTTATCACAAGAGACTCCAAACATTCTTGCTAAGACATCTGTTTGTTCTTTTATACCGCCTTATACTTTCCATAAACGCTAATTTTTTATCGTCGCCATTATCATTGTCAATTTATTCGCTCAAAAAACAGCTAGGCCTATTGCTGAAAAAGACGACAGGACAAAAGCGCTCGGGGCTGCCCTGAAATCTATGCTACGTATACTGAAACAAGTTTTAAACATTATACAGTGAACACAAAGCCAAATCCCAAAAAAAATATTACGCGTTTTAAACAAAACGCATTAGCGAAACTATGTAAAATCAATACTGGCTTGTAGGTGGCTGAAACTGACAATTTATGTATTAATTTATCTTTATTCAAAAACCGACACACAGGAAAATCTTGATTCTGAAAATCTCACTTTAAGTTGAGTTTACAACTTCCTCTGTTGTGCATGTCACAGTATATAAGAGCACGAAATCTAGATGGATTACGTTTACCTTTGATTCTCGTTCCGTTTCCGTCGTCTGTCGTTTGACTTGCACTGCCGACCTGGCGTGAGCGTCCAGACATTTCTGATACCGCAGCTGAAAAAAAACGCGCACATTTCATCATCCGATGAGTTTTGTATTTTTTATACCACGCAGTGGCGTCATTTCAGTAAATCAAAGGGCGGGTCTCAGACCGTAACGTACTCTTCTTGCAGCAGTAACACTGTTTCAAAGGTACGATTTACAAGGGGAAACTGTCAAATCATAAATCCTTGGCAAAGAGGAGGAGGTTCGTAGACCCCTCATCCCTACAAAATGACGCCCACGCGATGCAAACAATCATGCGCAAAATCAAACCGCAAATACGTATAAAACTTGACGCAAATAACAAACGTTGTACTTATTCTAAAATTTTTGTACCATGTAAACCTGCAGTAAAATGTTTTATGAACGACACTGTAAAATGTAGGCCTAAACTAGCCTATGTTCCGAGTAATAGCTGTCCCCCAGTTTTTTAAACAAACTCCTCTTTAATCGCGGGGCCCGGGGTAGCTTACCCCTACCCCACCCTTTCGACGGGTCTGAGTAATTAAGTAAAATTCTATAGCGCACAGTAACGTCGGCGATAAACCACAGCCCATGGATATAGGGCCTACTCGCCGAATCTGAAGCGCTTGAGGGAGGCAGGGAACTAAAAATGGCAAGAAGTTGAGAAAAGATAAGATTTGAGTTGGTGACGGAAGAAAGCTGTAGAACGACTATTGCGAACGTCACTAGGGAATAAATTCCAAATAGTAGGAGTAGCTACAGAAAAGCTACACAGATTATTCCAACCAGGCCTAACATTAGGTTTAAAAGACACAACGTAAATGACGACATCTGCGAGTTTTGCGGACAAACTATACATGTTATTTATTATTACTATCAAACTGTGCGTTCAGAAGTGCCAAAAGCCTGTATACCTTGCAGGCGGCTTCGATGGTTTTGCAGAGAGCACCGGCTGATGGATCGCAGTGAAACACGTGAGCTACGAACTGGTCTTGAGCGCAGTGCATTATGAAGCCGCACAAACTACACACCGACGGACGCACGCAGAACTTACTATCAATTGATTCAAGGTCAAGTATATTCCCCCCCGGTATTTTGATACAAGCGGTCTCCCTTATACCCCATTGACTGCAATGCTAACGAAAATTTCAAAGTGATCCAGAATCGAGGATTCCTTCTGGATCACCCCCAAAATTGAATCACTGGTAGTTTTTGCCATTTCCGACATTCCCAGAAAATTTCAGAAAGATCCGTCCATAACTTTTTGAGTTATCTTGCTAACACACAGACAGACAAAGTGTGAAAAAAACATCACCTACTTGGCGGAGGTAATAATTATGTGAGTAAACAACCTGCCTAAACCGAAGTCGTAACACAGCAGCGAAACTGCCACCGCATAAACTGGCAACTAAACGTTTCGTTATGAAACGAAATGACGGACGACGTCATTGTGTCACCAAATATCCCTAATGCAAATAAAATGTTTTTAGTTAACCACCTTATACAAAGACAGTGCTGTACATTTAGGATCTTAGCCTATATAGCCTACTGTCGTTTCTACTCAATTCTAAACTTTTTTTTATTTTTCTCATTTTTACTTTTTGTTTATCTTTACCCTAATTTTCTTTTTCATTTACGTGTGATAAGCTAACTGGTCCGTCGGTTTCTAAGCGTAATACGTTATGTTACGCCTATATTATGCATTGTCTTATCGCATCAATGTTTCAGTTGTGAAGTGTGTACATTATTTTGAAAACTACAATTAATAATTAATATTTCAACTGCGGCAGACGAACCGAATGTTGTTGGCTGCAATTCCCATGAATGAGAGAAATCGAACGCGACATTCGGCGAACTGGTTTTCCGGCTTCTACAATTGCAGACATTAAAGCAGAATTAGTTTAATCAAAGCGACGTATAGGCCTACAATAGCTTTAACAATATGCACGAATTTGTGAATGAGATCTCCTTTTCGAATTTTGCTAAAACTTCCAATACATGATAATGTTATTTCTACTGTAATTTGTTCGTTAACTTTATAAAAACAATGACACAAAATGTGTGAATTTCATAAATTATTAAATCTTAAAAATTTCTGCAGGTAACGTGCATCAAAGATAATTTGACATCGCCGACGCAAAAAGTCGAAACACACCAATAATCATTAAAACTGACTGCGAAACACCGAGTCACCGCACTGATTACCAATTACCATTACTGCAAATTCTACGAGATCTCGCTCACGCTTACAAATTTAATACTCTGTTTACACGATCGAGCAAACATCGAGCAGCTAGCTCGGCGTTGTATGGTAAATAGCATGCTAATTAGGAGGGCGGGCAGGTTGTAATTGGAATGCCTATATAACACGTGATCAGCCGTGGGCTAAGAGCCTAATGAGGTGTTTACACGATCCAGCAAACGTCCAGCAAACTTCCAGCAACCGTAATGCTGGACGTTTGCTGGAAGTTTGCTGGACGTTTGCTGCCATAAATGGAGCTGGACGTTTGCTAGACGTTTGCTGGACGTTTGCTAGATCGTGTAAACACCCTATAAGTCTAGGCCCACATTTGAGCCAGGGGCGGGGTTTCAACAGGCCTGCGTGAGCCAGCTCGATGTTTGCTCGATCGTGTAAACGGGGTATAATTCTTCCAGTTCTCCGGAAGGTAAACTGCCGTCCCTGATAATTAAACTTATACTTCTGATTAAACGGGCGTGTAGATTTTCTTGCAATAATAAGAGCGGACAACATTTTCTAGATAATCGGTCACACCCTGGGCCGCTTGGCCAATATCACTTGACACGAGATCGAATGTAAGCTATATGAAATAACACCAGCACAGACTCAGTTTATTGTCATACAGACTTGTAGAATCTTCTTACACGGGCCTAGAACTAATATCCGCACATTCATATTATGAGCTCGTACGGTATCGTATCACCATCGTCAACATCTTCGTTTATTAAACAAAGTTGAAAGATGCTACTTGCAAAACAATCAAATCGGTCAAATGACGTCAAATGACGTCACGTAAATACCAAAAGTAAGTCGGTGACTGCACCTTTGGCATTTGCACGACGTTGCATGACCGAACGTGTTTTTGTTCTTGTGTCGTTAACTTAGTAACTACGAGAAACAACAAAAATCTTCTTAAACAAGCTGAATATTTTTATCACACGATCACCAAAGCCACCAATTAGCGTTATAAAATCAGTCAGTACCGCTACTGTCACAAATTATCAACCGCATGAAGAGGCGAGATGTCTTTTAACGAACAGCAAGCGTCTATCAGTTCGAACGCTAGACGCTCAAACATGATCTCAATCGGGAAAAGTGGGATTTATAAAATTAATATGCTTTAACAAAAAATACTGAAAATGGCGAAATAGTGTACTGGAAGTACTACAAAATGTGTATAGTTATACCCCGTGTTCAGTAATGGTGATGGTAGACGGAGCGACCGAGACGTTGACGTAAACCCATTTCTCCGGCAGCGCTCTCGTGTAGACGTTGTCCATCGCGTTGTTCAACACATCAACGCCTACAGCCCAAAACACAAAATGTTGTTATCATTACAGCCTACTTATCATCATCATCATCAGCAGCAGCAGCAGCAGCAGAATACAGACGTCTGTTTCGTCGCGTACCCACAACAGTGGAGTGCACGATGAGCTCCGTTTAAACGACCAAAATAAAATACACGAAGCCCGGCTGTCGCTAGGATAGCTGATCGTACTGGTTGTCAGTAAACTTCAAGGTCATCCAAGGTCGATGATATTTATTTTACCTAAAAGATTGTATGCCATTTCCTAGTAGGGCTTCTTAATAGTAGGGCTAATTTTGACCGTATCTCTCACCGTTATCAAGATATTTACCAGTTTTCCGTTGAAAAACGCACATTTTTTTCTACCTCCATTCAACCCTCAATTTAAAAATGTTTCCCTTGCATTAGATCGCTGAAATTTTGCGTGCCTAAGTTTAAGACACAGAGCTAATTATTCGTGTAAAAAAATTTCCCTAAGACCTACCCGTTACCCAGGGTACATCCGTGACGGATGATAGACGATCAGACGACGGACGGACGATAACAATGCCATAAGCTCGACCGTTACTAAAGTACGGTCGACTAAAAACGAAATCGCGCGCTAATCGCGTGCGACTTAGCTTTAGCTTTGTTTTTATACAACTTTTAGATCTTTTTTACCTGTGTTTAGTTTTGCGCTAGTTTTTTGCGCATGTCTTACTGCTGTATGCGTAGGCCTATGATAATTTGTTGAATGACTGCAGCAGGGGTCATGAGACAACCAGCGATCAGTTTAATACTGTGGCTTTTTCGTTCACAATCGAGCCACGAAAAAAAGCTGAGAGGCCTACGTAGCATAGATATAATAAACGCCTTTACGTTTTTTTTTATTCTTGTCACGTTTTTTAACGTTTTAGTGTTTTTTAAATTTTTACCACGTTTTTTTTATTTTATAAAAACGTTTGTTGAAAATCCCATCAAAAACTTTAGAAAACACTTACGAACCCATAGAAATGAATTAATAAACCATATTGCTGGTAGTTTACTTAGTTAGTCTAGTGAATTGAATTAAAAATGAATAAAGTTTTCTCTCTAGTTCCAGCTACACTGTTACATTAGGCCTACCTGCAGCATTAAACATATTAAGTAAGAGATTGATAAAATTAGTTTAACGTTTTTTATTCAACGTTTTGAACGGTTTTTATTCCTTCAACGTTTTTACCTTCTAACATTTTTAGCCGACCGTACTTTAGTAACGGTTGAGCTGTTGTCATGGTTGTCGTCCGTCTGTTCGTCAGTCTGTCACGGATGTACTGTGGCTAAATGGTGCAGATAAGATCTAGGTTGCTACTGATCACTAATAGGAACTGGCTTTCAAATGACATACAAATCGATGACCTTGGATGACCTTGAAGGTCACTGACAATCAGTATGGTTGGCTATCCTAGCGACAGCTGGGCTTCTTGTTATTTTTGGAACGTTTTTTACATTTATGCCATGTAGAACCGAACGCATCACCTGTGGGTCTGTAGACGAGCGTCGTGCCGAGGTAATGACAACGAACGATCTTTTTGGGCTCCTCCATCGGCGTCGGAAACGACGTGTCTGTTCGCCGTTCAACACAATGCAAACAGCACAATGTCATGTCAACGCAGCTACGAAAACTTAGCAATAAAACACTTTACCGCTAGTCTGCTACGTGTGCCCTTGGAAAAAAATGAAAATCGGTGAATAGACTACGTGATAAAGAAATAGCACTAACTTTGTGGCTTACGATATCATTATGGTTAGGCTATGTGCAGTGTTTTGTAATAAGTATAAAATATTGCCAATGTCACGACGGTAGGCCAATTTTCCTAAAGCTCACACTGAAGACAGAAGATCTCTATAGCCTGAAGTAAGTCTTGAAAATGAACCGTATTCACAAAACCGAACGTGTTCGAGCATGTTTAGAGTTAGCCCACGAACATTTTCTGCTGATTTTGTCGGTCGCTGTTTTTCGTCACGCGAATAGAACTCGCATAACACGGAAGAGAAGCAGTCAGACCCATCGAGAGGAGGGTAGGGGGTAAGTTACCCCGTGCCCCGCGACGTTTGGGGGCCCCGCCGTCGCTCAAAAATATAAAGTACACAAGAATGCGCCATTTTAAAAAGAAAAATTCAGAAATTTTCTCCCCAGAAGGGCCCCCGCGAGAATGTTTCCCCGGAACCCGCTGTGGCTCTCGACGGGCCTGGAAGCAGTCGTACTTTTGTAGATGCTGTCGAACGTGAGTATCTCCCCACCGCCTGCAGACGAACTGTTGCGGACGCCGGCGGTGACGTTGTCGCTGCCAACTCGCGACAAGTTCGGTAGATTGTTCGGTCGAGTGATAGCGCCACCGCCGCTGGCAGCGCCAGGCCCGGCTGCGGCTGCTGGAGCTCCCCCGGCATCGGCGGGTGTTGAGACGACAGCAGAGGCGCGCGCCCGCGAACGCTCGGCCAGGATACGCCGACAGATGTCACGCAGCGCGTTAGCGATGTGCCTGGCCAGCCCGTCGCAGCGAAACACGTGACACATGTGCTTGCGAGTCACGCAGTCACGGGCCACGTACGCAAAGTCCCTACACATCACATCACCCGCCAGTGACGTAGAAAAAGGAGGTTCAAGGGGGCCAGCCTCCTTTCCCTAACCCCCCCCCC
>Ga0209367_1002343_pt1 | contig 24921 bp, 12 predicted proteins | sample WorMetLIZISLAND2_FD_187412 | JGI IMG/M metagenome (GOLD analysis project Ga0209367, IMG submission 187412) | Marine gutless worms symbiont microbial communities from Max Planck institute for Marine Microbiology, Germany - Olavius geniculatus... ... | reverse complement strand
GCACTGATGCATGCTGGGACGTCAGGACGTGGCGCGGCTGTCGTGGACTCGTGGGGTGGGGGGCTCGGTGACGCCGCTGACGGAGACTTGACCGGCGCGGCGCTGGAAGGCTCGTCGGCGACCGTAGACGTGATCTCGGAGCAGTCGTCGGGTGATGGAGCGGACTGATCGCAGGACCGCGGCACTGACGACGCCCCTTGCTGCAGCTGCAGGTCATCCGCAACTATGAACGGCGACGGAATGGTCGACACAAGCACCACCGAATCACCGCCATTGTCCAGCATCACCGTCCCGTTCTTCTGTACGCTCACCTATAACAACAGTCGACAGAAACAACTGCCAACTATAACTGTGAACACGCACGGAACATTCTTCGGTAGTTATTTGGACCGCCGAGTTAAGTCTGTTGCCGCAGCCTGATTTAGTACTATTCGCGGAAAGTAAAACAAAAACAAAGTCGACTTTGTGACGAGGATTACACTTTTATTATAATGAAGCCAACCGTAAATAGACAAAACTATACAGCGTAGTAGAAATGTCTTTGCCAGAAAGACCTGCAGGTCGACACAAAAAATTCTGGATCCAGCTCTGGATTCGGATAGCTACCAAAATCTAGTCGATTGGGAGAAAGAAATCTCCACCTCCCTCCGAAATATTCGTCCAAATCCGTTCATGACTTTTGGAGATATTTTGTTCAAGAAATGGTTACACTGCAAAGACACACACGCATTGTCTTACCCGTTTGGTCGTGTATTGTGTACCGCGAGGATTTTTATCGAATGAACTGACAGCTGGTCGTCCTGCAGCGGCATCAGAGTTGACTGGCAGCGCGTACTTGGGGTTGTAACAGTTGGACGCAGCAGCAGCGGCAGCAGTTGGCGGGCCTCGAGCCTCATCCCGGCCACCGATCACATACATGAGGCGTGACGCATGGTCCACCGCTGTAGACGTCGGCGCACTCGGTCCGTGGATGACGCCGGACTTCGCCACGCTGCCACCCGGCAGCATCATCACACGTCCCGCAGGGCTATCAGCGCCGGACAGACGCTGATTCGGACTCCCAGCGTGGACCTTGTCGTCAGAGCGACTGACGCTCTTAGCTGGACTCAACAGTCGCGGCGTCGAGTACGTGGCCGCCGGCTGACTGCGATCCGTCGACCCGTTTCGATTTGCCACGTCCACCATCTCTCTAGCCGGAAACACGGGACCGGTCCAGTCGTCGTGCGAAGGCTTCGGAACCGCCTCAATCCACTCGCGAGCTCGCTCAAGCACCGGGACCGCCGTCCTGGTGCTGTCCGTGCGACGAACTATCGGCTGCCACGACTTCACCTTCAGCGCAGGTTGTCTGCCGCCACTGATCACACTTGGTCTGTGCAAGACTGTCTCGCGATCTTTGTCACCCGCAGCGTGTGCAGTTTCAACGGACCCGGCAGTCTTCGTCGATCTACCAGACACTCGGATGTTGGTGACCTTGATGCGTGGTACGCCGTTAGGCGGGTACTCGGCCGCTGTGGGTGAAGTCACTTTCCACACGGACTGGACCTCAATCTCGTCGACGTTCTGTTGCTCGTCTTTGTCTGACGCTGATGCGTTCTTGCGCTTGCGTCCGCGTCTGCGTGGCATCTCATCTGTCGACCCGCTGTTCACGCCACCAGAGTATCTGTTTTCGTTTCCGCCGGAAGCTGATGCATCATTATCAGCCAACGTCGACAACGTTGCAGTAATGACCTCAGTCGTGACTGGCGCGGTGGCGGATAGTGCAGTGGCTGGTGATGCGGTGGCTGACTCACTGCCGCTCCCTGGCGATCTTTCAGCAGGCTCATCCATGACGTCATCGACAACAGCTACTTCCGGTTCCGGTTCCGCTTCCGGTCTCTTTTTCGGCTTGCGACCGCGCTTTTTCGGCACCGGTCGAGGCTGCTCGGCTGCGACTGCGTCCTTCTGAAGTGAGCTGCAGTTGTCAAAGCTCGGTTGGCAGGAAGACAAAGTTGTCTCAATGGGACGGCTAGCGCTCAGGTCTCCCGTCGAGGTCGGAGGGTGAGTTCCAGACAAGGCTGCCGCTACGCGACGACGGCGCTTCGGTTTGCGACCGCGCTTCTTCGGAACACGTGCAGGCGCAACCGGCAACAAATCGAGCACATCAGCTGACTGCTCGACATCATGGTTGTCTGAAACTGGAGAAATAACTTCCAGTTCCACCGAGTCGTCAAAAGAGTTCTCTCCAGTTGCAACAGAAGACGTCTGCAGTCGGTCGCCGCGCTGAGACCTAGCAGGTGTGCTGATGTTAGCAACTGATGGCTGGGTGGCGATCGGACAGGTCTCCGTCTGACTCAGACTGGTGTTGATTGCAGCCTGCTCAGCAGCTGCACCAACGACGTACTGCAGCATCACTGGCTTGTCCTACATCCGTCAACCAGTCATCGGCATTGCATCAAAATCAACACATCGATCGGATCAAATGTAAAACATTTTGCAAGTCCTATCTTCAGTATGATTCTGTTCAGCAGGCTAAAAATATTTTGCAAGACCCTAAGAAATCTCTGCAACATTTTTATTTTACAAGCAACCACGGCCTTGTCGCTGCATTACAACAATGTGAAACTCAAAAGTCGTGCGGCTTTGATGACAAACAAATTTTTACAAACAAGAAAAAAAACAAATACAGAAGGTAGACTCTTATTTGAAGAAGCTGCACAAAGCCTGATTCAGTATAAACTCGTTACAGATATCGGATCTGCACATAAGTGCAATGAAGTATTTGGAGGCTGTACTCAGGCAACTTGTCTCTAAAAACACAACGACTCGTTGTAATGTAGATCAACCTAAAGATGCAGGCAGCTAAAGAAAAGTATGTATCATAGTAACCTTCGAGGAAAGCTGGAAGATGTAGACCAAGTCAATCAGTGTATAATCATCTTCAAGTACTTCGTCACACAGTACGAACGCCACCTGTTAGCAGAGCACAAACTACCTTAAAAACCGAACAGCATCTATAGAAATGCAGTACGAAATTCATGTGCTAATACGAAAAAATAAGACGACAAAAATATCACTTTATTTCTGGTTTTAATCTATGATCTTGAGTGCATTTTAGTTACATGCAGACTGCACCGTTGTATCATTTGAAGGTTCACAGCCTTATCGTCCTCTCATCACCATCATAATTATTAATAAGTGAAATAAATTAATTATCCGGCTGTACGTACCCAGGTTTCCTGACACAGGTCGAACTTAAGTCGAATGAATTTCTTGAGCAGATGAACAGACACATCAGCACGACACAGTAGAAACCTCGGCGCCATCCACGCATGCTGCTGCACACAGACAGTCACACAATTTATCAGCGACTTAACTGACCTCAGCGTGTCGTGACCAATAAACTAACAAATTCTCAAATCTCTAATTCCAAGTTCCAAGTTCCAATGCGGGGCAGGGCAGCTATGCCGCCCCGTAGGCTTAGGCCGCCATGTGGGCCCATCAGCCATCCCCAGGAAGTTCCCAGCAATTATACTGGGTACTAAAAGTTATGGCGGGAATAGCAAAGAGCACAACTACCCCCGACCACAAGACTACTCTCTATACTATAGGGTTTACCAAAGGATTTCACAGTCCCCACAGGAAACTGGCACGCGACCCAACCCAACAGCAGACCAGCCACATGAGCAGTGCAGCCACCCACCCCCACCATGCCTCCGAGCCAAATGGAGCAAACGAGAGCTCCCCAGGGTTTCTAAGCCAGACAGGAAAACCGTAGTCCCAAACTGTAGAGCAAAGTTCGGTATCTACTGGAATCCCAATCTGACCCATCATCCCCGAAAGAGCCTCTCCAATGCTCCACCCAACCCCAAGACATGGCAGGAACAGCGAAGCCACCCAGCGCACATGACCAGACCACAGACCAGGCAGGCACCAACCAAGCAATGACCCACAGGTGTCTGTTAGATCCTGTTAAGCCCAACTACAATAAGTCATGGCAGGAATAGCAAAAAGCGCAACTACCCCCGCTCACATGACAACACTGCTAGTCAGGTCACATCGCCCTGACCAAGCAAGTACTGTGGGGCTCATCGAAAGATTTACGGTCCCCTCAGTTAATCACCTGGCAGTGACCCAACCTGTTCAGCAGAAAAGCCGCAGGAGCAGCACGGCCAAACCACCCCTGCCACGCCCCAGAGCCAAACGGGGCAAAGGAGAGACCATGCAGGGCTTCCAAGCCTGACAGGAAAACCGTAGTCCCGAACTGCAATGCATTCGGTATCTACTGGAAATCCCCGTCTGACTCATAACCCTCGCAACCAATGCTCCACCCAACCCAAGACATGACAAGGATAGCGAAGCCACACAGCGCACACGACAAGACCACAGACCAGGCGGGCACCAACCAAGCAATCAGCCATGGGTATCTGTAAGATCCCAATGAACCCAATCAAGGCATGATCTCAAATCAGCACCCTTAGCTGGCTGAGAGATCAACTTTCCTTAAACTGCAACTGTTCCACGGTATAACCTCAAACCAGCACCTTAAGCTGTCTGAGGGGTCAACCTTCTTATGCTACTTCATAGAAGTAGCTACTGGGTACTGTTGGTCCATGGTGCCTTATTCTGTATTATTCGGCACAACCCTTCAGAGTTACCTCATAAAGGGCTTCCTCCATCGGCCAGCCGGAGGACGCGCCCCTATACGCCGTAGTACCATCAGCGCGGGGCAAATCTCTAATTAGTCACACAGCAAGCAGCAGACAAGAGTCACAACACTAATTTTTGAGAGAAAAAAGTTTACTTACAGTCGCATCTTCATTGGTTTGTTGTGTCTCGGTTGAGCTGTAAACAACATGAAACCAATCACTATGAATATACATATTACAGCAGCTAGTGTTAACTTCTCGTTATTACAAAATTTAATGCAAACTAAATACAACACCCGTGGCGTCCATCACCCTAAATCTGGAATCGAAATCACGCGCAACTCCCTCCCGCTGTCGGGCTTAAGTTCCCCCGCCCAACTTTTGGACTCAATTACTCCCCTTGGGCTTTTTTCCATCTTTAAGGGGGAAGTTATGTTAATGGTAGATTTTTAAAAAGCGAGAAAAAATAAAAATAGGAGGGGGAGTTTGGTTAAGAGTGTTGATTGCCTAGTAACAACGGGGAAAAGTTTTGTTAAAGATAAAAAAGCAAAAAGGGGAAGTTTTGATCTACACCCTTAACAAAACTCCCCCCTTATTTTTCACTGGGTGGAAGCTGCGCCCGGCACGTATAGGAATAAAAGCCACTGTACAACACACAGAAACTGTAAAAAGCTAAAAAAAGTGCTGCAAGTCCCCAAGAAAGGAACAAAAAACAATCGTGGTTTGTGCATTGGCCTAATTCAATGTCAACGCCCGAGACAACTAAACTAACGGCTGCATATCATGTCAGCACTCGGCGCCTACCTTGTTTCTTATTTATACAATCGTATGCAGAGTAGGCCTACAGCATACAGCTACGATTAAAATAAGATAAAATCACAGAATTCACCAAGCAAATGAGTTTAAAAGAAACGCTTATACTAGCTATCAATACACGTAAAGTGGACAGCAACAGCATCGTACTAACCTTGCGCCGTATGGCTCCAGTCCAATGCTGATCAGTTCAGTTCCAGTCAATAACCGTTTCGTTGATTTCCTCAGCAGCTTGGCTTCGTCCACGACTGCAGCGCCTATAGACACAGAGCAGCAAATCACTGCATGAACGCCGCCGCCAGTCGCCGCTTTGTTAGATTACATTCGCCAGATGGCGACTCCGACAATTGCTTTACACGCGCTTAACTCAGAGTCGTTACCGATTGAATTGATGTAGTTACTTCAGGTTAAGCCGTGTTCACAAGAAAATTAGCCTAGACGGGAATTGCTGCAACCTGCCGTAGATTTTTCTAGGCCGGATGCCCTGCCTGTTGCCGCGGCCCAATGCTACTGTTACTACCAGGCCCGTTGAGAGGGTGGGGTGGGGGTAAGCTACCCCGGGCTCCGCGACGTTTGGTGGGGGCCGCCGTCGCTCAGTAATATAAAAATACACCAGAACGCACCATTTTGAATAGAAAAAAAATTTAAAATTCTCCCCAGAGGGGCCCCGCGAATATGTTTTGGGGGCCCCGCGAGAATGATTCCCTAGGCCCTGCTGTGGCTCTCGAAGGGCCTGGTTACTACAGGCTTACTCTCCATCTTCTTAACAGGTCAATTAATTGCACCAGATTTATACAGGGACCCAAAACTTGGAGCACTACATAAAGTCACTCAACTAACAGTATACTAGCTAAAGGGCTGACCAGTGCGTGAAAAATCACGACTGCGCCAACAAACTATAGGCCTACATACAGGGATCTAATACAATGGAGGATTTCAGCTATAGATTAATAGATGCTAATACTATCTGCAATGCTGCAATGGACCAATGTTCAGTGGATTCATACCGGTCAACGTGTATGCAGAAGAAGCGGAATCAAAGTCGCGTCGCTGCTGAAATTCTCCTGCACGCAGACATAATCAAACCAATTAACCACAAACACTATCAGGCTAGTACATGTATTGTTTGCAGTTAAACGGAAGATTATCTGCTGTTTAACTCCGAGCAATACTAACCAATCATATCGCAGTCATCACCATACCTTACTAAACTTCTATTTTCTAACCATTCTGACGTAGGAACCAAATTGTGAGGCACATGCCCTGAAAAAGAATGCCTGCTAGACCCAGGATGACTATCTATGAACACTACCTGGCTTCAGATGTAAGAATTTCGTCCACGGCTACAAAAAAAAACAAGTAAAAAAGGTTAGGCCCTTAATGGAAAATGATTTTTAAAAAGATGAAGACGCTTTGCTCTCCCCAGAAACGTTTCTGCTGCCAATAACTGTGCTGCAGACAAGGTGCATACAGACTACAGAGCGACGTAACTGAACTTAACTGACCAATGGGCGAGTTTAGTTCAGTTCAGTTACATCGCTCTGTACGCGTCTGTAAAACAATCCCAGATGAATGAAGAAAGAGACAGCACAATGGTAACGTAAAAAACTCACAAAGACACGCAATTGGGCTACAACTGGGCTACTTACTCTGCAGCAGTCCGGGGATCAACTTGTAGACAAGCCTTTGCAGCAGTTTGTCCCGTCTATAAAACACATCATCAGGTTAACTAAGCGAAATTCAGTTCAAATATGTGACTATACATTCAGCCATTAATCACAATCATGCGTGAATTTTCGCTCAACGCACACAGCAAAAGTCAAAGTCGTTTATCATCGGTTGATGCAACATTTCAGTCAATTTATATATGATCTTGCTGTAGAAATATGCATAGATAATCATAATAGGTTATAGACAGTAATACTAGGCTTCACACTCGTTTAGCCGCATTGCACAGCAAGTTGAGAAATTCGACACAGAAGGTAAAATTTGACACAAGTCTTGTTTATTTCATTGTCATAAAATGATTTTTTTTGTTCAGGATCAGCCCCTGTTTGCATTCCCTGCAGTCCCCAAGACCAGACCGACCTGATTCGCACTTTTCGAGGTTCATCTGCTGACGTATCCGGGCCACAGAGCGGACAGCTTCTGTTGTTATTCGACAGATGTCGTACAATACACGACCGACAGACTGCGCACACGAACACATTCAACTTCCGTCAACCGAAGAAAGAACAAAAAACAGACAACGGGAGCATGTTCGTATAAACACCACACGTCAATGCAGGAGCATCTGTGTCCCACTTGAGCCATTGCAGCAAGTTCTTCCTTCCTCCCTCTTTCGTCTTGTCCCCTCGAAGAGCTGAAAACTTTCCCTTACTTTCATGATGGAGCATCTGCTACAAGGTTTATAGGCCTACGGCGAGACGTCCGTGCACGCGTTAAAGTGCTATAATCATGATTCCTGCTTACAAGAGGGGGGTTAAACATTGCTCCTTTTCTTTCAGTGGTTTTAACTCTACGAGAATAAGTCGCACACAAAAAGTCAAAAAAGTGGCAGAAATAATGCGTACGACAGACGTAACATTCAGGTAGAAATGTCAAAGTTCAAGGTCAAGCGGTCGTCTTATACTGTTATACACGGTACAATAACAAACACATCAGCCCATGATCAGCCTAATAGCAGACACAACATATTGAACATGATACAGTGCGAATAAGACAAGAAAAAGAAGAGAAAGGGACGGGAAAGAACATCAAAGTCCAGAAAACAAAAAGTCGGACTTACACGAATGGAGACAGTCGACGACGGTTGTGGCGTCTATCAGATAGCCAGAGCACAGGCGACACGTCACGTGATCGATGACGTCACGAGCAGCCAGCCGTCGCGGTCCATCAGCTGCCTGATCCATCATGACGCCGGATTCAGCGCCTGCATACAGTATCACCATGCAGTAGTTACTCGATGCTATAGGCCTTTGCGTTGTCTAGTCTAACAGCAGAATGTAACACGAAGTTATGTCACGTTATTGTCAGAATTTGTTACGACACGATACGGTAACATACCCCGGTAGTGAAAGCAAAAGCCAAATATCAAATGAGCAGATCCGAAACACGAAAGACGCTGCCGCCAAATGCAGAGAGCGACGGTGCGGTACAGACTACTAGAAATAACGGTACGGATACAGACAAAGCATTGCTTGAGTCAGCTTATGCACAATATTGCACATAATTCACCGCAATTTGCCTGTCAGGCTGCCATCGGTCAGTTGGCCATGCAGTTTGTGATGACAGTGCACGGTGTGTGTGTGGATTAATGTTGTACAGAACTTCAGACTACTGCGAGTGGCCGAGATCGTCGCTGCTGCAGTGCTGCTGTTTGTGGTCGACTTAAGACTTGGTCATCGACCGAGATGAGTTGAGTTTAGTGAGTTGGATTGGTCGCTACTCGCTACGAACAGGGCTTAAGAACTGGGGCCTGACAGTGTATAGTGTATGGCGTCCAATTGACCGTATCGTAGCGTATCAAGTGTTACGCTATACAAGCAAACGATAACAGACTCTCAATTTGAAGATAACAGTCTTTCAATAACCTCGGGCATGACATCTGCGTCTCGAAGCCGAGGGGTAATTGATCAGCGGCCTCACACGCATGCCACCCGGCTGCCAGCCACGCAAGAAACCGCCAGTACAATCGACCAAACGAAGTGATTAGATATGCCAACCGCGTTTAAATGTAATGATGGGACGATGGGATGACGTATGCGGGCTGCGTACCCAGGCAATGCTTCGTCGAGCTCCAACCTCCGACAAATCGAAGTTTAGTGGCCTTTGGCCTTGACAGATGGTAGACACTAGACAGAATGATCGCAGTCGCGTCGGTGCAACGTACGAAAAGAGGACTTAAGTCGACGCTGAAAAGCTCAGAGGCAACTTGACGAAAGTCCCGACTATACTTCACCGTATCACCAGTGGAGAGATTTTGTCGTTGGGGAGGGCGAGGAGTTCTGTCGAGAGGGAAGTCTGTCTGTGTACCAACACAATAAATGTGAGCCCTCAAACGATGCGTGAACCGATATATTGACTGTCGAATGTCGACGGCGCACTCGCTGGCAGCATTGATGTGACGTAATCGCCGCGAACAATATCGAACCGACGAACGACGACGTTGAATGCAGTTCTATTTTCAGACTGCACCACACAGAAGCGGCCAGCTGTTTATCTCCACGCTGTCAAACGGCGACAGTATGAGATGAGACTACCCTCCCCTCCTCCTTCTGCCGTTCGACCAGTCTTTAATTACGCTGGTCTGTCAAGCGCGAACACAACTGAACGCTAAGACTAAGCCATGGGTATCGTCAGTCGGAGTGTGTGTGACGGACGACGCTCTATAATAGAGTCCCATCAGAGAATCAAACTGAAGCGGCCCGCCCATTCATTCGTATTTCAACGTTCAACCGGTTGCCATGGCAACGTCGGGCACCTGCCTGTTTCGTCATCAACACGCAAGCTGTTACAGTTACGCGTTTTAGTCTTCAGCATATTTATAATTTCTCTTCTGTCTTTTTCTTTTTACGTCGCTCTGACGACATACGTGTTCATTAATCATTATACGAAATTAGCCTACTGTATTTGTATAGGTTTTCCAATGGCGATGCCCTACACACCGATATCAGAATTCAGAACCAATTTTTGTTGTTGTTGGAAAAAAATGGTTAAACTCTGATTTACTTCCACTTTTATACGTTTGAAGACCTAAAATGTTATATTATATATTTAATATATATAGGTCCGAAATGTCTTGTAAAGGTCCGAAGTGTCCGGTTGCCGCGAGTTGTGCGTTCGGAACGACAGCTGGTAAATATTCGTGGTCGTGGGAACAAAGCAGCGTGGTGGGTCGCGACGTGCCGTGGCGGGTGGTCCATGCAGGCTGACTCCAGCCATGGCAACGCGTGTCCACATGGACACCGGGTCACATCCTGCAGCCGCTGTCCGCCCGCCCTGGCAACCCTCGTCCTTTCTCTTCCGTGTCCACTCCACGGTCCGATGACGTCCAGTCAACCGATAGACCCGGCAGCTGTTACTGTGTGTGCACCGTGCAGTGACCGCCGGACCGCTATAGTGTCAAGTCAACCACCTATCCATCCGCGATCTCTCTGAGTGTGTAGGCCTACAGCGACGCACGTAACAACGACCGCAGGGCTTTTGGTGGAAGATTCGCTCAGTCAAATTTCCGTTTGTTTTTTTTTCGCAATGTACCCTAAATTTGACATCACTGTTACAACGCCCATCAGTGACTGACACAGGCGTCTTACACGAAATAATGTAATTTCAGTTTACACGGAATTTTGAAACCTCCGTCATTATTTTTCCTAGACGAGATCGTGTGTCACTGCGAAGGCACTGAGACGGTTAATTTTACCAATTTAATTTTTTTGGACGGTACGTTTTTGTGAACGGTTTCGCATACTTGGTGTCAGAAAACGTACACGAAATGAAGCACGTTCTGTATTTTTGACCTGATTTGCACTGCAAGCGTACACAAAGTTGGCAATATCAGAATGAGATTATGCACAGGCAGCGCGAGTCGACTTCAACATAAACGCTTACGACATGACATCCTCGGCGAATTATAACCTACACGCAGCACAATTATGCAGATTTTACGCAAAGCATTTTTATTACAGTCCCTGTAGGCCCATGCATGCACACAGCCGTCGCCAGCTATACGTAGATTGATGCGTCGTTGTGACAGATAATTTCCGCTTAGCTATTGATCTTTCGTCTATCCCACGCATCTCTCGTCTATCTGCACGTCTGTGTGTCTGTCTCTGCTTGTCCGTCTGGTCACACTGTCGATGCTATTCCCGTGTGTGCTGTATGCTTGCCGAACGACGAATATCGCGTTCACTGTCTCTCCAGCATTCTCTATTCGTAATTTGTACGTCATGTAGAGACCGTTGGTATCATCACTGGAATGGAATATATTCGTACCACAACTACAACTGCGTTCTAATTAAAATACACGGAATTAAGAACGGCATCACGAATCGTCCATTAAACACATACGAATAGTCGGCTCGACACATTCTGTTTGGCATGATATAAGCCATGCACGCATGCTGACATGGCGACCACCAGCAGAGCGAATGAGACCTACAGGGGAAAATCCGGAAGACTTCAAAGAGAATCGAACGAACTGATAATCTATCTAATCTAGGCGCTGTTTGAGACGGACGAATAAAATGCACCGGCAACAATAGGCCGGCAATACATGTAGGCTCTATAGTGGTGCGTTGACGGCGTCGTCCGGCTGGCCGGTGTCCCATTATAGGATCGCCCTCCGCCGCCCCCAGAAAAATCTCTCCCCGTCCGACAATTTACCAGTAAAATCCGCCCTGCCCAGCGGCCTATAATGGGAAGACTTAATTTTAGGCGATATTTTAATAAGGGGGAGACATATCAATACCGTGATTATCTCTCCCGGGCGGATTTTTCATCCATGGGGAGATATTTCAATGTGACACCGGCATGGCGTGCGTGAGAGGTTAAATTCAGGCAGAGAGAGCAGTCGAATCGAGCCCCTGTACTATAGCGAATGCTGGCTCATAATGACTGGGCATTGGGCGCGTGTTTATTCGACACGTCAATCAAACGCATATATTCACAGGTGCGTCGGCCTGCCATGCATGCGCATGGAGACGGTGACTGTCGCTAACTCTCAAGTTCATTGCATGCCGCGTATAGCATAGGCCATGTCTGCACGTAGGTCTCGATCTGCGAGTGCATTATGCTTTTCAAATACAAGACAGCATCCGACACTATAATCGACAGTGCCATGACATGCGCTGATATCAGCAACATTATCACGACAAAGATCTGCGTGTTTTTGTACCCTGCGGCGGTTTCAAAGGTCACGCACTTAATCAACGGTTTACAAAGTATCGACTGCCTGATTCAGAATTCAGGCACTCTTTCTTTATTGGTTATTTCGACTGTTTCATACAAGACTGCTAACAGTACTACAGTACCAATATATATGCCTATACCAAAACACTGAAAACACTGTCACCTAAACTCATGCACATGATAGCACACCATCTGCACGTTTTTGCACGGCAGCAAACCGCGAATCTGTATAAAAAAATTACTTCCCGCTTTAGTTACTGACAACTGTAAACAGTACGGAAGGGTTTTACACTTTAAGTATATGCAGGCCGCCGTACAGACGTATACAGAGCGACGTAACTAAACTGAACTGACATGGTTCAGTTTTTGACGAACCGATGAATGGGCGAGCAAGGCGAGTCTATTGGTCATTGGTTGACACGTACGTGTACGTAGTCATGCACGTCGTTAAACTATGTGCCCATTGTAATGCATTTCTGTTTGCTCTAGTCAAAACTACAGTAGGTATAGTATTGTTTCATTCTGATACCAACCTTCAAGTTGACAAAGGTGGAGCTTCTACGAATCACTGTCGATCGTACATGTATATCGCTTGTTAACCGATTCATCTTCACTCCAACGACGAATTATTCGACAGGGTTTCGGGGTGCACGGGGTTCATGGGACAGATCAACCAGCCCTGTCGCCACCAGGAAGCCTCGGAAGGTAGTGCTGTGAGCTTCCCAGAATTCACGGCGATTTAAGCCTATAGCTACCGCCCAAAGTGTTTACTACTTTCAGCACCAGAGGGTGGTCTTTCCGTGACTCTATAACCGTCGTTTGCAATACCGGCATGTTGCTTCCGCGGATCCGTGCACTTTTGGGAGAACTAGGTGCATTTGGGAAAGTTTTCCAGTCCCCACAGACGTCTACATGAAACTCTGACACAGCAGTGCTAAATCGAAGTAGTGTAAGCATCAGTACTTCGTCAGTCATCACCGATCGTTGTACACAGACTAGCCACTGCAGTACCGTGGCGTCGGTTAGAAGCCGGCATCACAACAGCATGCAACACGCCGCACTGCATTGCTTTCGAATCTATATCACGTAAACAAGCATGCAAGCAGTCATTCACACATCAGACACACACATGCAGACAGCAACACAACGCTGTATAATACCTCACCAAGACGTTTGTCGTCTGATATGCGTAGATTTCTTTCCGATCTTCAGCAGCAGCAGTAGAGTTCTTCGTCGAACTTGAGGCTTGCTCGTCGCGCTGCCACACTCGGTCTGGTCTCAGCCTGTGTGTTCATGGCTGTGGCTCTGTCTGCCTGTGTGCACGCATACACAATGTATTGCCGGGCTGACTGGCTGGCTGGACCCTCGGTCGGTTGGTCGGTTGCTGGGTGAAGGACTATGCCCCGCAGCGGCGCACGGCCGTGCAGCATGCAGCCAGCACACTCGAGCACAGACGCTCCGCTTGCTGCATGTGCGCCTCACTGCATGCCCGGTGTCGCTCACAAAGCTCCTCAGTGTCGGTGGGAGGTTGGAGGGGGAAGTGAGGCGTCCAGTCACGTGACTACAACCCTTCCTGCTCTTCCCTTTCTCCCCACTGCTTTTCCCTCCTCCGTCCGTCCGTCCATCACCGTCCCTCATTTCGCTCGACATCAGCAGCCGGAGCAGCAGCAGCAGTACAGTCTGCGTGCAGCATGCGGCAGCCATTCCTCCTCCGTGTCAACGGGTCGAATTACGCAGACTCTGACTGCATGCACGACTGACATCCATCGATTCATCACAATCTTCACGCAGTCGGAGTCGAGTTTAACTGCCGCCCGACGCGAGGATTTTACTTTATCAGCGTTTCACCATGCACACACACACCCAGTACTCCCTCCCCAGCCTGGCCCGTTTGCACGTCCATTTTGTCATTTATTTCCCTTCCCTGATTGACTACATACAAGCTCCCAGTACAAAGACGTTTGCTATCACAAGTGCAGAGCGCTCGCGGGGAAAAAATTGATGCCTTCCGTCAGTCAAACTGTCGGCCGCGCGCCATGCAATATCGGCGTCGTTTTTAAACGTCTTCTCAACGTCTGATGAATTGCTGTGGCATAGGCCTACAGGCCTACTCGACATGTGTGTAGACATTTTGAAACCTATATTACATACATATACCATGCGTTAACCGCAACTTAACCCCCACTACACGCGTGATGCTAGATGCTAACATGTTGTCAAAAACGTCTTTAAAAAGTTCACTCTGGTATAGAATTCCCACAGTTTCAACTGAAAATGTCAGAGACCGGATTGTGAACGAATTTTATTTTCACAAAACTGAAAAAAATTTTAAAATTTTCTAATGATTTGTCCGCATTTAAGTTTTCTACAGATTTTAATAAAATATCACATTAATTTTATCCCGTCCCGATCTAAGTATTTCTTCATTGTTCTGCAGAAGCAGTCAAGAAATTTTAACTTGGGAATATGACTGGAGTTGAGGTTAATTACATCCACAGATTAGTCTAATTATTTCATTATTAATGAATGAGCAATTGAGCATGTTTACCCAATCGGCGCGTCCATAGATGCAAGGACGCCGACAGGAGCAACAGTGTGAATGCGAGCATGAATTATCGATGAGAGTCCTTTGTTGCGTTGCCGCGAATAATGCAAATCACGCACGACCCGGCCATAAAGAGATAATTGCAACATCTGCAACTCGTTAGCTCAAAATAACGCCGACGTTGCGTGCTGCAGTCACTTTTGATGTTTACTTTTTCTCAGGCGAACGCCCGTCAACCCGTGTGCAGCAGCGGCTTATTTATATATCACCGCCACAGTCGTCGTCCGCATGAAAGTCTAATGCATTATACATATCATCAGCTTACAGACGGACGCGCATCATGAATGCGAATCATATATCTTGCAGATAATGACCGCTATCTCTCCGCAGCAGCCTCCGTGCTGCGGCATCGTTCGTTTTCTTTCTGTCAAACTGTTTTTAACTGCGACACGTATCAGCCTGCACTAAGACGTTGAAGGCAGTCCAACGTTTGCCACGTAATTGTGGAGACCCCTGGAATTTGATTTTCGTATGCACTTTGAAAACTTCTCGTTAATTCAAACAGCTATACGAACAGCTTAGGCCATACAAATCTAAAGAGGTACAAAAGCAGCAGGCACCATATCGAAAATTAAGATGCAGCAGAACTATGGCGTATTTCAATGCAGTATAGCGCAGGGCAGCCAGCGTGCAACTTGCCTGCAGGAAAGAATCAATTTCGTTTATCGATCGTTGACGCAAGTAAACGTGCAGCTGGCGCGCTCAGTGGGTCACGTGACACCAACATGGCGGCGCAACATCCGGGCGGTCATGACGTCACCACTGCAGGCATATGTATCTTGCTGCAGCAGCTGCAAGACGACGGCCTGTGCGAACTGCATCGTTGCTGTTGGCGGGTTGCATGCGATATTCTGCAGTCCAATATATAAACTGATCGGTGAATATCAGTCGAAGTGAATGGCCATCCACAAAATTTGCTTTATTTTGCATTACAATTGAAATTCGCGTATTCCCCCCAAAGCTATATTGTATAATTCGCAATATCTACATTCAACGAAAAATGAGACTACTAAAGCCTATCGCTAATTTTGCTGACATGGCCATTGGCCATGCAAGTCAAGTGTTGACGAAAGTTCAGAGCAAATGGCATTTGTCGATATAAAATTTTTGTATCACTGTCACGATGCTTGATTATCTTTGAATAGGTTTACACGTAATATAAAGCTTCTGTAACCTCTAAATCTTTTCGTCGTGATTTTATGCTTTTCGGGTCTCTGGACTTCATTAGGGCCCATATCGCATTTCACTGCTGTGAATATATAGCTCATTTGTCTCTTTTTCCTGTTGTATAAAATAAGTTTCGTTTATATAGGCCTATAGTCTCATACAACTTGCGTTTCGACATTCACGCAAATGCAGCAATTTGTCTTCAATTAGGCCCTCCCCCTATAATATAGGCTTATATTTCTTAGAGGTCTCTTACAATCTATGTTCATATTTATGGCAATTCCGCATTCGTGATGCATACTATTATAATGTATAAAAACCATGCAAGGTTAAACGACCTGGCTGCCATGGCGTGTTGCTACAGCAACAGAGCTAGCCTGTATAGCAAGTAAAACTATCGCCATAGTAAAAGCCTATGACGCCGTCGATGCAGTATAGAAGCGGGAAAATCTGGCGGGAAATGGAGTGGAGCGAGTTTCTTTGTGTTGAACTGCGTAGAAAGGCGGGCTGCGGAGCAAGCATCTATCCACTGCGGGGTGTGGTCCGCCTCTCCGTGCATACTAGCGACCCCTGGCGTACAGTGAGCGCGATCTTGTCGGTTCGCGCACTGTGGTAATTAAGTTGCCACATGGCATCAACGTCGAGTCGCGTCGGTCCGCGTCTATCTGTCCCACTGCAGCACTGACTCATGGGCGTCCGTCCGTCCATCTGTATAATGAATTCTAGCATCGACTATTTGTAGATCTCCAGTCGCCTCAGCGCCTCTATAGATGGCGCCAACGAGCGTCACGTGACTGCGACACAAGTTTGCATTGCATCCGGTTACCATCGCTCATCCAGTATTATGGCCTATTATTTTGTCGTAAATAAATTACAAATATTTATTTACACAATTGATAGATCCACAAAAAAGATCGATTTATATACACTCGAAATCGCGATGGGTTATGTATGAAATTAGATCTATTAATTGTGTGACATGTCATATCCATTGCGTTTGTTATAAATTTCTATACGCATTTTATTTTTTTAGTTTCTATTTTATTATAAGCTTATACGTTGCTACTTTTCTCCATTCCGTGCAGTACTTGCATTGAGTGACAAAACAAAGTTGAATATATACAAAAATGTCTTTGCGTGTGCTCTTATTTAGTCGGGAATTTGAGATACCGCTCTATAGTCAAAACCAAAAAAACTGGAGAAATATTTTTTTAAATGGTAAAATAAAAGATCTTAAAGTTGCAATATTTTGAAAGTCGCGCAACATTGTCGTAGAGTATTATGCCTTAAAGAGTTTATAAAACAAGTAGGCCTAATAAAATTTACGTGCAGCAATTGATCGAGTCGATTATCAAAAAAGTCACATTAATCACTAATAGTGTTAGACGCTTGGCTTTTGTAAATTTATACCTCTGTTATACAACTAGGCCTATATGCAGTCACTCATATACGATGATTAATATACCCAACATGATTACACTGTTTTTTGCCATAATGTTTGTAATGTATACCGCAGATAACCGAACGAGTTCATGGGTATATATTAATGTATCATACTTTGCATACAATCATTCATATTGTCATGGATTAGATCGAGTCTTGGGAAGTGAACATCACACGCGGCTCGTAGGCTTATATACACGAAAAATATATGCAACACTATTTATAAATTTTATTCAGTATAGATAGAAAACAATATCTTCCTGCATAATCATAAAGCTTCATCGCACGGACTTTATCGCTGAAAATTTTTAACAAAAAACCAACAAAATACTTCCACGGTTAGTTTGCGTCAGTGTCACTGCGACAGTTTTTGTGCGCGACAGGCTACAGCATAAAAATACTTCGCGCGTCATATAGCTATCGTCGAAGCGTCCGTGTGTCCGTGTGCCTGTCACACTCTGGGATTGTGTCAAAACGGTGCAAGCTAGGATCACGAAATCCTCATTGTTGAACTTGACTGCCACAAAGAATCTATCTGTATGTGTTTTTTTCCGAAATTCGGAAAAGGTCGCCCCGATCGAGAGTACTAAATGAGAGAGGGGTGCAAAAAATTGGCGACTTTGAGCCAATAAGTCGCCGTATCTCAGAAACAGTGCTAGAAAGGGCTTATGTTACTATTAATCACTAATAGAAAGTCCCATGGGCCTTTTCGATTGACATTAAAATCGACGAACTTGAACGACCTTGAACTGTAAATTAGTGATTTTTTGCGTTTTTAGGTCGCGGCGCACATTTCAAGAGTGAATTGCGCTAAAATGGCTAACTTAAAGATAGACTAAGACAATCTGCATGTGACATATTGAGCACTAAACGCAAATTTTAGCAGTTTAAAATAAACCCCTTATAGGCTCAAAAAGTTTTGCGTATGGGGCCTCAGATTTGGGTACTTCCTTTAAAATGCGCGATTTCTGCTAATATCACTAATTTAGTGTGAAAACGTAAGCAGATAGACACAAACTCGCTGTTTATTATAATAAGCACTATACTGACGAGCTTTCTAGGGGTACCTACATTGATGACCTTAAACGACCTTAAAATCTGTAGAAAATGGGTTTTTATTAGGTTTTCACGATTTTAGGCTACGACGCATATCTGAACCATAATGCGCCGAAATTAATGGAAGTAGACTAAGATAATCTGCATATAAAATTTGCAGTATAAAACTTTAGGTATTTCAAAAGGCATTGTCATTTATCGCACGTTTACACTGATTCCCCAGGCTGTCGAGCGTCAGGTGAGCTCCGTTTATACTTGTTGTGAAACGCTTAGCAGTTAAACCAACTTCACAAAAGTGAGCTAACTCATGCATGCACTGTTTATTTTCAACTATATAATAAAACTTATTTTGCCTTTTAACAGCATAAGCATCGAGTCGCCCAATAGACGATTAACGCTAGCAATACGCACCAGAGTTAATTGGTTATGGCTGTTCCGTGCACTTGATGACGTTGAGCGCGCGGTAATTAAAGCGTAAATTTAGGGGCCGCTTATCACGCATTCGAGGCCCAAATAATCAAACATCGACTAACTGCAAAGCTAGTCCTGCATGTACATAAGGTGCTGCATACTATAACAAAATACAAAATAATAATGTATTTCATGTAGGTCCATATGCCGCTTGCACAGAAATTGACCATAGATTCCGGTGAAATTAGTTGAAAATATAAATTACTGCTTAGATAAGCGTTCCGACGGGTTTTTTGAGTTTGCGTCCTTGAACTCTCGTCGGCAGTTATGCGCTGCAGGACCTCGAAATGAATTCCGGTGCACTGCAGTGTGTACAGCGTGTCAATTGCTCTGAGTTGAATGTTTAGTGTTTTATAGTCAAACTGGAAATTCGGGATATAGCCCGACGTGAGACCGCCTTGGCGCCGAAGTCCGACCGGGCGGACAATTATACCTCGTTTACACGATCGAGCAAACATAGAGCAAACATTAAGCAGGCTTGATGGAACCCCGTTCCTGGCTCAAATGTAGGCCTAGGCTTAGCCCACAGCTGATCACGTGTTATATAGCCTAGGCCTTCCAATTACAACCCGCCCGCCCTCCTAATTAGCATGTTAATTACCGTAGCTCGTCGAGCTAGCTAGATGAATTCTAGCAAACATCGAGCAGACGTCGAGCGGACGTCGAGCAAAATTCAAGCAGACGTCGAGCAATTATAGCACGCGTATTTTGAATGCATTTGCTCAACGTTAGCTCGATGTTTGCTCGATCGTGTGAACAGGGTATTAAGCTTACTTCACAGGAACGCAACACGCTCAGCATGATTTAGGGTGGGTCGGTATCGAACAACGGAATTTTGTTGTTAGTGAACCATGAAAGTTCACCAATTTTTTGGCCAACGCGGGAGTTTGTTTCCGACTGTCGATATCTTGATCACTTCCAGAGATATTTGCGACCAAAGTCTGAACTTTAAAGTTGTTCGAAATAGCGCCGAATATCAAAAGTTTTTGCCTTTCAAAATTGTACCCATTGTCGTGCCTGCCTCGCGGCTATTGGAATTTGCTAAACATACATTATTGTTTCTAAACAAAAAGCTATGGCTGTTACGTGCACGAAATTCTGCACATTTGTAAGAGGCATTAAAGCCATGGGTAAAATTTTAAGCGAATACATCCAGAGGATTTTGAGGAAGCGTGAGGGGAAATTTTTTTTGACTCTTCTTGTTTCACCCATCAGGAAAACTGCGGTGCTAATTTTTTTCCAAAGAGCCTCGTTTCGTTCGTTTCGCTTTTTATACGTACACTGTTAAATTTCGAGGTGTAACATAAATGTAAACGCAAGCGACGATTAAAAAAGAAAATGAAAAAATTGGCGACGAAAACATGACTTAAGCGGGGCGGCTATATTCCAGTTTTGGTCGTGGGTCCTTGTCGTAGGCCTATACAGGCTTATAAAGAAACTTTCTTCGAGCTTAACTGATAGTCGAACACTTCCAAGCATGTTTGTCGTTGGAATGTCAAAATTTAACATTAGCGTAACTCCAACAAACATCTGATTGTGCCAAAACTTACAACAACAATGCATCATTTATTGGCAATCAGAGTGCCAAATTTTGGTTAAATCTGCCCACGCAAACAATAGTTACAGCGGCTTATAAATTGATGTGAGGTCACCCAAAACGTGAAATGTCCAGTATTAACTTCAGAGATAGCCAGTTTTCCGTTAGAAAACGCACAATTTTTCTACCCCTCCCTTTCATTTAACCCCCAATTTGAAAATGTTTCCCTTGGAGTAGATGGCTGAAATTTTCCACGCAAGAGGCTAAGACCCATGGCTAATTGTTCGTGTAAAAAGTTTTCCTTTACGCCCTACATACGCCCTACAATACAGAATCGCATGTTGCAGCGACTGGCAATTACAGATCGCTATTAAGAGTGTTGTTTACTACGTATAGGCCCTATACCCACTGGCATTGATCTAAACATTAACGGTAGTCAGTTGCCAGAAGTCTCTACTGCCAAAGACCTTGGCATCACCTTTGACAGTCATTTGTCTTTCACTACGCATATTAGCTCTATTACGTGTACCGCCAATCAGCGTGTTAATTTGCTATTTCGTTCTTTTCTTACTCGTAACCGATCTGTGTTGGTTAAAGCTTATGTTACTTACGTCAGGCCTATTTTGGAATATAATTCAGTAGTCTGGTCTTATTATAAAATAGGTGATGTCTCCTGTATTGAAAAAGTCCAGAGGTCATTTACCAAGCGCCTTCCTGGCCTAAATAATTTAACTTATCGTGAACGACTTGTTGTAACTAATCTTGATTCTCTCGAACTAAGACGACTTCGTGTTGATCTCATAATGTGCTATAAAATAGTCTTTAGATTAATTAATGTGGACTTCTGTGCGTTTTTTCGTTTTGCACCCTCTTGCAATACTCGTGGCCATGGTTATAAATTGTTTGCTGAGCAGTGTACCCATAATGTACGCTATCATTCTTTTGCTAGGCGTGTTGTTGGCCCCTGGAATAGACTCCCGGCCCATGTTGATTTTTCCTCTCTCGTTAGGTTCAAGGCTTTTCTTAATCGTACTGATTTGTCTAATTTTCTGTTATATTGTGTTCATTAGGGTAGATGTTAGTGTTACTTCTGGAGCCTTTCTATCCTTGGCTGGCATTTTGTTGTTTTTATTTGTGTTGCTGGTGTTGTCAATGTCAGTGCTGAAATAAATAAATAAATAAATACATCTATAGCCACAGTACATCTACTCCAGACGGACGACGGACAGACGGACGGACGACAACCACGACAATAGCTCGACCGTTACTTAAGTACGGTCAGCAAAAAAATTAGACGTTTCCAAATTTGGGAGTCAAGGGGGCTCCCACCACTATAATTTTTGGCGATAATGTGTATTTTCGAATGCCCCTTCGAAAGTATATGCCTAAGTATTTTCAGGAAAAAATTAAGGGGAAGAAGACCCACCCCTTTCATCTTCCCTCCATCCCCCTTTTTTCGAAAATTTACTTTTTTGGATGTAAATGTTTTTTTTCTAATGTCAGATGCAATTTATGTGAGAATGAAACACCGGTGACGTTATCCCTAAAGTGTGACGTGTTGGTCTCTAGAGTAACTCTTTAAAAAGCCGCAACCTGATCCCAATCACGCTAAGTGTCGGTAACGTGTCGAGAAATTTTCTTCTTGGAAAAATTTTCGTCCAAGAATGCAAAATTTGAAGCTGAAAAACTTTCAGTTTAGGAAGGACAAATTTGAATCTTTAAACATCCATAACTTTGTGAGAATTCTGGCAAAAATTTGCTGTGTCTGGAGGTAAATTTCAATTTTCTGACCCGCATACTTTTTTAACCCACGATGCCGCTGTGGGTGGGCTTTCCCCATACTCCTTCCCCTTTTTTTCTTCCTCCGTCACTTATTTTCATTTTCCCTTTCTTCCCCGCTCCATTCGTCCTTTCCTTTTCCTGCTCCTGAAGCGAGATCCTGGGGGTACCGGAAAAATTTTTGAAATCTTGTGCTGCAGGTGAAGTTATTATAGGTATTGTATCAAGTTACCAGCCAAGTTCATGACGATAATGACGGAATATTTATAATTTACTAAGGGTAACCAGACGTCCTCTGCCAGCTATAGCAAAACGAAAACAAGAAACTTGAGCAAAGCTCATGAAACGCGTGACAGTCTTACCATTCTGTTCGCAGGCTGTATTGGTCTGTCTCCAGCCATTTCGTAGCAATAATATTCACTCTTGAAGTGTCCATGCGCCGCAGCTGAAAATCGCAAAAAACTCTAAAACTTCCTATTTTCGACGTTCAAGGTCATTTAAGGTCATGGATGTTATTATCTCAAAAAAGCTCGTCACCAGTGCTTGTTATGATAAGCAGCATGTCTGTGCCTATCTGCAGCCGTATTCATGCAGCTAGACCAACCAATAGCGGTGAATAGGCCTAATGACTTTTAGGGAGTACCCTTTATTGAACCCGCATGTGTCGGTGTCACACCGGCCACCTTAACTTAAGGGGTCAGGACTTGGACTACTGAAATCTACTTTTAATGCTGAAAATTTTATAAGCAGGTTATTATGGTATATCTCCAGCCATTTTGCGGTCAAATTTTGTCACCGGTCAAATGCTAACCTTAACCCAAACCCTATAACCCTAACCATAATCTTAAGCTCTAAATCCTATACACCCAATATTCACGTGAATTCTAGTCAGTAGCGCGTACACTGTATTTAATGTCATTCGCCAGGTGGCGCCTGCAATTTTTTATTTTGACTAGTCAGACCGGCTGCCGGTCAAATAGTCAGTGCGATTATTTTCGTGGTATCGAAAAAGTTGGAAAAATACACATCGTCTGCGTATGAAGTTTCTGCACGGGAATGTCAATGATCCCTTAACTTCACGTTACTCGTTATGTGTGCCAGGGTTTGGTGACACTTATACCGTTATTGGAAATTTTTCTTCTCAGTTCCTAAAATCGGGCAATATTTTATGAACTTCGGGGAGACAATTTCCAATAACTACCTCGACGCCAGTCATAGTATATTATTAAACGGGTCTCAGTTAGACGCCTGGTGTCTAATACAAGCCGAAAGAAACGAAAAAGCTCTTAAAAGAATGCAAAAGAAAATGATGCGCGCGAAAAGTATACATCAGTGCATCTAATAATATTTTTTGTTTGTTTTAATTTCGAGTTCTGAGCACGTATAGCATAACGGATCCTTAGAAAGAATCTCCCACCCACCGCCTTATTGACTGCATGCGTTTTATAACTAACTGAAAATTTTGCATTAAAATACATTATTTATGTATGCTTAAAATTGAAAAAAAATTCTCGGGAGCGCACAGCCACTTCTCAAGACCCACCCCCTACCCTTACGTCCCTACATTTTAAAATCCTGGATCCGCCACTGCACGTACGTATGGGCTGTTCATCCATGCATGTTTGCTTCATGATTTTGGTTCATGTGTGCTTCATGTTTGCTTCACCGTGTAAACAGAGTATTAATCACGCGACAGTTAATCACCTACCTGTGATCAAATTTTTGAACATGCAGTTTTACATCAGCGCTTATACAACATTAAATGAATTGCTTGCAGTTTTTTTATATATAATATTTGCGGTTTTATTAAAGTTTGAAAGGTCACTGAACAGCTACTTTATACACAACAACAACAACTATTACTACTACTGTCTCCACCATCTTGGATTTTGTTATTTGTTTAACATAATGGCAAGCCTGTATGTGGGACCGCAACATACCAAATTTCATGCAGATGGGTGAAAAAGCAGTTATATGTGATGAACGACATTTAAAATGGTGACCACCGCCATCTTGAATTTACTACTTTTCTCGATTCTGGTCACATGATTTATTTCCAGTAGCAACTAACCTCATTCCTGCAAAATTTTATGAACCTTCAGTCGGCAGCTGATTTGTTATGCTTTGTGTAAAAATACAAAATGGCGGCCGTCGCCATGTTAAATTTCATTTTTGTTCGATTTTTACGCGCGAAAGCAGCTATGCTTTCAGCGCGTCTTAGCTATCGCAATTCTGTCCGTCTGTCTGTCTGTCTGTCTGTCACACGGGTGGATCAGGCAAAAACGGTCCAAGCCAGCATCTCCAAATCTTCACCATCGGCTGCCTGGAAGACTCTAGTTTCAGGAACCGTAAAGCTTTTTCATAAATTCGAAGGGGGTCACCCCGAACGAGGTCGCTAAATGAGAGGGGATGGTCAAAATTTGCGATTTTTGGCCAATAACTCGCTGTATCTCAGTAACGGTGCGAGATAAGGCCTGGGTTACTATTAATCACCAATAGGAAATCGTATACTGGCT
>Ga0209367_1002342_pt1 | contig 24922 bp, 13 predicted proteins | sample WorMetLIZISLAND2_FD_187412 | JGI IMG/M metagenome (GOLD analysis project Ga0209367, IMG submission 187412) | Marine gutless worms symbiont microbial communities from Max Planck institute for Marine Microbiology, Germany - Olavius geniculatus... ... | reverse complement strand
CTTTAACGCAATGGTAACGAAAATTTCAAAGTGATCCAGAATCCAGGATTCCTGCCGGATCACGCCCAAAATTGAATCACTGGTAGTTTATGCCATGCCCGACATACCCTCAAAATTTCAGAAAGATCCGTCCATAACTTTTCGAGTTATCTTGCTCACACACAGACAAACAGACAAACACAGTCCGACAAAAACATAACCTCCTTGGCGGAGGTAACTATCGGTTTATTTAGCGCATCGTCACCAACGAGCGCATATTGCGTTCATTTGTTGCGTGGTGTATTTCTCTGCACTCGGCAGATGTCGCTTGACCCACGCTGCGACTGCTTCCAGGCGCCGTGGCCTGTGCGAACGCTGCCGATGCTTATGACCGCATTAGCCCGAGTCTCTGGACGCCAACCAAACGTGATTCATGGCCAGCGGACAGCTTATCCGTGTCAGCGTTGATCCAACAAGATCATGCATATTTACGCCGCGCCAGTAGTGGTTCCGTGTGTGTGTGTGTGTGTGTGTGTGTGCCATCGAGCAACTGCGTGTGTGTTGTCCTACCACGTGATATACTGGTATGCCTATGCCCAGAGTCCGTTTTGTGTGGGCTTGCAAAAACTCGTAAACGGAAAGATTGGTTTGTGCGGTTTGTTAATTTACACTCGTTTGCATGTCTGCCTGAAAGATTTCAGTAGTATGGCATGAGACTTTCTCGTTCTTGTCTCAGTCTAAAATATTTTTATTATCTAAAGTCTACTGCGTGTAGGCTATATAGGCCTACTAGGTTCCACGCAGATTTTGCTATACAGAGTGTGTAGTAAACAGCGTTTAAAATGCGGCAAATACATGAATGGAGTCGCGCCGGTGCCTAAGATAGCTATAGACCAGCTAGTAACGCATGACGTGATCTGTGTGATGGTATAGGGTGGGTTGTCGACAGCGATGTCATTCAAGTGCCGTCGACGGACGACTCAAATGAAACTTCGAGCTTGGAGGCAGCAGCAGGTGGCAACGACCAGGCCAAGATGCTGAATCCGGACGTGCTCATTTCTCTGACGGCACCAAAGCGTTGTTCGCGCGGGTTTCACGGCCGCGGCCACTACGTCGTGCAGCGCTTCATGCCACCGGAGCTACTGCGTAAGTACGGCCTGGGCACGGCGCACGTCGACGCAACCGTCAACATGTTCTTACAGCTGAGTCTCGTCGAACTGGACAACAACGCTGGAGGGGCAGCCGTCGGCAACGCGTGCGCCGCCGCCACCGCTCAGCAACACAATTGCTGCATCCAGCCCAATGATATGGTCCCAATGGCCTAGAATAGCATTATAATAACCTCAATGATCCAGCCCAATGCTAACTGACTGACCAACTCTTTCTAACTCTTCGAATATCGTTCACACTGCTTGTTTTAGTCGTGACAAAATTATTCTTCTATCGTTACTGACTCGCCGCTTACATGCAGCCGTTGCGCCACGGCGTATAGAACAGCTTTAGCGATGTGATGAAAAAAGTGTCTAATAACCTGTTTACACGATGAAGTGAACGTGAAACAAACATGAAGCAAACTTAGAGCACACGTCGTATACGTGTATTTTGAATACGTTTGTTTCATGTTTGCTTCATCGTGTAAACGGAGTATAACTGTTAACACGTCTTCTGAGCACGAAATTAATGAAAGAGCTGCTGAAGACATGTCGTATCTATTATCGTTGAGGCAGATACATTTTTATGAGCTTTAGCTAGACCGTGTAACGATGTAATCATCGTATCGTTTTTACTCGTATTAGCTACGATAATTCTGTCTGTCCGTTCGTCCGTCTGTCTGTCAGGATCCGGTACCGATTCAAGCTCACGTGAGATAGAGACTTCTGGTGTTTACCGTCTAGTAAGTAGCCTAAAATAGAGGGTTTTAGTGAATTTTTCGCGACTTTAGACTGCAGAAATGTGAATTGCGACAAAATGGATGGAGATAGACCAAGATTACCTGCGAACAGGAACTGCTGTAGGCTCTCCCGCGTCTCATGAGCATTAGCTCAGATTTCTTGTACTAAATTGTGACAAAATTTCGATCATTTACACAAGGCTATCTTTTTACGTCCACAAGTAGGTTACAATTCCAGTCGTCATAGTTTCACGTTTTTGTAGCATCAACGTCTGTGTCGTCAACACCAGCATTAATTCATAACCCTGTCGGCTTGGCTTCTGCAAGAACTGAATACTAAAATACTTTTATTAAGTGTTCGGAAATAAAACGTGATCTTTTTTTCTGCATGAGCATTGAGCACTGCACGTGAAGTGTAGCTCCATTCACATTGGCGTCCCAAGTTCCCAACACGTGTCTAATTATCTTGTGCTAGTCAGGTTATATATATCTTTATTTCGTCATACAGACAGCAGCAACACAATATACAGATAAAAAAAGAACAAAAGAAATGGACACAAAAAGAACACACACAAGCCTAAAATCTAAGTAAAAACAGAAATACACAAACTCAGAAGATGCGATTATACAACAGAGGCATTAGCGATCTAAACAGAGTCGACTGATGTAATTTACTAAAAAATCTGGGACGTCTTTCAGCAACCAACACATGAAGACTGGTTAACCCAGTTATATAACTCGATGGAATGTTTATGAAGTAACTGAGACTAAAGATTTCGTTCACACCGAAGTGTGTTGCTGCGATTTTTTTTTCACCGTTTGTTATACATTTTTAAAATTAACAAGTTTAGTTAGGCTACCTTTACACCAAGTAAAAGTTAAAACGATAATGATAAGAAGCTTGCTGAAAATAGCTAAGATGTGGTCTAAGAGTCGCAAATATGATCGTAAAACAAGCAACCGCAAAAAGTTTGTTATTTCACCGCACACACGTCACTTACGTCTCAGTTTAGTTTGTCACGTGCAATTCGGCAAATGAAAGGTTATTGCTGCACAGAGCTGAGGCCTACTCCCATTCAGCGTCCGTCAGCAGCGGTGGCGTAAACAAAGGGAGGGAGGGGGTCCAGGCTCGCCCAGTCTCAATTTTTTATAGACAGATATTGAGGGCTCAAAAATAATTAAAATTGTTGCCAACAGATCTCATAATTTAGGCTATAATTGCATCAAGTTCGATTTTGGCTGAGGCTCCCAGCGCTCCCACATACTCCCTAGCTGAAATTTCTACTTCTAAGGGAAAGAAAAAGTGAAGGAAAAAAACAAAGAAAAGGAAGGGAAGGGAAGACAGGGAAGGAAAAGGAAGGTGAAGGGAGGAAACAGAGGCAACCTCCCAATTCACATTTTTGGTTACGCCACTGGTAAGGGGAGCCGGACAGGGGGGGGGGAAACATGTCCAGGAGAAATGTTTTACACCCGTGGTCAGCAGACCGTTTGCCGGTGCATTCTAGTACACATTCATTCAATACGAAAACCCATCTAACGTAGTGTTCACTGCAGATTATTAAATATTCTTATTGGAGTCGACGACGTGATCAAAGGTGCAGTGAAGACGGCGACGAAAAGATGCAGATGATGCGAATGATGCGCTTAGACTAACGTACCAGCAGCAGAATCTGGCGCAGTTTCCATCTAAGCCGATCATCTAACCTATACAGAATGCCTGAGCTACTTCTTTTATCACACGGCTAATGTATTTACTCCGTGATAAGACATCAAATAAGGAGATATGAGACCGAGCTGGTCAATGCGAAAGGACTCGCTGCTGCCTACAGGGTGCGGCAAAAAGTAAATCCCTAAAGTTTTTCGCTGTTTTCTCAGCAACCTTTTCGAATTTTAATTTGAAATTTTACAGATTTATTTACGAAAACATTTTACATTTAACTGTCAAATAAAATATGATTTTCTCGAAAAATGACGAAGTTATAGACTTTTTAACATGACCGCCTACCGATTTTTCAGCATTCAAAAATGTTCTGGCTACAACACCAATTTAATGACATCGTTGAAACAACACAGTTAACTAATAATCAAATGACAGAACTCCATTATCACTACAAATGTTCGAAGTGTTTACCGCCAGCTCCAACACAAGCCGTCAGTCGCTTAGAGAAGTCTCACAGCTTTGTCGATCGGTCCCTGTGGCAGGTTGCTCCAGATAACCTGAAGCGCTTGCTTGAGTTCGGTGATTTTCTTCGGCTTTGTTCTAAGCTTGTGGTAAGCCTCCAGCATTGCACCCCCACACATGATAGTCCACTGAATTCATATTCGGCAAATTTTCAACTACAAATTTGAGAATGTCCGCCTTGAACTAGATCATTAAATTTTTTATGAGAAAAGCTGTGACATTGGGTTAATAAGTCGTGTACTAAACTTTCAGGTAGCCCAACTTGTGCGATCACAATGTCAAACAAACGAACAGGCAGATAAACAGAGAGACATATTAAAAACGACAGCAATGCCACCCAATGTAAACATGCATGGGGCTGTAAAAGCTATATTATGTGACAGTTACTTTAGACATTAACTGAGACAATAAACACGTTGTTTTCTGCTGTTATTTTCTTAAAATCTGTTGTTACAAAAACCGTCTTCATCGGTTGTTGCTTTTCAGATACTGACATTTTTCAAGGTAGCGTAGTTAAACACTTTAGGTAAGGTAGGATCTTTAGCGATATAATGTTATTGCAAGTTTTTTTTCTTAATTCTAATAGTGAAAAAAAAAATGGTTTAGTATTTGATGAAGATAAGGCGCATGAAATTGACGCCATTTTGGTCCACCCTGTATTTAATGCATTTTACACCACAACTGGACAGTATAAGTGAACACACGGAAAGGAAATGAGAGACAGCGAACGAGCGGCACAACATATTTACGTGTAGATTACACACACACATTCACAAATTAAGTTAACGATTACATACGCTCAACGGCGAAAAGCAGCTAACAACCTGCCTAGCCCAAATTCCAAAGCCAAAAGTACTGTTGTGATTTGTTAGACAAATCGGAAAACAAACTGTACAACATGTACAGTTAGCATGTCAGTCTTTCTGGATTTGTTGCAAAGTTTTGATTTATAATGTGGACGTGTCATCACACATAATCTGTGGTAGATTTGTTGCATCACAACAAATCAAATCAAGTCGGGTTTGGGCGTAGAAGCTATCGACAAAAACGGTGAAAGCAAAACTCGCTGCTGCAGTCTATAGCTTGTTAGCTAACACATTAAACATACTAGGTTAACTATCAGTAACAAAGACGACAACAATAAACTCGTTACGAACGCTGTGGACTATACGTCTACAGTGTTGAGTCTTAGCCTTCTCGTACGCCTAGAAGTCAGAACGTTCGCACGCGAGTTCGTTCGACCTTCGACGTCATTTACGACTAACTCTATAAATTACGTATTTACCATCTTCTATAGTTCTACACTGTGAGGCATAAAAACAAACACAAAATTTATCGATCATGACACAAAGGCGGATTATCGGATTTAAATAATTTTTGGTATAACTATTCTAGACACAACTTGCCATCAAACAATTATTCAAGTTTCCACCTCACCCAACATATGCTTCTGGTTGTCATTGTGAAGCAGAACATTATCAACACTGCTATCAACAAACGGAGAATGCATCTCCCTGCTTGTGTTTGCACAGATAACCGATATTTCGAATATTTGCTGTCAGCAGTTGCACAACTTGCAATAAACTCTTAACCAAAGTGTTAGAAATTTGGAGAAAAAAATGTGCCAAATGTGCATTATTTTAATCAAATAATAATATTGCATTGAATAAAATTGTAATATTGTGCTTGTTTTGTTTTCCCCAAGTAGTGCAGAAGCCGCGGTGAGCATCGAAGCCTTGGACATGAGCCCGAGCCTCCGCGGGTGCCGATCTTGGTGGTAGTAGCAAATATTCGAACGAGAACTTTAAAGACTAAAGTAGACAAGGGTTCCATGTGAACAGCAGTTGAACATGGGTCAGTCAATCCTAAGCGATAGGATGGCCAGTTGCGTCTTGAATACGTGTGCCAAAAATTATTAAAATCGGATAACCCTCTTCATGTTATGGTAAAAAAATTCTCGTGTGTTTTCATGCCTCACAGTGTACGTACACAGTACACGGTGAGGCAAAAATAAGTGACGTTTTTGCTTGTTTCATCCAGACGCTGTTATTAAATAATTCAACAGTTTCTGATCACATAAAACAGTACACGAAAAAGACGCGTTACGGAGCTAAGTATCAAATAAATTCAGAACGTAATTTAATATGTCATAACTTAGGCACTATACAGATTTCAAGATAGTGACAGCTAATGAAAACCACGTGCTGACAAGTGCACAGAAATAGCAACAAACAAACGACTAAAAAACACAATGCACTCTGCATGACTCCACGCAAAAAAAAACATAAAACGCGACGCAACTTTGCACGTTCGAATGTCGATTTTATGACGACGGAGTCTCGGAGATCTTGTGAAGCCAGAAGCTGCAAGTCGAGATATTGCACTAAACATGGCGACGATACGTCGACTTTGTTGCTGGTTTTGCTGACGTCACCGACGTCTGCGCGTGTCTGACGTCATCACTTACTGCTTGTCGCCTTTGATCTCTGTAACATGCCGCCAACAACCTCAATTTTAACACAGCAGTAATAAAATAATAATTAACGTAAAATAATTTTAAATTGTATTTCAACGTTGCTGACACTTTTAGTTTCCGTAATTCACGAACGATATTTCAAATATAAGCTTATCACTGACAAAGTTCATAGGCTACTGGTGTGTTCTGTAAAAAAGTCACAAATTCACAATTGCGAAATCTGCACCCAAATAAAAATTCATATACTCGTTAATATTGCACTAGACCGTAGGACTATGACCGCCGTCTTTAACTATCAATAGGCCTGCAAAATATCGCTAATTGATTGTGGAAATAATATTAGCAGTATTCCACAGGCGGCTGAAAAAGCTAATCAGTAAGCTACGAAAAAATGCAGAGAATGACTGAGAAGGTATTGATGCGATCTGACCGCAACTCCTGTTCGCGTAGTCTGAGTTCCCTCACTTCCTGTTCGATGAGTTTCTCGCCGACAAGTCTGCGTCTGGCTCTAGTCTCGTCGTGATGCTGTACTCTCGGTTGCTGCTGCTGCCGCTGAGACGTGGCGGTTGATGCCGGATGACTTGCGTCGCTGTTGGCCACCACGACGTCATCCCTGTGTTCGACGACGTCGTTGGTTCTCGCTGTGCGAGGCGAAGTGCTGGTCTGCACCAGCTCCGCCAGCAGCGGCGGTCGTTCGATGTGCTCTTCCGATATCGTGTAGATTTTGCCCTGGTTGCGCAGGTCTACCTCGCGCTTACGCTCGCGCAGTATCTCCAGTCGCAGTCGGTTAGTCGCCATTCTCTTCATCGCCACGTTGTCTCCCACGCCACTGCTGCCACCTGGGGGATCCTCGGTGCGTGGGGAGGTGGACGGCGAAAATGCTGGCGCCCCCTGGAGTCGACGTGCGAAGCCGGAGAGCGGCACCTCGACGGCGGTTTGCTGGTTGATGACCGGGTAACCACGGACGCGGCGCAGGGAACCCTCACGCTGGCGAGTGATGCGTATCTCGCGTTCGATCAGCGTGTCGTTGCGTGGTGTGATGAATGACGCGTTGTTGTCCGTCTCGTCGTCGTCGTCGCCATCTGGACCCGCCGCCAGAGGTCGTACCGACGGGGTCGTACGTCGGACCACGTGACCAGCAGGTGCGCGGCTCTCCGGGTGCAGGCCGTTGACGGAGGCGCCGGTCGTTGATCTGGTGGTGGTTCGTTGTTGTCGCAGTTCCTCCTCGCGCTGACGCTGCTCGTCCATCTCGTGCACCAGCGAGCTCTCACCGTCGAACGTGCGCCGTTTGCTCAGCCGCTCAGCGTCAGCAACCTTGGTCGGGGGGCGGCGGTCACCGGTGCCCGCCATGGGCGATACGGCGGGGGATGAGGATGGAGACAAGAGAGAAGCGGTGGCGAGCAACTCGCGCTCGGCTCTGAGCTGAGTCTCACGTTCGCGCTGCCGCTGAATCTCCTGGTCTACTATGCTCATTCCGCCGGACTGCACGCTTGCCGGCTTCGTCAGGTCGACCTGCGCCCAACGTGTTTACAACTTTATTACAACAATTTACTGACGCTAATAATGATAATAATGTAATCCGCGATGCAAAAATTGCAGAAAGATGTGTGCATTATTAGCCGACCGTATTTAAGTAACGGTCGAGCTATTGTCATGGTTGTCGTTCGTCCGTTCGTCCGCCTGTCTGTCTGTCTGTAACGGATGTACTGTATAGCTAACGGGTAGGTCGTAAGGGAAATTTTTTTACACGAATAATTAGCTAGTAGCCATGTGTCTTATACTCTGGCATGCAAAATTTCAGCCATCTACTTTAAGGAAAACAATTTAAAATTAGGGGTTGAATGAAAGGGGGGGGGAAATTGCGTTTTTCAACGGAAAACTGGCCATATCTCAGAAACGGTGAGACATACGGCCCAGTTTATTATTAATCACTAATAGAAAGCGCCATATTAACTTTCAAATAACATAAAAAAATCATTGACCTTTGATGAGATTAAAGTTCACTGACAACTAGTACGGTCGGCTATCCTAGCGATAGCTGGGCTTCTTATGTGATTAGTTTTACTCGTGAAGAGCTTTAAGCTTATTCTGTCGTTGTTTATTGTCGGCTAATTAGGTTTATGCATCGTGTACACTGGTAGTAAAACTGAGACGTTGCTTGTTGAGAATGACGGTTCGAGTTATACAGCATTCAATTTTTGGTTGACTGAAGAAAATAGTGGCCCATGGACTCGTACTCTGCAACCCGCCGTAGGCCTACACATCGTTTACATAATCGGCGCAACAATTATAGTGCAGTACGGCATCAGTGCTGACTGCTATCCTACTTGTGGCTATATTGCAGATGTAACGTGCAAAATTGCAAATTAACCGTCCGTCTATTGTACGTATTCTACCCACGCTGTACAGTGTACAGTGTAGGTCTAGTCGTTATAAGAACATCTTGATGATACTCGACTCGACTCGATCTTATTCAACAGCGTAAATCCACTGGTGGCGTGGCTAATACCCCGTTTACAAGATCGAACAAACATCGAGCAGACATCCAGCAAGCATCGAGCAAACATTAAGCAGGCCTGATGGAACCCCACCCCCTGGCTCAAATGTAGGCCTAGGCTTAGCCCACAGCTAATCACGTGTTATAGGCCTTCCAATTACAACCCGCCCGCCCTCCTAATTAGCATGCTAACTACCATAGCTCGTCGAGTTAGCTCGATGTTTGCTCGATCCTGTAAACGGAGTATTAGCGGTAACGCGTTTGATTCGATCAACGAAGTTACTCTACGCCGGGCCGGGTTAGTACTTGGACGGGTGACTGCCTGCGGGCAGATAAACCATCTCGGTATGTAACTAGCCGCATAGGTCAACTCAGCCTTCCATCCCTCCGTGGTAAGTAAATCGAGTTTATGGTTTATCTGGCTAAGGTTAAGGAGAAGCGCGTTCACCTGTGTCGGGTGGCAGGTAACACTGTGGGATCTCATGCGGCAGGTGACGCTTCGTAGCTCTGAAATGGGCTTCATAAGGATCTATAAAACTATCTTTAACATTTTTTGAAATTTTTGGATCTGGCTGGGTGTGTATCAATGTAAATTAAACGAAACGCAATCACAAAACGTCTGCGCGTTAAAAAAATAGCGAAAAGACCAACCCGGATGTCTAACTCGCAAAATAGCGTTTTGTGGCATCGACAGGACGATGACGACACTAATGTCCTATTTAGATAAACAGAAGAAAGTAAAAAAATATCGTCTTGCCGAATACGTTGCCTAGTATCTTCGGTTTTCTAGGCGGAAATGTCACGTCAATCACGTTAGCTGGTGTTTGGTGACATGGCGGAATCGCTTTAGCAGTGCAAGCGATTCTGCCTATTCCACACATTTTCCCTGGCGTGGTCTGTCTGACCCTGAGGTCTGTCACGTTTGTCCCCTTCCTCAAAGCGTTTGATGGTTAAACTTAAATTTTAAACCATTTGGTAGGTAGGCCTACACTAATTGCTTGGTGCAATGACACATTGTGTTAGATGGGATCACTGACCCTCAGAAAAAGAAGAGATTTGGGGGTCAAACTCAGCCAAACCGTCAGTCCTGTGCCGCCACCTGGCGAATACGAACGAACGTCATCGATATTTGCCCAATTACTTACTTTGGTCCTTCTGATATGGGCCTACCTGACGCTGCTGTGTTGTGGTTTGTCGCTGTTGTTGACCTGATGATGGCTGATCATCAGGCTGACGAACTGTGCCACTGCCAACACTTCCACTGCCACTACCAATGCTACCAGTACCACCAGCTCCAGTTCTAGGACCAGCAGCCACTACAGCAGGAGCCGGTGCTGATATAGGGATGCGGTAGATCGGCATCATGCACACGTCCTATGACGACCACACAATCAATAGGCCTATATAAATACAAATGAATACGAATATAAATAAATAAATACAAACACGGTATAACGATTTCCAGCAAAATACCTATCTTCGAAATGATTCGTTCAGACGGAATCTGTTCCGTGCATCTTGTTCTTAAATTAGCAAATAATAGAGAGAGGGAGAACTTTCAGACGAAATGTCACATTAATGTAACTTCTGGGTAGATATAACAACCAACCACTCCCGGCCATTGACTGCACATTTAATCACACTTTGCAGATTTGCAAAAGTATGGCACTGGCTTTACGTAATTTAAATAATCACTCAAATAATATCACTATATGTCTAACTTTCACAGCTGCATTGCATTGGTGTAAGCTCTTACGAACAATATTCGGTCTGAATGCATCGCATGTACCTTATATCACACATTTCCCGTCTAAGGTAGGGCTATTTAGATCTGTACAATAATTGTAGCCTAGTAGCCCATAAGCTTCAATTCTCGATCCCAAAACGCTAAGACCCACATTGCTTGTGTTGTGCATTATTTATAGCGAGCAATAGAAGTCGACGTTGGCATCGGTTCGCATATAGCGTTCACGTGCACCGATTAAATACTATCGATCGCTTGTCGACTTTGCCTGGATAGCTTACGTATCGTACCCAAACGATGCACGCCTGTCAACCCAAAGTAATCAGGTACCGGTAAATACAAGAAATTTGAGCTAATGTTTACGAGACGCGCGAAAGCCTAGCTATAACATGCCCATGCTTATCTGCAACCGTTTTCACGAAAGACTGGCCAACATCGATGACCTCGTGCGCAGGTTTCCTTGAACCTAAAAAATCAAGACTTGGTCCGTCAAAATCTAAGTTCAATGCTGAAAATTTCATACGCAGCTTCTCCATGTCTATCTCAAATGATTTTAACGCAATTCGCTTTTGAAATGTGTCTCGCAGCCTGAAATCGCCAAAAAATCTATTAAAACTTATTTTAACGTTGAAGGTCATCCAAGGTCATTGAATTTAATGGCAATCGAGAGCCAGTGTACGACTTTTTATTAGTAATTAATAGTAACCAAGCCCCTATCTCGCACCGTTATTGAGATACAGCGACTTATTGGCTAAACATAGCAAATTTTCCCCCACGTCTTTCATTTAGCGCCCTCATTCGGGGTGACTCCTTCGAATTTATGGGAAAGCTTTACGATTCCTAAAACTAGAGTCTTCCGGGCAAACGACGGTAAAATTGGGTGATTCTAGCTTGCACCGTTTTAGACTGATCCACCCGTGTGACAGACAGACAGACGAACAGACAGACAGAATTGCGATGGCTAAGACACGCTGAAAACAGTAGCTGCTTTCGAGCGTAGAAACGTAAAACCGGGAAACCTGATGTGTTTTGCTGCATGATTCACACATAACACATTTGTTTATTTTATGTTTAATTGCTATTAATTTGTATCATTTAAAAAATAATTGATATTCGGGTGTTATTCTGCAGTTGAGCACTTGTTAGTGCAGACAGCAGACTTTGTCTGCCTTTGTGTCACTAATCTTTCTGCTATACTTTTTTCTCCTGTTGTTATAGGCTTACTGTGGTAGGCCTACATGTTTTTGTGTTAACAAATTGATTGATCGATCGATTGATTAACTGAGTTTCAGCATACGCCGCTACATAGTTACAATGTCCGGGTCTGTATTGCCGAATTATACATAGCTCGCTTTTTTGACCATCAATTTTTACCTTACCGGCTAGTTTGACAGTCTTAGCCTGTGTTTCGAAATAACACTGTATATATGCAAAAAAAAATTTTCTGCAAAAAAGACCTTTTCATATCTTGTCGTTTTTGTCAGCTCAATGTCTTTGGCTTTTTACTTTTCGGCCTAAAATAGCACTGGCAATTTTACGAGCCTTGATAAACATTTCGCGAAATTATAGCTCTTTACGGGGTTTCCGCTATTTTTATTTTAACCCTCGCTGGCCAAACATAACGGCAACTATGATACGGCCTTTTATGCGAGGGCTGTGGAGCGAATTGCAAACAATGGCTCGTGCCAGTGTTTCATTTTTATTCCCATAACAAGTAACATTATTCGGAAGCCATTTTACAGGAATAACATTAACACCGTCAGGCTTAAGTACAGTTTTAGTTTTCGTTCACGAACTTTAATTTTCTGTATTTGTTTCTGGGACTCTTGTCAAGTTGTCGACTGTGCTGACAATTTACCACTTAATTTTTAGCAGCTAAACATCAACAAACAACCACTAGAAAGCGCACAGGCTGAAAAGTAATCTGACATTGAGCAGACCCAGCTATTAGCTCAAGCAGCAACTCGGCAACAGTTCGTTATATTTCTGTCGCTGCCGTGCTGTCGAAGCGAACGCATCGCTTCGCATTTTTATGTAGAATAAAGAGGGATTTAATCTGAACTATACAGAGTGTCGAATGTGTCTTGCAGTAGCATAATCCCCAAACATCTATGACCCGCTACCGCGGAGCTAATTAGCCCCCTTAGCTATCACAGCTAATATCTATAATAATAATAATAAAATAAACATGTTTAAATACTAAATTACAATCATTGCACTGTTTAAGACTAGTGATAGGCCTATTATGCACGCGGAAGCGTTGATGCACAATAGCCGATCGTACTGGTTGTCAGTGACCTTTAAGGTCATCTAAGATCGATGATTTTTATGTGATTCGAAAGCCAATATGTTAATTCCTATTAGTGATCAATAGCAATTTTAGGCCTTATCTCGCACCGTTTGGACACAATAGTGCGTAACGACCTTTAAGGTCATCCAAAGGCAATGCTTTTTATTTTATCTGACAGAACATATGCCATTTTCTATTAGTAATTAATAGTAGCCTTGGCCGTATCTCTCACCATTTTCGAGATATGGCCAGTTTTTCATTAAAATGCACTTTTGTCTCCCCCGCCCATTTAACCACGAATTTGAAGATGTTCTCCTTGCACTAATTTGCTGAAATTTTGCAAGCCTAAATTTAATTACTTGTGTAAATGTTTTCCCTACGATCTAACGCTTAGCCACAGTACATTCGTTACAGACGACAAACGGACAGACGACAGACGACAACTGTACCATAAGCTCATCTGTTACTTAAGTACGGTCGGCTAAAAACCTCCCGCACAAAACAAAGAACTTTCATAAGCGCCTGGTGACACCTGGCAAAAAAGAAGGATACTTTGCACATTTTATTTCACATCGCAATTCAGCATTTAACTGACATATATTTTTTCAGCACGCAAATTTCTAGCAGTAAGTTTAACGGAATATAAAGTATGAAAACAAAATCTTCAGGTCACTGCTGCGAATAATACTCGTGTGAAAATCCTTAGCGGTTACGGAGATAATGACGAAACAGCAGAGACGGTCATTTTGGGGGGGACAGCTGCATGGTATAATAATTATAATAGTAATTTTATTGCTACTGAAATGCAATCACGTTTTGATGTACGGGGCTATCGAGTGCATTAACCACGACGAAGAGAGTATTTTTTTACAGAAACTGTATACTGTAGTCACGAAGATGTTTGTTGCAACTTGATTTAACTGTCACAGTGCGATTTACTCACAACGCAATATGGCAAAATACAGCTGCAGTCTGTTCCACTTGAAAACCTCTTTCCAATTAGCTTAACATAGGCCTAATTCAGTAGCAATGACAACTTACCTGTAGCAGCGGTGTACACGCAATACCAACTTACACTAAAAGTATAAGTATACGTGCAGTAAAAAAACTACCGAAGCTTTACAATAATCGTTAAAACTGAATGATCCACATTGCAGTATGATTTTGTAAAGAGAAAACAAGCGCCATCAAACTCGTATTTTCTCAACTTACCGAAGATTAAGAACGCGAGTGTTGACTGAACTTAGAAGATCGCGTAGATTACAATAAACGCTATATGCCACTCTTGACTGTCAGTGGCTGCCTATTAGGCCTAACAATGTTGCTCTTTTCAAGTTGCGTTAACATCAAAGTAAGCTACAAACATGCTGACTGCGTGCGGTCTGTTGTGGGCTATTATACGGCTCTGCTGCTGCGGCTGCTGCTGCTGCTCAATGGGGCGTAGCATCTCGCACGGTCACGCATGATGTGCGTCAGATCGCGATCTGCCTACTGAAAGAGATTTCACTCAGTCAGATTTATTTTCTCTTTGTTATCATTAGCTAGTACTTTATGCTGATATGTTAGCACTGTCCTGTTAGGCTACTGTTGAAATTCACAAAAAACAATTTTGCACGGTTTTATAGAAGCAAATAAGAAAAGCACATACTATTTATCCGGTAAATAGATGAATAACCTAGATACGGTTGGCGGATAAATAGCCAGTTTTACAAGGCCCGGGTATTTATCCGGCTGCCGTACAAATAGTCGACATGCCGTACAAGTACTTTACTGACTTTTTTACTGCTACATATAGCCTACTTTTACGGCCGCCAGATAAATAGTCCGCGTATAGCGCGAATAAGAAAACTCGGATGGTGTACTCTGTTATTCTTCATGACTATACTGACGGCATGTCGACTAATACAGGTAACGCAAAGCGCAGGCCGTTGAACGATTAACAATCAAATAATTTTACGTTGCTTTGAAAAATTGTTGAAAAAAAAACAGAAAAGCAGTAAAATCAGCTGAGCGGGTTTGACGCACCTGGGCAGGTGAGGTAATAACGCAGCACAGTGAACGTGCTCGACGTACAGATGAATGAATGCGTCAATTCAATCAATCGATGATGAGATTGCTGCCAGGTGCATAGCCCAGCCTGCATTTGCATGCTCATTGCTATATAGCTCTTGTCTACCTGACTGTATGTGCGTACCAGACACATTAGGCTATTGTCGGCCCAGTTGTTATTTGCTGTTGTCTGAAATTTCGCCCTTTATACTCCAGCGGCATACGGTACTCAGAATCTCGCAATGGGAGTTAAAAATGTGCTGCTCTCCCCTTCTGTTCCACTTTTTTCTTCCCGTCGCATCTTTCCCCGTTGTGTTCATCCAACTTAATTCATTTAAGACTGGAGTCTGCGAAAACGCGGTAACTTTCCCAGCGGGTCCGGGCGGAGCACTGCCGCCAAACGTATTTTGTGCATTTTGAGGTCAAAGATATTCCGTTTTATAAAACATTATGCCTATTTGTAATTTGAAGTACTGGGCTAAAAAGCTAAAGAATTCTCAAAGTTTTACTTGAGTTATCGCAAAAAAAACCGCGTTCGTGTTTTTGACGAAGGTGTACAGCGTAGGACAGAAAATTATTGGTTGCTACTATGACGTCATGTGTAACTATTATTATTGTTACAAACAGAAACTCTGATAGAGCTTCAATGTAGTTATGTATACATTCAGTAGCATGACATAATTACTTTGTTAAAAACCGTAATAACTTCAAACCATGTCAATATTTTATACTTGTTTGTAAAGGAATGGAATTGGATTTACAAGTACAAGGTAATGGATTCCTACATTTTAAATGGAGAAAATACCACGCAAAACAAGCATACAATGTAGCTTATTGGAATTATGGGTTATTATTTATTTGAAACTAAAAGAAACTAGAAGCTATTAATTGCACGAAAACTGTCGGTTTTGATTAATTAACCTAACCAAAAGACCACATCAGTAGGCCCCTATAGCAAATAGATTTTGTACTAGCACTGCATCTTATTTGCATCTTTATACCAAAGTTCAGTGTTGCGTACACTTATGTAATAAGCCTATTATTATTTTGTTCACTGTTGTCATAATTATGTTTGACGTCGTCATTCTCACCTCCGCACATCATGCATAATGCATAGGCCTACTTAGTTATATCACTGGTTATTTTAACAGAATTATGGACAAACTCGAATAGGTGTATTCTGTTTACACTTATCGCATGAAGTAATTTACTAGTATTGAGTTCTGAAATATGGACGGTGACGAAGACGGCGTGTAAACTCGGCGTCATCGTCGACAGCCAGCTGGCGCTGTCTGCGCTGGTGTCCGCCGTGTGTCGTAGTGGCTAATACCAGCTACGACAGCTCCGACCGCTCGTCAGATCGATGTCATCTGACGCTGTCAAGACGCTGGTCCAGGCGTTCATTTCATGTCGCCTGGACTACTGCAACTCGATGTTCTACGGCATCATGGATGGCCTGATGAGCCGTTTGCAGTCTGTACAGAATGCGCTGCGCTGTTTGTGTGTAACGCCGGTGCTACAGGAGCTACACTGGCTTTCGGTTCAGCGTCGGGTGGATTTCAAGATGGCCACCCTGGTCTACTTGTCACTGTCTGGCATGGCTGCAGCTTACCTGGCCGCCGACTCTCAGCTGGTCTCCGACGAAGGTCGTCGTCAGCTGCGTTCTGCCAACTCAAGGTCATGTGTCGTCAGAAGGACCTGCAGCAGCTATGGAAACAAATGTTTTGCTGCTGCAGTTCTTAGGCTCTGGAATAAGCTTTCAGCTCATCTGAGACAGACTGGCATTAACTTCAAACAGTTTAAACGGCTGCTAATTGTAAAATTAACCCCCCCCCCAAGTCATCTTACTCACTAACTTACTTGCTTACTAACTGAACTGACAAGCTACTGCAGCGTTTCACGGAACTCGATGTTCTGCGCATGCTCGTGTTCAGCTATTCGCGAGGCGTTCCAGGCGCTGGATGTAGACGCAGATGGACTGATATCAACGGACGACGTACGCACGCTGCTACATCTGTTCAACCCGGACATGGACAACTCCGACGCGCAGAACATTATCAACCAAGCTAGTTCATACGGCAAGTTGCACGTTTACTACTAACTTATAAAAAAACCCTTCTCTGTGTTAAGATCACACTCAGCTTGCACTGCTACTGTTGTCACAACTTTCGGCTGCGGTTGTGCGTCACGAAGCAAACGATGGTGTGATCTATGCAATCTGGGCATTGTCTGGAGTGGTATAAACTCATACTGCGTACTCGCTTGCCCACTCCAATACAACCTTTAGCTATAAATTTCTGCTGTGCTGCATCCTATGCTTCTACAATTTTTTTCCGTTTTTGCACTGATGCCGACGTTCGAAGTTTTTTTCTGCAGCGTTTCGTTTTGATTGTAAAACTAATAGGGTGTTTACACGATCCAGCAAACGTCCAGCAAACATCCAGCTGGCTCGTCCATTATAACATATAGCAGCAAACGTTTCAGCAGACGCCCAGCAAACGTCCAGCATTAGCACGTGTATTTTGAATACATTTGCTGGAAGTTTGCTGGACGTTTCCTGGATCGTGTAAACACTCTATAAAAGTACAAATCACCGACGAACGAAGTTTCATTGTTAGTTCGGACAGATCTGCTCGTCGGTCTGATAGTTTCGACTACTGTGCAGTGTCTTTTTCATTTTCGCTGTCTCGTTTTCTCTGCCGATAAACTTACGTCCCACCTCATAATATTTTATAGGCTTAGTAATTTTCTTAAAACAACCTGAAACAAAGATATCAACAATATTGGTGAGTAGCCTACTGAGTATGTTGTGTATTTTTAATTTCAAGACAGAATGGTCATCGTTATTGCAAAAACATCTTTAAAATATAATAGACTATTGAAAGAACTTGAAACTTTGACATTTGCAGGGCTTAACCATAAATTGCTCTGAATAAAACTTCGGGACGCGATCTTGGAGTATTGGCACGCAATCTTAGCTTGGCGCTGCTGCTGCTGTTAATAAATTCACAAGGTGGCCCAAACAATGGCAACATTTTACGCCTTAATTTCACCAAATACTAGCCAATTTTCAAAAAAAATTTACGTTTAAATTAAGAGAAAATTTGTGCTAATACTGTCATCAAAGATCTTACCACACCTCAAGTGTGTTGCTACACTACCTTGTGAAATGTCAGTGTCTTAAAAGTAACAATTATTGAAAACAAGATGACTTCTGTAACACCATAGTTAAAACAGCAGGAAACTACGTGTTTATTGTTTCAGATATTGTCTAAGGTAACTTTCCTGCAGTTTTTACACCTAATGTTCAATGTGTCCGCTTTGCTGCTGAACGACGCACTGAAGCCGGCGACGCGGCTGAGGCAATGACCAATGCAACGCCGCGTCTTGGTGCTTTTATAAGATGTATACAAGGTAGTGTAGCGACACACTTGAGATTTTTTGGGATCTTTAGTGATAGTTTTATTGCAAATTTTCTCCTGATCTTGGCAGTGAAAAAGTTTTGAAAATCGATTAATACTTAGTGAACGTAAGGCGTATAATAAGAAACCCAGCTGTCGCTAGGGTGGGTCGACCGTTATACGTACCGCATACATTTAAAGACCAGCGTCCGACTACCGGCCGCGAAAAGAAACTGATCTCCTGGAGTAACGACAATGATAAACACTATGGTGACGCTGCTATATCGCACGCTATAATTAGCGCTAGGATACGAGCTGACAGCTTAACGGACGGCCCAAAACTAATGCTATTTTTGGGCCACCCGTCCTGTATACGGTCTGGTGCGGCTGCACGCTGCTTAGGTGCAGGGGACGGCGGTCAGGTTGGCCTGCGTGACTTGTTGCTTGTAATGGCGCGCGTGGCCGGAGAAGAGGTGTGGAGGGCGGTCTTCGACAAATTCGACATGGACGGTGATGGGTTTGTGACGCCGGCGGAGTATCGCGCCATGATGACGCAGATATATGGCGGACAGCCGCCGACCGACGACGAGGTCAACGCCACTTTCAACGCTGCCGACCACGACCGTGATGGACGCATCGGATACGACGGTTGCTATATATTATGATAATTATATGTTTTGAAATGTTTTATGCTTTTTTGGTCGACCGTACCCCGAAAAGGTCAAGGTCATGAACCCCCACTATCTTTGAGGCGCCATATCTTCATAACATTGCCAGATAGACGCATGGTCACAATGGACCACCCATAGAAAGTGGTCTACCGCAGGTCAACTGGTCACGTGTTCAATAACGTCACGTGACCCCAAAAAGGTCAAGGTCGTGACCCCATTATGTTTGAGGCGCCATATCTTCATAACGGCGCAAGATGGACGCATGGTCGCAATGGACCACCCATAGGAAATGGTCTGTCTGTCGCCTGTCGTCTGTAACGCATCTATTGTGGCTGAACTGTAAATTGTAAGGGGTCGGTGATCGTGCTGTTTGATAGGGAAATGACGAATACCTATATATAGGCTGTCAATAGGAACCATGTCGCTATCTCTAGTGGTTAATTGGCCGCAATATTCAACGCAGTGTTTCTGTCTGCATCAGTCGTAAACGTGTGGCGATTACTGATGGCACGGTATATGTTAGGGGCTCGCCGATTTGTTTACGGTCGGCCCTCCCTAGCAACAGCTGGTTTTTTTGTTCTTCTTTGTCACCATGCGTTATAGCACCCTGCATCATTACCAAAGTTACTGAACCTTAATTTTACTTTTTCACATACAGACGTTCTTCATGTCTCTACAGCTCCGACCAAACTCGAAAGCTTTTGGAAACGATTTTCCACGCCAGAGGCGAAAGTTCTCGAATACACTTTTTATTTGCACTCATTTAAGTAGAAGGGCAATGCACTTTGGTCTGCTAAATTTCTAAATTGGCACCTGAATTTGGATCATCCCCGTTTTTGCATGGCGTTAACATAGCTTCTCTATGCAAAAGCTTTGTCTTAGCTATATGGCAAATGTGTTTGTCTGTCCGTCTGTCTGTCTGTCACGTTGCTGTGTTGTTGTGTCAGAATGCAGACAAATGAACGAATTAACCAATAAAACGCGTGTAGAACAACAGGGTAATTTTGTTAAATTTTTTGGGGAAAATTATAGCAATTTTGATTGACTGGCTGTGCCTGCTAATTGCAGAATTTGTGAAGAGAATGATGCAGTGAACTCGTCAAAGATCAACGGTATAAACGTAAACGGAAGACTTGCGACTCATCAGAATGCTTAATGGCACTGTTGTGATGACTTGTTTTGAATAACAATATTAGTGACAGTCAGTTGTGAACTTGCACGTACTTGTGAGCGTTGGTAAAATTATTTCAAAGTATAGGCTTAGTAGACATTGAATAAATAGGCCTACCGGTAAGTTACCCTTTAGTCGTGATCTTTCATCTGCAATACATGTAGGCCTACATGAATTATGGGCCTAAGTGAACGTGGGATTTGTCAATAGGCCTATGACTTTATTGCCAAGTTTGCAGTTTCGTCAACTGTGGGCTTAATTTGCCTGCAAAAGGGCGTAATATGGATTAATGCATTTCAAGTGAACGCACAGAGTGCTTATTATGAGTCCGCAAACTTAAGTGAACTAAATATTGTCGTTCAAGCATTTAACGTGTCAACCTGTGAACGCCCACAGATAGGCCCCTAATTACGGCACGAAATCTATAGAGTCGCGTCGTAAAGGTGAACAGAATTGAAGACGCGAGTCAACTGTCGGCGTCGGCAAAAGTCAGAGACGGCGAGTCTCGTTGGCGTTAGTTCAAGACGTACGAATATATTTCTGATTTTTCTTATTTTTAATGGAATACCGCCATTTTAATTTTGTAAATTCATTTACTGAACGACGCGTACATTTTTGCCGCAAACAGCTAGTATGCCTACAGTACATATATTCGTTAAATGATTCAGAATGCATCTTGTAGATAAGTGATGTTGAGTGCTGAGATACTTATAGCTAATTAATCATGTAGTGTAAGCTTATAGTAAAATAATAGCCCAACTCTCAATAGTCATTGCGATCGTCACATTTAATTTGACGTTATGCAGACGGACAAAAGACATACTCTGGCATAACCCGCGGCCCCATCGTAGCGCTCCGACGCAGGTAAAGCGAAGTTTTAATTCAACGCAACGCACGCTACGTATGCAACGCGCCTAAGAAAGTATATGTATCAAACGCAAAGTGTGCAACAAACGCAGTCGCTACGGCTAAGGCTGCGTTCACATAGACACGACACACGAGCACGAGTCCGATAAAAATACATAAATAATCTATCTAAAAGTAGATAATAGGATCGATAGAAGCGACGACCGTACGTGCGGCAGATACGGCAGCTATACGTCACTTGCTTTAGGCCCACATCCTTTACTTTTTGCGTTTCGTACGTTGTGTGCGTTGAGATGGATAAAAACTTCGCCGAAATCATTTCGCATACAGGTAGAAGCAAGATCAGAATCAGCGGCGTCATTTAGGGGAGTGGAGAGTCTACACTACTGACCACCATGAATTTCAAAATTTAATTTTTCTCCTTGTAAATCGTACTTATAAAACAGTGTTACTACTGCAAAACAATACTTTACGTGAACTGAAATTCCAAGAATTACCAATGATTTACTGAAATGACGCTACTGGTCAGAACTAGTCGGCACTCGACAGGGCCGCAAACGACAATGACAATACCACGGTAATTTGAGGACTACTAATTTCTGCCAGAAATATTATCCTTGAGGGTCGTTAGTAGAGTATAGTAAAATGGCGTAATGATGTTTACATTTTAATTTCATGTGACATTCTTCATCTTAGGTGAAAGACTGTCGATTATTTGAAGATGGACAGCTGCAAAACTGGGATACCGACCTTGCAGGTGCTTTTGTTGATACATTGATGCAAAATTTAAAAGTGTAATATTATGTCTGTACATGAGACACTAGTGACACACCCCTTTGAAACTCAGGAGTTTTTAGTTGCATTCTACTGTGCAGCAAAAGGGTAGGTTGAAAACACCAAGTGAGTAAGTATCGCTGATGAGGTGGGATTGACGACGGCGTCTGTGAGAAGTTGGCTAATGTCAGCACAGAAAGTGTAAAAGTTGTCAGTATGCATGTTTGTGCTTTGGTACATTTAATCATAACCCTCACCTTTGCTTGTTGGCATAGATGCACAAACGCACTACCAATTTCAAGTTCATGTAAGCTTTGCCATACTGCTGAAGTGACTAGTGATCGATAGCATCTGCAAACAATTGGATTAAGCAGCTGATTACATATATCATATGACTGATCATTTGTATTGTAGTAGTTTACTAATTTGCCATTTTGAGAGACCAGGGTTTATGGTTCTTAGGTCAGGCTGTCTTACCTTGGTGAATGTTGAAAAGCTTGGGTATTTTTGAAGGGTGGCACTAAATACTAAAGTGTTTCTGGTAGTTTTTGGTGGTTTTCGGTACCGAAATATTAACCATAGCCATAACCCTAACTCTAACTCTAATCGAAAACTACCTCAGTTGTTTTCATACTTTCTGGCGAATAGTGCCACCATTTTTGAAGGTGGTTGTGAATTTATTTTTTAGTACAAAGTTTGTTGGTTTGTTGTGCATTAGCGTCGTCTGCGACATTTGCACAGTGTCTCTGCAAGGAATGTTCAGGTGTTGAGGAAACATTCAGCCATGGACGTGTCATCACTCGAGCTCTATTTCACGCTGCACAAAGACTTAAACAGCCCTGGTCTGTTCTTTATTGCAATGTTTTTGCTTGTAACTTTCATTGAGTCGTTTTGTGACTTAGTGCAATTGTTTATTACGTAGGCCTATATTAGTTTGCTTAAGATAGGTTAATCTTTGAACTGTTAATAAAAGTAGGTATTGAGTAAAGAAAACGTTTAGCATAATATTAATAAACTAATAAATGTCGTGTTGATGCATAAAGTGAAACGCTAGAAGCCAGTTGCCACAGTCAGTTTAATTTTGGTGTCATATTTTCTCTGTTTTAGTATTTATCTAAGTAACTTCTGGTTTGTGCTTTTACATTTTTCTGCTAACTAGTGGTTAATTTTTTATGTGTAACATGCTTTGTCACTTAACCACTATCTATCTTACATTTTTGTAAAAGATTATACCTAGCATATGTATTTGCCATCTTGAGTGATACATCTTGTGTCATTGATTTGTAGCATTTTATACCAGTGAAAGGATTAAAGGGTCCTTGGTAAGCATGTCTTTGGCTGTCATGTAATATGTGAACATACCTTAATACATTATTATTTTTGTAATTATTGTACTATTTTGTTCATATACTACACACCAGTGCTGTGCCAGTTGCTCTAGCTTCCAGTCCATAGATGAGCTGACTTCAAACTGGCATGCTTTGTCTTCTCGTCTTTGTCCAGCTTGATGGCGTAACGGTAACGTGCCGAACTTGTAACCCTGAGGTTGCAGGTTTGACTCCGTGCCGGGGCACTGCTAGTTAACAACCTTGGGCAAGTTGTTCATACGCATGTGCCTCTTTTTATCAAACAGTACAAATTGGTACCGGCTTCATCGCCGGGAAGGTTATAACAGTAACATGTGGAGTTCTGGCCCTGTTGTGATATATAAGGCAGGGACGGGTTCACCTGTATCGGGTGGCAGGTAATACTGTGTGATCCCAAATGGCAGGTGAGACGTCTGCGGCACACTGCTGACTCGGGGCCATGGAAACGGAGATGAGCACTGCTTGCATTGGTCACAGAGCTGCGAGAGAGCGTTGTTGATTGTCGAGGATTTGACCTTTAACCTTTAAACTAATATGTTTTTATGGTGAATTACAGAATCCATCATGGAAGAGTTTGAGTGTAAGTCATATGGATATGAGTCGAGATGTTAACACTTCTAGTCAATGTATCCTTTCATCTTGTCTTCTTTGAATCTGTGCCATAGTTAATAATCTAAGGCAGGGGTCTCAAACTCATTTGGAGATGCGGGCCACACTGCAAGATATCTTTGAGTTGGTGGGCTGCATTCAGGCTTGTCTTTAGGAGGGTGGCACTGTGCCAAGGGCCCCATGCCCCAATGGGGCCCCACGCTACGGTGGTGATCGTCGCAACTAGCAATGGATCGGTCGATCAGTCCAGCCAATTTTTATTGCCTTACGGATGTATCATAGTCACAACCTAAACCCAATTAAAAGGTGTAGAAAATTTTTTTTTGCATGGGGGAGGAGGGAGAGCTAAAATCTAGGGTCCAATTTTTTCGCTCGCTCCGCTTGGGAAATTGTAGGCCTAAAATACACAGATAAAGGCCTACCTTACAAATTCTGGCCTAATCTATAGTTTGTGGTGTAGTTTGGTCACAAGGTGCTATGTGGTATTAAGGGCCCTGCAGGGCCTGCAGGTAAATTAGTGCCAAGGGCCCCGCGCTGGCAAAAGACAGCCCTGGCAGCATTGTTTTTAGAAATGACAAAATGTAGTAAATGCAATAATTTATACAAATGACAAAACTACAATATACACTGTGTCCCAAAAAAAACATCCCCGACATTTTCGACTGTAACGTGAAGAAGGATTATCGGATTTTAATAATTTTTGGTACGAACATTCCTGAGACAACTTGTCGTCAAGTGACAATTTAATTTCCCATCTCGCTCAACATCTGTTTCAACACTACCTGGGGAAAATAGAACAAACAAAATATCACTTTTTTATTCAATGCAACATGATTGCTTAATTAACATAACGCGTAAAAACACATTTTGTTCACATTTCTGACACTGTGGCTGACATTTCATTCAGTTATCCATTTTTCAACTGCCTACAGTAAAACTGCTTGAAGTGTTGGC
>Ga0209367_1002341_pt1 | contig 24923 bp, 9 predicted proteins | sample WorMetLIZISLAND2_FD_187412 | JGI IMG/M metagenome (GOLD analysis project Ga0209367, IMG submission 187412) | Marine gutless worms symbiont microbial communities from Max Planck institute for Marine Microbiology, Germany - Olavius geniculatus... ... | reverse complement strand
TCGGAAAAAATTTTAAAAAACATCATGCGTAAAACAGAAGTCCTTCCGAAAACTATCGTTTTCGGGCGGACTAATAAAGTTACCAGTCAGACAAATAGCCAATGTGCCGTGTTCGGGAAGTAAAAAAGTGTGCGTACGACGCTTGAAATTGTAGTGCTGCGACGCTGTGGATCACGGTGGCAAAATCATGCGCAGAACACGGTTGAAATTAAAAATAGTTTTATCGAGACATTAATATGTAGCTTATACCAAATTCTTATGCGAGTCTGTACATTTTGTAGATGACGGCGTTCGTCTGGCAGAACCATAGCTGCCGTATGCATAATGCACAGAAATCAAATAAACCGCGTTATAGTAAGTAAGCAAGTAAGTACGCCGTTGGCGCGGAACGTTTGTAAATTGTCTACAGTACGCTTGTATGACTTGGAATTATCTGACCCTTCCATCACAACTGCCACGGTGAGCCGGTCGTCGTAAGTCGTGAAGTCTCGTAGCGTAGTTTTACGACACTCGAGACGCCAGACTCGCCCGCCAGCCACCGCACACTGACTGCATCCACGCCATTCTCATCCTGTGTCGTCGCCGTGTATACCATGCACTGATATGCGGCGAGTTCTAGAAATTGCAATTCCGCTAAGCCTATGCATGATCCGCATAGTTTTATGTCGGCAGATCCGTCGTTAGCTTTAGCGCGAACGCCCGGTGTCGGCGATTAAGGCCCTCCTGATAGGGTGCTGCTGCCAGCACAGCCGGTCTAACTGTCGGTATTAGACCGCCACGGTTACATGTAAGCCATACGTGTAAAAACCTGTTTCAAAGTTGTTATTACGACGTCGGTTTTTTCATGTAACCATGGCTTTACAGCAAGCAGTGGATGCACTAAAGGCGTTGCGGTAACGATGCCATTAACTCGTGCTAATTAGGTGCCACTTCAGAGATTGTTGAGTATGCAAAGCGCTTCCAGTCGCCAGTCTGACTCACGTACGCTCGGTCAGACATTTACTACTATCTGAAACTTATGTACCGTCTATCCCAGGAAGCAGAATAAAATGGAAAGCTTATTGCTGAATAATCAATAAATATACAGAAGAAAAAGTAAAATTACAAACAAACGACCAACGTGTGAGTTATCGTGATAACTGTTTTAAGAGGCCTGCTAGTTCACTTGCTTAGATGCCGAAAACACAAAATCTTTCATTTTGTGGATAAAAACATGAAATTTTCAGGATATGCCCATTAATATGCAAATTTATTTTAAATATGGTGGCAAACTTTAAACTTTTCGGAAAAGTTAAAATCCAAGAAGGCTGCCAAAACGTTATTATAATTAGCTTGGTGCAAAAATTAGTGATAAAATCATAAACTGTGCACAAATGTCTAAGAACACTGAACATTTTTAGATTTAATGCCATTGTAAACTTTAGGCAAAACATTTTTTCCTTAGCAACAAGTACATAAATCTGCTGTAATTCGATTTCAGTAAAATATAATCTTAAGAGGGGTTTGTGGGGTCTGCGAATTTTGTCAGTGTCCTTAAAACTTGTATGCAACCTACCCTTGTTGCCGTGGCAACGCGCAAATGAATAATGTCAGTGAAAATCTAGCACTACCGACCTTTGTTGCCATAGCAACGAGATTGGGAAAATTTGAAGGTAAAATAGGCTATATAACTTGGCATGTGTAAGAGGTATCTCTGAGATCTTTGCATATAAAAAGATTTTTATGCGCCTGATTAGGATGGACAACGTTGTGTTTCAACATGTACCGTAAATTTTTAATAAGTTTGCAGTCGCTGTCAACTTTTTTCTCGTTTTTTTTTATTTTCCGCTTTCTTTATACGTTTTTTTACAGAAACATTTTGCCAGTACTAGTGTAAACAACGCTCATGTGTGTAGCGATATGTAGTCACCCTAGGCCTATTTGCTTTAGGCCTACTTATGACGCGGACTTTTCGTGGATTTTCATATTCTTGCGGATCCTTGTCCACGACGACGCGATCCTCACGCCTCTGGTCTGGAAGAGAGAGAGAGTATTTATCTGCCAAAACACAAATACAATATTGACGTAGAATACTATACACTGGAGGCGAGCTGCCAAAAAAGAGTCAAACGCAGTAGAGTATGTAGGCCCCTACAGGCTACTGCTCTGTAGTCGTCGTCAGTGACCATGGTGACGGTTAACTGAGACGCATTCGTCTCGGCGTCAATATGGAAATCTGCGTGCAGTAAATGCCAAGAGCAACGGTGCCGATCACCGCCTGACGCCAGTATCGATAATATGATATATTGTCTTATCGATCTGCGTTCGCACGTTTTAGTTTTTATTTCTCGTCGACGGGCGTACAGCACTGTATTGAACTCACAAGCATATCATTCAGCGACAATGATGACCACGAACAGTTAAACAAGTTCTAAACAAGTGCTAAAGTTTTTCATTAGTTTTCGTCATCGTCGTCATTATCATCATCATCATCATCATCAGCAGCAGCAGCAGCAGTAGCCTTGCCAGCGTTAGCTCCCATGTAGACAATGTGCGAGTATAAGTGCTTATTTCGTGCTGACTACTGCTGGAGGCAGCTCCTGCAAATCAAATGGCACCAGTTCATTCGGAACAACGAGATAACGGAGTCCACTGGTCTGCCGTTCATCTAAGAGTCAATCAGCCATCGCCGCAACTCTCTCTTCGGTCATGTCGCCAGGTTGCAAGAGGACGTTCCAGCTCACAAGGCACTCAACTGCTACGTCGCCCTATCGCTCGGACGTCTACCGAGTAGCCAATGAAACTGTCGTCCAGGCCGTCTCCGCAACAGATGGCGTCAGCGGGCGGGAGGTTGTTGTCCCGCCAAATCTGGTCAACCCATCTGTTGCGGAGACGGCCTGGACGACAGTTTCATTGGCTACTCGGTAGACGTCCGAGCGATAGGGCGACGTAGCAGTCAATCGTGGTCACCGACGCTACGGCCTCTACCGGCTAAACGTTGACGACGACGACTGCTGGAGTCGACTTTTACACTTTTTAGCAATAAATCAATCAGTCATGTTTAATTCAGGCAAATAACCCATATATAGTAAGCTGACAACTAGAAAACAATACTGGTCAGGAGTCAGAGACGCCCGTCTGAAAAAATTGTCGTTGTGAATAAAATGACATTTCGATGACAACTACAGTACGGCATCTATTTACGATTGGATGATTTCAGTCGTGACAACGCAATCATAGACCACCGTCAGTAGGCCTAGTACCCATCCAATCATTCGGCCGTTGGTCTCCGTTGTTTGCCGCTGGTGCGCCAAGTGTGCGTCTGTTGCTCGCCCCATTGCAAACACAAGATTGTTTTCAATTTTCAGCTAGTCCCGCTTACCTTAAGAACGCTATGTATAATTAATTGACAATAAATGATGAAAAGACCATTAAGCGTTCAAGTCAAAGAGTTTTAAAGGTAGGTTGAACCGCATGCAAAGTTTATGAACAGACTCAAAGAATTACTTTAAACAGATTGTAAAACAACGCAATATTAAGCGTCATATTCATCCGGAAAAGTCTTCTGCAAAAACAGTACGCTGTTTAAGTAGAATTATTGTAAAAATGATAAAAGGACATTCCTCCTGATGCCTGTCCATTTCGCCTCATTGTAGCCATATGAGCTTACAGGTTACCAGTATCAGTTAATGCGGTCCCTTCTGTGTTTGCCGGACTGACACTGGTGCGGAAAGTTGCCCTGTAGGGAACCAGTATTATTTATTTCGTCGATCCTGTACAATTAACAGTCACATAGCCTGTGTATATACACTCCGCATTCAATCAGTAATTTGGAGATGTAATCCCGAGAAGGGACCTCTCTGTCTGTATGAAACGATCTGATGCGCTCGGTCAACATAATATTCGCTGAGTTGCAGCCGACGCCGATTACGTCGAAGAAACGTTAACCAGTTGTTGAGGTCTGCGTCCTCTATGTTTGATGTATAACGCAGTTTGCTGCACGTTCTTGATTAATGTCGATAGATGTTGCGTTGTATGGTGTTGCGACTCGGGATTTTTCGACGATCCTTCTTGTAATTGCGGCAAACTATATTTCATAATGTCGACGAACTTTCGACTGAGCACCATTTGCTATTCATGGCTGCTGGATGAAAAGACGCCCGATTTTATCCCACCCGTTCTCTGGCCGCACAACTTACCTGACCGCAACCCGGTGCCTCAGAAGTGCGTTTACCGTACAAAGACCTCGGACATCAACGTACCGAAACAACGCATCAACAGCGAATAAACCGCTCTGAATATTGCGGTTATTAGACGTGCTGTTGTTAAGCGGCGTCAGCGTTTACGCGCTTGCGTTCGTGTTGGAGGCGAACATTTCGAGCACATGGTGTAATAAAAATGATGTAACTTTTTAAAGAGACAACACTCAGCGTGCTCGGAGTCAAAAAGGAAGGGTTTTAAAGTTTTTTCCCATGATTTCCAAAATAAAAGATAGTAAATAAACAAAATTTGGCACATTTACAGCACCTATTAAAGCCTACAATCTGGTGAAAAATCGCGCCAGTCGGTTGCTACATGTGCGAGATATCAATTTTTAAAACAAACAATTTAGCGCTTTTTAGCGGAAAAAAGAAAAATATTTTACAAACGAAATTTGACAGAGTTAAGGAGCCGAAAAAGGTCTACCATACGGTGAAAAATTGCACCGATATCAAAAGTAAGCGAGAAATCAAGAGTCAAAAAAATTCGTTTAACTCTTTTTAGCGGCCAAACCGTTACTGAAAATCCGACATAAAACCAAGAATTTTGTAGGGTAGGGGCATATTGTTTACAAGTTTCACAAGTATGGTGACCGTCGGCCTTCAGATGGCTGAGATAACTTGAAGGGAATGAATTATACATAATTGGAAAATTTTGGCGCTGAGCCAAAAACCGGATGTAGAAATTCAGATTCTCCTTGCCCTTCGTTCAATTGAGGGAGCTGAAATTTTACCAGAACATGTCCCCATCGAAGACCGGTTAGAGAAAAAAAAATTAAGTCCTTAGTTCCCCTAATGCAAGAGATATGAGGGGTTAAAAAAATTTTTCTTTACGCCCCGTCAAAATCCCTTCAATGTATTTACCCAGAATTTTGTCCGTGGGTAGCCCTCGATGCCCCCTACAAATGGCCAAAATTTGGTGCACGTAGCGTCAGCAGATTTTCGGCTAGACAAAAAATGTGGGTTGAGCAAATGCCCAAATATAGCCTCCAGAAAATCCTAAAAAGCGGAGTCGGCTGACACTTATTCATAACTGCTAGTCTTTTTTGTTGCTATTCAGTTAATTAATAGCTGACGCGTGCGCTACCCGGTATGAATTTATTGTTCTAAACGGCCAAACTACGACTTCTGCATTTTACAAGGTAGTGTAGCAACGTCACAAGATAAGGTGGACAAAACTGTATTCATTTACATCAGATTCTGTCGTAATGTTGCATGTTACGAATTATTAAAATCGGCCAATGTTTAACAGAGTTATTTAAAAAATAACACTGACAGTTTTTGGGACACGGTGCATATTGACAGAACACGTGCGGAAGAACAACTAATGCTACAATGTCTCATTGACGAACGACGTGATTGACAGTCAGCAAGGATCATAAATATTAACGGGCCAAAAACATGGCGACCTCGGCACTGACCCATACGTATCAAGCAGTACAGATGAGTATGACAAATGTGGACAACTTACCATTAGTGCTGTGAAGCAAACATTAACATTAACAGTGTTATTTCTGTTTCGATAGGAAGTTGCACACTTGCTTTCAATTGCTACCACCATTTACGACCTTCTTCTTCTTCTTCTTTTCCAATAATGCACATATCCTCTTGCGAGTAATGTCGTGGATGAATCTGAACGGCCATTGCGCTTTTTATTGCTCAATGCATGAAATGTTCGTATCACACGCACCACCAGGAATATTTGAAAAATAATAAAATCACACTGTCAGCAAAAATGTGTCCACGCATTCCAGTTTCTGTTAATTCAAATACAAGGGTGTGGGGATATGTAAATGAGTTTCGTGGAAAATGGGCATTAAACGACAGTGGGATACTTAAAAATAGCGATTTTAGGGCCCTTTGTCGCTATTCTATCCGAATGTGAGTGAGAACGAAGGTATTTATTGTAATAATATAGTTTTTCGATGGCTTTTCACGGACCCAAAATATATGACTTTTAAATGACCTTTGACGTTGAATTCTGTTGTGCTAGGTATACATGTATATTTATGACTTCCTGTGGCTCCCCGTAGACTCTGTGAACTTCTAAACACGGCGACACTAGTTTTGAATGATTCTTGTGCCCGTTCGCGCAAGCGTGTTATGAATACACATGTCTGTGTGCCCAGTCTGATCCCGTGAAGATCATTTGAAAAGGAAAAAGTGAGAGAACGCAAAAAAATTGTCGTTCCGTGCATACTCGAATACTGTAAAGAACAGTTAGGAATGGATGCGGTCGCCACGCAGCAGTCATACCGACAGACATGGACTTAATCCCATTTGTATGAATATTTACTGAGATGACGACGCTATAACCGTTGTCCACACTTTTTGGGCGTCATTCAACACTGCGTCAATGTAACATATTACTCAGCGCTGAATGGCTGAGCGTAATGCAAGTCAATTAAGTTATTATTCAGATTTGTGTCCATATTCTGTCACTGTTGATGCTTACAGCGTTTATTTTTATTTTGTATTTCAGATACAGAAAAGTATTCCGATTTAAGTTTAGTCTACGGTATTCATTCGTTCTCGGTGAATCAGTGTTTAGCATTAGGCCTAAGTCAATGCAGCGTTCCCACAAACGACAGAAACTACTGCAAAAAGCAAGGCAAAAGCTGCAACTAAACCAAGGTGACAAACACTGCATTTTTTAAAAAATGTCACAAAGAAAAAGAATTTTATCAAATTTGTTTTTTTTTTCTCGTTTCGTCTTTCTGTTGCGCTTCTTAGCCGTTATTGACTTTAAACACGCACTTCATTTATCGTTGCGACGCGCTGCCAACTTCATAGATACTCCGGAATCTGGATAGACGATTACTTCTAGTAATATTATCGCTATTCTGATGTCGTTGCCATGCACACGTCAATACTATGATATTGTGATAAATGATTTGCACTGAAAAACTAGCAGGCAAGTTGCAAGTTTAATCTAGTGCGTAAACTAAAAGAACTAGAACTGTTTTTAACGAAACCGAAATAAGAAAAAAAACAAGTACCGCCACGTGAAAAACGACAAAAGTCCAAAAACAAACAGATTGTGAAAAGACATAAAAACTTAAAATAACAAATAAACTAAAAATAAGGAAATAATGACAACTGAAAATAGAACAAAAACTGTAATCATTAAATCATTGTGCGATTTATTGCTGCTGTAAAAGCACACAAGTGCTGCTTGCATTTTTCGCATCTCTGCGTCTTAGTTTACGTGAACACGATCGCCAACATCGACGGCATCGTAAATAATTTATAAATAACAGAGCGAACGCTTGGTCTTATAACGCATAGTAAAGCATTGAGACAGATAAACAGTTTTTTCCTGTCAAAGTCATAAAATCGATTGTCGTTTCTTACATGTTTTTCTTAAACGCTTACTGCTAAGAATATCCCTATTTCTTGCAGTAGCTTTATTTTTGATTATCATTAAAATATTTCAGCGCATTATGCTGCAAACAAGAGCTGTAAAAATACCGCAGAAGTATCTCCATACTTTTATTTTAACAAGAGTAAATGCAAGATGCTAATCTCTCTGAGTACTGTCGCTACCGTGTGTGATGCATAGACAACACCAATAGTCACTTTTTACACACAGATCAAACTAATTTGTTATTTTGGACTGCCGCAAGCGCTTCTTAACCTGGTTGTTCCTTTTTGTCAATGCAATATCGCATAGCAGTGCCACACATAATAAACCTATGTTTTATAACAAATTTGACTAATCGTTGGTTGTATTGCTATGACGCTGCGCAGGTGCATCATCACGCGAGTGGTTTGTCTCACAAGCGCCGGCCGATGACGGCAGCGTCGACGACTCTATGTGCGGTACAAGTCTTCAAGCGGCGTGCCACAGTCTCGACTCTGTCGTCCAGGCCGCTCAGCCTGGTGATGTTCTACGTCTGAACCCAGCAGCGGCCGCCTACAGACTGTCCTGTGTTAGTTCACCGGGCCACGGCTACGTGCTGCAGTCGCTGACGATCACTGCTCTGAACAACGGCTCGGCGGACCGACCGACCATCGGCTGCGAGGCGCCGGCGGCTGACGCAGCGACAACAGCTTCGAGATGTGCTCTGAGACTGGACAACGTCACCCTCATCGACGTCGATCTGCAGGTCGACAACTGTCACGTAACCATCCTCGGCTCGCGCCTGGTCGAGTCGACGGTCTACACGACGCGCACGTGTCGTTCAGTGCGCATGCGCGTGACTCGTAGCAACTGGACGTTCGCCGGTCATCTGCCGTGCGGTCGTATGGCGCCACAGAGCAACGTCAGCGGCGAGGTGTGTCGACAGACGCCGCTCATTAACCGACTGCAGTGCGTCTCCGTCGATGTCACGCTCGACAGAGTTAGGCTGGTACTCGGCTCTCTCGTGATCCAAAGCAGGTACTCGACACACGTCTACGTCGTCCAATCGCAGTTCACTGGAGATTCGGATAAACCCGGAAGTCAGTTTCTCGGAGGACTGCGCCTGACGTTTTCAACCATCGGCGCCAATATCACGATCGTTAATTGCGTCTTCAGCAACCAGGTGAGTACAGGCCTATCAACCACGGACATCTAGTAGCCTATAGACGCATCACAAATCAGTGTTCTGCACCCTATTTTCCTGCTCACACATACGGCGTCTTTGAGTTACACCGAATAACGAATACTTTTACATCTGCAACTGTTTCTAGTAATTTTGCCGCTAGCGCATGTACACGTAGTTCTGCGCGTGGCGTTCTGCAAAAATGTGCATTATTGTTATTATTTATTATTCCTGATGCACTATCACTAATTATATTCGTTTAGTAATTCTTTTTTAACACACACAAGTGGTATGGTGCGATTGATAAATTACGCTGACGGTTAGGCCTATTTTAGCATCACGGCGTTTTTGACGTTTATATTCTAAAAGGTAGTGTAAAGACGCGTTTCAGATGTGATCGATTCTCTAATTGTGTTACGATTTTTTTGGAGAATACGTTAGTGAAAGTTTCAAAAATCGGTCAATGTCGGGTAAAGATATGACAGAAAATGATGATATACTTTATGACTTGCCTGTGCACATTCAGCAGTGGCGCTTTTTTGGTTGAGGGTCCACTGTCCAGTGGTTCACACCCGTCGTCGGGCGTCTGCGTAATGATCCATCCTTCAGTTTCGGGAGTTTTATGAACGCGAGTTAGCGATGGGCAATCAATTAATTACAAACTGACTAGTGGCTACTAATTAGCTAATTGATTATTAAGCAGTCCTTCTCTAATTTTAAATAATGGAATAATCAGTAAATGCAGTCTAGTTGTAGAGAAACTGATTGCAATCGAGTTCCAGGTAGTCGCTTTATTACAAATGTTTCTATGTTACCATTGTTGATTTTTTGGCATTCTGAAAAACTGACAATTTCAAACATTTATGAACTTTACTAATTTGTGACAAATGTCATCCCAGTCGCTCGTACATGAGAGCGTAGCCTAATTCATAGATGTAATTAATTAGCATTTGGCAATTTTAATTCTAATCACTTCCAAGAATAATTTTAATTCTAACCGGCACCCAACACAATTTTACTAATTCTTATTAATTACTCTGCAATTTCGCGTTGCTGGTTTGCGTATGACAATCATTTTCCCATTAGCGCAAATTACCCGCAGTGCAATATGGACACTGTGTAAAATTGCGCTTCCGAATCCATTATTGACGTTAACGTTCATAGTGAGGTCTTAAAACACTTTATTTTGCCTATTAATCTATGACACCAGCGACTGCCTGCGCCTCTGCAATTTTGACGAACATTTTGTGCGCGTTTTAAATTATGTGCATGCGATTTGTTTTGTGGTGGTGAAACAGGTTAACCCGACGAAGGAGCAGAGCATCATTAATTTGTACGAAGCAGCTCTGTGGCTGAAGGCGGCGATGGTTAGTCGTAGAAACAAGACCAGCACGGCTAACCTCGTCGTCGATCGTTGTCATTTCGTCGGCAACGAGCGGGCGATGACGCTCGTCGGTCCGTTCCGCCGTGCCGTCATTCGGCGCAGCAGTTTCGTCGCAAACCGCGCTATTCACGCCGGCGCCGGCATCCTCGTGCTAGTGACGAAGAACACCGACGTGATGATCGACAACTGCACGTTCGTCGACAACTCGGCCGGGCAGTACCGCGAGTTCTACGCCGTCGAGGACAGCGGCGGCACCGTCAGATTTGTCGGCGATGAGGTGCATCTCAACACAGCGTGCTGCAAGGGCGTCGTGATGATGGTAATGACGATGTTGATGACGCATGTTCAGCGGCATGACTAAAATGAACACGAGGGTCGACACTGGACATTTTTTGTCTTCAAACATCGTAGGGTTTGGAAAGCGTTTGCAAGGGCGTCGTGATGATGGTGGGGAAGGGCGGAGCGATGCGGATCCAGCGTGGGAACGTGACTTTGCTACGGTCAGTCTTTATCAACAACTCGGCTCGACTTCTCGGCGGCTCCGTGTTCGTCGATATCGCGTGCAAGTTAAACGTGAGCGGCTCTCACTTCGAGAACGATGCGTGGTCGACGTCTACGCACGCTCTGCAGGGTGAAATCATTTACTCGGACGGCTACCTCGCCATCGATGACGTCAGCATGGTCGTACGCTCTGCCACCAACGGAATGTCGGTGTTCCGCCACAGCGGCGACCACTGGTCACTGCGGATCACAAACGTTTGGGTCCAGTGCCCCGTCGGCTACGATCTTCGTACAACCAACTCGTCGGCGTACGGTGTGTCGGGTGACGGATTGCGTCGGTCCTACCAGCTCGATCAGCTGTCGTACTACTGCGAGTCGTGCCCTCGCAACAAGTACAGCCTCGACTACGGCTATCTCAACTACACGATCACGTCCCACGACCAGGCCTACTTCGCCCTGCTTATCAACGGGTCGACGCCGCGCTCAGCGTACACCGGCAAGTTCGTTCACCACAAGATCAGCTGCGCCGACTGTCCACATGGAGGTCAGTGTATCCAGGGCATCACTCCGGTCCACGACTACTGGGGCTACGTCAGCAACGAGTCGGTGGTGCGCTTCCAGCACTGTCCGAAGGGCTACTGCCGGTCGACAGGCGAAAATCTAAAGATCGACTCTTGCAACGAGCGCCGAGAGGGTAGACTGTGCGGTCGCTGTCAGTCCGGGTACTCTGAAGCCTGGTTCTCGACTTTGTGCGTGCCGAACGACGTCTGTGGTCCGGCCTGGCTGTACGCACTTACCACCACGCTCGGCGTTCTGTACGCGCTGTTCCTGATGTTCCAAGCCGATGTGAAAAAGTTTATCTTCACCGGCTCGTTGTGTCGGAGCTGTTGGCGTCCGAGAAGTGCGCAGTCGGCGCTTGCGGCGTCTGGCCAAAACAACGATCCGTCGACGTCGCCGACGACGACGTTTAGCCGTGACGGCGGAAACCAGGACCGCAGCACACAGCGCATCGAACTGACGAAGCTCGACGACTACGCGACGACCACCGTCTACTCACACTTCGACCACCACGCCGCCAACGCTCAGGCTACAGACGACGAGGAACCTGCCAACAACGGACTTTTACTGCTTCCTGTGGCGTCATCCAACGCAGGTGACCTCCGGTGTCACTCGTCCGACAAACTAACGGAAAAGGACGCAACTGCTGCCACTGCCGTCGCCACGACGACGACCAAGCGTAAATCTCAGATGGAGGTGTCAATAGCCGTCGATTACGGCTGTATTGTAATTTTGGTTTACTATCTGCAGGACTCACAGCTGCTGAACGTCAAGACCGTCTACACGGTGCCCAGCACACAGCTGCAGTTCCTCGCCAGGTCGATCATCGCCGTTCTGTTCCGCTTCGAACTCGATGTCTTCGATCTGCTCCACGAGACCTGTGCCATTCCAGACATGACGCCCGTGCCCAAGCTGGCGTCGCAAGTTCTACTCGTGCCGTTCACCATGATCGTCTTCGTCGTTATCCACACGACCGGACGAATACTGCACTGGCTCGGCTGTCAGACTGACAGAACGACTGGCGGCGGTAACAACCATACGGTGGGCCGGCAGGCGCGCTCTGTTGTCGAGGACGGCGGGGGCGGCGGCACATCGGCCCTAGACGTGAAGCTGGCGTCTGGCTTCATCACGACGTTGCTCTTCATGTACCAGAAGATGGGAACGACGACGTTCGTGGTGCTTAACTGCGTGCCGATCGACAACGAGTCGGTGCTGTTCGTCGATGGCACGGTGACATGCTACGCTCACTGGCAGTACGTCGTGCTCACGTACGCTGCTGTTTGCGTGACGCCGTTCTGTGTGGTCTTGCTCGTCGCTCCGTCAATGTTGCGTCGTCGTCAGCTGTCTGTCGTCTCGTTCTTCGGCGCTTGTCTGTGTCCGCTGCCGTTCCTCGTCGTCTGGCTCGTTCGTCATCTCTGGCGATACGCTCACCCGCCGTCGAAGTCGAGCGCAGAGCAGGCTGCTCGCAAGCCGTTGGACCGCGGGACGCTGGCTGTCCTCGGTATTCTGCAAGGACCGTTCAACGACAACCGCTACGGGCTGTGCTGGGCCGGCGTGCTCATTGGTCGGCGTCTCGTACTGATCCTACTCTTCACATTTGTCAACGATCCTCTGGTGCGCCTGCTGGCAATGCTGCTGTTCTGCTTCGTGGTGCTTCTGCACCACGTTGACGTCCAACCGTATCGACATCGAGTCGGTAACATCGCCGGAACGTTTTCAGCCACGGCCCTCGTGACGCTTGGCACTGTTAACCTTGTCAGGTAAACCCAACTCAATACCGTAATTTATCATTACTGTCATTCTTATTATTATTGGTATTACAGTTATTATGTCAATAATAATATATCACCGTTTTATTAATACAAACAATGCACTATTTACAATGATAGGCCTAAAGCCACCATGACAGTGATGACAAGAACAAGAAATCGTTATAGGCCTACTGATGTGCTGAGAAATTACAAGTAGGCCTAATTTGAGCAAAGCTCACGTGATTCGCGATAGCAGCAGTCCTGCGACCTGGACAATCGTGTACAACATGCAGTAAAATAATAATGCTTTTTGAAGGAATACCCAAATTTGAGACCTCTGTAAGGAAGACTCCTTGAAGTTAAGAGGTCGAAATTTAGATTGCTAAAAATGGACAATCTATGGTAGTTTGCGCGTCGAATAAAACTGATTGACTATTGTTGTTTTTTTGGAGGGTGGGGGCAAGTGCACATTTCTTCTGCCTCTTTTTGCTATGCCTGCGGACACTGTTGCCTTGCATTCACGCTCATGAAGATTCGCTGTTCTGTTCTATTCTGTAGATTACTCTGATTAAACTTCTTTATAGTTTCGTAAGGCTCACGCTTTCGGCTACCGGTTTTGATTAGTTATTTTGACTGTGCGTCCGCATCGCGTGCTATGCACTATGCAGAGCACTATGATAGCTAGCTATTTTCGGCACATCTGTCTGCCAGTTTGTCAGTCACTCAGTGGCATTTTGTCAAAAAGACGTCAGCTACGATCATCGCAAATCTTCACTGTCAGTTTAACTGCGGAATTGCGGATGATACATTGGCCGGACTTCCGGTACCGGTCCCCGGTGCCGTAAAACCGATTACCGGTTTATTCTTAGCTTCGTAATGTCCGTCCATAAATGCGAGCGTCCTGAATTTTATAGCGACGCTGTAGAAAAATACTGTGCACACACTTTTACATCGTCATGTCTCAAAAAGGATGCAAAATAGGACAAAGGTTCAACGAGTTTAACTGACTTCGAATGACTATTACGCACGCACATTCTTTAACAAATACGTGCGTTTTTCAGAGCTCACCATAAAAATATCTGAATTAGATAGTTTCATATTGTCAGCAGCTTTGGCAATTTAACGTTGCTCATATTTGCCAGTATTCTTAGTAAAGTGGGCCTAAAAGATAATCGGATGGCCCAAAATGGTGGCCGTTTGACAGCTTGCCAATATCCCTCAAATAGGCCTACATGATTTTAAATGTTTTTTAATGGCTAGTTTGAGCTCAAGCCTGTTTGTGGGCCGGCATATGTTTTTGTCTTTGATCATTTTTAATGTCACTGCGACAAAACAAATGTCGTTACCGGTATTTGCAGGAGTTCTCTATTCGTAACGAAATCACTGTTTGACTCGCGTATAGGTGGATTATTCGTAAACGTTCTCCGAAGCACAGGCGTCACATGACAGTAGGGTTGTGCTTGAACCCTGATACTCGAGTGAGACCTATGTGTGCTGTTTGCAAGTTGCCGTGGCCTGATTTCATTCCCTGACTCTGCCGCCGGTTTATCCGGCTAGTGATGATGAAGAGCTGGGCACCAGCTTACTGCTGCTACTTCCGGCGACGCACGTGACTTCCGGCGCGCCGTGCGTCCGAGCAATTGGCGCAGAATAGCGACGCAATCGCCGGAGGTTTTTTTGGGTAATTACGGCGATATGCTGACGAACCGGGCTACAACGAACTGTGTACCGGTAGCACTGTTTTCAGTGTGTTTTTGACTTCTGTCGCAATACCAGCCAACCAGCTTGCACTGTTTTCAGTGTGTTTTTGACTTCTGTCGCAATACCAGCCAACCAGCTTGAGAGTCTTACGGCCTTACTACCAAAAATTAGTTGACACCCGCTGATTAAGCTAAGCATTTCATTTATAGGCTAGTTACTGCAAATGTTACATTTAACTTAAATCGCACTATTGCTAACACAAGTAGAAGAGTCCGAGTGCGTGTGCTGTTGTTTGAAGGGCCGGGTTCGAAGCTGCCGAATACACCCCGACTGGTCCGAACTTGACTCTTTTACACGTCTTCTCCGTGATCGAGCACCTGTTGACGCTGTGGCTCCCGCTAGCGATTGTTGCCGTCATCGCTGTGCTGTGTCTCATTCGCCTGTTGTCGCTAATTCGCTGTACCGGTGCTTCACGTTAATCCTACCGCTGCGCTGGCGGCTTCACGAAGATAATCTGCGAGCAAGTATGAGGACAATTACCTTCACTTTTATCCCGTTGCTTGTTTATCTTCCCATTTTACTTCTTTATTTCTATATCCTGTTCTTCCTCAATCCAGTTACAGGGTCTGGGATAGCAAAGTAACTTTTAAAGCCTTTACAGCGGGTTCCGCACAGCCGAAAACGCATTTTGGTATATTTTAAGGAAAACAAATGTCAAAGTATATTTTTTGTGGTTTAAGAAGACGGTCTAATACAGTTTTCAAAATTATACTACTTTTTGGAGTGGGTGTTTACAATTCGTGATGAGAGGTGTCGGCTAAAGTGTGGGATGAATTTATGGATTCGCCAGTGACTGAAGCCAGCTAGATGCGGTGCCAAGTGGTGATCGTGATTCTAAATATATTGCTCCGTCGTATACGTCGTATAATACTCGTCACTGACTGCTACAATAACTGTACGCTGTAAAGTCGTTTGTGCATGTCGTGTGCGGTACGCCGATAATTTGCTGGGCCGATTGTCGCGCGTTTTTTTCTTACCGAACGCTAACTGTAAAGATGTTATGTCGTCTCATAATACACTCTGTCTCAGAAAAAAAACAGTCAAAATTGTTTTTGTCATAACTTTGTCAAATTTTAACTAACTTTGATAATTTTTGGCACAAATACAGCCAAAACGATATAATTATGCAAGACGTACTTATTTTCCATCTCACCTAATCTCTGTCAATGCACTACCTTGTAAAACATAGATGCTCCAAATTGTTGCATAACGCTATGTTGTTGTCTCAAGTAAACGTTGTGATGACTTAATTCAACACAAGAACACTTAAATGTGAATTATTTAGCAGAATTATAAACACGTGTAACCAATCACTTGGTAAATTTTCAGCATTTATGCTCAAAGTGTGCCCAGCATTCACGGACACAATGGCTTTAGATGCAACGCCACTGGCTGATAGCGGAATCAAAGGTTGACTCATCAAACTGCATTTACTTATCGATTAGACATGTTTTAAGCTCATCAGTCAGCTATTTTGTTGTCTGCTATTTTTACCGTAAAATATTTAATACCACAAAATTATTAAACCACGTAGTACGCTCTGTCAAACTGATGATGCAGAAGTGAGCACTCTGATACAAATAACCACCGTATAATGTAAAAATCTGGAGCATCTGTGTTTCACACGGTATTGCGTTGACATAAATTGGGTGAGGTAAAAAGTTAGTGCATCTTGCATAATTTTATCGTTTTGGCCATCTTTGTGCCAAAAGTTATCAAAGTTGGTGGAAATTTGACAAAGTTATGACAAAAACAATTATTTTTACTGTTTTTTGAGACACGGTGTATAAGCCAAATAAAACTGATATCAGTCTAGTAATGTCACAAGTTGTCATTTTCAAAAGCAGCGTCTTACGGCGACTGTTGATAAATTTGTTAACTTGATTTCTTAGAAAAACGTTAACTGTAGAATGAAGATGTATTTTTCGGATAGGATGTCGTTGAAAATAGGCCTACCCGTTTGCGACGCAATCCGCCACACATAGGCTCCTCAGACATGAAACAAACACTGTCAGATTTCCTTTATATTTTGGGCCAACACGTAATAATTATTAAATGCCGACAGTACGAAAAATTGTGTAGTAGATTATGCAGAATACAAGTACCTAGGCTTACAAAGAACGGTGGCGAAAGGCAGCTCACGCTGGGCAGAAGACAGCCGTTTGAATTCGGCGTGAAAAAGCAGACATGCTAGACAGCCAGTAGCCGCAGCGCTTGCATGCCAATCTGCAGCCAGAATAAAAATCCGGCGCCTGCGATCGAGTTTTCTATGTGAAAAACTGACAGTTGTCTAGTTACTGCAATGAGCGGCAAGTCCCTAAGCAGAGCGCAACAGCCTATTACACGACGTATTCATTTAACTGTTTGAAGGCGCGCATGCCTCTGATGTGGGTCCTTAAGGACACTGCCTATTATCACCGACGTGTGGCGTCTTATGCTGCATGTAAAAAAACTTGCTGCTTTCTTTCTTCAACGGAGAAATGATCGTCCCACAGGGTGGGCCAGCTAAAGTAAAGCAAGTTTTATTTTTTGAATAGTTCCGTGAAGCATTAAGTCGACTTCAACAATTTTTGGTATGTTGTATGCCAAAAATTGTTAAAATTGGTCAATGTTTCACGGAGCTGTTCAAAAAATAATAGTGGTTTCACTTCAGCTGGCCCATCTTGTGTATTGCATCGCTAAGTCGCTGCATACTTACAAGACTCTGTTCTACACGGTGTTTCATAAAAAGGACAGTTGATTAAATATTCTTTGCTAGTCGTGACGTAACGCTGAAGTCATAATGTGTCACGGGTACAAGCTTGCTAGTCTCAACTGGTGCCGTCAGTTGCTACCCTGCTCCAATAATGGAAAAATCTGGTTCGTTCATGACAAATTTTTGAAGTCTTACAGTTACAGTTGCAAAAAACCTGCAAAGCGATCGCATTTATGTATCTGTGGCGATAGTTGGAATTTCACATGTTCAAGCAAGACAGTGCACACCGATGTTGCGAGAAGAGTTTTTGGATCGCGATACGCCTAAGTTCATGTCCCGATGTTGCTCAGAGCTGAAACATTTTTCATTAGCAAACCAGATTAAGTTCACCGTTGAAGCAGAGTAGCAAATGACAGTACCGATTGAGACACGCAAGCTTGTACTCACAACACACTGTGACGTCAGCATTGACTAGTAAAGAATATTTAATCAACTACCATATTTTGTTTGAACGTGCCCCGCCTTAACCCAAGCCAGATAGACTGGTACTCGATTTACCTACTCCGGAGGGATGGAAGGCGGGGTTGACCTAGGCGGCTAGTTACGTACCGAGATGGTTTACCTGCCTGCAGGCAGTCACCCATCAAAGCACTAACCCGGCTCGGCATAGAGTAACTTCGTTGATCGGATGAAACGCGTTACCGCTATGAAAAAGAAGAAGATTCCGCATAGACCTAGATCTGTTGCGTGGGAGCTCATCCCCTTCACAGCGCTTTAAGCCGGCGAGGGCGAAGCCAGCGCGATGGTTTTACTTGTTTTACAAATTGTGGAAGAAATGTTACCGCAATGCCAAGCCACCAACCCCAGTACCTATGCAATTTTTGCACGTAGTGTGAATGCCGCTTAACTTAACGACAATTCCAACTGCTGCATACTGGTCTTGCTGTATATCAAACAGCAGACGTAAATACAAAATCAGGAAGCATTCATAACTGAAATCAACAAGACACCAGTCAATTAATCAGTTTTATATAGAAGTACTAAAGCAATGGACAATCAACCGTGCTGAGCTATTATTCAAAATTCTACGTAAGCTGCTGTACAATGATACAAGCGTGCCAAATAGTACATTCATTCATATCGGAATAAGAAGACCTCGACAAATACGACCAGAACAACTTTCAGCATTGATAACAGGCTTGACCGAACAGCACAATGACTACAACTACAACTAGCCAGCCTCCAAGCAGATACCAAGGCAAACACTGAAATGCAATGAGTGGTGAACACGCAGTAGAAATACACAGAAAAGTCCAATGAATCACAGAAACCACAGTAACACGCAACTTCAACCTGTTCTGACAAATGCTCAACCAACAAGCATTAACAGCAGTCTAAATGGACCAGAAGACACACCACATTTTCGCCGCCAGGTTTTATGATAAGAGATTAACTATTCCAGAACATTTGCTATGACAAGCGATCAGCTACCAACAGGCGTTATAATAACAACGTATGTCTGTGGACACAAGCACAGAGCTCTGACAATATTGTATGGGGGGTCAGGAAGGGCACATGCATGACTCTTTATCAACCTCAAGGGTTTCCCTTACATCTTATGAACAATGATCTGGCGTGCAGAATAATTATTTCCAACAGTCAACTTCAGGTGGATAAATTCTGCCTGAATCGAGAGTAATCAGAAAAAACTCAAGTGATAAACCAAAACCTGCAGTGACAGACATAGGTTTTCTTAAAATTGACATCTTTATAGCAACAGAGAGCTAACCCGTGCAGAACTGTAAATCAGATTAGATATGTCCGTCCACGGAAACCGATTATGACATCCACATACCATTTTGATAACTAGTAACAACGAACTAACTACATCTACAGTAGTCATAAACTGTATGTGTAAAAATTTAAAAACAGTACAAAGTGCACAGTGCTCATCACTTAACATGCTATCTAACAAAAGTCTATTTCACAGTTTAACAATCATGGCCATGAACAATGTGAAACAATTACAGGTTTTGCAGCAGGAAAGGGGAACCAAAATGTGAAACAAAAATGACATAAAACGACTGACTGATTGTCAGAAAAACTGTTTCAGGTTACTTATGGAACTCTCCTTTTAAGTACAACAGCCAGATCGTTACATTCAGCACATCTACGGACAGAGTTAATACTAAAAGCAGAATTAAAGACAGTATCACGGCCCACATGAACACTTAAGAAGAGGTCACACTAGCGGTCCGGACAGCCGTCCAGATGGCCATCCCGATGGCCGTCTGAACAGTTGGTGTTTTTGATGACCATTCGAAAGGCTGTCTGGACGGCCGTCAAAAACACCAACCGTTCAGACCGCTAGTGTGACCCCTCCTTTAATCACCATGTGTACCACACTAACAGCTTCACAGACAATGAATGATGATAACGGCCAATACAATGACACTGCGACTCCTGCTAAGAAGTTCGTATGATTAAAATGCTATGTACAGTAAACAAAGACCAATTTGAAATCAGTTGGGACACAGTATAATAAGCACAGCTACTTAAGGTTTTATGTAATATAAAGTTAATACTGTGGAAGAAATGAAGCCTTTAGCAGCAATGTGTCTGTTTAAAAGGTGTAGCGAGTTCTATAGAATGGTGCTGTATATCTGTATCCCACAGATGAACAGACCTGTACACTGCACGATCATAAGTACAACATATGGATGCTTCAAAAATATGTCTAAATGCACCACAATAAATGGCAACTAAACATTGAAACAATTAGGTAATAATTCCAGCATGCGCTGGCATAACCGATGGTAATGAACACACAGATATTCAAACTATGCAACATGGTTAAAAGTTTCACTTAACTCTACTAAGACTACACACATGAACTTGATCAGAAAAGCAGTCTAGTAGCATACCTGCACGACTGTTTCGACAAATCATCAACAAAAACACAATTAGCCCTAATAAAAACTAATTACAGTGTACTTATAATGCTATAAGCATGTATAGTGGCTTAGTAGATAAGGCAATGGCAATCTGTTTTCACCTGGTTGGCTCAGGTTTAAATCATGCTGAGTGCAAGAGAGTCACTGGTAGTCGTGGGAAAAGCATCTGGCCAGGGCCTTTTTATACCATCACTCCAAACTATTGACTGCATCAGATCAGAGTAAATTTTGTAGCAGTAGCAAAGTTCAGCTCTAACCAGTACATTCATTACACCTATGCTGTATGGCAACATCATGCACTGGTGTCAGTCGAATTGTCCATGGTAAGCAACAGAATAATAATTCAACTGAAAACTATCAAGCTCTATGGACGTAAGGCAAGACCAGCAACTGCAGGACAGAGACATACCAACAACTCAAAGCTGAGGTTTGTTTCATTAACACCACATCTGTCGTTACATCACAAATTCAATCAGCCATATTTGATTTGTCACCGAATTACATAACTACATCAAGAACAATTAATAAACGACGTTTGAAACCAACAGGGACTGGCAGTGAATAGGATGCCAGTGAAACACTGCCACTCTGATGAAACCAAACCAATAGACGAGAGACAAACTGCAACCTGGGCCGACGGACCACACACAGGATAGGTAAAGTACACACGCAACACTCGCTCACCTCGCACGCACATACATTCACTCAATCGCTATCCTCGTCCTCCTCGTCCGATTCCGTCTTTGTTGCCGGCTTCTTGACGTCGGCGCTGGATGACTTGCCACCCGACACAATGTCGCCAGCGCTCTTGCGTAGGTAGTATGGTGCCTCGTCGGTAGGTGGCAGCACCAGCTGAACACCAAGTCTTCCTCGTCTCACTGAAACACACAACACCAGAAACAACTGTCTCAAATGCTCACAGGGCTGGTGGAAATTAAAGGCAACCTCTACGACTAACGACCAGTTTCTCGTTCTTGTAGTTAACAACTTTTACAGCTAACCACAAGTTTACATTCCGTAAATGACAGGCTCCATTATTGGATGACACTAATCACACGGTATGTTACTCAGCGCAGGCATTGACATCATGAATATGATACGTTAGGTTGACTGAGTGGTCCAGAAGCAAAAACTGGCTCTACGTCACCTGCATCTGCCTACAGACCCCTCAGCTCCGGCCTGCTATGATACACACATGAATACACAAAGAACGAGTCTACGGATCAATAAGCAGATTTATATAAGGGCGTAAAAATATAGGGAGCTTTTAAAACTCAAATCAACTAAATTCAGCATCAGCAAGAACATATAAATAAAATACTTCCCCATTCCAGAACAGCCCAAATGTTTAAATTACAACCAACACCATCGCCACTTCTTATTTTTGACTCAATGGTCAAAAATTCCTAGAATGACTTCAGGTTATGCTGTGACCCACTGGTACTTCAAAATGCGACATTTTATTCCTCAAACTGTTACCGGTATTGTCTTGCAGTAATGCGATTAATGTCAACTAGTAATTCATACAAAAAAGTCAAAGTCAAAAAGCCGTGCAAATGCCTCACAGTTGTCATTGTTTCGCTGCAAGTACTCATTGACGTGAACGCGAGCACAGCGCACTTCCAGGTTGATGCCAAACTTGAGGAGACTTTTGTTCTCACGCATCAGCTGTGCTAGACCCATCTCCGTCTTTATACCAAGCACCTGCGGCCTCTGTCAAGCAAACATGCAATCACTGGTCGCACGTAAGTCAAGTAGGACGTTTTTGCAAAAGCTGCAAAATATTTTTAGAACACAGATATGTGTAAAGTCAAATATTTCAATGAACGTTTTATTACCTCCGCCAAGGAAGTAATGTTTTTGCCAGACTTTGTTTGTTTGTCTGTTTGTCTGTGTGTCAGCAAAATAACTCAAAAAGTTATGGACAGATCTTCCTGAAATTTTGAGAGTATGTCGGGAAAGGCACAAACTACCAGTGATTCAATTTTGGGGGTGGTCCGAAAGGAATCCTGGATTCTGGATCACTTTGAAATTTTCGTTACCATTGCTTTCAATAGGGCATTAAAAAAACCGCTGCAAAACCGAAGATGGTGCTGCCACATAGCGAACAACATTGCCTTGGCGGAAGCGTGTGGGCTCTGACTGCTTTCTAGTCCTACATGTGACCACATCCTATCTTTAAAAACATGACATGCACAGAAACCACTCATGAATGCAACTCACAGGTTATGCGTACTTGGACAGATCTTGTATCACTGTAAATGACTGCCACTGGAATACGTACAAATGCATATTTACTAGTAACCATAAACCACACATGGGTAGCCAAACTTCCATCAATGTGAACGCACCCTAAGACTAGGTGGCTGATGTCGGCGGCTCCAAAGGGTGTAGATCCCAAACAAATTTAAATTATTAAATTCAATTTCATCCCACGTAAACCGACCCAGATGGCCATAATGCACCAACGTTAAAGATAGATAATGCTGTGCAGTAAAAAGCAACGTAATTTAAAAAATTAAACACGTGAACCACAAATTGCTGACCTGGTTGGAGACTTTGAACTCTGTCATGACTTGGTGGACGTTAATCGCGGCCAGTATGTTGACAATTGCTTGTCCGCTGACATAGTTGCTTTCTATGTTCAGCAACTTCAGAGTCTTGTTCTCATGCAAAGCTGCCGCCAATGCCTGCTCCCAGCCGCACACCAAGAACATCACAACTTGCACACATATACCAGGCTTCCCACTCGTCTTTGAAAATAATATCCAAGCATTTAGAACTCTCGAGAACCAGGCGTCCAAATTTCAAAGACCATTTGCCAATGCCAATAAGAAAAAGTGAACAATTCAGCAATAACTGTTAACAAACAGTCTGTCAACTAACAGTGCATTATCATGTTATACGTTTGTTTCTGTAGAGCAAATAGAAAAATAAATCGAGTGGCTCACTCAGACATGACACCGACCACATAAAAGCATGCTATTAACAAAATTCAAGGACTTTCAAACACTTCATTCAAAAAATATCAAGTACTTTCAAGGACTTTGGAAAATGAGTGGAAACCCTGATATACACGTAACCACACAACGTTCTAATGGCTATTTCCAAGACTACCAGTACTTTATTGAGCAGCTTTTGCTGCCTGCATAATGCCCCCACCTGCCAGTAGATGATGCCCAAAATAAATTCACAAATGCAGCCAATGATTCAGGACTATTAAAAACGCACATGTCTCACCATGTAGAAACTGCCTGATGGGCTTGTCATGATAAAACAACAACAACAACAATGAAACACTGATTCCCTAAAGATATTCAAGAAAACCTTTCAAAACTCCAGGAATGGTATTATTTTGGTATTATTTTACAAAAGCGCTATCTGAGTACATAATGCTATTTCTGCCCGGGTAACAGAATAAGCATCAGTCTTGTAAAAATTCAGCCGAACAATTCCCCAAATTTCATTATGAAAATCAGCCTTACTGTGTTTATCTTCAGAAAAACTGGCCAGTTAAACAAGTAATAGCTGCAGCAGTAGTAGATTTAGTGGGCTGAAAGACGGAAAGGCATCCAAGCTATAAAAACAAAACCAAAAGCAACAACAGCAGCACTAGCAATAGTCATACTGACATTGGCAACTTTATCTGTAGTTCGTGTGTTAGCCAGATGCAGTTTCTCAAGATGAGTGTTCTTAGCAATGGCTTCTGCGATCTCACATAGACGCTCCACAGGAACATTCTGCTCAGACACAATACCCAGCACAATGATATGTCCAGATCACAGCAAATTCAATGCAAAGATAAAAAACAGATCATAATGCAATCAACTGCCCTTACAAATATCTGACGTATAAACAGCAGACCTTAAAAAACACGTATGACAAGAAAGACACAGGTCTTCTCGCATTCTTAATAGAATACTGCCATTCACAAACATTTGTACTAGTCTAGGTGTGAGAAAGAACAAAGCTGATGCAAAGTTCTGCTCCAACAACTTTTAACAGTTCATCAAACTGAACTTACTTTGCAGATATTGGCTAGTTAGATGACAAGAAATTTGAGCAAAGCTCACGAGACGCACGAAAGCCTATAGCAGTTCCTGTTCGCAGGTAATCTTAGTCTATCTCCATCCATTTCGTCGTAATTCACTCTCTTGCAGCCAACATTGCTAAAAAAATCACGTTAAATCAATATTTTTAGGGCTCAAGGTCATTCAAGGTTATCGATGTTGACATTTGTAAGAAGCTCCTCATCAGTGCTTGTTATGATAAGCATCATGGCTGTGCCTATCTGCAACCATTTACATGCTAGATAAGCCAACAGAGTATAAATAACCACTTTTTACAGGGGTACCTCTCGTTGACACCCACGTACGCAGGCCTGCTTGAATAAAGAGGGTCCGGACTTGGACTGCTAAAATCTACATTCGATGCTGAAAATTTCATGTCTTGGTCTATCTCCAGCCATTTTGGCGCAATTCACTCTTGAAATGCGTGTCGCAGCGCAAAATTGTGAAAAAAATTCACTAGAACCCCTTTTGGGAAGGTTCAAGGT
>Ga0209367_1002340_pt1 | contig 24931 bp, 16 predicted proteins | sample WorMetLIZISLAND2_FD_187412 | JGI IMG/M metagenome (GOLD analysis project Ga0209367, IMG submission 187412) | Marine gutless worms symbiont microbial communities from Max Planck institute for Marine Microbiology, Germany - Olavius geniculatus... ... | reverse complement strand
ACCAACTAAAGTCAGCTTGTAAGGACGCCATATGCATAGCCCCATCTAAGGTTACCCAAATGATTTTTGCTGTTTTAGAGGACTGATATCATCACATCGTCCTTACACACAGTTGTAAACTGGTAACTTTTTTTTACATATATCTCCATAACGATGCCTGCGACTGTGACCCGACAGAACCTGGAAACAGTGATAGAGAATAAAACTTAGGATAGGGTTTAAAAATTAGAGTTAGATATAGGGTTAAGTATTAGCGTTCTGAATTGGGCTAGGAATTGGTATAAGTTCAGGGAAGGATTAGAATTAAGGTTTGTGCAGCGGGCTAGTTTTGACGTTCCAGGTTTTTGTCGGTCCAGGTTTTGACAGGAAACCAACAGTGCCAAATAGACTTATAGTTACAATAAAACACTTATGGAAAATAGCCTACCGCGAGTCGAACAGCCACGTGACCAATGGCATCACGTGACCAAATATGTTCGTGACCTCGATATCTTTGAGGCGCCAGATAGACGCATGGTCACAATGGACCACCTATAAGAAATGGCCGCGAGTCTAATGGTCACGTGACCAATGATGTCACATAAGCCACAACGGTCAAGGTCGTAACCCCATTATCTTTGAAGTGGCAATTAAACTTTTTTAATTTTTACTCCTGGCTTACACGGCTCACTCATTCACTTCATGCGGACTTTACTGTAAGCTGTCGAGATGCATTGGACAGACTCCGTGTTTGTTTGAACATGATCTTGTTGCCATTAAAATTGCAACGAGCAGTTCGAACCATTCCCGGTATTATTCTATCTGATAATTTTTGCAGTTAAGTTTAGTCACGCAGTTACATTCCGCCAGAAAAAAAGTCTACAATGCCAACAGCAGAACATCAACGCCCAGGGATTAGTGTCATATTACACTGTTCAGTAAAAAGACACAGCAGTTTGCTAACTGGCTAACAACTATTGTATGTGCTACAACATACATTGTACATGCAAATATTTTTTAGAAAAAATACAAAGTGTTTAGTTGCTCTGCCGGAACTTTAAAAAGCTACCTTTCTAACAGCGCAAATGCAAAGTTTGCAGGAAAACGACGAAAAACGTGAGCGGTCAGAAATCATTTTCCAGCAAACGTACAGCACTAGTAGAAAAACACATACGTTATTCACTAACCGGCATGAGGCTAATAATTTTTGTCGTACTTTCTAATTCACTAAAAAGTGATTACGTTTATTTAATTTTCAATCCCATGTAGATCATCTCCTTTTCAACGTTTTATGTTACTGAGTTTAAACTTGTTCCAGCTAAGCACTTTTTGGCAACATGTTGCTAATTACTGCTTGATTAGACCCTTATACGTAGGTGAAACATTATGGTGTAAAACTAAAGCTGAAGGTCACATACCGCTAACAGTGACAGTCAGCGAAGTGGATTTCTTGCAAGGCGGACAATGCTCCATGCCGTACGACGACTCACAGGTCACGACGTTGACGCCCTCCTTGAAGTAATGTTCGTAGGAACTGCTCAGCTGCTTGACTCTGATGCCGTTAACGTACCACGTGTAAGTGATGGGGACATTGTATGGGGTCTGATAGAGACACTGAAATGCCACGGCCGTCGAGTCGTTGAACGTCAAAGACGCCGACGAGTTGTGAGATATGATCACGTCGTCGTTGTTATCCGAGCAAGCTGTAACACATTGGTAGTAAGTAACAACACGACAACAGCGCCAGTACAACTGTTGTTTACTGTGGCATTATCTTAGTCTTCAAAAAAATGTTAAAGTGGCATGGTGAGTGGCCTGTTCTAAAATAATATATGCTTTCATTTTTCTAAAAAAGCAAACACAAATAGCCTATAAATGTTTATTGCTAAAAAATTAAAAAACGTTAAAAGCAAGCAATAGTTAAAGAAAAAAAACGTGTTCGGCAGTGGTCATGGAAAATGTAATAAATTGTCTATTTATGAAATTCTCGCGGACGTTTGCAGCTTTTGTCACTGGCTTTTAAAATTAAAACAAACCCCAAAGCCGCCGCCGTATACCGCCAGATGCCGTCAAAGATTTTCTAAACTGTAAGCCGCGGTAAAAATTCTAAGCCGCGCAGGCTTAAGCCGTATTATGGTTAAGCCGTAGCTTGCCGTATGAAGTGTGGCTTATGGTGGCTGACAATGCACGTAAACAAAATTGCGAGATCCGCATTATCCGTTTTACACTAAATGTGACAAGACTTTTTTTCTCCCCGTTTTTCGTCATTTTTTCCATATTTAACATAAAAAATCTGACGAGGTCGGCGACTAAGCTCCCCTAACAAGGACCAAGACAAAATCCCAGTTACAAACTAAAAATCGCATATTGTATTCAACGTTTTTACAACTCTCAAAAACGCATTTTGACAACATTTTAGTAGCTTATGTGGAAGGCAAATGTGGTTGTGTTTCATTTGTCAAGTGAAACAGTCCCAACAAATTTGGATGGTGGTTTCGACCTGTTAGCCTTTTCCCGTTAAACAGGTTTACGATGCTGTCAAATGTATGCTGACTAACTTGGCCAACGCACCGGCGGCGTCGGTAAAATGGTCAAGGCAAAAAATTGCAATTTTTCTACAAACAGCTGAAAAAATTTAGGCAGAAGAAATATGGTTGCTCAAAGTGTTATTTTTTCCATGACGTTCTATAGAAGAAGGATTATTTAATTCCCAACTTATATACATTTTGGAAAGCAATATTCCAACAAAAAGAAACTTTTCTGACAGGCTAACATTGTAGCAGCAAACGTTTTTTACGCGCGACAGCAGAATGCTTCGAGCGTCTTTGCCATCGTCTGTCCGTCCGTCTGTCCGTCCGTCCGTCCGTCTGTCACACTCGTGATCTGTATCAAAACGGTGCAAGCTAGGATCACGAAATCTACACTGTGGGCTGCCCCAGGTCTCTAGTTTATCGTGACAAAATTTCGTGCCACTGGGTGCAGGGGACGTCAAAGAGGGGTATTCCCCTAAAAAGACGTCATTTTGCCGTTATTGGCTCGAATAATGTGAAAACGGTTGCAGATAGGTACATACATGCTGCTTATCATAACAAGCACTGGTGACAGGCTTTTTGGATTTATCAACATCGATGACCTTGAACGACCTTGAACCCCTCAGAAAGAGGTTTTTAGTAAATTTTTCGCAATTTTTGGATTCAGTGCACATTTCAACACTGAATTGCGACGAAATGGCTGGAGATAGAGCAAGACAACTTGCGTACGAAATTTTCAGCATTCAACGTAGATTTTAACAGTTTAAGTCCCGACCCCCTAGGTTCAAGGAGGCCGGCGCAGGCGGGCGGCAAAGACAGCTACCCCCTAAAAAGTGATTATTTTACCGCAATTATCTCGTGTAACGTGAACACGGTTGCAGATAGGCACAGACATGCTGCTTATCATAACAAGCACTGGTGACAAGCTTTTTATTGCTGTAAACGTCGATGACCTTGAATGATCTTGAACCCTCAAAATAGGGGTTTTTAGTGAATTTTTCTGCGATTTTTTGCTGCGAAACACATTTTAAGAGTGAATTGCGCCGAAATGGCTGGAAATAGACCTGGACATTTTCCGCATAACATTTTTTTGGCACAGAACTTACATTTTTAAGAATCTACAAGTAGTTATTTTACCGCTATTGGCTCGTGTAGCTTGAAAACGGTTGCAGATCGGCAGACATACTGCTTATCATAACAAACAATATAGTGACAAGCTTTTTATTGGTGTAAACATCGATGACCTTGAATGACCTTAAATTTTAAAAATAGGGGTTTTTAGTGTTTTTTTCGCAATTTGTGGCTGCGGCGTAGATTTCAAGAGTGAATTGCGTCAAAATGGATAGAGTTAAATCAAGACAACCTGAGAATAATAACTGCTAAGTCGGTTGCGCGTCTCATGAGCTTTGCTCAAATTACTTGTAAGCCCCGCTAGCTAAAGATCGCATGCTGTAGTCAGCCGAAGAGATGCATTTAAACCGGCTTAAGCCGGCTAACCAACCACGCGATTTTGCTGGTCAATATTAAGACCGTGTGTTGTACATTTTGTACTAGCTTCTGTTGATGTTTTTCTGTCTTGGTTGCTAACATGTATACTAGAACAGTTTTCAGCACTAACGTGTAACACGTAGACACCATCCAGGAACTACAGTTTCAGCAACAAAAGTATGCGTGCAGTAGATTAAAAATGCGCAAAGTGCTGAAATGTTTGATAATGTACATTTATGAGGGATCCCTGGTTAATATTAATTATTTAAACTATTTAACTTTATTTTCGGCAACTTTCCATTTAAATTCTCTAAATTATTTTATTTTATTTTTTTCCCCGGATTTTCTTATGGCGTATTATTAGAACCGTAAAAAATTTCCTTCAAATTTTGAGGTCGGCAAACGCCGACCGGCGGGACCCCCCCCTAGTCGTTATATACGGACGGCACTCGCCGTCCGGCGGTGACCCCCCTAGGTGCTGACCCCCCGGGGTGGGGTTCGCTTGGATGGTTGCCAACGGCACACTTACCCGGCATACTTGACGGCACGTTCGGCACATTTCGGCACTTTTCACAATGCAAACTCGGCACAGAGCTGTAATAGTACTTCAGTGATGAACGAAAATGACTCAGTCAGTTGACGTCCGACCTCCGAGCAGTTAAGACCTATGCAGTGTATAGCAGTGAAGCGTGGATAGTGCTATAGGGTCGATAGCAGTTGTGACGTTATAGTAGATAGTCGTCGGCCATTTTGTTTGGTCGTTAATAGTCGTTGATAGTGTTGAGCGTTAGCGGACGTAGTTGAAGTTCGTTGAACGTCGTCGCGGTCGGCCATCTTGTCGTGCCTCGACCGGAAGTCGTACGTTGATGTGTTGAACTGACTGTTGAACTGATTTCGTCGTCGAAAGAAATTGTTTGATTGCACTGTTGCTTGTCATCGATGTTGACTTCTTCTTTCCAGACCAAAAAGTAAGGTGCGATTAACTTTTCCATTTCCGGTTTTACTTTTAGTTGACCGTACATAGGACTCTTACTGCTTTTACTGTATTGCCAAATTCTTTCTGCACCGGAAGTTCCCTTAGACTTTGTTTACTTTCAGTTCATCCATCTAATTTGTGGGTCCACGGGCTCGGACCGATAGCTTCCTTCACTAGCTCAGTGCCCACTTCCTACCGGAAGCGGATCGAGATCAGTAGGAGCCCAGTACTTTGCTGGTAGATCTCAGGGAAATTCTTCTGATAGCTCACTTAGGCCCACGGTATGGAAAATACAGGCTACAGCCTTAGACAACGCCCGTTCCCAATTCCTACCACAGCTTCTACGACAGATAGTTTAGCCACAATAGCGACTAGCTCGGTATCGACCTTTACTTCTACAATGGCTTATCCATCCAGTAGTGGTACGGGTTCGGTCGACTCAGCTCCTACATTTAATAACAAAAACATCATCTGCAACATTAGAATGATATTTGCATAGTTCACAAAAAACATTATCAGAAATAGGCCTACACATGCTCACCGTAAGTTACTGTGCCGGTGTGGTTAGCATAGCAGGACACTGACTGCTGCGGACAATGCTGGTGCGAATATTTCACCTCGCAGATCAGACTGAAGTTTCCAAGCTCCGTGGGTTCGTAGATCTGTGATCCGTAGGACGGAGGCAAATTTGCTCTCTTCGTCCAGTAGTAGAATGCGTAGCTGGGAAATCCCGGATATCCACTTGTTGCCGCACACGTGAAGGTTTCACCTTCCTGGACACACGTGTCTGATGTCGGCCGCATGGTCGGCTTCTGGCATTCTGCTCACAGCACATCAAGAACCGTTCTGCGTAATGTATCACGACTACTAGGCTTGTGAGTTATATCTCAAGCAAGCACGCATCGAATACGTCAATTTCTTGATTGTTTAAAACGTTATATTGCTAATCGACGATACACGTACGTCTTTAGTGTCTGACTCACAGACAATGTGTGGGTGACACACCCCTCAGTCACAGAACTGTTAGCACCATAGATGTGATAAACGTCAAAAAATATAATAAACGTTAATAAAAGATTGTAAACTTTTGCAAACTAAAAGTAAACGTACACAGAGCGTAAGTTTGAATATTAGGTCTATTATTTGCATAATTCCAAATTCCAATAAACGTTTTTTTCACTGTCAAAGAATGTCTCACTCCAGTTCCGTGACAACCGTTTTACAAAAGTGCCCAGAATTCACTCACTTTAATCTTATAGCTACGTGAAAACTAAGTTGAGTTGTCCTGTCCACTAATTATCTTCGTCGCTGTCATAATTTTGCTTTTTTTCCCTCATGTGATTTTTATTGAGATAAACGTTGACAAAATAATAAACGCGTTTACAAAGATTTTTTGTAAGCGTTGTAAACGTTTATCACATCTATGGTTAGCACGACGATCACATAAAAGTCGAATGCAATTAAATCTACAAGCCTTACATGCTTGGACTACTTACACTAACATGGAAATAAATTACACCGAAACCAAAGAAGTGATCTCAGGCCTACTTGGCGTTTTGGTTTTTATCTCATAAATCTACTACTCAAAAGTAACGTTTACAGCAGTGATGCAAATATCGTTACAGTAGGCCTATCTCTACCTACGACGGACGTCACGTTTAATCTTTGAAAGTGTGACAGATTTTATCAAAACGTTAACGCCAAAAATACAATTTCGAATAAAGTAAATTTCAAAAAGTGTTTCTAAGCTAGTCCAGTAATTACAAGCAACCTAAATTAACAACATAAAATACCTGTACAGTTTTGACAGGGATGTCAAGTAGTCTACGACCTCATTACTGAAATCTTTTAAAAACTTTGTACAGTCTGAATTTTGATAATGTCTGTCCTACTTTTGCTGACATGGTGTAGACGTTTTTGCCAATATTATTTTCTTTTAGCTCTTGGGTTCTTTAACATTATTGTCACTGAGATAGCTGTGATCGATTCTGCCGGGTGTGCTGTTACAATGAACACATCTGATGACTTGACTTAACGCCTGGGGCTTTTTACTGTAGCCCACTCAAAAGCGCAACAGGTGTGCATAAAAATAGAAAAGCCTCACAAACGTTTAATTGTTTATTACATATTTTACGAACGGCGCTTGAATAGGTTTAGTTTAAAAAACTCGATTTTTTTTATCTCAGTCGAATCACTAAACTTCCTCATCGCACAGCCCTGTCGTAAAGCGACTGTCAGCATTTCTAATCGCATCCATCTTCAGTGTGCATGTCATCATCACCCTGCGTGCACACCTTACCGCGAAAAAGAAAACTGTTTACTGTCGAGCAGCAAGGTGAAGGTCGGAAAAAAAGTACACTCTGAGGTTATCAAAAAAAAGAGAAAACGCAAAAATAGAAAACGAATTGTATAGTTCGTAATGACTGGACTTGCGGAATCGAATAAACTTAATGGACACTTGATGGACACATCTTTCTTGACGGTGATATTTCGATTTGGCAAACAAACTGGAAGTATCTATTGAAATCACGTATGTCTGCCGATGATAACGCTGGCCAGCGAAAACGTGAAAGTGCTGAATGACTCACAAGCGAAGACAATCAGATGTTCGCGTCGGCGGATATTTGATTCAGCAGACAAGTTGTCGAATTGATCCTGGCCGTGAACTTCTGCAGAGTTCCAGTGGAATTTACAGTACATGCGAAGAGCAGTGCAGCCATACAAGGACCTCATCTTGGGTATATCACAGTTGACCGGTCTACGAATTTAGTTGTGAGTTATCAGAGTGTGAAACGTTATGTGTTTGGTTGAAATATGTGGATTGCTTAGAGTTATTGTGTGTATGTGTTCTCAGGCGTGGGCATGTAGTTTAACGACGTATATCATGTGTGGTAAAATTATTTGGAGCTGATTTTTCTTTACCTGCACTTATCTGTACATATTTTATAAAAAGAAAAAAAAACCGTATTCAGCATTTGTCTTGCTTAGAAGATGACTTTGTAGGCAACCCTGACAGCGACGACGACGATGACAAGTTTTTGAGCTAAGACTTGGAGTATAACAGACAGACAAACAGATTTTTCGGGTTTTATAGTAAAACAAGCGGACAGAAAACGTAGGTGGCTACGCTTCTTGTCCTTTGTCCGCTTGATTTTTGGCATAATATCGGCCTGCGGCCTCCATTTTTTGGCCTTTCGGGCTTCAACTTGGCCTGCGGCTTCGATTTCGGCTCGCGGCCTTAATTTTCAACCCTTTGGGCCTTAATTCGGACTGCGGCCTCGATACGTACACAGCGCTGCAGCGTAGCCGCTAGTTATAATGATGCGTCACCATGGTGCACAGCCAATCGCTCAAAGCGGCTAGTGTGTCGCTGGCTTAATTACTGCCAACTCATGAGACGCTCAGCAACTAAACCGGGGGCCGCATATTGTCTTTGTACTTAACACAGAAATCTTTCCTTGTTGATATTAAGAGTACGAAAAGCTAGTTGACTATGTTTAGTTAAATGTGTTAGCTTATCTACGTGTCATATTAATGGGGCTTAGGGAGATAATAAGATAATGTTGACTATATGAAATTTGTAGAATTTACAGGGTGGTCCATAAAACTGGGCCACTTTGTTTTACGGCCGGCTTGTAACTTTAAAAGTGTTAATCAGATCGATGTCAAATTTTGCACAAATCAACACTATTTCATAGCGTTTGTTTGAAACGTTTTGAAGAAAGAATTAGGCCAGTATAGGCCTAAGTGTAGACCAGCTGTTGGAGAAAATTAATTTTACTGGCGTAACAGAACGTCCGAAAAGCAGTGGCCGTTCTCGATCAGTTCGCAAGTTAATTTAGGAAAAGATCGGACTTGTGGAGGAGATCATTCGCAGTCGTAAAAGTGCTATGCACGTTTATATAAAAACTCGTACGAATTAAACGGGAGACGGACATTTCACGCTCGTCGAGTCTGTTCGGTGCATTGCAGAGCACCATATTCGGCTGAAGATCTACAAGCGCTTGTCAGGGTTACTGTCATTTCACAAGTAGCGCCACTTCATTTTCCAAACTTTAAACTTGTTTCTTATAAAGAAATAACGTCGGTTTGTGCCAAATTTGGTGCCGATCTGGTCAATAATTTTAATATTACAAGCCGTAAAACAAAGTGGCCCTGTTTTTGGATTACCCTGTACTGTAAACAGCAATGCGTTTGACGCCGTACATGCAACAAAAGTCAAATCTTTGTTGTGTTTGTTGTGTTGTTGTGTAGAATATTTGGCTGCATTTCGTTTCATACTGCCACTAAACATTTTCATTTTTAACATCTCACTGTGAGGGCGCATAAACTAGTAGTGTGCATTACTGCAAACAAGTGGCCATTGAACCTGTAGGCCCCTAATCAAAATTGGACAGACTACGCTAGTGTCATAAAACAAGCAAAGATGTTTGTCCAGTGTCGGCATGAAATATGCGGCCCACCGTCTGGTTGCACGTACTGTACTGCCCTCTACACTGCACCATTCTAACCATAACTTTAACCTTAACCTTCACTTTTAATTTTCTGAACAAAAACACTGTATCGGTTTTGTTTTTCTACGCCTTTATGCTTGCTGGTTAACACAGAGACAATTAATATACAAACAAACAAACAAACGGACGGACAGGAACATCCTATAAGAACGGCCGAATAATAATAGTCGTGTTGTGTACCGATAACAGTGATGTTGATAGTCTGGGATTCATCACACTGGCACTCGGCAGTTTCCGTGATCACGGCCCGACATTTCACGGTGTGAAAACCTGCCGTGATGGGGATATAGGCAGCGTGTGCGTTGAACTGAGAAGCGGGTAGTGGAGTGTTGTCCATGAACCACGCGTAGGTGGTCGTGCTCTGGTGGTTGTCATACGAACAGTTAAAGCGCACAGTTGATGACGCGTAAATAACAACCTCGCCCTCGTGACACGCCGTCCCATTCAGGGCTACCAGACTCATCTTTGGACACTGTAAACAACGAAATCAATTTTGTTTTACATTTTTGGGCTGAGCAGCACATCATTGGCCAATCGCGGCGAAATTTTGAACACTAGTAGGCCGAGTTGTATAATGCCGATCAAAAATTTTAAAGAGCCCTTTTCAAAAAAAAAATTTATGCAAAATTTGGCGCGATTTCGGACGACTTCATAGTTCGGCGGCGAATAACTCTAAAATGGAAAAAGATATTCCAAATCGGATAAGTGTTTGATCTGTCGCGATTCTTCCCGCGGTAGGCGAAAAAAGTCTGGTAAACTTTGGTCCATTAACGTAGAAGTTCTAGAAACGAAATCATTCCCACCCAGATCGACTTTTTCGGAAAACCATAATATTTCGGCCCCTAAGGGGTGCTGAGCGGTAGAGAATGACCAAGTATTGCTAGCGCATTCTTCATCGGACACGGAAGTCTCCCTTACAATTTTTTTGAATTTTTTAAACGGGAATCCAAAATTGGCTAATAATGTAGCGTATAAAACTCAAAATTTACGGAGTTAGGAAAAGTTGCCTAACGAAACTTTGCTACGTGACGCGCCGCAACGCGAGGATGATCACCCGGGTACAACTATTGTGAGGGGCATCGCCCCCTTAAAATTTGGGAAAGCAAAAATTGTTCAAAATTAGGTGCGATTTCGGATAACTTTTGACTTTGACCGCAGATGTTTGTAAAAAAGCAAGACGTCAAAAATTGAAATAGCAAATAATCAACTACAGCCCATGTTGGACCGAACAAAAATTTGTGAAATTCGGTCCACTAGCAAAAACGTTCTGTTGTCTCATTTCAACCTACCCTAAGTCGACAGTGCGCGTTCTGCGTATGCTAATGCATTTGACTTTGATCATTTGACCATGTAACTTTGCTACCGTGGGAAATTCACCCCCTCCCTCCCCCTAAAATTTTTCTTCCATCGGACTTACAGCGCCGGGCGGACTTAAGTTAAGGTTTGCCCCAAATTTTTAGTTTAAGAAATATTTTTGTAATTTTTTGAAATTTCATTGTTTCTCCACACGCAGACAGACAGAGGTCATCGTAAGTTAATCAAACCGTCGTAACGAAATTACCACATAGACTATTCGTACTGATGAAAACGGCCAAACTACGATCTATGACTTCTGCATTTTACAAGGTAATGTAGCAACATTATTAAAATAAAAAGGGCAAAACTACACTCATTTTCGTCAACATTTTTATTTCATAGATCTTATGGCAATTTCGATACATGACTACATCATAATCTGCTTTTTGTTCCATCGTTTTAGTTTTTGGTTTTTATTTTTTACTTGTTTTCCTCGCGCTATTGCGTGCCAACAATTATTAAATCAGCCAGCGTTTCACGGAGTTATTCAAAAAATAACACATACATCGTTTTTTTTCTTAGACACGGTGTATATAATTATTTACATTTATTTTAGTAAAAAAATTAGCATTATTTCAAGTATACTGGCTGAAAGTTTTGACAGTGATGTTGGAATGGCAGGTGGCGGAATACTCGGGACAGGAACCGTGGGTGTAGGTAGCAGCGCACTGGAGCGAGTGGGAGCCGATGCCTTGGACCGTGTGACGTGCACCAGTGGAAACCACTGCGTGTGGGGCGGTATCCAGTCGTATCCATTCGTAGCTCGGTGATCCAGGATGTCCGTCCGTCGACAAACAATTAAACGTCGTGTTTTCTTTGACGCATGCTTTCCACGGACTGATTTTCACGTTGACATCTGTGCACTCTATGGACACATCATGCTGCCAAGCAGGGTTGTTAGCAATACTGGCAAAACGTATTGCAATAGCAATCCTTGCTGGAAAAAATATTGCAATACTGATTGCAATACTTTTTTCTAGTCAGTATTGCAATATTTTTTGCAGTACTCCACTATCTGCCTCCCAGATAAATTTTTGATTTTTGCTGCTGTGTACAACTTTTTTTTAAATTTTGGGTTAATTACAGACTACGTGATAATGTGGTCAACCCAGAAATTAAACAATAAACACGTCATGTTGACATGTTATTTCTCGTTTGATCTTTTTTTCGCACGACCAAACAATAAAAATTTTTTTATCATAATTACAAGCGTTTTCATGATTAACAAAGTACTCTATTTCAAAAAGTATTGCTTCCAAGTATTGCAATACCTTAGCTTTAAAAGTAATGCAATATCACACGCAATACTAAATATGCATCCAGTACTGCAATACCTGTTGTAATAATAAAAGCTATTGCTATACTTATTGCAATAATTGCAATACTGCAATATTAACAACCCTGCTGCGAAGTGTACATATCTCGGCAAATAAGATAGCAAATACCGACAAAGGCAAAAACAATAAAGATGACACCCACTACTGAGAGACTTTTTAAAATGTATCACTTGTTATCTACAAATATAAATGAGATATCTCTTAACAAAAATAAAACAAAATATATAACAGATTTCTAATGCAGTAGTGCAGATAATGGCCAAGAACTTCCCGAACGAAACGGAGGAAGAATAAAATAAACGCCGAGGCAGCTAAAAGTACAGAAATGCGGACATACACCATCATGGCTAAACGCCCACAATGTTTCATGATTTAAATATAGTTTGTACTCAATGTACACTACCACTGGTTGTAATTTAATTTCCAGTTTAACTTTGTACATTACAGTGCATTACATTCGTGTGATATGGTCATATTGTATTGATTGCAGCTTGTTTCCAGAGTCGTAAGGTGAAGGCCAATACTAAACAACAACACATACCGACGACGGTGACGTTAAGTGTTCTGCTGTCAGTGCAAGTACAGATGGCGATTTCTATAAACGCTTCACAGGTCAGGTTATGTGAACCGGAAAGAATGGGAATTGAAGCTATGTTGGAAGTGAACTCGATCCGCACGATGCCATTCAGTGACCAGCGGTATGTAGTTACGCTGTCCGGGCTTTCGTATGTGCATTTGAAAACAACCGTTGACGTCGGGGTCAGGACAATTTCGCCGTAGTTCGAGCACATGCTTCCATTCAACGTTTCCAGTGTCATATCGTCAGTACAGTCTGAAAGTGGCATTACAACCAAATCTAACGCTATGATTGATCCGAATAGAAAAACAATCACATTCATAAAACATATTTAAGTTTCAATCACAGCGTAGACTATCTGAGTCCTTTCCATGCATGCAATGCGACGAATTTTTATCTGCCTCATTGTTATAACATACATGCGGCACATTATGAAATCACTTGCATCAATCTGTCCTTCTGTTTGTATGCACTCCTACGGCCGCAATTTTTTACGCGTGAAAGCAGAATGCTTCGCGCGTCTTAGCCATCGTCTGGGCGTCTGTCCGTCCGTCCGTCCGTCTGTCCGTCTGTCACACTCGTGATCTGTATCAAAACGGTGCAAGCTAGGATCACGAAGTTTTTACTGTGGGCTGCCCCAAAATCTCTAGTTTATCGTGACAAAATTTCAACATCGATGACCTTGAACGACCTTGAACCCCTCAAAACGAGGTTTTTAGTGAATTTTTTGCAATTTTTGGATGCAGCGCAAATTTCAACACTGAATTGCGACGAAATGGCTGAAGATAGACCAAGACAACCTGCATATGAAATTTTTAGCATTCAACGTAGATTTTAGCAGTTCAAGTCCCGACCCCCTAGGTTCAAGGAGGACGGCGCAGGTAGGCGTCAAAGACAGCTACCCCCTAAAAAGTGGTTATTTTACCGCAATTATCTCGTGTAGCGTGAACACGGTTGCAGACAGGCACAGACATGCTGCTTATCATAACAAGCACTGGTGACAAGCTTTTTAATGCTGTCAACGTCGATGACCTTGAATAACCTTGAACCTTCCCAAAGGGGGTTTTAGTGAATTTTTCGCAATATTTGGATGCTGCGCACATTTTAATACTGAATTGCGACAAAATGGCTGGAGTTAGACCAAGACAATTTTCAGCATTAAACGTTGATTTCAGCAGTCTAAGTCCCGATCCCCTAGGTTCATGGAGCCCGTCGCAGGCGGGCGTCAAAACGCGGCCTCACGCAAGGGTCAAGCCTTTTCGAAAACCAAAATTCGAAGTTAATATCTAACCCCTGAAAAATCCCTCCAAAGTCGGAAATTGGGCCGAAAACGAAACTGTATAAAAATTTCACCTACAAACGGCCCCTAATCGTCATTGTAGGCCCATAAGAGTTGTATAGTGAATACGCAATATGGCCTAGGAAATTCCAAATATGTGGTCATTTTGGACTTCTTACCCACAGGTCACGTGACACGGGGCATGCGCAGTCAATGTTTTGGCCTTTAAAAACATGCCTATGTATAAATTTTTTTACCTACAAACGGCTCTTAATCGTCATCGTAGCCTCATAAAAGTTGTACAGTGAATAAGCAATATGGACTTGGGAATTCCAAATATGTGGTCATTTTGGACCCCCTGTCTACAGGTCACGTGACACGGAGCATGCACAAAGAACTTTTGGCGTTTAACATAAGCAAATGCAACTTTGAGGCTTTATATCTCCGTAACGGTGCAAAATAGACGTATGGTTCCAATGGACCACCAATAGAAAACCACATATGCCGAGTCCAATGGTCACGTGACCGATGACGTCAAGTAACCTCAAAAAGTCAAACTCGTCACCCCAAAATCTTTGATGCCCCGTTATCTCCGTATCCGTGCAAGATAGGCGCGTGGACATTATTGACCACCAATAGAAAAGTGCCCACGCTGAGTCCGATGGTCACGTGATCGACGACGTCGCGTGACCCATAAAGTCAAGGTCGTGACCCCAATATTTTTGGGGCCCCATATCTCCGTAACGGTGAAAGATAGATACATGGTTACAATAAACCACCAGTGGGTTACCACATATGCCGAGTCTAATAATCACGTGACCGATGACGTCACGTGACTCAAATGGTAAAATTTTCAGGCTGTGATGGCTGTTGAAGACAACCAGTGGTTGTAACAATTTTTTTCTAACGAACGTTAACACTGGGACGCAGCAAGCATAAAGCGACAATGGGACATTCTACCTCGTTTCGCAGAACGTACATGTATTACTAGTTTATTCATGGCAATTACGCTTGATGGTATTTTGAGCAAGCAAAAAATCACTAGTCCATTTCGACGCTAATGCTCAAAAACGAAATAAATGTTGAATTGTTGGAAAGATATTGTAAGCTTAACAATATTAACTTTAGTTTGAGCATAGAGACTTGCTTGTTGGAAGAAACTATTACTGGCTAAGCATTCACTACCAAACAATACTGTATGCAACTGACGCCATCTAACATCAAAACGCACCACTTTTACCTATGCATGCATGGGGCGATAAAAACCAATGGAATGTTTACGCTTAAAACATTTTAGAAGCAAATGTGGTTTGTGAAAAGTATTTATAAAATAGATATCACAAAAATTCACGGATTACGATTCAGCACATTTTAAGCATAGCTATAAGCAAAAGACAAAAATAGCGGCATCTGGATAAGAACTATTAACGTACTGATGGATAATCCTGCGATGGTTGCACTATCGAAACACTGGATTGTATGATTGGTGCTCGTTCTGTTCAATACGTTGTTAGGAAATACGACAGGAGCGTAGTACCCGTTAGTACACTCGACATTTATGGATGCTTCACAGGTGAGGTCGAATTGTCCTACCGGTAATTTATATGTTGAACCGCGTTTGATCACGTTACCGCTCAAGTTATCGATCCAGATATAACTGGCAGCTGGATAACTGCTCGAACTGCATGTAAGAGTAGTACCGGCGGACTGTTGGTGGACTGATTACCGTCTGCCTCGGACAGTCTGAAATTACAACAGAAAAATTAATTGTGAAATTGTGCACATCATATACAACATTACAAATTAACAGTCGCTTATATTTTTCAAAAATTATTTCAGTTTATTTTTTAGAAACATTAGGAGACATCTTTTCTGTGCGTCTTTTTCTGCCCCATGGATAACTTAGCAGTAAGCCTAAATCGCTGAGGTCGTATAAGCACAAAACAAAATGATGTTAAAAGTATTTTATGCATTCAAAACGACTTGGTAGCTAAAGATCTATTTATGCCATACACCAAATGCTATGCAGTAAATTTCTAAATATTTGTTGTAATTTTAATTTATTATCAAAGCCAAAGTTCGACAGAGCAAACGTTGGATGCTATCGTTCCATTAAGACATGACAAAACAGTGAATTGGTACTTTCTGTTTAGAGCATTTCCAGAACGAATATTAAACTAAGCGAATGTACATACAGCGGACTGTTTCTTTGACTGTGCAGTCCCAGGTCAGTGTGTTCAAGGCGTACATGTAGTTGTTGCGAGGACTGTAGCCTCTGTGAGTGAAGTGAAACTGTATGCGGCACGTAAAGTCAAGCTGGTCCCCGGCTGAAACGTTCGGAATGCTATGAGTTGTCACTAGGTACTCAGGCGTGGGTCGATCTTCAAACGGATCGACTGTGTTGAACTCATGCGAGTTGTACGTCCCCGGCGTATCGACAAATTCAATGCTGGATTTAATAGTGACTAACGGGTTGTACTGGAGCAGATACGCCAACCACTCGTAATGTCCGCCACAACCAATTCTCACATCGTGACCTTCCTGGACCGGACAGTCTGACAGAAGTCCACACCATTGTTCTAAAAATTGAACAAAACCATAATGGCATGCATGTGTTTACTTTACACATAGTAAACGTTACTAGTTTATTTACTGAGTTGACAAAAAAGTAAGAACAACGTAATGGCGATAATTACGAAAACGTTTAGCTAAACAACGGTGTTAATTTGACCCAAGTCTGTTTGACTGCAGTGTGTAGTGCGATATTAGTGTAGCATCATGAATAGGCCTACACTACATGTATTCAGGATAATTTATTTTTCGTGTGCATTGTAAGTTTGCTTAACTTCGACAGACAAATGTCGAGTTTTTGTACGAACTATATTATTAGCTTTACTCATTATTACCAATATATTGATTATTATGAGTAATGAAATAATATTTTCCTAACAAAGTTAATAAAAAGTGTTTCAGATAACTTACAACACAAACGTTTAATAGAACTTGCTAATTATATTTTTCGATCAACGTTATTGATACAACTTTTACTGCTATAATATCTGGAACGTTATTTAACTTATGTTTTATGTTATGATTTTGGTTGCTACTTGTTCACGCAAACAAACAAAATATTATAAAACTTACCAAGAACGATGACCATAGCCGTCTCAGTTATACCGGCATTACTCTGATCGGTGCAGCCGTATGGACCGCTGATCGTTCGGATGTTTGAGTCATTCTTAGCTCATTCCAGTGACGCGTTCACATTGCATTCTTTGGACGGAGTTGTTTTCGGATAAGACGCAAAGACCACGTCGCCACCAGGTATAACTTCCTGGCACGGCGTTACGATGACTGTGTTACCGTCATAAGTCCACGCTATTTCGTCGACCGCATCGCTTTCACACTTCAGGTAAGCATTTCCTCCTTCGCTCGGTATGACAAGTGTGTTGTTTGGAGCATTTACGATTTTTCCGAAATTGTCTTTTTAGCACGTCAACAAAAACCACATCAACACGTGTATTTTGATGTCATATTTTTTTGTTTAAATATTTTTGTAAATTGCAATAAACGTAAGCCTACTACCAAGATTTGTACACATCAACTGTGTAGTGCAATACAATATAACGCCAAATACAGATAAATAGAAAACTATGCAGTGCTGTATAATGCAACGTTTATGAGACTATCCAGCTAATGTAAGCAACAACGACATTAGGCCTAGCTTCTCGATGTTTAAGTCGACCTAAGAGTTGGTATATACGAATGACAACTGTGGTATTTTTATCAAAAAATAAAAATATATATACAGCGTAGCCATGCAAATAAATGTCCAAATGCAAGTCGAATTAAATGGGCACTAAAACTGTTCATTAAAAAACACTTAAGATGAAACGGACCAAGTTGTTAAATACACGGTTGTGTAGTCCAATATCTAACTGAAACATTCTAAAAAATAAACAGTGTGTTTTGCGAAATCTATTATATTTAGTGCTTTTTCCCTAATAAAAAGTAAACAAAAGTCAACTACGCTAATAAACCTTTATTCGTCACACTGTTCAGAAAAAAATGAATAGAAATGATAATGGTTTAAACGTTGACCCGGGAGTGATAGAATTAAGCAAATACTGTCTGCGTTCAGAAGATAATCAACAGTGGCTTAGGTAATGCATACCGTCTATAAGGCATAAAAAACGAAGGCGGAGAGAAGACAGCGCAGATAGACGTGTGGTGACATGCTGTTAGACGATACGAATACGAGCTTAACTGACGCGACGACATCTGTTCGCTTACATACCGGTAGGTCATCGCCGCCTGCAGCCTGCCAGACATTGAAGCTCCGTATCAGCTTGGCTACAACGGATTTTTCTTTGTTGCAAAGTCGGCGTAATGATATTTGGGCTTTAGGGCGTTCGCAAAAAATATGCGTTAAATGAGATGAAATGAAATAAATCAAGATAACGCAGCTAGAAAAATAGGTACTTGTCCGTTAATTTACCCGCATCTAAATTAACCGCTAGAGTTAAGGTTAGGGCTAAGGTTAGGGATAGGGAAAGGGTTAGGGTTAGGATCAGAGTTAGGGTTAGGTTTACGGTTAGGGTCAGGGTTAAGGTTAGGGTTAGCGGGTGCAGATGAATTAACGGACAAGTGTCAAAAAGCATGTATTGCTTTAGGTTACCGCAGTGCATAAAAACCTCTGCAATAAAATAGAACTTCATGCATCTTACGTTTCGGTAACTTTTCGATTCGTGATAATCAATTACTGTAACTTTGTCAACGGCGACCGTCTCTAGTTGTCTTACTTGTTATTTACATGAAGTTGTTAAGCTTACAATTTTCACCGACTGTGAGTGCCCTACTTGTTGAAAACATCGTAAATTTTCTTGTAGGTTAAAACTCAATCAGCTTTTAAGACGGCACACATGAGATATAATGTGACACGACTCTGTTACTGAAGACGTATTTCCGAATGTCCAGTCGCAATCTGTACTTGAGCTTGTATTTTGTTCTTTTGTACCATATTGTTAGTATCGTCAGTGACGTCGTGCCTCCTCCAAATTAAACAAGTGATTTGAGAAAAGCTCATGAGACGCGCGACAGCCTTAGCAGTTCCTATTCGCAGGTTGTCTTGATTTAGCTCTATCCATTTTGACGCAATTCACTCTTGAAATCTACGCCGCAGCCACAAATTGCGAAAAAAACACTAATACCTTTATTTTAGAAATTCAAGGTCATTCAAGGTCATCGATGTTTACACCAATAAAAGGCTTGTCACTATATTGCTTGTTATGATAAGCAACATGTCTTCGCCGATGTGCAACCGTTTTCAAGCTACACGAGCCAATAGCTGTAAAATAACTATATGTAGATTCTTAAAAATGTACGTTCTATGCTAAAAAAACATCATGCGCAAAAAGTCCAGATCTATCTGCAGCCATATCGGTGCAATTCATTCTTAAAATGCGTGTCGAAGCCAAAAATTGCAGAAAAATTCACTAAAAACCCCTATTTTAAAGGTTCAAGGTCATTCAAGGTCATCGACGTTGACAGCATTAAAAAGCTTGTCACCAGTGCTTGTTATGATAAGCAGCATGTCTGTGCCTATCTGCAACCGTGTTCACGCTACACGAGATAATTGCGGTAAAATAACCACTTTTTAGTGGGTAGCTGTCTTTGACGCCCACCTGCGCCGTCCTCCTTGAACCTAGGGGGTCGGGACTTGAACTGCTAAAATCTACGTTGAATGCTAAAAATTTCATATGCAGGTTGTCTTGCTCTATCTCCAGCCAATTCGTCGCAATTCAGTGTTGAAATGTTCACCGAATCTAAAAATTGTAACAAAAATTTACTAAAAACCTCTTTTTGAGGGGTTCAAGGTCGTTTAAGGTCATCAATGTTAATAAATTTAGAAAGCTTGTCACCAGTGCTTGTTATGATAAGCAGCATGTATGTACCTATCTGCAACCGTTTTCACATTATTCGAGCCAATAACGGCAAAATGACGTCTTTTTAGGGGGGTACCCCTGTTTGACGCCCTCGTTCGAGGGAACCTCTGCACCCAGTGGCACGAAATTTTGTCACGATAAACTAGAGACCTTGGGGCCGCCCACGGTGAAGATCTCGTGATTTTAGCTTGCACCGTTTTGATACAGATCACGAGTGTGTCAGACAGACGGACGGACGGACAGACGGACGGACGGACGCCCAGATGATAGCTAAGACACGCGAAGCATTCTGCTGTCGCGCGTAAAAACCAATTGTCAAAAAAGTTTGTGTCGAAAAATGTTCATCCATTTGGGGCTAAAAGTCTTTATTTTGCAAAACTTTAGCGGCAAAAATTTGTAAAATTTAAGCATCCATAATTTCTACTGCTGAAACTTTGCAGCAGCTGTCTGTCGGAATTTTGTCAGAAATGTGCTGTGTCTGCCCGAAAATTGTAAGTTTGTGGCCCGTTTACTTTTTTGACTTATGACGCCGATGAGTGTCTTCCAGCCGTTTTAGTTTATTTTTTGTTGCACGTGTGCGAGCGTTTTTAAATGCTCCCTGTATAATAGGTCTGCAATCTGCATGAGCCATGTTTTCGACCTTCGTCGACATCAACATAGGCGTGATTCTTCGACGACTTTTTGTTTCAAGTGTCTCAGCTGAATTCAGACTTTTCGCCTCAGAATGCCTATAGCGGATTGGGGCGTTTTTGACACAAAGTCAAAAACGACGTAAAAAGTCCGCACGTTGTCAGCTTTACAATCAGTACGCAACAATGTTTCATTTAAAACACATGCGCGCTTTTGGCCACAAGACACGACAACTATGCACATAGCTATATTTTGCAGTACCTGTCTATGGTGCAACTGAAAAATGATTGTAACGGCAAATTTCTACTACATAACGTCTTATCTAAAATTCGGAGCATCACATGATTGATTCTATTTCTGTCGTCAGCAAGAACATCAAAAAAAGAAGAACTAGAGAAAGCAATCGGAGAGCGCAGATACCTCCGCCAAGGCAAAGCTATTCGCCAGGTGGCGTCACCATCTTCGCTTTGCCAGCGGTTTCCTTATGCCCCCTTTAACGCAGTGGTAACGAAAATTTCAAAGTGATCCAGAATCCAGGATTCCTGCCGAATCACCCCCAAAATTTAATCACTTGTAGTTTATGCCATGCCCGACATACTCTCAAAATTTCAGAAAGATCCATCCATAACTTTTCGCGTTATCTTACTCACACACACAGACAGACAAACAAACAAAAACCGGCAAAAACATAACCTCTTTGGCGGAGGTAATAAAAACATTTCTCGTAATAAAGGTCGTTTGCAGCGCAGACATTTACTACAGACTTAAAGACGAAAGACAAAAAAACTTCAAAGACAAAACGTATACGAGACCAGAGGGAAGAAGCTCGAACATAAAGCTCCAAGGTCTGAGTGCAGTGGTAAAAGTTTAGGAGAACGCTTTATGCTTTTTCGCACCAGTTACGTGCTCTGCAAGCGGCGCTAGCTCCCACAGTTGAATTTTTCTAATCTAAATAGTTTGTTAACTTATTAACTTTTGAATGCAAACAGTCAAACAGTTATGTGCGAAGTTGTGACGAGGGCGACATCCGCCGAAGCGATCGGTTGCCCTGGGGCTTTTGCTTCACCACGTGCAGGAGAAAAACGCATAACAAGAAATCTGAGCTAATGCTCATGAGACGCGCGAGAGCTTATGGCAATTAAATCGTCTTCAGCACATCCAAAACTCCCTTGCCCGTGCTGTCGTCAAAGCTCTTAAATTTAGTCATACCACTCCTATTCTTAAATCTCTTCACTGGCTCCTGACTCACCATACTTCCATGATCATCTCATCTTATCAGCGTCACCATCACCACTCTTGTCATCCATCACCCCATCATTCTTTCATTCCAATCTCATTTCTCAAATCCTATCCTCTATAGACATCTGGCACTTCCTCGGACTGACTCCACGGCTATTCGGACACGCTCACCGTTATTATGTTTACTCTTTTTAGTTTTTTCAAAGTTTTAGTTTTCATTATTATTCTTTATTTTTTACCTTTTGTGTTTTTTTTTATTTTAGTTGTCTTCACTTTAGTCATTTTTTGAATTTTGTCATTTTTACATTTAACACTATTTCTATTCTCAGTATCTCTCATTTCATTTTTCTTTTAAAAGTTTCATTTCTTATTAGTTTATGTGCTAGATGAAACTGACAGTTTGTCAGTTTTTGAGTGCAAATTCTTCATTGTATTGTATTGTGTTGTACAGCTAAAGCGGGCCATAAAAACCGTCCCCTGTATTATTCTGCTTAAAATGCTACTGCATTTGTTTATATGGAAAAATGACACACCATATAAATTGCTAGTTTGTTCTGCATATATTGATATCAAAACCCAATGAGTGCGTCAAAATGTTATTTATAATAATGTAACCTACCACGACTTTGCTCGAACCTACCATGGTCTCATTCCGTCCTACGTCACTTTGCTTACTCACTTCTGTGTCCACGGCACAGTTCCCACCTCCACCCACTGTACCGCCTCTACCAGGGTAGGCCGGGGATCTGTCGGGCATTACATCTCGTTTCCATAGGCTCAGCATCTGGCTAGCAGAAGATGCTTGATTACCCATGGTGGGAAGGGGATCTTGCCAGTAAGGTGTTCGGCAAAGATATTGTTCAACACTAAGGACTCTTATGTGTCCTGTTCAAATTAGGTGCTGTGCTGCGATTGTTCCACACGGGATCTCTCCTCGTAGTACTTTTTCGCAGACAGCGGTCGGCCGGTATGTGGCAGTTAGAGTTTACGGATCTTGTCCATCTATGCTTTGAGAAATATATATTTTGTTTTGTGTGAAAAGACAATTTTGTGTTTTTTTAGTGTGGGTTCGTTTCAGTCACCTTATCACACGGTTTTAAACCTATATATCCTAAGTAAGGGACAATCCCTGTCACTTTCTAGAGCCTACTTACGACAGACCTATCGACAGATCCTAAGATAGACGACAGACCTACAGAGATCCTACCTAAGTGCACTTTTTCAAAGGCTTTTTGAGGCCAACGACGAACGCAATCGACAACGACGAAACGACAACGACCTATTCGCGAGTGAACGAACGATCTATGAAAAAGAAAGTTTTTAACATACGAGTGGCAGGAATATACCGGTGGTTAGTTCACCATGCCGTGTCCATCGTCAAGACCGACCCCAGACGAAAGCTGAGAATATCCAGTGCTTGCTCCTCGGGGGCCTTTCCGAGAGCGGTAGAAAGGGTGAGGATATCACGAGTCACTTGCTCTTCCAGGGCCTTTCCGAAAACGACCAGCAAAAGGAGGGAGCTATTCGACAGTTGATGTTTAGTCTTTAGTCACCTGTTGACTGGAGCGTATAACCAATACGTACTGCTTGAGTAGTTTCCCCAGTCAGCATCCGAGTGAACGGAAGTGTACTGACTGGAAGATCCCTTCAAACGATCAACCGTATTCGCATTACCCGCCAAGCGCGAACAGGTGAGACTGAAACATACCGGAAGATAGATCCCCTCTACTGAACGTCTTGGTTTCGGCGTTCTCGGCTTTAGCAAGTTCACTAAGACTATACTCAAAGCCTCTTCCGTCAAGTCGACTAAACGGACAACGACAGGTGAAGAACCGACCGTTGATACTAGCCTGTTCTTACCTCGTATATCTCACTGGTGACCTTTCGCCAAACCTGTATTTTCCTATCTGTTCCTAGGTCCTTATATTTTGCTCTCTATCCCTAAAAACTCCTATACTACGATTCGAACGGTACGTGAATGTACACTGGACGACAAATGCAAGCAGGGTGCTGCAATAGTCCACCCTTTAAAAACCTGCACTCACAATCCAACGGACACTCGGCTACCTGACCCTATCCACCCACGGCGAGCATAGCAAGTAAGACACGAAGATGACGAATGGCTGAGAAGCGTGCTGCAATAGCTTCTTCAATCCGTACTTACTTCGATTTACGTGACTCACAAGCTAACCTATACTATCCCTTCCCAAACAAATGAAAAAGTGCTTTCGGCTTGTTGTTACCGTGAAGACAGTTCAATGCTGGGTGACATTAAACGACGACCGCGCAAAGGTCCTATGTTTTAGGGGGTCCTAATTTTAAAGCTAAAATACCTTACACTTAGTCACTAGTGCTAGGACTCTTGTCGTGGTCCTCAGATCACTACGACACCTTTATACCTTACTACTAAAAACCCTAATCACGCTTATGTCACTTCTCCTTAGAACGTAGGACACTTCGGCGTCCTATGTTCGATGTCACTTTTTGCACTTTTACCTTTGAAACCGTGGTCTTTTGGTGACCGTGGTTCAAGGTACCTATCACAGGCTGAACGGTAGTTCAAGCCCTGTGTTAACGGCGACTTCTCTTTCTTATGGGAAAGCCAAAAATTCGACCCTCCACAGAATCAAAACCTCTGATCCGATTAAGATAAAATTTGGCAGGTTTGATTAGGTCGGCGAGGGGACCCGTCATGCTAAATTTTATGCAAATCCCTCCAAGAGGGGCTTCCCGGCAAATGGGTGAAATATACGCAAAAATGTTTATAGCTATCCATATACCTTTTTTTTCAGAAACTCACCAACAGATCAGACCATTCGGCTGATTTTTGCGCGCGATGGCTCAAACGACGCGGTCTCGCGCAAGAATGTGCCTTTTGGGGGTTAAAAAATTTGAAATTAATATTTAACGTATTTATTCGCAAAAATCGAAAAGATTACAATGGCGCCTATGGGGAAAATTAAGCAATTCTTTAAAAGGTCATAACTTTGGCTGAGTATAAGATAGAGTCGTAATTTTTGGTTACAGATATGGTTTTAGGGATGGCGAATCTAACGGTGTCATTTAATTTTACCCCGGAA
>Ga0209367_1002339_pt1 | contig 24934 bp, 13 predicted proteins | sample WorMetLIZISLAND2_FD_187412 | JGI IMG/M metagenome (GOLD analysis project Ga0209367, IMG submission 187412) | Marine gutless worms symbiont microbial communities from Max Planck institute for Marine Microbiology, Germany - Olavius geniculatus... ... | reverse complement strand
ATTTTATCTCAATCGGGGCAGGGGTTTTGATTCTGTGGGGGGTCGAATTTTTGGCTTTCCCATAAGAAAGAGAAGTCGCCGTTAACACAGGGCTTGAACTACCGTTCAGCGTGTGATGGTGTTACATAGCCTACTGCAGTCGCTCGATCTTAAGTGATGTTTGTTGATGCAGTCAGCGTAAACAATAACAAAATAGTGTTTTCTGTGTTTTGATTAAACTGTTGAGGTAAGAGAAATGATGATGCATTGTAGATGTACAATTTTAACAACATCAGATGTTTTTTGTTGGTCCATTGGAGTTAGGGAAATGCACAGTAATGCTATATTGGTAACGGAGATATTTTGTTATCTCCGTTACCAGTTGTTGTCGATATTCAACAATTAATAGCTGCACTCGGACATACTATTCTTCAACAAAATTTGGTGATGGCTTTAGCAATTTATTGTGGATTAAGTGTACAGAATTTTATTCAGATTCGTTCAGATTTGACATTTCTATTGTACAATGTCTAAGGGTTTACTTTTTCCGGACACAGTGTATATCTTTCACTGTTTCTTTTCCTGTATTGTGATAAACATTTTTTGCACTGTTTCAGTTTTGTTAGCCTGTCCACCCACACTGTGTCAAACTAACTTAATATATCATCATCAGACAATTCTGACTTCGTACTGGCACCTGAGATTTTAATTTTCTGATATTGCCGGTCACATTGGCATTTTCTCACCTAAAATGTGCATGTGCACTAATAATTTGGTTTTTTAAAATCCAACTCGGTATGTAACTAGCCGCCTAGATCAACTCAGTTTTCCATCCCTCTGGGGTAGGTAAATTGAGTACCAGCATATCTGGCTGGAGTTAAGGCGAGGTGCATTCACCTGTGTCGGGTGGTAGGAAACACTGTGTGATCCCATACGGCAGGTGACGCTCCGTAGCTCGGAGATGGGCTTCCCATTAAGAGCTATATCACCACCTTTAACATCATTATTGGCTATTTAGTCTCAAGGTACAGTTGAGTTTGGATGATTTGATGTGCAGTACTGGACTACGGACAGTGGATGGTGATAGAGCCGGTCATGACAGTCGAGGTTGTAGCACCAGCGGAGTTCCAAGGCACTGTCTTGGGTGGTCTGACCAAGCGCCACGCCGTCATAACTGGACAGGATGCCTCCGCAGGCTACTTCTCAGTCATCTGCGAGGCATGTCATTTGTAACATGATCATTATCATTTTCTACTGTTGCTAAAGATTAATAGTTTTAAATTTTGTATAGCTGTAGCGCGTAGTGCTAGCTTAGCTAGCTATAGCGCGTATTACCTACGGTAATTCTATCCGTCTGTCACGACCTGGTACCATTCAAAGTCCAGGTGAGATAGAGATTTCGGGTTTTCACCGTATGATAGCTTAGAGTCTCTAGTATTTTGTGACAAAATTTTATACCACTGGGTGAAGGGGGTCCCCACGAACGAGGGGGAGAAAGAGAGGCATTCCCCTTAAAAAGGCGTTATTCTACCGTTATTGGCTCGTTTAACGTGAAAATGGTTGCAGATAGACACAGACATGCTGCTTATCATAACAAGTACTGGTGACGAGCTGTTAGCGGTATTGACATCGATGACCTTGAATGATCTTGAACCCCAAAGTAGGGGGTTTAAGTGAATTTTTCGCAATTTCAGGCTGTGACACGCATTTCAAGAGTGAATTGCGCCAAAATGGCTGGAGATAGACCAAGACAACCTGCATATGAAATCATTAGCATTGAATGTTGATTTTAGCAATCCAAGTTTGGACCCTCTAGGTTCAAGGAGGTCTGCACACGCGGGTGTCAAAGAGAGATACCCCTCTAAAAAGTGGTTATTTATCCACTGTTGGCTTGTCTAGCGTAAAAAAGGTTGCAGATAGGCACAGACATGATGCTTAACATAACAAACACTGGTGACGAGCTTCTTACGATTGTCAACATTTATGACCTTGATTGACCTTGAACCCTAAAAATAGCGGTTTTTAGTGAGATGTTGGCGATTTTTGGCCGCAAAAAAGGTGAATTGCAACGAAATGGATGGAGATAGACCAAGATTACCTGCGAACAGGAACTGCTATAGGCTCTCGCGCGTCTCGTGAGCATTAGCTCAGATTTTTTGTTTATCACAGCATACACGTTGACCATTTTGATGTGCATCTGCTTTTGTCGCAACGTATTCTCAAGTGTTCTCATCATCCGTGAAGTCCATGCGTGAACAGGAGTAGTGTAATGTTATCTATTGTCATGTGTGTGTGTGTGAGAGTAGGTTCCACTGAATGAAATGTTCGGCTACGCGACTGAACTGCGCTCGATAACACAGGGCAAGGGAGAATTTGCGATGGAATACAGTCGCTACTGCCCAGCACTGCCAGCAACCCAGGAACGGTTGGTCCAGCTTTGGGAGGAACAACAGAACCAACCCGCACAGGATCGAAAGAAGCAAGGCTGACATTGAGCGCAACGTTAGAGTCATGTTAAGAGCAGCATCATGGGGCAGGAGCGTCATTTAGGGGGATCGGAGGGATCTACGGATCCCCAAAGGATTGATTTTAATTTTTTCCCTGTAAATCGTACCTTTGAAACAGTGTTACTGCTGCAAGCACAATGCATTACGTAGACTGAGACCCCTGCAGTGATTTACTGAAATGACGCCACTGATCGTGGGTTAGAAAAGGCGGGGCACGGAGGTTTTCTGACAGGCACTGCAAATTTTCAACAGAGAAGATTAGTGATGCTCAAAATTTGACAACTTTACCCCAAAATTTCACAGAAAAGGGTTTTTAGCCCCTAATTTTCCGTTTTTGGACGAAAATTTTCGAACACAAAGATTTTTCAACCATTTACCAAGGCAGCTCTCCAGGCACAATGCCACTGCTATTACTGCTACGACCAAGTTTTTGCGGCTCATTATGCCGCTGACCGTTCGCCGCAGAATTAACAGCAAGTTTAATTTCACTGTTCTAAAATGACTGCGGGTTGTACCACGAGCATTTTATAAAATGCGATGTGCTACTGCGTATGAATAATTATGAGTACTGGCACTTGATGACGTAACGGTAAATTGCTACTTACGACCGTTTGTGTGTATTGTGCAATATTATGCAGTCTTGTATGTATCATTAATTTATCACGTGATTGTCCTGTTAGGCCACATTATGGGTCTGGCCCACTTGTCCGTTTTTTTGTTTATGTAATATGGGCTGAGAAAGCAAACAGGCATGGCAAACTAAAGTTGGTGTGAACATGCCCAAGGTTAGTATTCTAATTTTTAGTTCCTTACCTTACCTCAGACCTTAGTTCCTCCTGTTCCTGCCGGAACATCGGGCGACGAGCTTTCTCCATTTCGGTCTGTCACTGGCAGATCTCTTTGTACCCATCCAGGTAAGCCCCATATCTTGAAGGTCTTTTTGAATTTTTAGTTAAGAGAGGTTAAAAGGGTAGGGTTCTGCAGTGTAGTGTAGTGAAGCAGTACGTATTGCTAGGCAGATGGCCGCATGATATTTCTGCACTTGGCCAACGTCTTTGCTTGTTATGGAATGCTTTTTGTAATGAACAGTTTTTAGTCCTGTGTACAGAATTTGTACATGAACAGTTAAAGTATGTATTGATGGACGTTATGGCTGGAAATATGCCGACATTTTACATTATGGGAAAATGATATCTTATTGAATCTAACATTGTTGATGATTTGTTTCATTATGTTGCACTATTTTGAGAAACGGCGTTATGATATTTTTATCCTGCACCATGTCCAGGAAGAGTTCCTTGTTTTATGTGCACAATTTTATTAAATTTAAGTATAATTGTAATTCTCAGCACGCAGTATCATTTGTTATGTCACTGGGTAACTTCACTTTTTGACTTAGACTTTAGACTTAGATTTTCGCTTTGCCAAAGCTGAAGCTGAATGCTAAAGTCTGTGGTTAGACCAACTTTGGTCTAAGTCCATAGACTTAACGAAAAACGATTAGAAATTGACGGAAAAGAAATCAACCAGTTACTCTTGGACTTGCTTATTTAATTGTAATTGTGCGGCACACACAGACGACGTGTTACATAATTTAGGGTTTAAGCCTTAGGTTTTAAGTGTGCGCCTTTAGAGGCGTGACAGTCGTATACGAAGACACAATGCCTGTTTGAAGCTACATTTAGTTACACTATCACTTGGCATCGAACTAGGCTTGCTACCGATTAAAACTTTAAATCTGTTATTTTCAAACATTAATTGTAGTGGAGAAAAACCATGAAAACTGCAAAAGTAAAAAATCAAAAATTCCAATCGAATTTTAATCGATCGAGGAACAAATTTTTAACAATTTTTTAAAAACGATTTATTAGCCTAATTATTTTCCGCGGCTCTGTCCTACGTTAAAAAATTTAATTTATCTGCGTTGTTTGTTCGTCGGTCGCTGGAGGGCGTCAGTGAGGTCGCGGCGTTGAAGCGGCAGCTGGACCTGGTGGTCATTGATGATGTGTGCAGTGATGGAGAAGCCGTGCTGGTGGTCAGCCCCAGTCTTTGAGAGCACTGATGCTGAGACTGAGTCGTGTCTCTGCTGATGCGGTGTTCGACTCGCTGTCGAGCTGATGATGCTGTGTCTCTTGAAGTCTTCGGTTGCACTCGGCCTCTGCTGCGTCGCCTTCGTCCCTAAACATTTATTTTGCCACTGCAAAATGATCACGACGTGCTTCGCATTAACCGACAAAGTCTATACTACTCTGCACTCGTGATAAAGGTGCGTGCAGAGAGACAGAAATGAAATAAAATGAAAGCCGGAACGCGCGGCTTTCATTCCATTAGGCCGCCCGTACGGGGGGGTGGTTTGTTTTCGCTATGCCTCTTTTTATTTTTTCACTTCTCCTCTGAAACCAGACAGCGGACCAAGATTAAAATTGTAGAAGGAACGACCTCCACTTGGAAGGTATCGGGGCCAAATTTCAGCGAGATCCATTGAGTTTTTTTGGGGGGGCGGGGCATTTTACCACAATTTTTGCTTAATTCCCTAATCGAGGGTCACGCCCGTCGGCTGGTTTAGCCTACGCCGCGTTTCATTAATCAGACATAAACCTTGCAGTTGCAAGTCAGCGTACAATCTGAACGTCGGCCTAGGTCATTTCCAGGTCGTTTCTAAAAAGTCGGCATCCATATGTAGCAGTTTTTAGTCCGAAATTAGAATGATGTCTGTAACCATTAATCTCCACTAAAACAGTGACAAGAAATGGCGTGCGTAGGCCTATATGTGCGACATACATATAGGCTTAATACCTCTATGCATATCGGACGTGGTCATTGCCTTGTCTCGATGCTGGCTAACGTCACCGGTGGCGGCACGTTTGATGAATGTCAACGACGACTTGGCTTTGCGCTTGCGAGTCTGGATCACACCATCCTTGCGCATCGACAACGGACGGGCTATCTGCAGAAAACACGAACACCTGCAACTAACTTAGGATTGTATGTACCACGGGCAGAGTCTGCAGTAATGAAACAAAAAAAAATCCAGCTGTCGCTAGGGTGGGCTCACCGTAACCCCTACATCCAGCGTCCGACTGCTGGTCACAAAAAGAAAGCGCTTTCCCACAGTAACTGCAGTCCTCTACACGCTATAGCGACGCTGCTATATCGAACGCTGCAATCAACGCTACGATACGATACGGTAATTTGGCGCACGTGGATGATGGTTGCAGGCAAAAACTTTGCATGTAAAATTGCGGCTAAACCGCTGCAGATAGAGACATGGTTAGCATTATAGGGTGTTTACACGATCGAGCAAACATCGAACTTACTCAAGCAGGCCTATTGGAACCCCGCCCCCTGGCTCAAATGTAGGCCTAGGCTTAGGCTTTTAGCCCACAGCTGATCACGTGTTATATAGGCCTTTCAATTACAACCCGCCCGCCCTCCTAATTAGCATGCTAAATATCACAAAACGTCGAGCTAGCTGCTCGATGTTTGCTTGATCGTGTAAACACCACATTAACAGCGTATAGGAACTCGTCATCGCCCTATCCAACGATACCACCCCTCCTTGCAGCGTACCGTTTAGCCACAATACATGCGTTACAGACAACAGGCAGACATGAGATATCGGATATCATAGCCAATTAGGCTCGCCCTAAAGGTCGGCCAAAAACGTAAACATGATATACACTGTGAACAAGAATTAGTAGCGTAGGCAGAGCCGGTGGAAGGGCCCCCCGTACTCCCCGGCCGGGGGGGGGCTCACATATGCTCAGGGGCCTCGTGTTAGGTGTAAAAAAAATTCTAGTTTTTAAAAAATATATATTCATAATATAAAATAAATAAACATGAAGAAAATGTACCCAAAGTGGACAAGTCTATTACTTTTCATTACTGTACAGTAATCTGTGACGTATTGCGGCGTATATGGGCGTCATTTTTTGAAAAGACAACACAAATTGTATCTGATTTTATGCGTTTCAATTTTTTTAAAGTGGACAAATTTGCGACTTTTAGTGAACGTCCAAAGGCCAAAAGTGTTTCAGCTTAAAGCCCCCCCTGACTCCCTAACCAGGGGCTCTATACCCTTGGACCCTGCTGGGGGTTCCGCCCCCAGACTCCCTATTATAGGGGCCTCACACTTATATTTGGGGGGCTCCAACTCTCTAAAGCCGGCACTGAGCATAGGCCTATTTTGTCAGTTTCAAACGGATTGTCCAAATTATTTTACTGTTAAACTCTCTGGTGGAAAATTTGCGATAAAACTAGGCCCTATCGTTCAAGATCCCACTACGCACACAGTGTGTCGCTACACTACCTCGTGAAACACGAATGCTTTAAACTAGAGACTGTTTTGTGTGCGCTGAAATACCATGTTCTAATTTATTTACGCTCATTATGACATTTGACACGCCGTTAAATCTGTAACGTACAATATAATGTAGGCCGTTAATAATAGGCTATTACGTACTCCGTGCAGTTTGAAGTAAAGACCGCACGCGTTGCAGACAGGATATCCAAGCGCGGTGCGACGCCACAACGTCGTCTGCGTAGTGTGGCAGTTGGAACAGCATACACCTCTACTGCTGACCACTCGCTGCTGCCACACCAACAACGTCGTGAAGATGCCAGTTTTTCTAGTCTGAGTAATACTCAGCATTTGTGAACGTATTAATAATAATTTAGACCGAAGATACAAGCAGTCTTCTGTAAGAACGCAATGTTGTTTATTGCTAACGGCGAGATTTCGTTGTCCTCAATCAATCAGTTCATCAGTCACGAACCATATTTCTTTTATCCTACTGTTGCGGTATAGCGCATTAATGTGTGGTTGTATATTTTATTGTTATAGGCCTACATCAACACAAAATATCTGAGGCGAGTTTCGCACTTTTTATTTCTATCAGAATCTCTGAGATACTCTGAGAATAGCTGAGACGCTGCGTAGAATTCGCGTTTCGCACCTGCCTTTTTCTGAGATTCTCAGAGAATCTCTGAGAATCTTAAAAAAAATAAAAAGTGCGAAACGCGCCTCTGCACGCAACTGGTCTAAATCGCGTCACGTGACGTTAACAAATACGCAATGAATCCCGCGCCACGGGGCAACATTGAAGTCGTCAAATGATTTTTGTTCAACTGATTTTTGTTTAAATATTTTGTTTTGGTTTTGAGGCATAACAAAACAAATAATGACCGGCGTCATCGATCATCATTGAAAATTTTATCCCTAAAGTTCATAAATGTACAAAACATACACTTACTAACGGCAATATCCAAGAAACCCACACAATGAAAATAGCAAAAATGACAAAACCTGATAATATTCAGCAGCACATTAACACACAGTCAGTGTGATGCGGGCAATATCACCTTTTGCTGTTTTAAGAGTGCTGGTTCTTGGATATCGCCGTTAACAAGTGTATAAACTGACGTTTTGTACATTTATTTTGTTATCGCTGTTAACATGGTTCTGATAGTATTGTTATTGACACTGATTGTTATATATCTAGTCTGATAAATCTAACAAACTAAACTAATTTGCGCAATAAAATATGTGTAATTATTTGTCAGTTCGTAACCGTGAATAACCTGCTAACATTTATTACAGAGATTGTAATCTCTAGCTCCGTGAAGCCATAGCAGGCCCAAATGAGACGCCAATTTCTGAATTCTGTCGACATGATAGATGTAGCTGTAGATAGCTGTAGATATACCTGGACAGAAGCAGATAATCCGTCTGCGGTAAGAAGTCGAGGAGCGTTGGCGGATGTTCTAACGAGCGGCCTATTGAATCCATTCATCCTATTGTATAGTCCGCAGGCGTTGCAGAGATAATGCCCTGTGCCATCGCGACGCCACAGCGGCGTTGATATTGCCCCGCAGTTGACACATTCCTTGCCTTCGCCAAGCATCTCGGCAGCACCCGGCCAGTATTCAGCCGTCTCCGCCGCTGCTGTCAACGCAAACAGCCAGAACAATGATTGGTCGCTGCACCAGAAAGGTAATCTATCAGAAATCGTTAACGAAAACAACAGTGGCATTATTTCAGTAGGCCTAAATCATTAGAGGGGTCTCACCGTCTCAGTAATATTTGGGGGGAATCTCTGTAGACCTACGTAACGTATTGTTCTTGCAGCAGAAACACTGTTTTAAGCGTTAATGACAATCTCGGCCACTCTGTATCCACGAGTTTTACTCTTGCATAAGACTCGCTAGTCACGTGATTCGAGTCAATGTCAGATGATCGAACGTATTATCAGAGTCTTATATAGAGTGCTGTAGTTCAGCAGCAGCTTGGTTTAGTTTCTGTTGATCATACTGCACGTGTTTAGATCGAATGTTTGCTTAGGCCTAATGCCGCGGAGACAGGCGTATCGCTTACTACAGCTGTTATTTCGTCTACAGGTACTGTAAATTGCTACAAGTGCTGCAGACATGTGTCGCGTGCCGTGGGAAGATGGACGAAACAGCTAGATGTGCAGTGGCTATAGCGACGGCGTTCGTAACTTCGTATGCAGACTATACGCGGCAGGATTGTCATAACACGGACGATGAAGTGCACCGCATCGACGATGCTGCCATCGCCACAGGAAACTAACCGCTACATACATCGAAGACTGACTGGCAGCGACTGTGAGTATGCAGCTTGAGAAGATAATACCTCGTACGATGAGAACTATAACGATAACACAAGATTTAAGAAAACACCGCGTCAAATAAGTCGTTTGTTTATACACGAAGCTATCAAACATACCCGTTAACGTCAAGACACTTACATCATAATAAGCCTACTTAGCACAGTTTTCTGATCATGCAATCTAGTTTAAAGTAGTCGACACTTTTATTCGCATGTCATATCTGGTGCCATAGCGATGCTCACATAAATCAGACTGATGACCAAAAGCGCTTTACAATCTTGAAAGTGGCAGCTGATTGGCATGAGCTAATGACACCGCAGCGCACTATGCGGCCATTCATTGTTCACGCAAGCGAACAACTGGATCCGTGCAGCCAACAGACATACCACCGCCCCAATAAATATCACTAGCCTATTGGCCTTTACTCCGTAGTCCGTAAATTACTATTCATTTCCCCTCCCGCTAGGGTAAGAGGCTGTGATCTTGATCTGAGCATAGTAGGGCTCGAGACTGCTTGCAAATGATTCGCGGAACGAGTCCGATACTGCTACTTGCACCGTGCAAGTTAAGCCCAAATTTCATTACGTCGACTTTCATCGAAACTTCCCCGTGGGGAAAGTCGCGAACACAAACCATCTCAAAATGGGGTTTTGGCCGTCAAATTTGCAATTTTGGGAGAACATTTTCCGACAAAAAGTAAATTTTTGGACAATTTTCCGACAGCCAAAAATTTAGGGTGAGCAATATATTACCCTTTTCTGCCCCCCCCCTTGCCACGACGCCACTGTTTATGACTATACGCACCGATCGCTGTTGGATACGGCGCCGGTGCATGCCAGTGTTGCAAGGGCGCCGCAGAAGGCGCGGATGCCTGGGCGGAGTCCGTAGCTTGCCCGATGACGTCATCTGTGACGTAATGTCCAGTGATGGCTGCGGGGGCGACTGGCCACGGCCGATCACCGACCGTTGTACCACCGCCGACAACCGTCTTCCACGCACCAGAGTCCGCAGCAACGGACAGCGGCTGTGGCATGTAGCCGCCAATGTCCCTGTATGGCTGGGACGACTTATTGAAGACAGACGGCACAGCCATCTGATGTCGATGTGAATGATGATGATATTGATGATGAACATTGGTGGCGAGAAAGTTCGTGTAGTCGTAGCAGTGGCGGGGATACAGCGCCTGACTGTAGCGGCTCCACGCGTTCGTCGTCATCGCTGCACGATCCATTTCCATCATTTTTCGAGTTCAGCGATCTGCAACATTTGTCGACGGCAGAAAACTTTATTATTAACATCAGCAGAATCGTCATTCATTATAATTCAGATAGCAAGACCCACGGAAAAACAAACAGTCTGAAACCGACAAAAGCAACACCAACAATGGGATTGCTTAAATTCAAGAACATACGCAAATATAAAAAGACGAAAAAACACAGATATAAATTACGGCCTACTCAGAGATAGGCCTAAAATATACAACAGACTGGCAAACAGAGAACAAAAAAACATTATTATTACCACAAAAATTTTACAAACGTGACTAAGACTTAACTTTTCTAAGACGTTTAAGTTTGCACTCTGAACTAAAAGGAAATCGATCACGCATTAAATATCATTTTATTTGAAAAATAATATACTAACGAAGCCGTATTTTGTTTCGAAAATTTCGCTGCTAAATGATAATAATTCTGTGCAACAGTTATGCAACTTTAGGCTTAAAAAGACTAAAAATTTTTAAAAGTGCGTGCCGCTCGACTTAGTCAAAAGATGTAGCCGCCCACATGCTAATTTTCCCGTTAACACGCCTAGTAGTAGATGCATTAAATCTTACTTCTAACGACGCGTCGACGACATTTGCGTGCGCTATGGCTGCTGCGGGTTGCTGATGCTGGCAGGCTGGTGGTGCCATGGCAACGCAGCTCAAGCGTCGTGATTGGTCGACTGAACTGACGTCATTGGTTGATGTCTTGTCTGCGACAGCGTCTTTAACGCTGTCGGCCCGCTCACACTGCCGCTGCTGTAATCGACGAATCAGCCACAAATAGGCCTACTTATTGTTTTATTTTCATTTAAACACAATACAAGAAGCCCAGCTATCCCTATGAAAAGCCGACTGTACCGCCTACGTCCGAAGCCCATATCGTCCGACTTCTAGTCACGGAGAGAAAGCGATTTGTCAGAGGTGACACAGTTTCATTCACGCTATGTTAACGGAACACTGTCTCGAAAGCTGCAATAAACGCTAATATAACAGACATCGCACGTGGCCATTTTGTCAGGTAATATAAATAGCTAGGGCCTACATATTAAATAAACAAGGAGAGTATCGGACGCAGGGCTTTGCAAATATTTCTCACAATAAAAACGCCATGCTAGAAAAGACATGCTACAGCATATACAGGTCCTGCTGCAGTACTGACCTTCGAGGTCATTTAGTGTGAATAATTTTTATGTTATTTGCATGACCATATCTCGGAAACGGTAAAAGATACGGCCTAGCTAGGTTACTATTAGTCATTAATAGGAAGTGCCATACGCCCTGTCAGATTAGATGATTGGATGACCTAAAAGACCGTTACACGTTATTGTGGCTAAAAATGGGAAATGGGCCTGAGTAGTTATTGATGACCAATAGGAAGTCTCATATTGGCTTTCAAATAACAGAAAAATAATTCACCTTGAATGACCTCGAATGTTAGTACTACAACAGGAACTGTATAGGCTGTAGCGTGTTTTTTAGCAAGGCGTTTTTATTGTAAAAAATATTTGCAAAACCTGCGTTCGATATTCTCCTTGTTTATTTACTATGTAGCTATTTATATCACCTGGCAAAATAACCACGTCTGACGTCTGTTATAGTAGCGTTCATTGTAGCTTTCGAAACAGCGTTTTGTTAACATATAGCGTGTATGAAACTGTCACCTCTGACAAATCGCTTTCTCTCCGTGACTGGAAGTCGGACGCTGGGCATCGGACGTAAGCGGTACGGTCGGCTTTTCCGAGAGATAGCTGGGCTTCTTGTATTGCGTTTGCATCGCATGCCGTCGCTGCAGTGCGATGTACCTATATAAATCGGTCTAATTATCGGAGAAAATTGCCGGTTGATAAGGAGAGAAGAGAAGGAATGATAATGTTGTTAATACAGCTGCAGTGCACGCCAATCGACAGAGATAGATCCGCGCGCGCTGTTGTCGAAAAACTGACAGAACGAACCGGCAGATAACTATCGTCCATCGTCCGTCGGTACGGCGTTATCAGCAGACGAACGTCAGGAAGAAATATATGCGGCATATTAGCTGCTGAAGTCGAAGGAGGGCGTCAGTTGGATCCAGCAGAGCCGACACGTAGGTTTTACACGGCGACCACACAGCGAGTCGTGGCCATGCATGCAGAGCGCTATCAGTGACCGCGCTCTAGCCTATTCGTCCGTCCGTTCGTCGGACGCATCCAAGCGACGACGCCAGCGTACATACCTACCTCGGCAGTGGCGCATCTAATACCCTGTTTACACGATCGAGCAAACATCGAGCAAATGTATTAACAATACACGTGCTAATTGCTCGACGTCTGCTCGATGTTTGCTATAGCGTTTATCCAGCTAGCTCGACGAACTATGGTAATTAGCATGGCGGGCGGGTTGTAATTGGAAGGCCTACACACGGTGTTTCATAAAAAGACCCCTTTTTGTTTTTCTCATAATTCATTCAAATGATGATCAATTTACACAAAATTTGTACCAGTTGTAGCTGAAGAAATACTAATTCAAAATATTGCAACAAAATATGGCAGTTTTTGATTAAATATTCTTTGCTAGTCCTGACGTAATGCTGACGTCATAATGTGTCACGGGTACAAACTGGATAGTCTCAACTGGTGCTGTCAGTTGCTACTCTGCTCCAATGGTGAAAAATCTGGTTCATTCATGACAAATTATTGAAGTTTTACAGTTACAGTTACAGTTACAAAAACATGCAAAGCGATGGCATTTACGTGTCTTGTGGGGATAGTTGGACTTTTACGCGTTCGAGCAAGACAGTGCATTAGCACACCGAACTTGCAAAATGGTTGCATTTTTGGATCGCAAGACGCCTGATTTCATGTCCCCATGTTGCTTAGTGCTGACACAATAAACATTTTTCATTAGCGAACCAGATTAAGCTCAGTCCTGGTTTCGCCACACTGTGCAGAGCCTGCAGTGATAGGATTTTCAGATTCACCGCTAATCGTGATACAGATAACCCATCGCTCTGAAACCCGATTGCCATCACCGCATCACCATGAGTCTGCACACAATAAGCGTAGCCTAGATGTTGATTTTTTTCACTGAAATAAACCTGTCACAGGACAGTCGTGCTTATGGCCTAATAGCCTAGGCCTAATGTTCTCGCGCCAGTTTGCCTAACTGTTTTCTGTTGATATTTTACCTCGACCGAAATTAATCAATAAAATGCGAGCATTTGCCATTACGATCTACTGCAAAAGTTTTCGTAATGCGACACTGGTATTTGTTTGTGTTTAAATAAATTAGCTATCGTATTTGACGTATTGGCCTATACCGTTACAGCTAAATGCGCCCTTGTTTTATGTTGGTTTAACCTGCAGTAAACGTAGGCTTATTGTTAATCGACTAATCGCTTGATAGTTGATTAGGATTAAAAGACAAATTAAAAAGCTATTGTTCTACATCTCGTTTGACACACCTTTTCAATTTTTTGGAAGAAAACGGCGCAGTATTACATTCAATTTGCAGCCGTTTGCTGTTGTGCTTCTGCAGAAGTCGAGTAATCAGGATCGGATCATCATCATCTGATCTGACGGCATCAACCACGTCAGTCCAGTCCACAGTCTATCCAGGTGAGGTGAGCTCTGACAGTGGAGGCACGCGGCCACCAGCTGATCGACCATCGACAGGACGCCACACCCACGACACGCCCCGACACGTGCCCCACGAAATTACCGGCAATTAATAACCCGACACCGTCGTGGTCTCAGCGCCGTGCCACCGAGACCGCATGCGTCGATTTCGCGGTGGGTGGCACGACCTCTTACTGCTAGCCTACCGTATAATAATTCGCCGGCCGACGAGCAACCCTCGCGCGACGTCGATCTCTCGTCGTCTTCGTAGGCCTACATATCGCAGCAAGTGCACCGGAAGCGAACAAAAACGCATTCTGTTAACATTGATCAGCTTTCATTTTTTTCTGTAGCCCTGCATATATCTGTTTCTGCGAACTTTTGTATTTAATGACATCCGCTATCCGCAACCGGTCTACTCTACATTTTATTTATATTTTTGTTTGTTCTCGTCTAAAACGTGTTACTGCGCCATAGGCCTATACCTTTGTGCTAGGGCCTACCATTGAATTCATTAGAAATTTCACATTTTGAACCGCTTGTTGCTAGATAAACTAAAGATAATAACGACAACTTTACAGCACACTGTGACATACGTAACCACGCACAAAGCGAAAAGAAATCCGTATCAGTTGACTTAAGGTGCATTCTCACTGCGCGCGTTAACGCGCGTCACGCCGCGTGACACGCGTCACGCACCTTTAAAATATGCGGCGATCAAGTGCAGTCTCGTTGTTTGCTAACTTTTAACTTCCAGCTCAACGTCACTGCAGTCTGCAGTAGCGGTCAGATGTAGCCTAAGCGACGCTGCAGATCATCACAGCCGTCTATTGACGTTCGTCGTGTCTCAAAAAACATGCCACTTTTTTATCTTTTAAATAACTCCGTAAAACGTTGGGCGGACTTTAATAACGTTTGGCATGCAATATCATGAAGAAACTTAACGTAAATGACTAGTTTTGCCCACCTCAATACTCATCTCACTCACCTCAATACTGTTGTTACACTACTTTGTGAAATGCAGAAGTCGTAACTTGATCGTTTACAACAATAGATTCCTGCTGGGGAGCGCAAGAATTAGAAGTGGCATGCTTTTTATGAGACAGGACATATAGCCGAGTTCTTGTGGAAATATTCGCAACTCCACTAGTTGCAGTTTGCTCTACAGAACACAGAAAAGGATTGCCTATCAACAGCATTTATCATGAAGTAACTTCTTCAGCAGCGTCTGCATTTTGACTGCGAGCTTCAGACCTCAGGGAATACAATTCTTTTGCCCAGTCCTTCACTACGTCTGTCTCAAACTTGCCTACAAACACCAGCAACACATGCACAGTCTAATCATTCGTTTGTCAAACTCCCGAAAAAAATGACGAAAACACAAACACATGATACATGACTGACTGAATCCATCCTGTGTCTATAAAAGTTTGCAGTATCATCCTAACACTTTAAGGACATGCTTACTTCCAAAACCCGTTAAGTCCATTTTGGTCAAAACGCATTTTTCCACTATAAGCAAAATCGACTTAACAGGTTTTGGAAGCAAGCCCTTCAATTACACGCAGCCATCAAAAGCAGCAAATCACGTAGTCAGCAACAAATTTGCATGACATTTGTAAATCCGTTACATAAGAAATAAAACAGAATAACACCCATTATCAGTTAAACGAAAAATCTCATGTTGAATTAACATGTGGCCATTTCATTTGAACACAATATTACTAGCACTAAAATATAATGCAGCCACTACAACTTAGTTTTGGTGACATCCAAAGATGTCTCCTTTAAAAATTTCACAGTCTTGTGCAACTAACAGTATCATAGCAAATATGCTACACACAATTATGAATAATATACGCTGGTAATATCTGCAAACAAACTAACCCCACAGCACCTATGATAACAACGTTGACGACTGTTGAATATAGCACGGAATATATTACAAAGTTTGACAAAGAAAAAATCCACAAAACATACTTTCAAATAACGCTTCTGCAATGATTCCATACCTTCACAAGATGTGAAAAACTCCTGTAGATCCTTTGATGGCCGACGTTCATCAGTCTCATACTCAAACGCTTGTAAGATCATATCAAACCGATCGAGATCTTTCACAAACTTAGACTCAGCAGATGACTGATTTTCATATTCCTGACAAGCCAGCAGAACAAGCTGCAATCACTTCTACGTATATCTAATATAAATCTTGTATTTACCGGTAAGCTGTATACTGCAAGCATGCACACACATAGGCAAGCCCAGAAAACAGATACATGACAATTTGCCAAACAGCAAAAATTTTCATGGCCCATTGATATGACATCAAACTACTCTTAAAGGTACCTCAAATTACACTGTGTCTTGTCTAAATTATAAAAACGTTTTCCAAGGACCACATCCATATGCTATCATTAGGGGAATGTTCCTACCTTTGATTTCAATTGAAATAATTTAATTAAATTTCCCACATTTTCAGTGGCCTGTAACAAAAAAGGCTGAAATGCCCTCTGTCTTGTATTGAATATATCAAAAATGCTCGATGTCATTGTGGAATTTGAGGGCTATAACGGTAAACAATCTTTTTGTTTTTTTTGTAAGTAGTGAGAAATGTTATCTAAAGTCTCAAAGTTATTTTATGCTCTGCTCAATTTTGTTGTATGTGGTCAAAATTAATAAATAAACAAATTTTTAATAAAGCTCATTTACCTGCCACAGTTCAAGAATTTCTTCGCCAGTTTCATTATTTACCAAGCTTGCAAGATGATCCATAGCTGCCTAATAACACATATAATGAACAAAATATCACAAATACCTCACGACATTTTTCAATTAATTTTAGCACTCTCCGTTCAGATGTCTCTGCTAACTTTGAAATTCTAATAAAATTTATTCTGACAGCATAAAATATGCAGACTCAACTCGATGAAAACAAGACTGTCAAAACTTGTGCAAGGCTAAGCTGTCCGTGGTAGCTGCCATGGCATGCTGCGACATTTATAGCAATGACATCAGCATCGGCCAATAGCTCTAGGCTTACGTGCACTAGAGGTTAATTTAACAATATGCGCTATATAAACTTACATTTTACTTACTTACTTACGTACTTACTTACTTAAACCCTAGGCATGGTCATATCTCACAGTGGTCAGATAAAGCATCCAAAAATCGGTTTCGTGACCTTGATCTTTGATCTATAACCTTGACGTTCAATAGGCTTTTGCGGTTGTCAAAGTACACGTTCACACAAATTTTAACTGAGCTAAGTGCAGTGGTGCACGACTCATCGTGATAATGGACAAACAAACAAAAAACTTAGCAATTGTGCTGAAAACAATATTGTCATTGAGCAACAATACACCGTGTCCAGAAAAAAAACATCCTGAACATTATCGATTGTCACTCAAAAAAATGTCTATCAAGTTTAATAATTTTTGGTACAAATATTTCTGGCACAACTCGCCATCAAATGACCGGCCAACTTACCACCTCACCCAATGTCTGCTTCTGCACTACCTGGGGAAAAATGAACTAACAAAATATGTGTTAAAATGAATAAAATATGTGTTAAATTAAATAATGTCAAAAAGCATCCCCAACATTACTGTTTGTGATTTGAAGAAAATAGATTTTAATAATTTTTGGTGCAAACATTTTTGACACAACTGCCTATCAAACGATTGTTCTAGTTCCCAACTCACCTAATGTCTGCTTATGCACTACGTGAAAAAACCAAAACAAACGAAATGTGCATTAAAAATGAACAAAAACTATAACACATTTTATATCTTCTGTGGCCCCGAACAGCCAGTCAATTACACTGTATGACTGTCATGCCACACTGTGTCATTCAGTTGACCTTCAGAAATGTTGATAAATTCAAAAAGTGACTGGTGAAGTCTGGATTGGTCTCTGAAACAGAACATCATTGACACTGCTGTCAACAAAACGAGAAACCATCTCTGTGCCCGTGGTCACATAATGGGCTGACAGTTCAAACATTTTTTACTGTAGGCAGTCGTAAAATGGACAATTGGACGTACTGTCAGTCCAAGTGACAGAAATGTAAAAAATCTGTTTTATGTCACATTTTGATTAAATAATAATGCTCCCTTGGACAAAAATACAATACTTTGTTGGCTCTGTTTTCCCCAAGTAGTGCAGAAGCAGGCATTAAGTGCGGTGGGAAATTAAATGGTCATTTGATGGGCAGTTGTGTCAGAAATATTCCTGTCAAAAATTATTAAAATCTGATAATTCTTCTTTAAGCTACGACCAAAAATGTCCAGAATGTTTTATTTCCAGACACAGTGTATGTAAACATTAAATGCCACCATGAACAAGTAATTTGAGCAAAGCTCACGTGACGCACGACAGCAGTGGTCCTGCCACTTTGGCAATCAGTGTAGGCCTACAGCAATAAGATATTAATGCATCTTGAAAAAGTACTTAAATTTGAGGCCTCTGTATGGTAGACTTCTTGAATTTAAGAGATTGAAACATAGATTCTGAAAAATGTATGCCCTATGCTAAAAATGTTGTCCAGGTCCATCTCCAGCCATTTCAGTGCATTCACTCTTATAATGTGTGTCGCAGCTGGAAATCACAAAAAATTAACTAAAAGCCCCATATTTTGGGGGTTCAAGGTCAATGAAATTGACACCAATAAAAAGCCTGTCACTATTGCTTGTTATGATAAGCAGCATGTCTGTGCCTATCTGCAACTGCTTTCAATCTACACAAGATAACTGAGGTAAAATAAAAACTTTTAGGGGAAAGGGGGGGAGGTAGCTGTCTTTGACGCCCGCCTGCACCAGTTTCCTTAAACACAGAGGGTCGGGACTTGAACCACTAAAATCTACGTTTAATGGTGAAAACTTCATATGCAGGTTGTCTTGATCTATCTCCAGTCATTTCATCGCAATTCAGTGTTGAAATGTGCGCTGCATCCAAAAATTGCGAAAAATTCACAAAAAACCCGTTTTGGGGAGTTCAAGGTTGTTCAAGGTCATCAGTGTTGATAAATCTTTAAAAAATGTCACCAGTGCTTGTTATTATAAGCAGCATGTCTATATCTATCTGTAACCGTTTTCACACTATACAAGCCAATAACGGCAAAGAAGCGTCTTTTCAGAGGGGTATTACACATTCCTCGTTCGAAAAGAACCCCTGCAGCCACGGGCATGAAATTTTGTCACAATAAACTAGAGTCTATGGGGCAGCCACAGTGAAGATTTTGTGATCCTTGCTTGCACCGTTTTGATACAGATCACGAGTGTGACGGACAGACATACGAACAGACGCCTAGATGATGGCTAAGATGCGCGAAGCATTCTGCTATAGCGTGTAGTACAAGAAATTTTAGCTAATAGATATCTTTATTTTGCCTCACGGGCAGCCACAAACGCAATTAAAACTGTAAAAAGACAAGCACACACACAAAGAGAAACAGATTTTTAAAAAATAAAAGAACCGTAGAATGCAACCAAACATGCTCACGAGACATGCGAAAGCCTATAGCAGTTTCGGTTCAGTAGTTTAGCTAAAAAGTGGGGTGTTCACACTAAGTTAATACACAAATACCAAATTCTGTATCGGATCATATAACAAGTTCTGTGGCGCCACCTTGTGAATGATATAGACTTGTGTTGCAGTCCTAAATCGCCAAAAAATCCATAAAAACCCCAATTTTGGCGTTCAACCTCATTCAAGGTCATTGAATTCGGCGGCAATCGAGAGCCAGTGTACAACATCCTATTAGTGATTAATAGTAACCTAGGCCCTATCTCGCACCGTTACTGAGATACAGCGACTTATTGGCCAAAAATCGCAAATTTTTCCACCCCCTCTCACTTAGCGCCCTCGTTCGAGGTGATCCTCTTTGAATTTTTGGAAAGTTTTATGGTTCCTGAAACTAGAGTCTTCCAGGCAACCGACGGTGAAGATTTGGTGATCCTATCTTGTACCGTTTTTGACTGATCCACCCATGTGACGGACAGACAGACGGACGGACAGAATTGCGATGGCTAAGATGCGCTGAAAGCAGTAGCCGCTTTCGTGTGAAAAAAGTCAATATCTGTATTATAATAAGCTGTGAAAGACCTGTTCATTTTGGTGTTTTACAGCAGCAGAAACATCATCATGGGGTGTCAAATCTCCCACAATACACTCAGCCATATCATGCACTAACGCCATTTTAATACACCTGTGACAGAACAATATGCACCCAGTATACCCAATTGCATAAATTATATTGTTAATGAGTGACTCGTTAAAAAGAAATTTATACTAGTAAATCTAGATCAACTATCTTGCTAAATAATGACATATTAACAATACGCTGTTAAGTTGCTACAACACCCCAATGCACTGAATGATTTAATACAATAAATGTTTAAATAATTCTTACATAAATCAAACATAATGGCATCATAAATTAAAAAGCTAAGCAAAGAAGAAAGTTACAATTATCGGACAAACAGCTGCAAATTTCCAACACAGAATATTATAAGTGTTCAAAATAAAATTTTGCCTCTAAATTTTCCCAGAATGGTGGTTTTTAGCTAAATTTTTTGCACTTTTGCGACTTTTTGGACAAAAATTTTCTACCATAAAAAAGTATATGCACATGTGTAAATGGCTGCTAATAAAACTTAATGTTGTAATGTAATACAAATTAACAGTACAAGTTATTGTTTTGCAGTTCATTTCTTTAGCTAAACACAACTTCCAAATTGTCAGTAAGACAATTACACTTGATACTTTGCACCTGTAAGTATCAAAAAATTTGAGCTAATGCTCACGAGATGCTTGTTGTGATAGGCAGCATGCCCATGGTGATCTGCAACTGTTTTCACGAAAGACTGTCCAACAATGGTCAAATAACGACTTTAACGGGGGTACCGCTCTTTGATGCCATCATGTGCAGGTTTCCTTGAACCCAAAAAATCGAGACTTGGACCGTCAAAATCTGCATTCAATGCTGAAAATTTCATATGCAGCTCATCATTGTTCATCTGAACTGATCTCAATTTGCTCAAGATTGAAATTTGTTATTGCAGCCCAAAATTGCCAAAAAATGCATAAAAACCTCAACGTTCAAGGTTATCCTAGGTCATTGATTTCGATGCCAATTGAGAGCCAATGTACGACTTCCTATTGGTCATTAAAAGTAACCTAGGCCTATCTCACACTGCTTCTGAGATATGGCGACTTATTGACTAAAAATTGCAAATTTTCCCTTCCCCCCGCTCATTTAGTGCCCCTGCTTGGGGTGACCCCTTTCAAATTTATGGAAAAGCTTTACAAATATAGAAACTAGAGTCTTCCCCACAGCCGATAGTAAAGATTTGGTGATCTTAGCTTGCACCGTTTTTGACTGATCCACCGCGTGACAGACAGATGGACAGAGAGACAGAATTGCAATGGCTAAGACACGCTAAAGCAGTTGCTGCATTTGCGTGTAAAAATGCTTTCCTGCAGAAGCTAAACTGAGTAAGTTAATGAAAATGTGAAACACATACCGATCTTTTGAAAAAGCACTAGAAGAATTAACCAGGAATGCCATTGTTGCCATGCGATACATATGATCAGCAATGCTCTCGGGCTTCTTTATCCCACAGCGAACCCAGCCAGTTCGAGGAGTTGACTGAAACACAAACAACAGAAAGAATGAATAAACATTAACATACAAGTTTTATTTCAAGCAATAACTGCAGTTTAATTTGCTTACATAGATCTCATTTACCAGTGCTGTGTTCTACTGATAACACCCATTGTACAATAAACTGAATCGATCAACTTGTGCCACTGAGACTCAAAGCCAGCATTTTGGGTTTTAAACCTCGATCAAAAGATATCTAGTTAACATACCATGATGTAAACTGTGCTAGCTTTTTTGCCCCTTTGCTGGTTCACCCCTGATCGTGCTTGGTAAGGCTAAAGGATAAGCTACACTCAAGGGCTAATTTCTGGATATGGCCACCTATGTTATAATATGACAGGGCTAATGTTTTTTTTCTACTTAAAATAGTGGCATTACATTTACAGATGACTTTAAGCTGCATATTTATGGTTTTGATGGTGCTTGATGTGCTAAAGGATTAGCCCCACCCGGGAGCCATTCATGCATATAGCTCAATCTTGCTCAACTGCAAATAATCGACAATTTGTACGTTGGCCCTAATCCAGACGCTGCCAGTGCTGACAATTATCAGCAATTTTAGTGTCGTCAGGGGATAATCGTGCAGCGTGCTGGGGCCATCAAACAGGTGGCCTAGGTGGAGAATCAGCCAAGGGGTGCACCAGCAATGGAGATGAAAGACCCATAAACAGTGCAGACGGAAGCATGAAGCAGTTCGTTAAATGCGATTACAAACTGCGTACGATCGTAATAAACTTTTCGCACATCTTTGATCGATTTCGCAATATACTAACTTTCAATTTTCCCAAGAGGAGCAAAAACTTCATTATATTACTACTTTTCACATCCATTTTTGAAAACACAATCGCTTTGTGGCTTTGACACACCCACCGACACACCCACACAACGTAACGTAACGTTAAACGAAGTTTTCAACGCGGGCAACGTAAGCGACGCAAGCAAGCAACGGACGTAACAAACATGTAAATAAATTTTTATATGTATAAAGAAATAATGCCGCGGTCTAAACGCATGCCCATCAATTCAGTTTGTGAGTTGCGATCCATCGTCCACTGTTTCTTGCATGAGGTTATCGAGTCTGTCGCGCTGTGACTTGAGTCGACTTTGTAGCTGTAGCAAAGTTCTGAGCAATGTTCGTCGACGCAGCTCCGTCAGCTGAAGCTGCATAAAGTCTACCCATGCTTCCACTATTGCGTCATTATCTTTCGCTTCAGAAATCTTTCCTTCTACCACTTTACTCAACGATCTTAGTTTCGATAACTTTTCGTCTTGCTCTTGCAATCGGTCCATCTATCGGTGTATCCCGCTAACCTATAGCTGCGTACTTATATCAAGATCACCAATAATCGGTGTGGGCATATAGCAACAGCAAATAATACTGCAGTCTGTGCTGAATGATTATCGGCCGAAGGCTATATAATAGGTGAATCTGGTGATGCCTATTTCGCGTGTATGTACGCTGTATATAGCCTGTGTGGAAGTGCATGCGTGGTGTGAGAATCAGATGAAGCAATTAATGATCGAGGGCTTTGCGTGTTTTAGGAATACTGCGCACTGCGCAGCTAGCAATAGCAGCTATACAATTGTATCACTACATGACATGTGTAGAGCAATATAGAATGTACACATTTGCTGATACGACATAGGCGCCTAGATATTTAACAGTTGATACAAACTGCAAGTCAACTTCACAAAGCTTAACATATTGTTACACACCTTTTTGCGGGCTCTACCAATTCTCAGAACCATAGATTTACTGGTATTAAACTTCATATCAAGATAAGTCATTTCTTGTTCACATACACCAACCATCTTCTGCAGAACAGATACTGAAGCTGACAAGAGTACCAAGTTATCAGCATACATAATTGCATCCAATGGCAAATAAAAATAAAAATTGTACGTACAAACTGCACGAATACCATAACCGGTAGAGAGACCGGTGGACTGTGAGAGAGACCGTAAACAGCCACCGCATAGCAGAAGCGGCGGTAAAACCGCGCGGTATCGGTAAAATTCGGCATGCACTAAAAATTGATTGATGCGTTTGGGTCTACTCGTATTTTAGTCGGTGCATTTGTTTGTTTATGTTTTTTTGCGAGTTGGTTATGCGATTATTTTCAGTAAAAAAATGACTTTCTTTCATTTTGGAAACTGCATTGCTCTTGCATACGTCCCGTATATGATTGTTTACAAAAGTTCTGGACTGTAAGTGTTTGTGAAATAACTAATAACTGCTTTTTTGCCTCATAAGTTGATGACTTGCTAGGCCCTTCGAAACCACGCGACCCCTCGATCTCGCTCTTGCAGTAGCATGGTGAACTACGAAAACTATGACTTGAGTAACACTGAGTGAATTTAAAGTACTAGGTTTATTGATACTTTTTTAGTAATCAGTGCATCAGTAACCTGTATTGACCTGTAGGGACTTAAGGGGCCCATAAACAGGTAACGTTTTGGGCCTTACAATTTAATGGGGGTGAGGGAGAAATTTTTGAAAAAGTTCCCATTTTGGGTGTCACCAAATGGGGCGCATCGATAGGCCAAAACTATGGACTGCTATCTGCTTTATGCAGCAAATTATTAAGAATTAAATTCTAATCCAAATATGGGGATTGGGAGTATACGTTTCAAAATTTTTGCTTATTGCCCCAGAAATCGCCCCCAAATATTCACCCATTTTTTGACAAGTATTTAAAAAATTCTGCAAAATCTACTACATTTCAAAATGTTGTTCATGCAGAATTTTGTAGGCCGCTTATCCCTATATGTAACACGCTGCTTCATTGGCCGGTCCGTGCAGGGGGCTCTGGGCCACAGCTAGGGCTGCCATTATCGGGTAATTCGTTACCCGGGTACCCGGCCGGGTAGCTTAGCGGGTACCCGGGTACCCGTCGGGTAGCAAGTAAGTAAATAAGTATGACACTGTTGTACAGGGGGGGGGAAGTATAGGTCTATTCTCACTTTTTCATTTAATCTTCAGCTACTGATGCAAATATCAAGCATAAAACTAAATCTACTCAAATGACTGTTCATTATTGCACAACTGCTCAGTTAAACAAAACAAAAGAAATAAATTCTGCATTTAAGCTAAAACAGGAAAGTGACACTATGATTTACGAGAGACGTTTGAGGTTTTATGCGTAAACTAACTGTTGAGTTGTGACGGTGATTGTGGAGTTTTATTCGGAGCTATGCGTTGCGTTTAACGCGTTTTCTGTTGTTTTCTTTTTTCTATGTTTCTCCGTCTGTTTGCTGCATTTTTATGCGAAATAAACTGTGTGTAGGCCTAATTATTT
>Ga0209367_1002336_pt1 | contig 24939 bp, 18 predicted proteins | sample WorMetLIZISLAND2_FD_187412 | JGI IMG/M metagenome (GOLD analysis project Ga0209367, IMG submission 187412) | Marine gutless worms symbiont microbial communities from Max Planck institute for Marine Microbiology, Germany - Olavius geniculatus... ... | reverse complement strand
TCCGGAAACTGTTGTCTTAATTGATCGATATTCATAAGATCTCCTTTCGTTTGTTCTTTTAAGGAGATCTTACACCATGGGTGTGACAGATACGGTCACACTAACCTTAAAAATGTAGATAGGCTCGAATATTAAATTAACTTTATCGATTAAATTTAATATGACGGAGCGAAGCGAAACCATAAATCTACAATTTTCAATTTTCAATCTTCATTTCCGGCTTCGCCGGATTGGGCTTAATTGAGGAGAAAACAATGACGAATTACGGCAAAAAACTTGATAGTAGAAGTCAACCCGACTCACATCATTTTAGGGAGTTAGGAAGAAGCCAAGTTCATGACCAGGGGCAAAATCTGATACGATACTTACCGATTCTCCTGGTTACCGGTGTGCTGATCTTAGCCGGCTGCGTCGGCCCGGTCGCCCTTCATAAAGCCGTGCTGGAGTATGACGATACGGTTCAGCGGCTCGAAAGTGAAATGCTGCTGCTGAACATTGCCCGCCTGCACAACAACCTGCCGGACCATTATACGGTGACGTCGGCCATTGCGGCGACCTTCGATTTCCGCTCCAGCGTCGGCTTTCAGGGCAACTGGCCGGGATTTTTCGATAACCCCAAGTCACAGGACAAATATTCGTTGAATATCGGGGCTAGCGTTTCCGAAAATCCCACCATGAGCATCGTACCGGTGCAGGGTGCGGAATTCACCGAACGAATCCTCAAACCGTTAGACGATGAAACGTTTGGATTCTTAGCTTACCAGGGAGTTAATGTCGGATTGCTGGCGCGGCTCATGGCCCGCTCGTTCCATAACCGCGATCCCGGCGGCAGCTTTTTGAGCTCAGCACTGAACAATCCCAACCTTGCCGAATCATACCGCGAATTTCGCCGGATCGAATTGCATCTTCAATGGCTAAGTGAAGCACGCGAGCTTTGGGTACTGCCCATTCGCTTCACCCAGAGGGTGGTTGCCGAATTGTCCGGTCCGCCTTCAGCCGGCGATATCGCCAACGCGCTCGATAAGGGATATCGTTGGCGTAAACTAGGTGGCCCAAATGAATACGAGCTCGCCAGGATCTATTCCGATCGCATCGCCATTACCAACTACGACCCCAACACCCTCACCAACAAAGAGCGGGAAAAGCTTTATCGACTGGCGAACCGGACACCGGAAAACCATGCCCTGGTTGATATTGAAAGGGGATATCCGGGCGGTGACTATCCTATCTTCGGCTCGTTTAAGCTAAGAAGCCTGAATGCCATCCTGGCATTTTTAGCGGACACGATTGATAAAGCACCGGAGTTCGAGGTGGTGCCCGATCCCCGAACGGGGCCGGTCAAGGACAATCCGATCCGAACCATGGACGTCCAGTTGACGGACAGTGCACCCGACACCGAACTGCGCGTCAAGTTCGCCGGCAAGTACTACTCCGTCCCGGACACGAACTGGGACCGTGAGGCGTTCATTATCCTGTATAAGCTCTTTCAGGTGACGGTCACCGATGTTTCGGCGATCGGAATACCGGTTACAATTGCCAAGTAGAGTGAGGTTCTATGAATAACCATGAGAAGACGCCATCTTTTCATCGAATGGATTTGCTGCAAGCCATTCTGGATACATCGGACAGTGGAATAATGGCGCTGGATAGTAATGGCGCTATCTTGTTCACGAATCCTAAATTTTCGGAAATATGGGCATTTCCGGGTGAGATCCATGAACTAAAACAAACGGATGAACTCACTTTTAAACATATCCATAATCAACTTGACTCATCCACAAACCTCGGGCTGGGACTAAAAGATCTGGCAACTAACGCATCAGACGTGCCTAAAGCGCTAAAGCTAAAGGACGGGCGCTCACTGGAGCTTTTCTCCTGTCCGCTCCGCATTAATGATAAAGCGGTTGGCTGTGTCTGCAAGTTCTTTGATATGACTGAGCGAAATCATGCCGAAGAAGAACTGAAGCAGGAGAAGCAATTCTCTGAAACACTGCTGGACAGCCTTCCAGGTATCTTTTACCTCTACGATGAAGATGGCAATCTGCTCCGCTGGAATAAGAATCATGAGGTGTTGACGGGATTTTCAGCCGCCGAGCTGCCTAAAAGAAAAATTCTGGACTGGTTTTTGGGGAGCGACAAGAAATACATTGCGGACCGGGTTGGTGATGTCTATGCCTTAGGCAAGGTAGAGGCCGAAGCTGATCTTGTGGTCAAAAGCGGAGAAAAAATTCCCTATTACTTTACCGGTTCGCGGCTGGAGGTGGCCGATCGCCGCTACCTGCTTGGCGTTGGGGTTGATTTAACGGAAATTAAAAAAGTGGAAGACGAGCTTCGGAACAGCGAGGAAAAATACCGCCAAATTTTTGAATACGCCGTCGAAGGCATTTATCAGACAACTCCCGAGGGACGTTTTGTCAGCGCCAATCCGGCCATGGCAAAAATTCTGGGTTATGGTTCACCCCAGACCCTGATCGATGAAATCACGGATATAAAAAAGCAGCTTTATGTATCTCAAAATGAACGCGATGATTTTATCCGGTTGATAAAAGAAAATAGGTCCGTTGCAGAATTTGAAGTTCAATTTTACCGGAAAGATAAGAAAAAGATCTGGGTATCCTTACATGCCCGGCCGGTCTATGATGATAAAGGCAATCTTTTTATCATCGAAGGATTTATTGCCGACATCACCGAGCGCAAACAAGCCACTGAAGCCCTGCGGGAGCGTGAAGAATATTTTCGCAAGGAAAACATACGGTTGAGGTCAAACATCAAGGACCGGTACAAATTCGGTGACATTATCGGCAAGAGTCCGGCCATGCAGGAAGTCTATGAACTCATTCTCAAAGCTGCAGCATCCGATGCCAATGTTATTATTTATGGTGAATCCGGTACCGGCAAGGAATTGGCTGCCCGGGCGGTTCACAACATGAGTGACCGCAAGGAAAACAAGTTTGTACCGGTTAATTGCGGCGCCATCCCGGAGAATCTGCTTGAAAGCGAGTTCTTCGGATATCTAAAAGGTGCTTTTACCGGGGCCTATTCAGACAAAAGCGGCTATCTTGATATTGCCGATAAGGGAACCCTGTTTTTGGACGAACTCGGTGAAATCGATCTGAATATGCAGGTAAAGCTGTTGCGGGTCCTGGAAGGAGGGGGATTCCGGCCGGTGGGCGGGCACCAGGTAAAAACGCCGGACCTTCGGATTATTGCTGCTACAAACCGTGATCTTCAGTCCTGTGTGACCAGGGGATTGATGCGCGAAGATTTTTTTTACCGGATCCATATCATACCCATTTACATGCCGCCATTAAGGGAGCGCAAGGAGGACATCCCCCTTCTCATCGATCATTTTCTGGAAGCCCAGGGTAACCTCAAAAAGCCACCCCCCCATCACCGGAAAAATTCTCGACGAAATGCTCGGCCATGACTGGCCGGGAAACGTTCGGGAACTCCAAAATGTGCTGCACCGATATTTTACGCTAGATCGGTTGGATCTTGCCAAAACCCAGGCAGTCACCCTGACGAAAGGTGATGAAATTACCGGACGACTGATCGATAATGAGAATAATGTTTACCGGACGGCTATGGAAAATTTTGAAAAGAACTTATTCCGCAATGCTCTGGAGCATAACCAGTGGCATCGGGAGAAAGCTGCCCAAACCCTGGGGCTTCCCTTGAGAACGTTTTATCGAAAGTTGAATCGATTAGGCCTAAAGCGGCATTATTAGTGCCAAAAGTGGCATAATAGCTATATTCCCATTAATTTTAAATTGTTACAATTACTATTAATTTAAAAAGTGCCAAAAATGGCATTTATTGCCTTTCGTAATATATCCTCTTCTGTGTTCCATTCTAAAATTAATTTAAATAATTTCAAATGGTTATTTTAATCATACCTTTTTGGCACACCCTTTGCCTTTACCTGGCACCGTCAACGGCATTCAGCAGCGAAAAACCAATCCACCCATTTTCGCAACTTCAGTGGTTCACTAATACTTACTCGAAAGTTTCGAGTCCGGTGATTCGATCCGGTTAAAAACAACGAATTGATAATACAGGAGGTAAGATCGATGGGGCAACAAAACGGATATGATTATGATTACATCGTCATTGGCTCCGGCTTTGGGGGAAGCGTTTCAGCCTTGAGATTGACAGAAAGGGGCTACAAGGTGGGAGTGCTGGAGAAAGGTAAGCGTTTTGAAAAAGAAGACTTCCCCAAAACCAACTGGAACACGCGCAAATACATGTGGCTGCCCCAACTCGGGTGTTACGGTTATCAGATGCTGACCCAGCTGAAACACGTGCTTATTTTCCACGGTGGGGGGGGGTCGGCGGCGGCAGTCTGGTGTATGCCAACCAATTGCTGGTTCCACCGGATGAAGTCTTCGAGCGGCCGGAATGGGGTCCGGGCGACTGGAAAGCGAAAATGTTGCCCCACTATGAAGAGGCCCGCAGAATGTTGGGTGCCAATCCCAGTCCCCAGATCGGTATCGCCGATAGGTGTCTCCAGGAAGTCGGTATCGAAATGCGGGGTGAAGATACCTTCCATAAAAACGATGTCGGCATTTATTTCGGAACTCCGGATGAGACAGTGCCGGATCCCTATTTCGATGGCAGTGGGCCGGAGCGCACCGGCTGCACCTTTTGCGGCTCCTGCATGGTGGGCTGCCCGGTCGGTGCCAAGAATACTCTGGATAAAAACTACCTTCACCTGGCGGAGGGTTTGGGCGCTGAAATAATACCCGAAACCGAGGTGACCGGCGTCCGTCCAGAAAATGGCGCCTACGAAGTATTCACCAGCAAATCCACGGGAATCCTACATCCCAAAAAGACTTTGCGTGCCCGGGGGGTGGTGTTTAGCGGCGGGGTATTGGGGTCGGTCAAGCTTCTGATGAAATGTAAACAGGATGGGTTGCTGCCCGATCTATCCGACCAGCTGGGCAACGTTGTTCGCACCAACTCGGAGGCAATCCTGGGGGTTAAGTCCAGTGACAAAACTATCGACTGGAACGATCAAATCGCCATCACTTCCGGAATTTACGCGGACGATACGACCCACATTGAAATGGTGCGCTACAACAAGGGTTCCGACGTCTTATTGAACCTTCTCACCCTCATGACCGACGGTGGCGGCAAAATTCCGCGGCTGCTTAGATACCTATCCGAAATTGTCAAACACCCCCTGCGGTTCGTGCAGCTATTATGGCCGCTGGGAACGGCCGCTTCAACCACCGTTGTGCTGGTCATGCAGACCGATGAAAACTATCTCAAGCTGAACTACAAGCCCCGCTGGTGGCGGCTGGGCAAACGCAGCCTGAATTCTACGGTGCCCAAAGGCATGCGGCGTGCACCTGCCTATATTCCCATTGCCAACGAAGTGACCAGGAGACTGGCCAAGAAAATGAACGGCATACCGCTGAGCCTTATCCCCGAAGCCGCCTTCAATGCATCCACCACCGCGCATATTCTCGGTGGATGCTGCATGGGGGAATCGGCCGATAAAGGGGTGGTTGGATTCAATGGAGAAGTATTCGGCTATCCCAACCTGTTTGTGGCTGACGGCTCGGTGGTACCGGCCAATCTCGGCGTAAACCCGAGCCTGACGATTACGGCTTTGTCCGAATATATAATTTCTCAAATACCGAAAAAGACCGCACAGTAGTGGCTTTCCGGCTATAAGAAGAGATTGGGACTGATTATGGTTTTATACATATTAAGTCCTAAATTCAAATCAAGAAATATAAGGAGGTTAAAATGCAAATCGGATTTATCGGTTTAGGAATCATGGGAAGTCGCATGGCGGCTAATTTGCGAAAATCCGAACATGGATTAAAAATATATAATCGCACGAAAGAAAAGGCAGAAGCACTGATTAGAGAAGGCGCTGAATGGTGTGATACACCGGCACAACTAGCACAAAATGTAGATATCCTTTTTACAATGCTGGCCCACCCCAATGCTGTGAGCCAACTCGCTTTTGGTAACGAGGGGTATCTGGAGAATATGAAACCAGGTGCAATATGGGTTGACTGCAGCACGGTGAATCCCTCCTTTTCCAAAACCATGGCAGCGGAAGCGCAAAAGCGGCAGGTCCGGTATGTCGATGCGCCGGTGATGGGCACCAAAAAGCCGGCCGGAGAGGGGCAGCTTGTGTTTTTTGTCGGCGGCGAAAAAGAAGATGTCGAATTCCTTAAACCCTATTTTGAAATCATGGGAAAAGCCGTAAACCATGTCGGTGACCAGACTATGGGTGCCGCTCTTAAAATGGTGGCAAACCTGCTTGTGGCCCAAAATATTTTTATATTTTCCGAGGCCGTCGCTCTAGGAAGGGCCCTGGGTTTTTCCCAGCAGATGTTGTTTGAAACACTGCTCGACGGTCCGCTGGCTGCGCCGTATCTATCCTTGAAAAGGCCAAAAATCGAAGAGGGAATCTTTGAGGCTGATTTTCCCTTAAAGTGGATGCATAAAGATCTACACCTGGTGGCCCTCACCGCTTATGAGAACGGGGTTGTGCTGCCTACTACCAACGCTGCCAAAGAAGTCTTCCTGCAAGCCATAAAGTCCGGACTGGGTGAGAAAGATTTTGCGGCCATATTCAATTATCTATCATCCTGGGAATCATCTTAAGGAGCACTTTTATGAATTTTATCGAAAAAAAACACGCAATGACTACCCGCTCATGGCGTTGTGGGAAATGGGTATCCGGAAACTGCGGGTTCCGGCCGCTCGTTCTAAATAAGCAGAAAATTTTATTTTTGATCTAGGTCAAGTCATTTACATTAAAAGGATGCTACTATTTAAATATCTCGGTTTTCTGATTTGTTCTTTTGAAACTAGGATTTTCAAGGAAACGAAACTTGGAACCCGCTAGGCTGCAATATTCACAAATTGACGAGTCGGTCGCATCGAAGAGACATCCATCCAAGCTTTTTGTCGAACCCACCACGCGCTGCAACCTTCGCTGCGAGATGTGTGTCAAACAAACATCGGATAATAGTATCATTGATGGAGATCTGTCGATGGATACTTTCCGTGAGCTCATTCCAGCATTTCCTTACCTCAAAGCACTGATTCTTACAGGCATTGGTGAACCGCTCCTTCACCCTGATCTAGCAAAGTTTATTGCACTGGCCAAAAGACACCTTCCACAAAACAGTTGGATCGGTTTCCAAACAAACGGTCATTTGCTGAATCGTCACCAAGCAGAATCTGTCATTAATGCAGGCATTGATCGGATCTGTTTATCTATTGATGCCGCCACTTCGGATTTATACCGTAAGCTGCGGATAGGCGGCACTGTGGCAAAAATGGAAGATACTTTTAATACAATTAATTCGGTGCGCTCGAAAATGAATAAGCAGAACCTGGAGATCAGCATCGAATTTGTCTTGATGCGGAGCAATATGCATGAATTGCCGGGTGTTTTGGCCTGGGCCGCTAAAAGAGGAGCAACGTTTGCAATCGTTAGCCATGTGCTGGCCTACAGAGAAATTCTTGAGCCCGAAGTCGTCTATAGCCCGAGTACGGATGTGTCATGGTTGTTTTATCAAAACTGGCAATCCAAAGCGAAGCAGAAAGGTCTGGATATCAAAAAGTATCATCAGATCCGTTGGCGACCCAGGAAAAATAGAGAAGAAAAGAATATCGTTCGTTTTGTGGAGCAAATGGTGAGTGAAGCCATTGACCGGGGTATTCCAATAGATTTTCGAAACCTCATTGTCGAAGGCCAAAATGAGTCACAGAAAGTTTCGGAGTTGTTCGATGTCGCCCGACAAGTTGCTAAAGAATACAATCTGGACTTAGAATTGCCGGCCCTTCGCCCTCGCAAAGATCGCATTTGCAATTTTGTTGAAGACGGCAGCGCATTTGTTTCCTGGGACGGTCACGTCCATCCCTGTTATTTTTTGTGGCATCGGTATGTCTGTTACCAGAATAAAAGCAGAAAATATGTTATGCCAAAATCATTTGGTGATCTTTCCCAACACAATATCCTGCAAATTTGGAATTCGATCGATTTTGCGTCTTTCCGTTCGGAGGTGGTCAGATATGATTATCCGTTCTGCAGTAACTGTATCCTAAGGCCGTGTGACCTGATTCGCTCCGAAAATTTCGAATCAGATTGTCACACGACCACCGTCCCGTGTGGAGATTGTCCCTGGTGCCTCGGTTTGCTTCGTTGTCTGCAGTAACGCTCCGATAGCTGCAGCGGTTGTCCCCAAAGGGAGTGTGGGATTCAAACCACAGGCGAACTGGAGTGTTGGAGTAATGCAGAAAGCATTACCGGCATTTGATGCTCATCAAAATCAGCTGTTGGCATACCCTGAATTTGCTTCTACCTGATCACTTTCATCGGGCAAATGATCATATTGCGTTCGGTGCTATACCATATATCACGGCTGATGCTGTTAAAGCCGATATTCGATCAACACTCCAAAACTCCAGTACTCCATCACTCCGGTTCTAGTTTAGCGGCAGAGCCATTTAACTGTCGCCAGACCCGGCTAGCTTGGATTCCAATATTGGTGAGAACCCCGCCGCAGTTATGGTTACTCGTGTAGTTTTGTTATGGCGCCGAAATAAAATAGATAGAATACCACCAATCTTCAATCTTAAATTTTCAATCTTCATTTCCGGTCCTGCATCCAGCTCAAGCCCAGTTCCTGCAGCTTCTCAGGCTTAGGATTTCCAGTGGCGATATCCCACCCCATTGCCTCGTAATAGCTGTCAAGGGCCGCATCCAAATCCACCACCTGACCTTCCCCCGGACCGTCAGGGGCCGGCTCTTTTAGCAGACGCTTTGGCAGGGTATCGTCTTTGCGGTCGAAGCCGAAACGAATGTTGATCATACGCTCCATATTGATTACCCGCTCGGCGGCCTGGAGCAGATCTTCCAGTGCGCAGTCCTGGCCGGTTGCGGCTGAATACATACCGGCCCAGGTACTGCCTTTGACCGCCAAACATATGGAGGCGAACAGGCAGGCACCAATCAAATTGGTGGCCATGGAGAGTTCCTGCACCGGCTTGACCCAGCCTTTATTGCCATCCATCAATGGATCCTGCTTTTCATTGATGCCCAGCTCTTCCTCAAGGTACCCAAAGGCATCAATTACTGATGCGTAGGGCCGCAGGTGGTCGGCACCTCGTGGAGATACGGCATGCACCACAGCCTCGCCCTTGCTGGCTCTTACTCCGCAGGAGGCCATCTCGAGGCCTTTGACCTCAAAGGTGTAGTCAGCTGCGTCGCCGCCCAGTTTTGCGGCCGCCCGTTTGGAACCCTCCGCCAGAAGGTCACCGATACCTTCCCGAAAAGCCATTTTTCTGACGATTTCTAATGTCGCCTCGACATTGCCCCAGGTAAGCTCGATGCCATCGGTCTTCTCCCGGTCAAGAATGCCTCTATCATACCACTCCATTGCCGTGGCAACAATCTGGCCCGCGCTGATCGTGTCCAAGCCCAACTCGTTGCAGTCATAACCTATTTTAGCAACGGCACTAACATCATTGATCAGACACTTGCTGCCGAAAGCCCCCAGGGTTTCGTATTCGGGACCGCCACCGCTTTCACCGGCATAGGGCCCTTCTTTGATCGTTGATTTTCGACCGCAGCTAATGGGGCACTGCGCGCAGGAGTACGATTTGACATCCAGTGTGTTGTGGTATGCTTCATGTCCCAGAACGTCGTGGGACTCCGGATATGAAGTCCGCTGCCAGTTTTTCGTGGGCAGGGTGCCGGTACCACTAATGGAGGTGTAAAATCCCGGTGTGCCAAAGGGTGACAGAAGACCCGAGGTAAACGGTTCGGCCTTTATTTCGTCCATGGCCTTGGCCGAAGCCGACTTTAAAGCGCCGGGATCCGTAAGAGAAACCGACTGCGTTCCGGTGACGCCGATGGCCTTGAGGTTTTTGGAGCCCAGCATTGCTCCGCCGCCTCCCCGGCCGGCCGAACGATGTTTGTGCGTCATCAAGCAAGAAAACCGAACCCGGTTTTCACCGGCGGGACCAATTGAAATCACCTGCGAGCCAGTGCCCATCTTGTCACTGACAAAATCCTCAGTGACGGAAACCTCCTTGCCCCAGATTTCCGAGGCGTCCTCGATGTCAACCTGGTCGTTATTGATCCTAAGCCAGACAGGTTTTTCTGCTTTACCTTTTACCAGTAGAACGTCCCAGCCGGCTTTTTTCAAAGCCGGGGCGAAGTGACCACCGACGTTTGTAATTCCCAGGGTGCCGGTGGCTGGAGAACGGAATACAACCATCAGCCGGCCGCAGGCCGGAGCTTTGGTCCCATTTAAAGGACCGGTGGCAAAAAGGATTGGCGCATCGGGATCAAAGGGCTCCCTTCCAGGATCCATATACTCGTAGAACATGCGAACCGCCAACCCCCCCCCAAATAATCTTTACACCATTCCTGGGGCAGGTCCCAACTTTCAGTGGTACCTTTCCCCAGGTCAACCAACAGTGCCTTTCCCATATATCCGTCCATAAGTCCCCCCAATCATTAAGTCTGCTTTGTCAATCGACATTCGTCATTTCAAGAGGTTTATGTGGTGTTTGAGATCGATTTGGCAGGTATAGGGAGGGGGGCGCGGTTCAGGGGCATAGATTTTACTCAAAGATAAAATCATTTTACCTTTTACCTCGATTTTTTCGTCGATATACCCTTGGTTAACGACTTCTTCGCGCGTTTCGATTAAGAGAGACAATCTGAGATGTGAGACCCGAATCAACAATCATGCCGGAAATTGCACTTCAGATCAGATAGAGCAGAAAATTGTTATTGTCTATGATTTATATAGGTTTAAGGGGGGCAGGTCAATTCTTTTTATCAAGTCAACCTAAAAATTCAGCTGGATTATTCGGTATCCGTTATATCGAACTCGACGCATTTTAAAGGCTCGGTGGCTATTCTCAACAAGCATTTATTACAGGAAGTGCATCTTGCACTGTTGTTCTCCGCGGGATCGAATATTTTCCTTGGGAAATCCGGTTCGCTAATTAGGGGGCGGCAGATACCCAACATATCTACGCCTTCATCTATTAAACCCTTCATTATATCCAGCGATCTGATTCCCCCGGTTATGGCAAGCGCTTTATTTCCAATTGCATTTCTAAAGGGTTCAATCGCATCTCTAAAATAGGCTTCTTGCTCCGCGGCCTTCTTTTTTAGCTGACTCCTGAGTTTGATTTGCTCCTTTACACCACCGCTGACTTCTATCAGATCGACTCCGGCTTGGACCAGTTTTTGGGCGATTTGAGCGTAATCGGCTAATTCCGAGCCACCGCTGCAATAATCTGAGCAATTCATTTTCCATAGTAAGGGGAAATCCGCTCCGACTTTGTCCCTTATTGACTGGCAGACCTCAAGCGCAAAGCGCATCCTTTTTGCCGGATTGCCACCCCACTGATCTGTTCGACTATTTGTAAGGGGAGACATAAATTGACTGATAAGATAACCGTGAGCAGCATGCACGGCAATCGCGTCAAAACCGGCCTGTTTCACTCTCAGGGCGGCAGCGCCGAAAGCCTCTATCGTATTCCCGATCTCAGAATCTGATGCATCATCTAAAGAATACCCGCCATCCTTTGACCCATAGGAATAACCAAACCCTGCCATGCCGCCATGGTGAAGCTGGACCGCACATTTGCAGTTGTCACCGTTTTGATGGATGACTTCAGCTATTCTGGCAAGCCCTTCAACATACCTGTCATCCCAAACAGCAGTTTGATGTTTCCAGACCTTTCCTTTTTGCTCGACGGCTGAGGCGCCTGTAATAATTAACCCTGTCCCGCCTGTAGCAAGATCAAGATACAGTTTTACCAGCTTATCCGTCACAAACCCGTGTTCATCTGCCAGGTTCTCCATCGTGGCCGAACGCAGAATCCTGTTTTTTACCGTCAGGTTCTGAATGGTATATGGCGTTTTAACGTTGAGCATCATTGTCAGTATATATGAGTTGGTTATTAGGGTTTGGGGGGCTGTGCTGACACCATGTCGTCAGAAACTGATAGACTCAGGCGTCAGGTGTCAGGTTTCAGCCCTAAAATCTCATGTGAAACTACGTTTAAAGCGAACCGCAGAATATCGAATATCGAACCGCAGAATGTCGAAGGATGGAACCGCTTGGGGCTTGGGGCTTCGCTCTTTGGGCTTCGTCCCGCTGTATCGCGGGACTACGACCCAACACGTCGAGCTACGACCCCACACGTCGCTCTTCGAGCTACGACCCACACGTTGCTCAGTCTTTTTAATAAGATAGATAGAATAAATTCCTTCGACAACTGGACGCTCGCGGCCAGAGGCGCTGCTGACACCTGACACCTGAAACCTGACACCCATTTTATTTACTTATCGCCACAATCCCTGCGCCAACCGGCTCCGCTAATTAAATTCACGATCTTAGAACAAGCCTATTTGCTGCGCAGAATATTATCGATAAATCCGGTATCAATTTGACCTGCAAGATATTCCGGCCTTTCAAGGATCGCCAGATTAACGGGGATTGTCGTTTTTATCCCTTCGATTTTAAAATCAGCCAGCGATTCAATTAATCGATTGCAGGCCTCGGCACGCTCTGAACCCCAGGCGATGACTTTGGCAAGCAGGGGATCATAAAATGGGGGCACACTGCCGTTTTCTTTCAGGGCATGATCAATTCTCAGGTGACTGTCGGTTTGCGGAAATCTCAGATTTGTTATGGTGCCGGGCGAGGGGACGAAGGTCTCCGGATCCTCTGCGTAAACCCGAGCTTCTATGGCGTGGCCGTTCATCTGTACATCGGCCTGGCTGAAGTTGATCTGCTTCCCGGCAGCGATCAGTAATTGCCATTTAACGATATCGACTCCCGTCAAATATTCGGTTACCGGATGTTCCACCTGAAGGCGAGCATTGATCTCCATGAAGTAGTATTCCCCGTCGGCGGAGCGAAGGTTCTCGATCGTGCCGGCGCCCTCGTAACCGAGGTTCAGGACAATACTGCGGGCCCGTTCGAAAAGGCGTTGGCGATCCTCGTCGGTGACGACTACGGATGGCGCTTCCTCGATGATCTTTTGATGCCGTCGTTGCACGGAGCACTCGCGTTCGCCTAAACAAACGCAGTTGCCGTGCTTATCGGCCAAAAATTGAACCTCAATATGACGAGGATGCTCGACGACCTGCTCGATATAGCAGTCTCCGGATCCGAAAGCCATTTGCCCGATGCGGCTGGCTCGCTGCAGAACTTCTTCGGCTTCGGATTCGTTGTTGACAATTTCAATGCCTTTGCCGCCGCCGCCTTTGTCAAGTTTAAGGAAGATCGGCCAACCATGTTCGCGTCCGTAGGCGGCCACCGCCTCACCATCGGATACAGGATCCAGGGTTCCCGGAATAACCGGAACCCGGACCCCGTCAGCGATGTGGCGGCAGTAGCATTTTGAGCTGATGGCCTTTAACACTCTGGAGGAAGGACCCACCCAGATGATTCCGGCATTCTCAACAGCCTCGGCAAATGCACCGCGCTCCGAGAGAAATCCATATCCTGGATGGATCGCGTCAACGCTGGTTTGCTGCGCCGCCTGAATCAAAGCCTCGATATTCAGATAGCTTTGCATTGGGTTGGCCGGACCGATCAACACCGCATCATCGGCTTGCTCCAGATAAGGCGCATCCTTGTCTGCCTCAGAATATACCGCCACTGTATAAACGCCCATTTCCTTGCAGGTTCGTATAATTCTGGCGACAATCTCACCTCGATTGGCAATGAGTAAACGATTTATCATGAGCGGACTCCTATCCCTCAACTTCGAGAACAACCATGGGATCGCCGACCTGAAGCTCATCCCATTCTTTTGACAATACTTCTTTCACGACTCCGTCGAACTCGCTGGGCACGGAAAATTCGGTTTTCATGCAGTTGATAACGGCAACCTCCTGGCCTTTGGTAACCTTATCTCCAACTTCTACGACAACCCTGGCACATAGTCCCGGCATTATGGCATTTACATTTTTTTCCATTGCTTTCTCTCTCCAATTTCAGTGTTTATATCGGTTGCCATTTGTATGCTTCTTATAATTCAGCCGTTGAACCGGCAGAAATTTGCTTGAGAGACGCTATATTCCTACAAAAAATGACAACCGCTATGTTATTTGGGTTTTATGAAGATAAACATAAACCGGTTTAATACCCTCTCATTAGGCCAAGGAGGCTTCGCTCAAAAGTTTCTTCTGTTCATTGCGGGCCTGGGTAGCCTCTTCCTGGCTGGACAACTGGAATTTGATCGTGTCTCTAGCCGGCGTGCCTTGACCGACCTTCCACAAATCCGCATTGATAACGTTCAATGCACACATATAGCCACCCAGCGTGGGTCCGTCGGCAATCAACAAAATGGGCGTATTGCCGCAAATATTCAGGGCACCCCGAATGGCGTAGGCATGATCGATGATATTTGAAGGGTGGCTCCCGCCCACACCGCCGTCAGCTCTCGCAAAAAAGCTGTCCGGCAGTTCCTCCAACCGGTAAGCCGACCGGTTCGATGTATGCTGGATCTTTGAAACATGGCTGAACAGGTGTTCCATACCGTCGTCGGTTACATAGTCCGGCGAGGTATTCGGCCCTGGTATTGCGCGCAGTACCCAATTATTTGTATACTCCGGTATGGCGTCCTGCTTTAGTTTGCGCCCGATGAGTCCGGATAGATTTCCGGCCGGCTTGCCAAACTTAATTTCGTCGCCGGCCGCTAGCTTGCGGCCCTCAAAACCGCCGTAGCTTCCAAAAATGCAGGTTGACTTGCTGTTCAAATAGGGTGGTACGTCGACACCGCCGGCTACGGCCAGGTAGGACCGGAATCCATAAGGTCCGATGTGTGAAAATTTAATGACGTCACCTTTGCTGACCGGAATCGATTCCCACATGGGAAGCACCTGACCATTTAACGTCGGCTGGGTATCGGTGCCGGTTACGGCGATGGCTGCATCCTCCCCAAATTCAGCCTCAAGGAAACCACCGGTAATTTCAAAACCCGCCTCGCCGGCAGCATTGCCGACCAATACATTCGCCAGACCGAGAGCGACGTTGTCAAAAGCACCTGAGGCAGACATGCCTTTTCCCAGGTAACCCAAACGTCCCGGCCAATCCTCCACCAAGGTCTCGATTCCTCCATTTATGACTTTCAGCATGAGCTTTACCTCCTTTGCTGGAATTACAACCGCGGGGCTTTTTTGACACCCTCGGCCTGTTTCGATTTAAGCGCATTCATCCCCGATTGAACTTCCTCTGAGTTATACCACTCCAGATAGTCCTTAGCCTTGATTTGGCCTTGCTCGATCTGGTACTCGTAGTCAGTCTTCTCGTGAACATGACCATAAATATCAACGACTTCTTTCTCTGTCGTTTCGTGGAATTTTACCCGATCGGCATTGCGATAAAGAAAGGGGCCGTCTTTAAAGATCGGATGTTTACAGGCAAATTGGAAGATCGGGATAGTGCGACCGAAAAGCTGATACCCGCCACCGGTGGGCGTGGTATAGGTGAAGACGCATGGTCCTCCGATGCCGACCGCACCTTCCGGAGTCCAGGTGCGTGGCGGGTTATATTTGGGAACGACGATGGCACAGCGCGGATCCATCGGCCACAAAAATGCTCCACCCGGCCAGAAACCGCCGCCGGAGTTAAACCATTCCGTGCCCAATATCATGTTTTTGGTTTCCTCGACCGTGATGCCGTTGCACATGGCCATATATTCGATGTTGTACCCGTCGATAACATTAGGGGCATCCGGCCGCACTTCAGCCACGTACTTAGCAACTGCTTTTTTGGTCTCGGTATCCTCAAACGCGATCGGCAGGTGGATAACTCTAGATTCCAGCACGACATCATCGATAGTCGGCATGGAGTCTTCCGATTCTTTCACGACCTCGATAATCTCCTGAAAGCTGATAGTTTCGGGATCGAAGTGCAGCAGGTTCGTCCGAATGCCGGGGACGGTTTCGATGAGGCCCTTGATTGCCTTTCCCATAATAATGTCGTTGATCGCCAGCATGCGGAACGAATCCTGCAGAGCAGCGCGCTGTTCGCGACCATATTCGACCTGAAGAAATCCATCGCCAGCCTGCCTGAACAAGATCTCGAGCCTTGATTCTGTTGCAGGCATGGTGTCTAGAATGACATCATATTTGCCGTTGCTCATTTGACAGCCTCCTTGTCTTTTCCGAACTGGTTGGTAGTAAAAAAATAGGTTTTCCGCCGCAGGCGGATCAGGTTTCGGGTGTCAGCAAAATTTGTCAATGCCGAACCTTGAGTTGACCGAAACCAAATTTTAATCAACTCCATCGATTTAAATTAAAAAAGACAGAGCGACACGCGGCGCAAGCGCCTGCGCTGCGCGAGCGATTCCATAAATCTTCAATCTTCAATTCCCCGGTAAAGCGGATCACCGCTGCGCGGCGACCGGCTTGTCCGGGCTGGTTTACTCCTCCTTTCCCTTTCTTCACATCTCAGGCGATGCCAGCTCGCACCCAGCCTGTTCCAGAGCGGCTCGAACGGCTTTGACAATATCGAATGCCCCCGGCGTGTCGCAATGCACGCATACCGAACTGCCCTCGATGGTGATCTCCGTGCCATCCATGGCGGCGACTTTATTGTCAATGACCATTCGCCGGACCCTCTGTGCCACGGGGTCGGGATCATGCGCGTCGTGCGCTCTGGTAATGACCAGGTTGCCTTCGGCATCGTACCCCAGGTCCGAATAGAGCTCATAAACCGCTTTAAGGCCCATTGAATCGGCCATCGGGGCAATGACACCTCTTTTCATGATGTATAAAAACATATTCGAATCGATGTCTTTGACCGCCCGGCAGATTGCGTCGGCGACATCTTCCATGCGATGGGCCATTCCGTACAGCGACCCGTGGGGTTTGACATGGTGCAGCCGCAACCCGACAGTCTCTGCAAAGGTCTTCAATGCGCCGACCTGGTACACCACTATGTCATAGACCTCCTCGGGAGTCAGTTTCATTTCACGACGGCCAAAACCCTGAAGATCCGGGAGCCCGGGATGGGCGCCCACCTGAACATTGAATTTCTTCGCCAGCTCCACGGTTTTCTTCATAACCGAAGGATCGCCTGCGTGAAATCCGCAGGCCACGTTGGCACTGGTGATAAATTCCATAAACTCCTCGTCAAAGCCAAGCTTATACATGCCGAAGCTTTCTCCCATATCGGCATTGAGATCAATTTTTCTCATTTTACATTCCCCTTCTACACTTAATTATGAAACTCCAGCCCAAAGGGCCAAACCTTGATTCTACTTCATTGTTGTGGTGTTTGCTAAACGATCACCATGCGGCACCTATCTCCGGCATGGTTCGTTCCCCCCTGACCCGACCTCGCGGAACAAAAAATTGGTGCCAGTTCGAACTCAATCCTGCGATTTAGCGACCAAACGTTGCCGAAACTGATCAGAGGCAACCGCGAATATCAGCAGGATTCCAATAACCACAGTTTGGAGGTAAGATTCAATTCGGGCCAGATTCATTCCATTTTGAATCAGACCGATAAAAAGCGCCCCGAGTACGACATTTTCGACACGCCCAACCCCTCCTCTCAGACTAACGCCTCCAATCACACAGGCAGCGATTGACTCCAACGGCATAGAAACACCGATATTGGCTTCTCCGGTTTCAAGACGCGCGGTCAGCAATAATCCGCTGATTGTGGCCAAAGAGCTGCAAAAAATGTATGCCAAAAAGAGGACCCATTTTGTTTTAATTCCCGAGAGGGAGGAAGCTTTAATATTGCCCCCGACAGAGTAAAAATACCTGCCGATTTTAGTCCAATTCACCAGGAAATACATGATTATGATTAATCCGGCGGTTATCAGCACCGGTGTCGGAATTCCGATGAATCTGCCAAAACCGAAAATGTCGCTAAATACTTCCGGCATACCGTAAACCGGAACCCCCCCGGTCAAATAGAGTGCGGCCCCGAAACCAACGGAAGCCATCCCCAGGGTCATCATGAACGGATTGACATTGAAAACAGAAACGCCAATGCCGTTGACCACCCCGACGGACATACCGGCAAAAAATCCTGCCATCAAGCCGACAAATATGACCAAAGCCACAGAATCCGGAAAAGCGCTGTTCATCGCCGCCATGGCCATTGCTCCCACCACGGAAGAAAGTGCCAGAATCGTTCCGACTGAGAGGTCAAACCCACCGGTCAGAAGAGCGAGCATCTGCCCCATGGTTACAATAACCAGATAAGTGGATTGCCTGGCAACGTTAATCAAATTACGGGCGGTCAGAAAGTTTTCCGATAAAATGGCAAAAATAATCGTCGCTAATATTATTAAAAATGGTAATACGCCCATTCCAATAGAGGACTTTCTGATCAATCTGACCAGCACATTCTCATTTGTGGGGCTATCATTGGTATTCATATTCAAGCTGCTTTCTGTTCAAAAAAGTGAAATAAAACATTTTGTTCGGTTATTTCATCACCTTTTAATTCGGCACGCAAATGCCCCCGGTAAAATACGTAGGCCCGGTTTGTCAAATGCAGTATTTCCGGCAAGTCGGACGAGATCAGTATTATCGCTGCACCCTGCTCGCATAACTCACCAATAAACTCGTAAATGGCGGCACGAGTGCCGACATCGACCCCAACAGTTGGTTCGTCAAATATGAAAAGCTTAGTTTTTCGCGTGAGAACTTTTGCCAACAATGCTTTTTGCTGATTGCCGCCGGAAAAGAGATCAACGCTGCGCTCGATTTTCGGTGGCTGCAAATTAAGTCTCTTGGATAAGTCAAGGGCCAGCTTTCTTTCATTTTTTCGTTTGAGAAACATGGAGTATAGCGACAAGTTGAACAAGGGCAAAGCAGCAAGGGTTATGTTTTCACGCACATTGCGCATCATAACCAGTCCCTCGTTGCGTCTGTCCGGCGGGATGTAAAACATGCCGATGTCCAGCATCCTGGCAGGCGTCATATTGGTAAATATTTTGTCTTCAAAAATAATTTCGCCGCTCGTGATTTCTTCGATTCCGAAACAGGCCCGCATGGCTTTGGATTTTCCGGAACCAACTAATCCCGCCATTCCGACGATCTCACCCCGCTTGAATTCCAATGACACATTTTTGACAGAGTTGTCAGCGGTGGTCAGGTTGTGGACGGTAAGAATGGTTTCCCTGGGATTGTACTGAATGGTCGGAAATATTTGGTCAATAACCCGCCCGGTCATTAATTCGACCAGTTCCTTGTCTGTGACACTGTCGGTCTTAACCGTGGCGATATAATTACCATCCCTTAAAACGGTAATACGGTCTGAGATTCTTCTTATCTCACCCATGCGGTGGGTGATGTAGATAATACCGACATTATCGTTTCGCGCTTGCTCAATGAGGGCAAATAGGCGCTCGGTTTCTTTTTCGGTCAGGGAAGCGGTCGGCTCGTCCAGGATCAATATCGATAAATCAGAGCCAAAAACTTTTGCGATTTCCACCATTTGCTGCTCGGCACGCGTGAGATAAACGACTTTTTTTCGGGGATCAAGTTCAAAGCCAAGACGGTCTAAGATTTCCTGCGCTTGCTGATGCATTTTCTTCTTGTCTAAAAAGCCATAACGGCCTTTTTCTACGCCCAGAAAGAGATTTTGAGTCACCGTCAGTTGCGGAATCAGGGAGAATTCCTGAAAGACCGCATGAATACCAATCTTTCTGGCGCTGTGGACGTTCGGGAAATGCATTTCTTTGCCGCGGAAAAAAATCTTTCCGGTGGTTGGTCTCAGGGCACCCGCGACAATATTAATCAAGGTCGATTTGCCGGCCCCGTTTTCACCAAACAAAACATGAACCTCCCCTTGACGAAGGTCAAAATCAACTTTGTAAAGGGCTGATACCCCGGGAAATTGTTTTGAAATATTTTCCAGCTTCAGCAGGGGAGACTCGATAGCGGTATTTTCAAGATCTTCTTGCATCTTCTGCCTCTGACTTCTTCCAGATTTTGCAAGCGGGTATTGAACCGCACGCGAGAAGCAATTGGTGCCCGTTAGGCCGCGAGGAAGTCGCAGTAGATAGTAGAATCTTCGTGCAGGACCAGGGACAGGCGACAGCTGCCTGGCAATAACAGTCGCATCTTTAAATCTTTTGGAAACTGCGATCCGCCCGCGGCCTTGGCGGGCGGATGACCCAACAGGACTATTTAACGATAAAGGTCGCTTTGAAGCTGTCAGGCGCCAGCGAGCTGTCTCTGTTAAACGTATTGATATTGCTGGAATCAATTACATATAATTTGGGGCCGACATGCTTCTCGTAAGGCTGGCCCTCAAGAATTCTCACAGCCTGATCGATGGCCGTGCGTCCTTGAATTACCGCGGAGTCTGTTGGAGCAGCCAGAATCCGGTTGCGCTTGATTCCCTGGTATACACCTGGCGTAAAATAATAGGAGAGAATTTTGATTTTTTTGCCCAGTCCTCTGGATCTCAGGATGCTGGTGGCCGCTTCGGCAGTGACGGCGGTTCCGACGATGTAGTCAATTTCACCGGGAAATGCTTCCAGGGTATCTTCCACCAGCCGGCTTTGGACTTCTTTGCCCGTATCGCCGTATTTTGTGGCCACAATCTCAACGGCTCCCTTTTGCACCGCTTCCGAGAACCCCTTATTGCCGGCTTCAACCCAGCCAGCCCCGGGCGGTCCGGGGAACCAGGCCACTTTTACAGCTTCGCTGCCTTTTGGATGTTTTTGAACCAGGTACTCACCTGCTTTATATCCCATCTCGCCAAAGGACACGAGAGACTTGGCCGAAAGCTCTTTGGAAGACATGCCGTTGATGACGTCGATAACCGGAATTCCCTTTTTGCGAATTTCGGAAACCAGATTGTTCAATCCCTCATAGGATATTGCACCGATCACCACCGCGTCAGAACCACTTTCGACGCAGTCCTCAATCTGAGAAATCTGCTTATTGAGGTTCACATAGCCGCCGGCTTCCACCAATTGCATACTGACACCCATCCGTCGGCTTTCGTCAATAACCCCGTAGTTCACAGCCATCCAATAGGCATCTTTCATGTGGGGGAATGAAACGCAGATATTCCATTTCTTGGTGGCCTTATCAAGAGGAACATAATTGAAATCTTGCCTGGGGCTGCTCATGTCAAATGGCGGATCCCATACCTGCACGGTATAAGGATACCAATCTGCGGATACCTGAGGAATGGAGAAAAATGCGGCAATTAAAACCAATACAACCAATTTTACCGAAACATTAAATAATTTCATAACATCCTCCTTTCAAATAAAATTGACCCCGAAGATAGAATGAACCTGGTAAGTTTGCAAAGCTATGACCCAAATAAGATCAAACGCCGTTTTTACCCCCGATCCGATTTCACAGGTTATAGCTGTGCCAAGTTATTGCATCCTATAATACTGTGGGAATAGGTTTGTAAATATCTGTTTTTTGATTTATGAATTCGGAAAATTCGATGGCTTATTACTTATTGATATTAAAGGATATCTTCTAGTTGTCGGGCGGGAATTTTTTTTTAAAAAAATATTCAGACAAATGTCATAATTTTTAATTTGCTGAAATATAATCAAAAAATAAGAAAGGGGGAATTTGGCAAGAAATATTTTTTTTGTTTTTTAGAAAATAGAATTCGAAAAATACGAGGTCTCTTACTGCAGTTTCCTAATGAGTTAAGCGGGTGAGTGTAAAAATTTTGGATGGCAATCCAATAGAAGGCAATCCATTATGGGGCTTTAAATTTTTAAAATTTCGGAGTATTGGAGTGCTGGAGTGTTGGAGTATTGGCTGATGGTTTGATGTTCTATTTTAATACAACAATACTCCAGCACTCCAATACTCCAAGATCGAGACTTTTCAATAACTTCACGCAATCTTACAATTGCCTTTTATTGGTTATAAGTCCGAAAATTTACGATGTATCAAGGCCGGCCGATGACTTTTTCGCTTTGACTCTATTCGATCTTGGATTGCCCGATGTGTACTCCATCGTGCAGAACTCCATGAAACTGTGGGCACATTTACTGGGTATTCTGTCCTTTGACCAGGCCAGACCGATATCCATTGATGGAATCTCATCCGTTATTTCATGGGCCTCGATACGGTCTCCTTCCAGGGACCACGGTCGATAAACCAGATCAGACAGGATTGTAACTCCCGATCCGACGGCCACCATGCTTCTGACTGCTTCAACTGATTCAGTACGAAATATGATTTGGGGGGTCTTTCCGTGCTTGCGCCAGAAATTCATATGGGTGACACCGGCTTCGTCAATCATTAGCTGTATATAAGGTTCTTTCGAGACATCATTGAGCGTAATATCCTTTTTCGAACACAGGGGGTGGTTGACCGACGTCCAGAGCCTTCTTCTCGAACTGACCAGCGTTTCCAGCAAAAGATCCTCGTTATTCACATTGGAGGTCAGTAAAACCGCCAGGTCGATTTTACCCTCCATTAACATCAATTCGATTCTTTCTCTGGGAAATTCTTCCAGCTTTACACTTATGCGGGGGAAAGTCCGTTTGAATCTGGCCAACGGGGAAGCCAGAAAATATCCCGCCACGGTAATCGTGATCCCGAGGGTCAGGTCTCCGGAAATGTTTGTGTATGAATTTTTCAACGCATATTCGGCATTGGACACAGAGGCATTGATGTTATGGCAATGTTGAAGGAACCGGTATCCGTCGAAAGTCAGATTGATGCCGCGGCGGTGACGGGTTATCAATCTCACCCCGGTAATGCTTTCCAGTTCTTTGATGGATTCAGTGATCGAGGAAGGAGAGATGCTGAGCATATTCGCCGCCGAAGCAATTTTTCCCGTTTCGGCTGCAGCAATAAAGTACTTTATCTGGCGCAGAGTTATGTCCATACCAAGTTGGTTTTACTGTTGGGTCATGAAAAAATACTCTCTTTGCAGAAAGTCCTTCTACCGGATTATTGCAGATTACCCTTATCCAGCCTAAAATTTATAAAATCCGAATAACAGATGTCAACAGCGTTGTCAAATTTGAATCCTCAGTCTCATACAATCAGTGCGTGTTTGTTTCTTAAATCATAAAGTTTTACAAGCTATCCGAGGTTTTCAACACTAAGGCATTGGGAGCTAATCCCATTGGAGTATCAGGTGATTGTCACGGCTCACTTTTACCTTGACGCCAAATTGTGCGCCTTCTCGATTCAAAGTATTCTTTAACCAAAGCGTATCGGATTTCGAAGCTCGACTGACCCTGAATCGTCGCATTTGGGTGGGTGTCATTCGCAAGTCCAGGAGTTTGCCGGTTGATGGATCGATCTTCGCAAAATATATGAGAGACAAATCAGACCTGAATTCTTCGTAGCCGCCAATTCCTTCGTAATCATTGATAAAGTCACCGCAGCCATAAAGAATGAGTTTATCTTTGTAAATTTCAAAGCCTTTGACGTGATGCGATGAGTGGCCATGAATAATATCAACACCGGCCTCGTCAATCAATCGGTGCGCCAGAATGGTCTGCTCTTTGGGGATTCCATAACCCCAATTGCTTCCCCAGTGTATCGAGGCCACAATAATATCACTTTCATGTTTGATTCGCCGAATTTTTTCTTGAATATCGCCAAGCGTTCTATCCTTTATTTCTTTTAGCAGATTTACTCCGGGCTTTTCATCCGTGGCAGCCCAAGCCCTTGGAATACCGCTGGTCCGCAATCCAAAAGCAAACACAATGACTCGCCCTTTACCGGGTACCTCTTGTACTGCCGGCGCCTGCGCTTGACTGATATTGCGGCCGGCGCCTGCTATTTTAATGCTTGCAGATCGCAGTGTCTCCAAGGTTTCTCGCAGCCCTGAATAGCCCCAATCCAGTACATGGTTGTTGGCCAAAGCGCTCACGTCTATTTCGGCTGCTTTCAAAATGGAGATGTTTCCCGGGTGCATCCGGTAGTGAATCCCTTTGCCTTTCCAATAATCGTCGCTCTGCGTCACGCTCGTTTCCAAATTGATTATCCTGACATCCGGCTCTAATCGGTTCAACTCCTCAATAGCGTCCCCCCAGACATATGAAAAACTGACAGGATAATCGATGGGACCGTTTACATCCTCCGCTATTTTGACATATCCTCGAGCGCTTTTCATATATGACTCATAAATGGCCGGGTCCGCGGGATAAGGCAGGATCTGATCGATGCCTCTGCCGGTCATCACGTCGCCAGACATAAATATGGTTATCGCTTCTTGGTTGCTATCCGCCGCTTCGACAGGTTTATTTTTGTTGTCCGACATTTCAGCGGCTCCATAGACATTTTTCGTCATCGCTTGACCAGGTGACGGTGCTATTATGGCAAAAAGCATGAAATATCCGGCCATACAATATAAAATAGAATTGTATTTCATCCACTACTTTTCCATTCGGAGTCTAAATTAAACTCTACACCTTTCTTCGAACTGCAGGCTTTATGAGCCGGAAGCCTGGGCGAAATCAAAACCTGCTCTGTCCAAGTCTGGGTACTTTACCATAGATCTTTAAATATATCCGCAGCTTTCCGGAGGAGCATCTTTAGACCTCTTATAAAACTTCGTCTATATTAACCTCAAGAAAGGGATTTTAAATCGTGCTCGTACTCGTACTCGTCCTCGATACTTAGAGCTCAAAAGCTTCGAGTACGAGGACGAGTACGAGTACGAGGACGAAACGGCAAATGAGCTAATCGAAACAGCCTTGATTTCCGTAGTTTCTTTTCCGATAAGACCGGCCGTCCTTTAGCCGGAGGTCGCTGCTCTTATGAAACTAAAATCGACCTGCAGAATTTAAAAATCCCCCCAGCCCCCTTTAGAAAACTGACCTGTGCACACACTTGACACCGTCGGTTAATATTGCTATAAAGGGGGTATGCAAGTTTGTGGTCAACATTTTACGATGCCAATACTTGAGCGGATACAAAAGACAGTACTTATTGATCCATTG
>Ga0209367_1002335_pt1 | contig 24945 bp, 20 predicted proteins | sample WorMetLIZISLAND2_FD_187412 | JGI IMG/M metagenome (GOLD analysis project Ga0209367, IMG submission 187412) | Marine gutless worms symbiont microbial communities from Max Planck institute for Marine Microbiology, Germany - Olavius geniculatus... ... | reverse complement strand
ACCTTTGCGTGAGGTTGTGTTGTTCGAGCCATCGCGCGTGAAAATCCGCCGGGCGGTCTGACCTGTAGGTCGGTCAACAAAAAAAATTATATTTACTAGAAAAATTTTCGTTATATTTCACCCATTTGCCGAGAAGTCCCCAGTGGACGGAGTTGCACGAAATTTTGCACTGGGGGTCGTCTGGCCGACATAATCACCTGTTTCAAATTTTGTGTCGATCGGTTTAGGGGTTTCGGATCTGCACGGGGTCGAATTTTGCCATTCTCCCTTTTCTTAGCCGGTCGCCATTAACACAGGGCTGTGCTACCGCATGCCTGTGATTACTGGCTATCTTATTAACTTGCCACTGTAAATGTCTTTTGGCCGAAATTTAGCTGTCTTCTTTGCTTATTTGTTTATAGAAGTGCTGTGAAAACTTTCGGTTTGATTTGTATCGGAAATGGACACCTTTTGGCTATTTGAAAACCTCTAATTTCTGTTGTAAGTTGTCAATTTGTATATGGTTATTACACAATAGGTCCAATTGGGGCTTTGATGCTGTTATTTGGAAGACATGGATGTTGTCTTATGGGCTTCAGCAAATTTCCTGCAGTTCGTTATATGGCTTTCTGTTTAAATTAGATTAGTAAGGCTGATTAAACAATCTCCAGCAATAAGTGCTTTGTCAGTCACTTTGTTGTTGTTGTTGTGGTTTCGTTTGTGGAGCAGAAATATTGCCAGTCTGCAGTTGCTGTGTTTACGTTCTTGTTTGCGGTCACGTGGCAGTTTAATCAGTTTGCACTGCTCCTTCAGGCGATGGCTCTGTACGCCGTGCAAGTCCTACATCTTGTTCAACATCGCAAGGTATTCTCGTGCCAGCTGACCATGTTGTCACTCCATCTGTCTGCTTTGATGTGTGTGTGTGTGTGACAGTGTGTGTTTATTGTCTGCACCAGTGATGGCAGTATTGTTTTCAGCATTGTGCACTGTTACCAGGATAACTCGTGAACTGCTGCACTTAGCACAAACGTGTACCTCGACAAACTCCTGAATCCTATTGAATATCACGATTCATGGGGAATCAAGGTCATAAGTCAAAGGTCAAGGTCACATGGGTTTTCATGTGCGAGCAACGTGCCAAGCAGTGAGGAGCCGTGCAACGATTTATGTCTGCCAAAACTACAAATCAAACGCATTCGCTTGGTGGCGCTAGTGGCAGTTGTGTTCCATTAAGGTGAAGTTGGCTGGATTCTCGGAACGTTGCGCAGGCATGGGTCGTGGCCAGCAGTTAGATTTGACCAAGGCTTGACAATCTTGTTGAATTTTAAAGTTCATCATCATTGATGTTCTTCTGAAATGAGTATCCAGTCGCTAATCTTTCTGCATTTTTATATGAATTTCTGTGCACCGTTTACCATTATCCCTCGGCAGTTTTATTGTCATTTCTTTATTATAGAGTTTATACACATGGCCAGTCATTCACTGTAATGCCAATGAATTGCTAGTGTGCTGAACAAATTGTTCACTACTGCTTTTAACAAGAATTGTTATTTACACTTTCTCATCGGTATGCTACATGAAGCCTGTTGTACTTTTGCATTGGTTTATGGCTGTATAACGTATTGTTGCTTTGAATCTGTTAGATACTGTTCGTGTACTGCTGTCATATCTTTGCGATGCTGGCTGTCTGCATCTTGCAATGCTTCAACATGATGATCGTCACCGGCTTCTTGCTAAGTTTCATTCTGGCGGCTCTGCTGATCATGTGGATACAGGTATTCAGTCGTTAGTCTTTTTCAATCGCTTCACTGTAAAAGTGATTAGATCTGCAGTTCAGTTTCTCAAATGCTGTAAAAAATCAATAGCAGTCTCCAGAGGTCATGTTCTGGACTTGGCCTAACCAGGAGTTAATCCAAATAAACAGATCAGTTAAAACGTCAAAACAAATACAGTTTGAATGCAGTGAGTGAGTGAGTGAGTGAGTAATTTCTTAACAGCACATCAGCACAAAATAGGCCATTCAGTGCCATAAATGGTTGTTAAAAGCAGTGAATGCCTGAATAGTAAATCTTTTAGCTGCTACCTTGTGTAATGTCGTTTTTCAGACTGTGCAGTGTAGGCGATTTACTAATAAATTTAGATTTTGTTAAAACTGTTGAAAGTGATAGTAAGTGTGTTAGATAATTAATATGATAACTTATAAGGAACAGCTTATAATACAGCTTTAGTGATGGCGCTTTGGATGTTTTGCATCGCTGCAAATTACTTTTGTCTATTCTGATGCAAATACTTTCAATTAATTCTTTTATAGCAGACGCACATGCATTCATTTTATGCATATTAAGATATTTATGTCTTATTTGTTTTACTCCTTGTGTGCTACGTTCCTAACGTAGCGAAGAGGAGTATATGAGATCAGTGTAATGTTGAGGATCGACCGAAAACCGACGACCGACCTCTTTTCTAGGAAGAGCCTTCCTGGAAGAACTTCAAACGACCATATCTCCATAATGGTGCCAGATAGACGCATAGTCATTATGCACGTGACTGATGAAGTCACGTGACCCCAAGAGGTCAAGGTCGTGACCCCATTATCTTTGAGGCTGCATATCTCCGTAACAGTGCCAGATAGATGCATGGTCACTATGGACCACCCATAGGAAGTCAACTTCCGGGAGTCGAATGGTCACGTGACCGATGACGTCACGTGACACCAAAAGTTCAAGGTCGTGACCTCATTATGTTTGAGACGCCATATCTCTACAACAGTACTAGATACACCCATGCGTTGAGGTATTACAACACAAATGGCAACAAGCGTCATCGACCATTATTAGAAAATTTTTCCTTTCAGTTGATACAAGAAATTTGAGCTAATGCTCACAAGACACGTGAAAGCCTATAGCAGTTCTGGTTCAGTAGTTTAGCTGAAAATTGGGGTGTTCATGCTAAGTTAACAAACAAATCCCAAATTCTCTATCTGTAGGGACCAACCGAATTCACGGAAAAAAATGCATGATTTCACGGCAGAATTTTTAAAATGTGTCAAATTTCACGGAAAATTCACGGAAAGAGTTTTGCAAATTCACGGGAAATTCATGGGCCCCAGAGACGTTATTTCGAGGTGCTGCGCTATTGCAAATGAAGAAATTTCAGAACAACGAATATTTACTACACTAGGTCAAGACTCAAGACAGTCAATGTCAACTACTTAGTGCTAAAGTGTGACAAGTAGCAAACAGCAACATCCATACAAAAGCTGCTGATAAAACTCTGGAATTGTCATAAATTCAACTAAAAGCGCTAAAATTTTCGAAAAATTACGGATTTCATGGAAATCGACATTTTTCACGGAAGAAGGCGAATTTCACGAAAAATGTCACGGCCGTGAAATCGTGAATTAAGTTGGTCCCTATCTATCTGGATTGCGTAACGATAGTTGGCTGGCAGAAAGAAAAGTCAAATGTTGGGTTGTGTTTTTTGCTGTGAGTAATATGCTGTAGCGATGCTTGTTTTATTGTAGGCAAAATCAGATGCTGCAAACACTAAATGTTTTTCCATCAGTTATCACTTACTGCAAGTCGTTGGTTACATCGTGCTTGTATTTGTGTTAACTTTTCTGATCAACTGTCTCCTAAAGGTGAATCTTTGTTCCTATCTGCATCGCTGCATTAATTATTTTTTAGGAAATAAGCTCATTCTTATCTATTCAGCAGTGTAATTTTGACAGTAAGTTTGATTTTATTTCATCGTCTTGTTTTGTACTGTAGAGTATTGAATTTGTTACCGTTAAGATCTTAACTGCATTTTTATCTTTTACATGTTTTGCATTGTCGCCAGATTAATTATAAACTGATAAACTGCTAAAAATTCAGCACCTGTACTGCAGTATTTCATATCAACTTGATTTGATATGAAGCGATCACTGAGCGTGTCATTTTCTATGTCATATGCCTGCATCTCAGATGATAAGTAATGTGTAACAAGAATATGTATTCACTTTGATTGTGATTGAGTGTCAATTTCACAAAGCAAAATAATCTGTAGCATATAGTTTCTGAGGTAAATGGGCATCCAACTGAAGTCAGTTGTTTATAACCAAATATGCCCATTTATGACAAATTACTTACGTGTCGAGTTAGTGAGCACGTATGCAAGCAATCAGCATTCTGTATATTTTTGTTGTCCGTTGTAGTTAGTTATACGACAGGAAGCGGATGAACATATCTACAAGTTTGTGCTGACAAAGTTTGGATTTTCAGAATATACACGGTAACCTTGCGAACATGAAATTCATTCAGATTAAACTGCATTCGTACTGTGAGTTATGAGTAGTGTCATTTTTAATGTTAGAGCTCATGTTGGAATAAACCATACTAATACATTGATTGATATGTGACAGTCTTCGGTCTGGTGATTTTCACGGTGATTTTGGTGTCGATTGGTTTTGCAGTGATTTCGACGTCAATCTGTATCTCTGTAATGCTGCGTTTTCTTACCTCGACTTTGCTACGTTTGCTCGCCTGACTCGTCGAATCGTTTTTCCAATGTACGCTCTGAGCCACAGTGCATTTCTGATTCTGTTGGCAGCACAGATATTGCAGTCATGGCATCAGTAAGTAACTGCGGTTGTGAATTTTGTTTGCAATTTCTGCAGTTGAACAAACATCAGTTAATTGCGAGTCTGTGAGAAATATTTTAGATTAATTATACATGCTATTGAACTAACAGAGTTACTGGTAGTTATTAAATAATTGTGAGCTGAATTTTTTATTTCTATTTTTATTTTTATGGTGAGAAATCGAACACTAAGCTAGACTACTCCATTGTGTTTGTATGACAAATTTTTGGTTTTGAAGTTACTTGTGACAACGTTGTAAATGAATCACTCTAGCACTAGACCTAATCTGTTAAACTTTGTAAGAATTTTTGTAAGATTTTCTAAGTTCTTCTTGAGTTTTCCTATATCAGCAACTTACTTGTGCTTAAGTCTGTCGTAACATTCTTATAATCTTTTTTTTGTGATTTTTTTGTAAATCGCATTTTTTGGCAGATTTTCATAAACAGTTATAAGTTTTTGCTATGTTTGATAAAGAAATTTTTGCAGCTAATTTTCTTGCCATTTTAGTACTGCACGTTTACTTAAATGTTTTTTTTTACTTTTGGAGTGCCAATCATGCACTGCTGCAGTTTTTTATTAATTCAGTGATGTTTTTGGCAGAATAATGGTTAACATATTTTATGTCTTGAGTGCAAATGTTTGTCAGGAGTTCTAGTCAGAAGAGGAGGTGCAAGGCAGATGCTGGGAATTCTCAACGAAGCATTATGGAGACATTCTCGCCACCATTAGCATATCATAGCAGTAAGTTTTTTTGCTTATTGAATAAGTTTGTCAGTTGATAGCCAATATTTGAAAATTTTCATGAATTGTGATTCATGCAGTAATGTAGCTCTTGGAAACCTTAAGTTTGAAAGTAATTTGTATTTTATAGTCGAAGTGTTATTGGCAGGATATGTATGGAGCAATACATTACGGGATGTACTGTTGAACCGACAGCCATCTATCTATGTTGTAATGCAGCTTATTATTCTTATGCAGTAAGGACCAAATTTTTAAAGTTTGCAATTTTATCAAATATCGACTGATGTTCAGTATTTTCTGACTGGCACACTTGACGGTCAGTTGGCAACAAACTGGTCATTAAAGATAAAAAGATCCTATTACACCTACATTGCATTACCGGTACTCAAAAGCTGACGTCTGTATTTTACAGGGTGCTGGTGTGAAGTGTTTGAAGTGTGCTTGGTGATCGTTTAATTGCAGATTTACTATCAAATTTAAAAGGATTTTCAAGATTGATGACTCAGTGGTTTTGGACCATGTGTATACTGTACATGCATGTGTTTGTTTTTTTTCTAGTTCAAGCGATATTCTTTGGTGGCGTCGCGCTGATGACCCTACGTATGAAGTTCTTCTGGATGCCGTACATGTGCATCATCGCTAGCGTCTCATTGGCCAATAAATCGCTGTGGGCGTGGCTTTTTTCTCACCTCCGCTTTCACTCAGAGCTGCTGGTTTGTGTCAAAGATGTTACATATTTATTAACTATGTAACGTCTAAGGTTTGTGTGCTATTTTAAGTGACTTGGACTTTTTTTGCAGATGGACTATTGAGTCATCGTAAAAGTTAGTAGGTAAGTAAGTTAATGTTAAATTGCGCTTTCTAAATAATCTTACTTACTTACTTACTTACTTATTTAGCAGGTTACCTGTAAATGATGCACAAAAATTGTTGGAGTGGAGTGGAGTTGGTTTTTGCTAAGACATTGTCCTCACTGTTGTATTGATTTCTGATTTTTTACACATATGCTATTTTTATCTGGCGTTTGACCAGCCTGTGGCATATTTACTGTTTACTGTTTAATCTCAGACGTGCTTGGTGTGCTAGTAGATTGAGAAGTAAAAACAGATAATTTTTCTGATTAAAGAAATTTCGATTAAATTTATTAAAATTATGCACTGCATGTTTGTGTGATAGTTTTTGCTGTTGCTGCCTGTTGTCAATATGGTTCAGGTTCAAATCGTGCGTCATTGCGCTGTTTTCATTGTCATCATCATCATGCTGTGTACGGTAAGCCTGCACTGCTTTCTGTGCTAATGGAATTTCAAAATATGACAAAGAACATGGTTCTTACACTACATTCTGGAAAATCCTGGAAAGTTATGGGATTTAACAGTTAAAATTTTCAGAGCCGGAAAGTCCTGGAATAACGCCATGGTCCTGGTTTTTCGTTCTGATCTTATTAGTGTGTTTTAGAACACTTTGCTTCAGTGTTTTAGCTCGATAACATCAGTTTTGTTTGCCAATTTTGTTAGCTGATTTTATCAGTGAATTAAATAAAATTTTTAAGAGTAATGATAATAATAATCACCACGATACTATCATTATTATTGTTGTGGTTGTTATTTTAGTTATTATTATTTTTATTATCACTGTGTGTTGTATAATATCTGTTTTGATTGGAGCTTTTCTTTTTGAAAGTTATTTTTGAACTAGAGTTATTGTTCTGATTCTGATAGCAGCTGGTGATGTTTGCGCGTAGTGCCTGCCTGACGTCTGGAAAGAGCTTGAAGACCTTCGAGAATTCTATGATCCGGACACGGTGGAACTCATGAACTGGATCAAGTCAGCATGCTTCAGTGTCACATTGTTAATGTTTAGGTGATATAGTTTTACGAAGAAAACCCATCTCAGAGCTACAGAGCGTCACCTGCTATATGTGATCACACAGTGTCACCTGCCACCAGACACAGGTAAACGTACCCCACCATAACCCAAGCCACACAGGCCAGTATTCGATTTACCTAGCCTGCAGGGATGAAAGGCTGAGTTGATCTTGGTGTTGGTTATATACTGAGATGGTTTACCCATTGCAGGCCCTATCCAAGTAGTAACCAATTGACAATGATGCGACCGGGATTCAAGCCAACAACGTCGTGATCACAAGTCCAGCGTTTTAACCCTCGAACTGCTAAGCCACCATAGTTGACGTGTACAACATGCTGATCAATTTTTATACTTTTACTGTGTAATTGTTACTTTATTTTGTTTAAATTTCTTGCGAGTTTTGGTTCTGTGTACAGTTTTACAATGGAGATGTGCATCGTGGTTGGTGTGGCTCTTTGTGTGTGAATAACAATAATGATGTGTTGTTCAACATAATGGCATACATGTCGAGGATAATAGTTAATGCTGAGCTTGTTTCTGTCTATATTAGAACGTATTTACAGGCTGTTGCATTTTTTACATGTTTGCGCAAAATATTTGGTTTTTTCTCCACTTTTTACGCGCGAAAGCAGCCATGCTTTCAGCGCGTCTTAGCCATCGCAATTCTGTCCGTCTGTCTGTCACACGTTGGATCAGGCAAAAACGCTCCAAGCTAGGATCTCCAAATCTTCACCATCGGCTGCCTGGAAGACTCTAGTTTCAGGAACCGTAAAGCTTTTTCAGAAATTCGAAGGGGGTCACCCCGAATGAGGGCGCTAAATGAGAGAGGGGGTGGTCAAAATTTGCGATTTTTGGCCTATAACTCGCTGTATCTCAGTAACGGTGCGAGATAAAGCCTAGGTTACTATTAATCACTAATAGCAAATCGTATACTGGCTGTCGATTGGCGCCGAATTCAATGACCTTGGATGACCTTGAACGTCAAAATAGGATGTTTTACAGATTTTTTTTTGCAATATCGGGCTGCGCAAGTCTATATCATTCACAAGGAGGCGCCACCGTCGCCAACGCCACACGCGCCTATGGCCAATGTGTATTATGGTCCCGATGGGCCGAGTCCAAGTGATATGCGATTTTAGAAACTATAACTGCTGAACTGGAAATGCTATAGGCTTTCGCGCATCTCGTGAGCTTTGCTCAAATTTCTTGTAATCTTTTGCTTAGTAAACGCCCCTTAGACTGTTGGGCTCACTCAGTTTGGGTTATGTTGGGGAATAAGCTGGTGGTTTAAAGAAACTAAGAATATTTTGATAATCAGCGAACATATGGTGTACTTTGTATATGGACAGAGCGAACACGACTCCGAAGGCAGCGTTTGCGGGCAGCATGCAGCTGTTAGCTGGCGTGAAACTCTGCACGGGACGACCAATTACCAATCACCCTCATTATGAGGACAAGGCTCTCCGACATCGAACCAAAGAGGTGCCATTGCTTTGGCGCCACCTTTTTCATCACTGACGTTTCATGTTTGGGGGACTTTCCCATGTGCTGTAGCATAGTAGACCTGGAAATTGGTTGAGTCGATCAATTTTTTAGCCGATTGAGTTGATGGACAGAATCAACTAAAGTTGAGGCGATCGATCAGTTTGATTGATTTTCAGTCAAATTGAGTCGTTTTGCTCAATTCAATTGATTTCAAGGTTTATAGCATAGTGGCCTATAGTCCATTTCTCTGCATAGTCGTGTATTGGAACACTCACAATAAAATATGTTAACTTTTCTCAGTGTTTTTTTGGCTTATTATTGTTGATGTTCTGGAAGCAAGTTTTTTTTTCCAATGATTCGTTTTTATTTTGTGAGTTGACCTGTTATTTTTTACACATTTTAAAGCCAGATAATTGTGTTTTCATATTTTTACAGCAGCAATGACGTATGTGGTTGATCACTGTCATGGCCTGCAGCTTGCACTAACTGTAGGTGTATAGTTAATGCTGTGCTGTTTGTCTGCAAATAAATAAAGTAAAATGTCAATATGAATCAGTATGAAATGAAAATAATTTCATCATTGTGGCCATTTATTTTAAAATTTAACATTGTCTCAGATTACTTGGCAATCCGTGATTTACTGGTGCATTGAAAGGGAAGCATTTCCAGTATGAAGTTAAAGCGCTGGCTTCGTTGTTGTTGATGCGGTGAGCAGTTGTATCAGATGTACGGGCGACGACAGTCTGAAGACGTCTTTGACATAATGACGAAGTATTCGGTGAGCTACATCATACTGGAGGACAGTCACTGTATGGCGCCTTCGCGCAATGGTTGCCGACTGCCGGACCTCATTGATGTTGACAACAAAATTGTACGTTCTGATTTTTGTAATTTTTTTCTGTTTTGATATTTTCTGGCGCTGTCATATGGTGGTAAAATTCTTGCAGTCTACATGATCATTTGCTGTACTCGGTCTGTCTTGAGATAGGCCAGTAATTTATTTCTTTTATATTTTATAGATCTCTTTTTCTCTCCCCCATCTCCCCCCTTCTCACTACACTGTACCTTCGGCATTAGGCTTGCGGTTGAACAAATTAGGGCTAATTTTTTCATTTCTGCAACATTATTTACGTTAAAAAAGTTCTTTGGACTGTTATTCACATCTATGGTTAATGACATTACAGTTGCCGGATGATGGGTCAACAGACACTGGTCTGGTCAAGTCAGACGTGCCTCGGTTTTGCGATGCAGTTCGCTATGCTTCAGCGGCGTACAGTCAGTTCTTCAGACTGGTCTTCAGCAATCCAACGTTCCGCGTTTACCACGTCACTGATCAACCAACATGATGACATCATGAACAACCGCCACCGTTGCTGCTCACTGCTTTGTGACAAGATCTGCATCGTATATAGGGTGGCCCAAAACCAATGACACTCTATTTTATATGCCTTAACTTTGTCAGAATTAATATTAATCGACTTTCGAAATTTTTTCACTGTCGGAATAAGGAGAAAAGTTGAAATAAGTTATAAGGCATATAAGAAAGTGTGCCATTTATGCGGGGGGGGGCACTTTGTAGTAATAATAGTAATAATAATAATTTAGTTTGTTTGTAATCTGGGCAACAGGATTTTGGCGAACTCCAGTGAGGCTCGTGAGGGCTTATTTTCGTTTTACTGGCTGTCGATTTTCTTGCAGCGCTCCAATGCTATTTTTGTGAGTTGTGAATGATAGTTTCAGTACAAGTGACACATTCTGACCTCTGGTCATTGCTGTGTTTATTAACATTTAGCTTAGTTTTTAACCCCCAGGATCTTTACTACTGGGGGTATTAAAATTCTAAGAAATAATAATAATAGACATTATTGGTATTGACATATTTGCAAAGCACCTGCCATACGGTTGTAGCTTCAGAGGCATTGGTGGCAGGTGGTATGTTACTGTAGGAGACAAATTTTGAGGTTATGGTAGTTCTGACAGACTAGGGAGAGGCATATTTATTTGATGAGCATAGGTAGAGAGTGAGTGAGTGAGTGAGTAGGATTTAACGTCCCGCCCGACACAGTATAGGTCATTTCGGGGACGGCCTTTGCAGGCAAAATTGCACATACACATAATAATGGAACAAAAAGTTTAACCTTTACAGAAAGTTTAACCTTTATGAAACACAAAACACGAAAAAACGCCGGAAGCCTAAAACTGCCAATTATAATTGTGCATATGTATCAAAAATTACAGTTCTAATAATCTTCCCTGTTTTCCTCCAGACAGTCATCAATCTCATAATGCTGTCTATTGGAGGACAGGGCATAGGTAGAGAGTTCTAGACAGAAGGTGCCATGCAGTAAGTTCGTTCGGCAAAGACAGTTCTAACAAACGAAATGTCAAGTGATGCAGTATCAGATGAATGCGGTTGCAGTTCTGTTGTATAATAGAACCACATCTGCAATAGATTGTTGTGTACGTTTCTGTTGTATTCTCACCGGAGGTTAATTTTATTTTAGTCACATTATTAGCTCTTGTATGTGGCCGAACTTAAGTCACTGATAACAGTATTGTTCTTACAACTCATTCGATGCATTTTGAGAAATATTTTTGTCCTGTCACAGAGAGTAGAACTTAGTACATTGTTACTGTTGTGTTGCAGTATGCCTGGAAATGCCTGCATGTGTGTATTTGCTTTGTAAATTAGTCTTCGTCACCATTCTATTCCGCCTCAGGTTGCATGTGACTGTGTATCAGTTATTGTGCGTAGGTTATATCTAGTCACATAGGCCTACTGTTGCAGTTCTGAAGTTTTTGTATTCGTTACTTGCTGAAGTGTGTGCGTATACTTTGTAGTAAATTAAAGGTCGTGAAGATTTTGTTAGTGGTTGAAATTTCATCCACTTATTTACGTCGCCGACCTACCTGGCCACGGACCGCTCCACTCTGCTACCACTAACCGTCCGGCATTGCCGTCTTCAGTCCAGTTGACAACTGTCACCAACCAATCGGGCTTTCCTCTTTGTCGGCCCATGAACCTGAAATGACCTGTCAGACGACGTGGCATTTGCCTAGTCATTGCCCATTTTTCGCCAGGGTCTCAAAACACATTTGTTCACAAAATCCTTTCCTGGCTATTACCTGGACTAACTCTTTTTCTCCAGTGGTTTTAGCAGTAGTTTACATTACTTGCCTCCGGGTAGGCCACTTTAAAAATGCTTGATTAATTTGATTGAAATTGTTAGCCTTTTGTGGGTGGAAATTTTCCTGTTTTCGTTTTTGAATTCTGTCGTGCTACAGGCTTCAATGTGTGCAAATTAAACTTGCACTTCTGCACTTTTGCTTATTGCTGTTGTCGGCTGTTGTTTGTCAATGTTGTTGTCGTTTTTATTTTAACACGTTATTAATGAATGACTAAAATTATTGTTCATTTGTCTTTGAACAGACTCATAGGTTGAAACGTAACTTATTAAGTTTGACAAATTCATCAAAATACATCCTTTATATTTATTGTTTTTTTGACGTTTTGGCAACCCTGCTGCCTTCATCGGAACGACTGTCCAGTGTTCACCAGGTGTCGCTACAGTAGACAGTAAGTAGTCATGTGTGGAAATAATGGTTCATCGACTTGTCTTGTTCTTTCCTGATGTGTATCGCTTCCCTGATCCACCGGTCCATCCTTTTGCTTTCTCTGTCGATCACTTTGGCGCGGTCCCAATCTATGACATGGTTGAGAGAGATGGCCTATATTGGAGAAACAAGCAAAGCTTTTGGGGTACGGCTACAGGAACACCGACAGGAAGTTACACAGTTTAAAACCATGAATGATGCAAGTGGCTGCAGTTTTTGCACTCGACCCAGGTGATCTTCTTGTTGGTGCTATGGCTGTTCTTCCCACGTCCTTTCTTGACAGGTGGCAGGACCAAAGCGTTGCAGGTGTTGCACAGTTTACTGGTGCCATATGGCAGGTGATGCTCCATAGTTCTGAAATTGTCTTCCAATAAAAAAAACTATATCACCACTTTTAATCACCACCTTTAGCCTGTGTGATCCCATATGGCAGGTGAAGCTCCGTAAGTACGCTACATCTAACGCAGTTATAATACAAACGGCAGCAATAGGGAAGAAAGACTTATATAGATAATGTGGACCTGCGGACCAACCAATGGGTAAACTGCGGACCTGGTCAACAGGTTTGGTCTGCAGTTTACCCGTTGGTCAGTCCGCAGGTTTGCAGGTCCGCATTTTGCTCGTGCCCCTCTGTACCAGGGTTTTCAATAGCAAGAATTCTAACGGTAGATCGGCGATCATTCTGTAAGCACTGGAAAATTGCTAGAGGAAGATCGGGTAGATACATTATTGGGAAGATAGTAGAACATTTATGCCTGGTAGACATAGAAAGTCTATAAACCATGCCATGACACTGACACGTATTTGAATCAGGCTTATTACCTCTGCCAAGAAGGTTATGTTTTTGCCTGACTTTGTCTGTCTGTCTGTCTGTCTGTGTGTCAGCAAGATAACTCAAAAAGTTATGGACGGATCTTTCTGAAATTTTCTGGGAATGTCAGGAATGGTAAAAACTACCAGTGATTCAATTTTGAGTGTAATCTGGAAGAAATCCTGGATTCTGGATCACTTTGAAATTTTCGTTAACATTGCTTTCAATAAGGCGTAAGGGAAACCGCTGTCAAACCGAAGATGGTGCTGCCACCTAGCGAACAACATTGCCAGTTTGATAATAGACAGACATCTAATTGGCAGATGCGTGATGTCTTTGATGATTTGTTTGTAATCTTTGTTTTGAAGCAAGCACAAAAAGGTGAAAAGTTTGCAGTTAATATTCCGCTGATTGCATCTTATTTTAATGCAGGTTTGTTTTGGTCCCCAGAGTGTTTCGGAGTGTGGGTTTACAATGGTGACAGGCAGGCAAGATGCATTGGTAAGCAGAGCTAAATAACTGACTACCCGAGATGCATAGCCCAAAAACTCTGCAGGTTAAACGGATGTTTGCAGGTGTGTCTGTGAAGCTGCTGGGTCACGCCAGAACTGCCTGGTTCGAGCAGTCGACTAACTACATCAATTATAAAGCGCAGGAAATCTACATTGATCGACAAATTTACTTCTTTGGCTCATGTGAGACTTTAGTCTATATTGTTTTAGATTTCTTTGTAAGAACTCACTGTAGCTTGTACTGTAAGGTTTGCTAGTTTGTCTGCTTTGGTTATATTCACCAGTGCACACTGCACCATGAGTAGACCATATGGCTTGGTGGTGTGGCATGCCAGGTAATGGTTAGGATGTTCAACTTATGACCAGGAGCTTTTAAGCTAGGTGACTATCAAGCAGTGCATAGACTAGGACGTTAATTTTTGGGCCATGTGGCGTTTCTAGGAGTGGAATTTAAACCTCGTAATTGTTTCCCCAGTTGAATTTACAGCACTGGGTGGCCTCATGTTGCACTTTGCCCCGAATTTCTAGTACTTTTCAACATGCATAGTCTGACATGCTGGTAGACTGTTGTTGTTGTTAACATTGTTTTTTAGAGAAGTTACTGTACAACTGCCGTCGTTTGATCCTTTTTGCTGATGTTGCTGTATGTGGTTTTTGCTCAGCTGCTAGGATTAGGTTTATTGTATACATCCGTGAATGACGAAGTAATGTTTTGGATAGCTTGAGGTTTGAATCGTTGTTCTTTTCATTTATTTGCATTGTTGAATTAATTCAAGTTTACACAAACTTTGGCAGTAGAAACGGCAGATCAGAAACAACAGGTCATCAAGTGATCTGCAGCAAAAAGCGACTTTTAAATATAACTCTGAAGAATGTACAGTTTGTTCATGTTGTGAAATTTGCAAACATTTTCCCGAATGTGCAGTATGTTTTCCAGGTGTGGCACAACCCTACGGTTTGAACGGTTTGAACTGTTTCAAGTTTGTTATTAATTGCTATATCTGCCAGGCAGATGAGTGTATCATTAGTTACTAGTTAGGTTTATATTACCCAGCTGTTGTATTGTGGTACAGCGGATGGTGATAACATTAGCCTGGAAGCCGGTTCCCATCGCTTTCGGTTTTCATTTACTCTGCCGGCCAATGCTCCATTGTCGTTTGAGAGGAATACCCACCTTAGCCAAGTGATACGCGGCCGTGTGCGTTACACGGTCGAGGCAAAGGTGCGTGGTGGACCCTGGGAGTTTGACAACGTCACACGCTCCGCATTCACTGTCATCAGCCCTCTGGACTTGAATCTGGAACCATTGGAATTCAGAGTGAGTTTTTTTGCATCTGTACCGTAATCTTGTACTGTCACTGTCAGGGATCGGTCAGGACCAGAGTGATGCATCTGTCTCTATACGTTCACGTTCTGGTTCTTTTTTGTCAACCAGAATGCCATCTTTTTTACGCTGTGCCAATAATGTGTTACCGGAATTTGTACTACAGGTCTGCTTGCATTGCAGTAATCTTCGTAGAGTGATTTTTTAACGAGTTCATAAGTTTGACTAAGAACCTTGTGCAAATTCGGTCAGGGCTGAATTGTTGACTCATAGCCTATATTTGTATTTGTCTAGCACCGATGCGGTCCTGGTGTGTATAATTGATGTGCTGGTGTGACAGGAGCAGTTTCAGACAAGCAGTGATGGTGAGATAAGCTGCTTTTGCTTTACATCAGGCGCAGTTTCTGTGGCCATGAAACTCAGCAAGAGATGCTACGTTCCCGGAGAAACGATCCTCATCAATGTTGAGATTCACAACTGTAGCCGGACTGACATCACCAGAACTCATGGAAAACTGAAACAGGTTTGTCACAACATTGATTACACTTTACGTTGCTTTGTCTTTGCCCGTTAACATTTTGGTTGTACCAGGGTTTTCACGGCTCTGAAAAATCCTGAATTTTTAGTTTTCGAAAATTGGGACGTTAAAAGTTCTGAAATCGGACAAAGGTACTGACTGCTGATCACGTCATGTGAGTTTGAACCATGTGGATCACAGAAGGGTTTTTTCAGGTTTTATGACAGTGTCTTGCCAGCTGCGCCTTATCTTCGGTTTCTCTCTTCGTGTTCTCGTAAACTTTACTCGCAATATCTCATTCTGCACCTTTTGTAAAACTTTTTCACTGGTTGCTCGGTCTACCAGCTGATCTCCATTCTTTCTGCAGATAATTTTCTGTCGCTCGATTTTAACCGAGTTTTGCATGCATGGTCTTCTTTCGGACATCTTTTTTAGTTTTGAGTACCGGGGTAGGTTCTTGTTGGCGGATGCTGAAGATTGCAGGCAGTTATCCAATTTTGTAGCAGTTTTTTGGAGGCCGGATGCCATTCCAAGACAACCAGCCACTCATGGCACATTGCCCATGTGACAAAACTGAACTATGGGCGTATCGAGGACAGAATGGAAGGACGTGGCGATGTTTATTCCTGCAGTTGCACCATCTCGACTCTCTGGATGTGGCATCATACATGTCAGCTATGTGCTAAAGGTGCGTCAAACGTTTGCATCTCTTGTCAGCTGTTTTCGCAAGTTTCTCTTCCAGGGCTTTGACGCACAACAACGCTTAGTGCTAAGCACATGCTAGCTGTCATAATTATGTCTGTTTGTCCATCTCAACCCAGTAGCGAACTAAGCCCAGGTGACATGGAGACCACTGGTTTTCACCATATGATAGTGTAGATTCTCTAGTTTTTTGGTACCAAATTTTGTGCCTCTGGGTGAGGAGATTCTTTTGAAACAAGGGCATCGGAGAGGAATATCCACAAGAAATTTTACTGCTTTTAAATCATCTGGCATGATAACTGTTTTAGATAGGCACAGACTTGCTGTTTATCATTCATAACAAGCAATACTGATGAGCTTCCCGCGATAATTGATAATTATGAACGACCTTGAACCCTGAAAAATACCGGGTATTAGCAATTTTTTGTGATAGTGATTTTTTTGTGATTTTAGGCTTTTATGTAGTCTTTTTTGGGGCCGACCACTTATAAGTGGTCGGCCCTTTGTCATAATTGTTGTCCGTCTGTCCATCATGGATGTACTGTAGCTAAATGGTGCAACATAAGGGCCTAGGTTGCTATTGATCACTAATAAGAACTTAGAAGTTGTGTACTGGCTTTCAAATGACATATAACTTGATGACCTCGGATGACCTTGAAGTGTCATAACGCACTGTGGAATGGAATGTTTCAAGCTCTAAGTTTCCATATCTCGGAAACGGTGCGAGGTAGGGCCTAGGTTACTATTAATCACTAATAGGAAGTGGCATATGCCTTTTCAGATGACATAAAAATCATCAACCTTGGATGATCTTCAAGGTCAGTGACAACCAGTGTGGTCGGCCACTCCCTAGCTACTGCTGGGCTTCTTGTTGTTTATCAGGTGGTGGCACTGACACGATTTTTGCTGCTGTTGATTAATCTTGTGAAAACTGTTGCAGATATACACAGACTTGCTGCACAAGCAATGCTGACTAGTTTTTTGGGGACCACTTATAGGAAACCCCATATGGTGAATCCATTGATCACATGACTGATGACGTTACGTACCTCCATACTGTCAGGGTTGTGACCCCAAAATCTTCCCATAACCGTGCCTGATAGATTGCAGTGGACCATCTATAGGAAACCCTACGTGGTGAGTCCAGTGGTCATGTGAACAATGACATCACGTGATTGCGGAAGTTGCGATTTCGGACCGATTAGGCCCATCTTCGTTTTGATGCTGATTTCTTCCGGATGTCGGGATTTCAGACCGATTACGATTAATGATATAAATAGAAGATAAAGATACAGTCCGGTGCTTGCTATAGACGGACTCGAGACCAGAAGCACTTTACAATCTTAGAAGTGGCAGTTGATTGACAGGAGCTAATGATACCGCAGCGCACTATGCGGCCATCCATTGCCCGTGTCAGCGAACAACTGGACCTGTCGTTTGCAGCAAGCAGACATACACACCACGTCAATCAGCCACACTAGGCCTTCAGCATGTCTGTGTGTCAGCAACTGGTTGCTAATTGACTGTGTGTTTGGTTCTACACTGTCTCAAAAGACATCCCCGACATTTTTGACTGTAACTTGAAAGCCAATTACCAGATTTTGATAATTTTTGGTACGAATATTCCTGATGCAACTTGACAACAAATGACCGTTCAGTTTCCCACCTCATCCAATGTATGCTTCTGCACTACCTATGGAAAGCAGATCAAGCGAAATATGTGTTGAAATAAACAGAAAACCTAAAAAACATCCCCGACATTATCGATCGTAACTTGAAGAAAGATTAGCAGATTTTAATAATTTTTGGTAGAAATATTTCTGACACAACTACCTATTAAATAACTGTTTTAGTTTCCACCTCACGAAACGTCTGCTTTTGCACTACCTGGGGAAGACAGACCAAGCATAATACGTGTTAAAATGAATGAACAAACGTAAATAAATTCTATCTATCCTAATCTTTGGGCCCCAACAGCCGGTCTTTTACAAGGTTTGACTGTCATGCAACAATATGTCTACCAGATGAAGTTTAGGAATGTTTGTGAAGTCAAGAAGCGACTGGTACACCTTGGATTGGTCTGGAGTAGAACTTTATCGATACTGCTGTCAATGAATGGAGAAAGCCTGTGTTCGCATAATAGGCCAACACTTCAAGCAATTTTACTGCAAGCAGTTGAAAAATAGACAATTGAACGAAATGTCAGCCAAAGTGTTAAAAATGTGATTAAAATGTGTTTTTACACATTATTTTAATTAAGCAATGATGACGCATTGGATAAAAAGTGATATTTCGCTGGTTGTGTTTTCCCCAGGTAGTGCAGAAACAAATGTTGGGTGAGGTGGGAAACTGAATGGTCATTTGATGGCAAGTTGCGTCAGGAATATTGGTACCAAAAATTATCAAAATCTGATGATTGATTTTCAAGTTACAGTCGAAAATGTCGGGGATGGTTTTTTGAGACACAGTGTAGTTGTGTCTGTATGTACACAGCTGATCGTTCATGCACGCAATACGAATCTGAAGCTGCCTGCTGATATACTGATCGGAACAGTTCCACTGAAACAGTCTAGCGGCAGTGTTTCAGTTGATCCACAGTCTCAGACTGTCAGCACCGATCAGTCGCCTTCAGCTCCGCCTGTCTACCAGTATTTTGGTAACTGTGATTTGCGTTATGTCTTGCTTTTTTGCTACTTTGGGTAGAGTATGTCTGCCGAATGTCATTTACAAGAGCTGCATAAATGAACGAATAATTACTTGACCAATCATTATCATCACTCATCTAATTGTTTGAGTGATTAATAAAACCTTAATCATTCACAACTGATTAAAGTTACATCACTAAGAATTCATTATAAAGAGATACAGTGACATTATTTGATAAGCAATAGTCACGTTTTCCAGAGAACGTGACTGGATGAAACAAGCACTTAGGTCTTACTAATGATAATGTCGACCTACTGTTGTGTCTGTGACATTTGTCAGCTGAACAAAATTGATAGAAACAAGAGTTTTTTCCTTGGAGAATAATCACTGTTATTTGTAACTGAATGAATTTTAATCATTAGTTTTTGAATAATCAACTTTTAAAATTTATTTATCCGCTACCAGCTGTATTTTATACAGCTTTAAATCCGAGCATAGCCAGCACCAGATTGGGGATTGGAGGGTTGGGAGATTGTTACAGTTACATACGCTAGCAGAGTAGTTTCCCTTATACGTCTTGACTCATTTTCATCTCTCTGCTGTCAGCAGTATGATGCCGGCAGTGAAAGGCCATGAACAACCGAAGAATAGGGTGCATTGTTGCAGTTCGGTATTCACTCGGGACCTATGCAGAAGCATACGGTCGATAAGGAGCAAAAACTTTTGTGTGTAGAATCTTGTTTGTGCCTTTGATTTATTCGCAACGCACGGCACTAGATGAATGTGTTTTGATCAGTTGATTAGTGATCATGATGATGATGTATACTTACAATTGCCGTGTGTTGGTTGTTTGTAGCTCCACCATCGTACGAGGAATGTACAATGGCCGGTCAAGTTGACATCCGTGAAGAGGGCGACAACGAGTATATACATGGTGAGTTGAGCTGGTGTCCAAAGTATCCGATGTATCGGCAGTTGTCAGAGCCAGAAGCTGCCACTGACAGAACCTCACTGCTCGTGGCGTCGCAAGTCGATGTTGATATGTAAGATGGGCTCGGTCAAATCTACAGGTGTTTGATTCTTTTTCTAGTCATTTGTGTTATTGTCAGTGTGTGTCATTGTGCCTCTTTATGGCTTCTGCTGATTAAACCTAAACTGTCGCCATCCCTGTTTTTCACTGAGTGTTGTAGTAATAATAACACAGTCAACATTGTTTATGGTGCTGTCGTCATGCCACTGCGAGAGTTCATCTGGTTGACGAATGTAGCAGGAGCGTCGGGTGGCGCTGGCCTTTGAACCACGTCAGTCAGCTCGAGCCACAGATCCGCCTAACCTTGCAGCTACATTAACCATTGCCATTTATTGTTAGTCGGCCGGCAAGCCGGGTACTCGCCATTTTTTAATCTTGTGCAGGGTGGAAGGCTAGGTGACTGAGTTGACTGTGCAGACTGTCGACCCGATACTGTAGGCTGTGCAGAAAATGTTAGCGACAGCTTTATTGCGTGTTGACTGATTTAGCACTGCTGATTTGAGATCATCTATGTTTCAGTGTTCAGCCAAACTTAGCTGCATGTTGAACTGACATTTATTTATACCAGTGGTGGATCTGGGTATGGGTGGACTGGGTGGTCGCCTTCCGTTGACTAAAAATAGGGGCAGGTCATCACTACTGTATACACATTGCACACATTTAGCTCCTGCTTTGTATGAAAATGGACAAAAAAACTCCAGCTTCTGGGGAGGGGCTTTGCCCGCTTGATTCCCACCAAGGTCTCTGCCCCTGCACCGGAGAGAGGGGGGCATCATCTCCAAATCCTCATTATGGGCTCACATTCTGTGCTCACCATGGTAAATCCTGGATCTGCCACCGACTTATTTCACGCTCGTCGATGGTTGGTCATTTAGCCTGCACTGTCATTTGTTTGGTCAGACTTGAGTTCACGTGTTATATCACTGAAGACTTAAGTGCTATAGATGTAGCGACCATGTCATAATGTTTGGTCAGCCTGGCTATAAAGATGTGCTTCCAGTCACCGTCCATCTTTAAAAAAATCTCCGTCCCAATATTGGTAAATATCGGTGCTGTTTCTCGTTTGCTTTCAAAGTTTTACCGAAACAAAACTGTTTACATTCGGTGTGTAATGATGCAGTATCTTTTTTTACTTATAGAGTACTGTACAGTGTGTCACTTTTTTATCTGTTGTTGTTGCAGATTGTTGCAAAATGAAAAAATCTTAGATTATTTTTTCCCATCGCTACTGTTCACCAGACTGCAGTTGTTTGATTGTGTATCGGTAACATTTCTGATTTACTTTTTCTGCTATGCCTATCATGTATGAGCTGTCTTATATAGTGGATGTTATGTTACTTTACTACATCGATTCACAGATATGCATATTGTACTTGTTTACATTTTGAACAGTGATTTCGTAATAGATGGTGTTGTTTTAGGCTTTCATTCTAATTGTAATTCTAGTCGGTTTAGATGCATTTTTTATTCCGTTAGCTTACATTAGGGCTGCTTTTCAGCGCTCAAATTCATCATGTTGCATTACTGTGATCAATCTAACGGCGCTAGGGCCTATACATTATGTCTGAAATACAACAAGTACTCGGAGAAATTACAAACCTTTCCCTGCATATTCGCTATACTTACTCAAGTGCGAAATACACTGCTTGAAGTAGGCTGACACGCAAAGTGAAACGATACTGAATATTCAAAACAAACAAAAAAAGGTCGACAGCATGCAATTTTTCTTTAGTCAGAAATGTACACGAAAAACGTATATCCATTTGTACGACGTGTAAGTTACAACACATACCACAGACGACACGCATGGTTTTTGTACTAATGATAGCGAGATGAACGCGTATGGTTGCCTACTTCGTTGACGCGGTATGTAACGTCAAACTTCGATGCTTTCTGCAAGTCAGTACTTCAAAATGTAGGAAGAGCAGTGTCGTTCAATGCTTAGGATGAAATGTACTTTTAGCTGGTGTGTTTAGACAATAGAAATAGACGGTTGGTTTCAAAGTTACTTCTTTATAGAGTGTTTACACGATCGAGCAAACATCGAGCAGCTAACTCGACGTTCTATGATAATTAGCATGCTAATTAGGAGGGAAGGCCGGTTATAATTGGAAGGCCTACCGGTATATAACACGTGATCAACTGTGGGCCCTAGGCCTACATTTGAGCCAGGAGGATTTCAATAGGCCTGCTTGAGCCAGCTCGATGTTTGCTCGATGTCTGCTCGACGTTTGCTCGACGGGGAGATGTCCAGGGGTCCGGACTAACCAGCTTCCAACAGGACGACCGGTAAGATTCGCGCAAATCCGATTTTTATGGATAGATGAAGGGGGGAGGGGGTGGTACCCCTCTCAGCTCTGAAAACCTGGCGCTCTCCCAGCTCATGCCATAACCAAACTGACAAAACTTACACTTTGTAACTTTGACGAAATAAGCGTCAACTAAGTTACAAGCCAACACACAGTGAGCTTTTAAGACCCGGCGTATACCTCGACTACCGTTTTACGTGTACTATCACAAACCGATGAATCAAGTATACTCATCTGTAAACAAAACAAGTGATGCAATGTAATCAGCAAAGTCGTCAACAAGCATGCAACAAATTTATCCAATCCACCGCAATATACAACACTCCGAATTTGCTTGAAACACTAGCGTAATAACATGCAGACGGACATGAACAAACTGTGTAATAAGCCTTAAGCCTACTATAGACATCTACCAACCAATCTCTCCATTGCTGACCCTTTCCTTTTTCCCACCAAACAGCGGTACTGCCTCACAAATTGCCAGACAACGCAGTTGGCCATCCTAGCGACAGCTGGGCTTTTTTTCTAACTATCAAAATACTGATTGCAAAGTGTCGGCGAGTTGGCATATGCAGTGGTATCTATCCCCCAAATCTGGAGTCGAAATCGGGCGCAAGTTCCTTCCCCCACTTTTAGGTTCAAGTCCCCCCACTTTCGGGCACAACGCCCTCCCTTTCGGGTTCCTTGTAAGGGCGTTGATTGCCCAGTGAAAAATAGCAGGGAGTTATGATCTACACCGTTAACAAAACTTCCCCCCATATTTTTCACTGTGCGCAAGCTGCGCCCACCAGATATAAGGATAGAAGCCAATGGCTATATGATTCAGACGCGCGTGTCTTTGAGGTCGGTGTCGTCGAAGCAGACGAGCAGACGCGACGACTGGGCAGGCTGATCTTCGCCAGTTTCATCCTCTAGAACATCATCATCACCGACATCGTCATCATCACCAGCATCAGTGTCGTCGTCGCGGTCTACGCTGTGCGTGCGTCCGAGGAGCTCCTGCTGGCCGCCGGCTGTTGACCCTGGTGCCGCTGCCAGCGCCACGGAGTCGTGGTGATGGTGGTCGCGATGGCTGCTAGGAGGACTACTGGACTGCGAGTTGGTGTGCCGTGCGCCGTAGCGTGCAATGCGCGCCCGTGCCGTGCCACTCGCCGAACCACTGACACTGCCACTTCCGCAGCCAGTGTCCGATGACACCGACATAGACCCTTCCGAGTCGTGAGACCGTGACTTGGGCAGGAACCGCATCTGCAGCTACAAGCACGCAGGGTGGTTAAAATGCTATAGCGCTTCATAGCAGGCCCGTCGAGAGCCACAGCGGGGCCCGGGGAAACATTCTCGGGGGGCCCTCAACATTTACATGGGGCTCCTCTGGGGAGAAAATTCAAAATTTTCTTTTCAAAGTAGTACGTTCTGGCGTACTTTATATTTCTGGCCGACGGCGGGGCCCCAAACGTCGCGGGGCCCGGGATAGCTTATCCCCTACCCCACCCTCTCGACGGGCCTGCTTCATAGGAAACCCGTCTCAGAGCTACGAAGCGTCACCTGCCGTATGGGATCACATAGTATTGGAATACATGCCCCGCGACACAGGTGAACGCGCCCGGCCTTAATTCCAGCTAGACAGGTCAGTACTAGATTTACCTACGACGGAGGGATGGAAGGCTGAGTTGACCTAGGTGGCTGGTTACATACCGAGATAGTTTACCTACTGAGGGCAGTCACACGTCCAAGTACTAACCCACCGGCATAGAGCAACTGCGTTGATCGGACACAACGCGTTACCGCTACGCCACGCCATCAACCTTCAAACAACCGCACTTCCTTCACAGCAGAATCAAACCTAACAACAAAACAACGTTTCAGGAACATTTATGATGAGGCTCCTGTAAATCCAGAAAAGTAACTCATTACTCATAAACATTTTCATTGCGTTTTGTGTCTGGCATAGGCGTAAATTACGACGACACGTGAGGTTAACGTGCGCTATAACTTAGGCTGTAACTTACGGCCGATTCACGACGCCGACGCGACTCAACTGTCAGCGACAGTCGCCCCGAGTTTCGGCGAATAGTTTAGTTGCGTCGGTGTCGTAGGTGTACACTATCCATTCGTACAGTATAGGAACGAAACTGGAAAATTAACACAAACTGCTGTTCTAATATCTATAGCTTATTTAACATCGTAGGCCTATAAACAAACTTTTCGTCGGCCGCTGCCAGTACGCGAGCCCGGCGACGACTGCGCGTCCGTAGAACCACGACCGGTCGTCTCCTTCCGGTCTACGCTCGACATCGACTCCAGTTCCAACTCAGCAGTCTGCTTTTCAACACCCGCGGGAGCAGGAGACCTGCTGCTGGCTGCCAGTGCAATGGCAAGATCGTCCGGTTCTTCGCGAATATCGAACGGATCATCATCGTCGTCGTCGTCGTCGTCGTCGTAGTCTTCGATGTACTGTTCGGCTGCAGTGTTAGCAGCTGCTGGGGTGGCGGATGTCGGCTGGACTCTACTTGAGTCTAAGGCAATGATGTGCCCGTACTGATTGCGACCGGATATGTAGCCACCGCACTATGAACAGAATTCCAAAAAAAAACTAAACGTTGCATTCTTTGATGGCAAATTTTCTCCCGAGTCTATCGGCAAAAGAATTTTGAAAATCGGTCACAGTTTGGCTAAGATATTATAAACAATGCAAGTCTTAGTTTTTTGGAACATGGTGTATACGGTATAGTCAAACATCACCACACATACACATAGGCCCTACACACAGCCTTTAGTGCTCTAAAT